>Ga0255140_1000116_pt1 | contig 34811 bp, 38 predicted proteins | sample Law_Colum_RepC_8_FD_188547 | JGI IMG/M metagenome (GOLD analysis project Ga0255140, IMG submission 188547) | Freshwater microbial communities from St. Lawrence River, New York, United States - Law_Colum_RepC_8d | ecosystem: Environmental > Aquatic > Freshwater > River | place: USA: New York...
CCCGAAACCCCTTGGCCCCTTGCCTGGGTGTGCCTCAGGCGGGAGGTGTCACCTTTTTTGACAAGGTGGCGGCGACCTGCATTGCCGGCGCACCGAGCGGATGGTGGAACCGCTTGAAATTCATGACTTTTTTCACGCTGGCACGGCGTATGCACTGTTTGGCACGCAGGCCGTCGCTTGATCAACTTGTGTCTGAAATGAAGGGTTTGTAACGGCGGCTTGTTCCAGTTTTCACAAATCTATTCATTTCGATTAGGAGATAGTGATGAACACAAGACAGCGCATCAAACACCTCGGCGGTGGGCTTCTGTTGTCCGCGATGATGGCCTTCGGTTCGCCATCGCAAGCCGAACTGGTGACCCAGTTGATTCACTTCGACGACGCCACCAACGGTTGGAAGTGGTACAGCGACGTGGACAGGAATTTCCTGTTTGACCCCACCAACCTTCAATCCTCGACGCTGTGTGCCGACTCGACGAGTGGCGGCAACGGCAGTTGCGTGATCGAAGGCACCCAAGGCGTGCTGCCGCTCATGACCCGTCCCCAGTTCGGCACCACCCTTCAGGGCTCGGCCAGTTCGGACCCAGACGCTTCCGGGCAACTGCTGTCGTTCACTTTGGACGCCTTCTATTTCCTCCTCACGGGTAGGGGAGAGGGGTCAGAGAACGCGATCACGGTAACGGGCAGCAACGGCAAGACCTTTACCTTTGCGCTGGGCGACAACTACGATGGGGCGGCAATGCCAGACGTCACCTTTTACGAGGGGGTCAACGCGGGGGACCTGGCCGGGGACCTGCTGAAGAACATTGGTTACATCGCCACCTTCGGCGATTTGTTCAGCGATGTCTCTTGGATCCAGTTCTCTGCGCCCTCCACCGCGCAGGTGAGACTTGACTGCGTTGTGGCCACTTTTGATGGCTCAACGACGCAACCCCAGTCCTCTTACAGCGGTGGCTGTGGCGCCAGCCAGGTGCCGGAACCTGCCAGCCTGGCGTTGCTGGGCGCGGGCTTGATCGGGTTGCTCGCTTTCACGCGCCGCAGGCCGTTGGCCTGACATGTTGAGTGCGTGGTCAGGGGCGACGCTGAGGCTGTCGTCGTTCCTCGGCTTCGCCTGGCAACAGAAGGTCGCCCGGCCTAAAGCCTGGCGGCCTTTTTCATGAGGTGTGCCGGATGGTGACAAAGGACTGTCGAAAAACCTGACAGGAGATGGATCTGAGTTAGCTAGACCATTGATTTGTATAGGGAAAAATGTGTGGCATGACTCGTGCTTGTTGCGTGACACCGTTCGAAACATTTCCTTATCTGCCACGAGGAGCCACCATGAAATTAATGCGCATCGTCAAAACCGGCCTGATCGCTGCGGTGTTTTCCCTGGGCCTGTCCGCCCAAGCCGCCGAGGTGTCGTGCGGCAACTCAACCCTTGGCATTCGCGTCGTGGACATCGATCCTGCCCTGGTCGACGGCTACTGCTACGCCCAGAACGGCAACCTGCAAAACGCGGACATCGCCGCCCTCGGTTTGTCGCTGATCGAGAAAGACGTGTATTCGGAGGGCGGTACGTCCGGCACCACTGGCGAGCTCAAGTTCACGCGCGATGGCAAGGAATACGGCACTTGGTCCTTCTCTCAGAGCCTCTGGGAAACCTGGGATCGTCTTTTCCTGGGTTTCCACTTCGGTGGCGGTGGTGATGAAAGCAACAGCAACCCCGACTCCTTCATTGTGGAACTGGCCGATCCGGATGCCGCCGGTCGCTGGGAACTCACCGGCGTGGACGCCAAGCTCAATGGCCTGTCCAACATTTACCTGATCGGCAAGGGCAACGGCGGTCAAGTGCCCGAGCCCGGCGTGCTCACCCTGCTGGCCGCCGGCCTGATCGCTGCCGGCGTGGCCCGCCGCCGCCGCGCCTGATCCCGCGCATCGGCTACTTAAGGCCCGCTTCGGCGGGCCTTTTTCATGGGGCTTGGAGACAACTTTTGGGGCTTGCCCATAATCCACGCACGATGACTCACTCCCCTCGCGCCCGCCAATACGACCTCATTGCCTTCGACTGGGATGGCACCCTGTTCGACTCCACCGCCATCATCGCCCTCAGCATTCAGCGCGCCGTGGCCGACGTGGGCGGCACGCCGCCCAGCGACACCGCCGCCACCTATGTGATCGGCATGGGCCTGATGCAGGCCCTGGCACACGCCGCGCCCGACGTGCCGCCCGAGCTCTACCCCCGCCTGGGCGATCGCTACCGCCACCACTACCTGGCCCAGCAGCACGACTTGAGCCTGTTTGCCGGCGTGTTACCCCTGCTGGCCGACCTCAAGGCCCGCCACCACTGGTTGGCGGTGGCCACTGGCAAGAGCCGCCGCGGGCTGGACGAAGCCTTGCACGCGGTCGAATTGCGTGGCGTGTTCGACGGCTCTCGCACCGCGGACGAAACCGCTGGCAAACCCAGCCCTTTGATGTTGCACGAGCTCATGCGCGAATTCGGCGTGGACCCCGAGCGCACGCTCATGATCGGCGACACCACGCACGACCTGCAGATGGCGGTGAATGCAGGCTGCCACAGCGTGGGCGTGAGCTACGGTGCGCACGAGCCCGACGCTTTCGCCGTGCTGTCGCCCCGCTTCGTGGCGCACTCCGTAGGCGAGTTGCACGACTGGCTTCTCGCCCACGCCTGACCGACCATGTCGCCAGCCGACGACCTGATTCCCTTGTGCCAGTCGGGCGACTTGCAAGACGGTGGCCGCGCGGTGTCGTTTGACGTGAACTACGCCGGCCAGACCTGCCGGGCCTTCGCCATCCGCTACGAGGGGCAGGCACACGCCTACCTGAACCGATGCACCCACGTGGCCATGGAACTCGACTGGCAGCCCGACCGGTTCTTTGACGACTCAGGCCGTTGGCTGCTGTGCGCCACCCACGGCGCCGCCTACGAGCCCGACACTGGCGCCTGCCGTGGCGGGCCTTGTCGCGGCGGGTTGTTCAAGATTGAACTGGTCGAGCACGATGGCGTGGTGCACTGGCGGTCACAATACCACCTCAAACCCCTTGATTTCTGAGCCCTTTCAGCCATGACCGACGAACCCTCCGGCCCCAGCGCGCCCCTTGCGCAGACGCCCTCGGCCACGCCCCAGTGGGAGCGCGAGACGATTGAGAAGCTGCTGTTCGCCACGCTGCGCGAGCAACAGGCGGCGCGCCGTTGGCGCCTGTTCAGCCGCTTGCTGTGGATTGCCTTGTTCGCCGCAGTGGTTTGGTTGATCTATGTGGGCGAGGCGACCACCACCACGACCAGCTCACCCCACACGGCGGTGATCGACATCAAGGGCGAGATCGCTGACGGTGCCGAGGCCAGTGCCGAGTACGTGGTGGGCTCGCTCAAGACAGCGTTTGAAGACAGCGGTGCTCAGGCCGTGGTGCTGTTGATCAACTCGCCGGGCGGCAGCCCGGTGCAGGCCGGCATCATCAACGACGAGATCCACCGCCTCAAGGCCCTGCACGACAAGAAGGTGTACGCCGTGGTGGAGGAAACCTGTGCGTCCGCCGCCTACTACATCGCCTCGGCGGCCGACGAAATTTACGTGGACAAGGCCAGCATGGTGGGCAGCATTGGCGTGCTCATGGATGGCTTCGGCTTCACGGGTCTGATGGAGAAGCTCGGCATCGAGCGCCGCTTGCTCACCGCTGGCGCCAACAAGGGCATGCTCGACCCCTTCAGCCCGCAGGACGAAACGCAGCGCGCCTACATCCAGACCATGCTCAGCGAAATCCACGCGCAGTTCATTGCGGTGGTGAAGAAGGGCCGTGGCGAGCGCCTGAAGGAAACGCCTGACACCTTCAGCGGTCTGGTCTGGAACGGCCAGCAGGCGGTGCAACTGGGCTTGGCCGATGGCCTGGGCAACCTCGATTTCGTGGCCCGCGAAGTGGTGAAAGCCGAAGACATCGTGGACTACACCCACCGCGAAAACGTGGGGCTTCGCCTGGCCAAGCGCTTTGGCGCCAGCATCGGTGAAGGCATGTTCCACGCCGCGCGCGCCGCTGGGGTGCAACTGCGCTGAGGCCGTGCCGTGCGGCCGGGCTTGATGCCACGGCCAACACGCCTCAATGCCGGTAGCCGTTGGGGTTGCCTTGCTGCCAGCGCCAGGCGTCAGCGCACATTTCGTCCAGCGTGCGCTGGGCCTTCCAGCCCAGCAAAGCCTCGGCGCGGGTCGGGTCGGCCCAGCACTGGGCCACATCTCCAGGCCGGCGTGGGGCGATGCGGTAGGGCACTGGTCGCCCACTGGCCCGCTCAAACGCCTTCACCACCTCCAGCACGCTGTGGCCCCGGCCCGTGCCGAGGTTCACGGTGAAGCTCTTGCCTTTGTTCAGCAGGGTCTGCAAGGCCGCCACGTGGCCTGCAGCCAGGTCTTGCACGTGGATGTAGTCGCGCACGCCAGTGCCATCTGGCGTGGGGTAGTCATCGCCAAACACGCTGAGGGCTTCACGGCGCCCAATCGCCACCTGCGCCACATAGGGCATGAGGTTGTTGGGAATGTCGGCCGGGTCTTCGCCAATCAAGCCGCTGGGGTGGGCGCCCACAGGGTTGAAGTAGCGCAGCGTCGCGATGCGCCAATTTGGCTGCGCGGCATTCAACGCCGTGAGCATGTCCTCCACCACCAGCTTGGTGTGACCGTAGGGGTTGGTGTGGCTGCGAGGAAAGTCCTCGGTGATCGGCACCGAGGCTGGGTCGCCGTACACCGTGGCGCTGCTGGAGAACACCAGCGTGGGCGCTGGCATGTCGGCCTCGCTGGCGGTGGCTTCCATGGCGCGCAGCAAGCTCACGGCCCCGCCGATGTTGTGGTGAAAGTACTTCAGCGGCTGGGCCACGCTTTCGCCCACGGCCTTGTCGGCCGCGAAATGCACCACCCCCACCGGGCGGTGCTGGCGCAGCACCGACTCGACCCAGGGGGTGTCCAGCACGTCGCCGCGTTCCAGGGTAATGGTGGTGCCGGTGATGCGCGCCAGGCGCTCCATCACCGCCGGGTGGCTGTTGGAGAAGTTGTCGAGCACGATGGGCTGAAAGCCAGCCTCGACCAGAGCGACGGCGGTGTGGCTGCCGATGTAGCCGGCACCACCGGTGAGCAGAATGTTCATCGTGGCCATCAGCGTTGCGGTTGTCGGCCGTAGCGGTCTTCCAGGCGCACGATGTCGTCTTCGCCCAGGTACGAGCCCGACTGCACCTCAATCATTTCAAGTTCCAGCTTGCCCGGGTTGTGCAGGCGGTGCAGTTCGCCAATCGGGATGTAGGTGGACTGATTCTCTGAGACCAGAAACACCTCTTGCCCGCGCGTGACCTCGGCGGTGCCCTTCACCACGATCCAGTGCTCGGCGCGGTGGTGGTGCTTCTGCAGGCTCAGCGAGGCCCCGGGCTTCACGCCGATGCGCTTGACCTGGAAGCGCTCGCCGGTGTCGATGCTGTCGTACCAGCCCCAGGGGCGTGCCACGCGGCGGTGCGTGCCGGCCTGCGGCACTTCGCTCTGCGTGAGGTGGGCCACCACGTCCTTCACGCGCTCGGCGTGGTCGCGGTGGGCCACCAGCAAAGCGTCGGGCGTATCGACAATGAGCAGGTCTTGGGTGCCCAGCGCCACCACCGGGCGATGCGGCGCGTGAATGTAGGTGTTATGGGTCACCAGCGCATGGCCCTGGCCCACGACACGGTTGCCCTCGGCGTCGGCCGGGGTGAGGTCGGCCACGGCGTTCCAGCTGCCCACATCGCTCCATTGCCCCTGGAAGGGCACCACCACCACCTTGTCGTGTTGCTCCAGCACCGCGTAGTCGATGCTCTGTGAGCGGCACGCCAGGAAGGCAGTCTTCTCTGGGCGCACGAAGCCGATGTTGCCGATCTGTTCGTGCTGCGGCGCGGCCATCGCCTGCTCGCAGGCTTGCAAGATGTCTGGCGCGTGCTGTCGCAGGGCGGCCAGCAGGGTGTCGGCGCGGGTCAGGAAGATGCCGGCGTTCCACAGCGTATTGCCTTGCAGCAGCAGGGCCTGGGCCTTGGTGGCGTCGGGCTTTTCAATGAAACGCTTGACCTGCAGCGAGCCATTGCCGAGATCCGTGCCTTGCTCGATGTAGCCATAGGCCGTGCTCGGAAACGACGGCACCACACCGAAGGTGACGATGGCCCCCTCATTGGCCGCAGGCAAGCCGCGCTGCACGGTGGTCGCAAAGGCGGCGGCATCGGGGATGTGGTGGTCGGCGGGGCAGAACAGCATGGCCTGAGCAGGGTCTGCTGCCTGTAAGGCCGCCAGGGCCATGGCCGCCGCGGTGTTGCGTGCCGCGGGCTCCAGCACCACGCTGCCTTGCTTGGCCGTTGACTCAATGGCATCCGCCACCAGGAATCGGTGATCCTCGGAGGCCACACACATCGGCGGCGACTGGCACCAGGCCAGGCGCTCCAGCGTCAATTGCAATAGGCTCTTGTTGCCCAGCAGTGGAACAAACTGCTTGGGAAAACTTTGTCGGCTCAAAGGCCACAGGCGGGTGCCAGAGCCGCCACACAGGATCACGGGGGTGATGTTCATTCGGTCACGGTAGTGCATTGAGTGCGTCGGTATTATGTGTGCCTCCCAGTATCGATTGCGTCATCGCCATTTCTCATGACAAGCATCCGCAAAGCCGTGTTTCCCGTTGGGGGCCTCGGCACCCGTTTCCTTCCCGCCACGAAAGCCATCCCCAAAGAGATGCTGCCGGTGGTGGACAAGCCGCTCATGCAGTACGCCGTGGAAGAGGCCTATGCAGCCGGCATTCGCCAGATGATTTTTGTGACAGGGCGCAACAAGCGGGCCATCGAAGACCACTTCGACACCGCTTACGAGCTGGAGGCCGAACTCGAAGCGGCCGGCAAGCAACAGTTGCTGGACCTGGTGCACTCCATCAAGCCCGACGACATGGATTGTTTCTATGTGCGTCAGCCCCGCGCCCTGGGTCTGGGCCACGCGGTGCTCTGCGCCGAGCGCCTGGTGGGGGACGAGCCCTTTGCTGTGCTGCTGGCCGACGACCTGATGATCGGCGCTAACCAGATGGCGGGCGGCCCTACCGTGCTGCAGCAGATGGTGGACGCCTTCGCCTCCAGCCCCGGCACCGTGCTGGCCGTGCAAGACGTGCCGCGCGCAGACACCCGCCGCTATGGCGTGGTGGACGTGCACGGGGTGAACCAGCGCCTGGCCGAGGTGTTCGGCATGGTCGAAAAGCCCGCCCCGGAGAAAGCGCCTTCAACGTTGGCAGTGGCTGGGCGCTACATCCTCACGCCGGCTGTTTTTGACAGCATTCGAAACCAGCCACGCGGTGCTGGAGGCGAAATCCAGCTCACCGATGGCATTGCCGCCCTGATCGGCAAAGAAAAGGTGCAGGCCTTCCGCTACGACGGCCAGCGCTACGACTGCGGCAGCAAAGAAGGCTTTCTGCAGGCCACCATTGACCTGGCGTTGGCGAACCCCGAACTGCGCGACTCGGTGCGCGCTCACATTCAGCGCGTGGCGGCCTGATCAGCGGCCGAACAGGAACACGGCGGGCAGGCCCAGTGCCAGGGCCTGTCGCCGGGCCGGTTGGCTTTTCCAGTCGCGCACCAGCGCGCTCTGAAGGGTCTGCTCTGGCAGTCCCAGGCCACAGGCCACGGCTAGGCGTGTGTTGGGGTTCAGGGTGGCCAGTAGCGCATCCAGCAGAGCCTCGTTGCGGTAAGGCGTTTCAATCAGGATTTGTGTCTGGCCTGTTCGTTGCGCGTGGGCATCCAGCTCGCGCAGTCGCTGGGCCCGCTCATTGGCACTCTGAGGCACATAGCCCACGAAGGCAAAGCCTTGCCCGTTGAGGCCGCTGGCGGCCAGTGCCAACATCAGCGACACCGGACCGGTAAGCGGCACCACCGCCAGCCCCGCCTGGTGCGCGGCACGCACCACGGCGCTGCCGGGGTCGGCAATGGCCGGCATGCCCGCTTCGCTCACCAGGCCCACGTCGTATCCCTGCAGCGCAGGCGCCAGCAGGGCAGCGGCGGCCTGGTCGGCTGCGCCGGGTGCGTGATCGCCCTTTTTGTGCGACTCGCGAGGCAATTCAACGATGTGCATCCCCTGGATCGGGCTGCTCAGTGGCCGGATCTGGTCCACTCGCTTCAGGAAGGCGCGCGTGGACTTGGCGTTTTCGGTGATCCAGTGGCCCAGGCGGGCTGCCACCTCGAGGGTCTCGCGGGGCAGCCAAAGGTCCACCGGCAGCGCCGTCGTCTGCTGTGTGCCGAAGTCCAGCGGCGTGGGCAAGAGGTACAGGCGGCCTGGCATCAAGGCACCATCAGGCCGGCTTCGCGCAGCAGGCGGCAGGTGCGGATCAGCGGCAAGCCGACCAGGGCGGTGGGGTCGTCGCTGTCGATGCGCTCCAGCAATGCAATGCCCAGGCCCTCGCTCTTGGCGCTGCCCGCGCAGTCATAGGGCTCTTCGGCCCGCAGGTAGCGCTCGATCTCGGCGTCACCCAGGGTGCGGAACACCACGCGCACGGCGGCCAGGTCCACCGACTCAAAACCAGTGGCTTCGCAGCGCACCGCCAGGGCGGTCTGGAACACCACGGTCTGGCCGCTCATGCGGCGCAGTTGGGCCACAGCCCTTTCGTGCGTGCCCGGCTTGCCCAGTGGTTCGCCGTTCAGGTCGGCCACCTGGTCGCTGCCGATGACCACGGCTTCAGGGTGCCGCTGCGCAACGGCACGGGCTTTCGCCAGGGCCAGGCGAGTGGCGAGGGTGGCCGGTGTTTCGCCGACCAGCGGGGTTTCGTCCACCTCTGGCGAAGCGACGTCGAACGGCAGGCCCAGGCGCTGCAAGAGCTCGCGCCGATAACGGGAGGTGGAGCCCAGCACCAAGCGGCGCGGCTGGGAGGGAAGAGGGTGCAAAGACATGGCCGGTATTGTCGGGGCATCTCTTACACTGCCGCCATGAGAAACGAAGGCAAGTCAACCTGGAACCCTGCACGCCTGGATGCGGTGGCTTTTGCGCGGGCAGAGGGGCGTGTGTCGGGTCAGTTGGCCCTGTCCGCCCTGTCTCGCTTGACCGAAGACTTGCACGACCGCGCCCTGGTGGGCGCGGCGCCACCGGTTGAGTGGGTGCTATCGGGTGAGTTGCGTCCCGGTGCCGGCGGCGCAGACCCGGATGCCTGGCTCCACCTGCAGGCCACCGCCAGCGTCCCCCTGACCTGTCAGCGGTGTCTGGGTGCCGTGCAGACCCCGCTGGAGATCGACCACTGGTTCCGCATGGTGGCCGACGAAGCGGCCGCCGAGGCGCAAGACGACGATTGCGAAGAAGACCTGCTGGCGCTCGAGCCATTGCCCAATCTGGTTGAGGTGCTGGAGGATGAACTCATCATGGGCCTGCCCTTGGTGCCCATGCACGAGGAATGCCCGCAGGGCTTGGTGAATCCCGCAGAAGATCGCTCGTTGCCTGCGACTGAGGCTGACGAAAAGCCCCATCCCTTTGCTGCCTTGGCTGCCCTGAAAAAAGCCAAGTAGGCGGCACGTTTCGCGTCTTGTTCGCTGTCGGGCTATAATGCTTGGCTTTGCGCTGGCACCTGTTTGCATGGAACCATGCTCGGGTGAGGCGCCGACCGGTCGAGCGGTGTGGTTGCACGCCGTTTCTGCCACCCTACCGTTTGACCTCACCGATTTCAGGAGCCCACCATGGCTGTCCAGCAAAACAAAAAGTCCCCCTCCAAGCGCGGCATGCACCGTTCGCACAACGCCCTGACCGTGCCCGGCATCGCCGTTGAGCCGACCACCGGCGAAACCCACCTGCGCCACCACATCAGCCCCAACGGCTTCTACCGTGGTCGCCAAGTGCTGAAGAACAAGTCTGAAGCCTAAGCCACGGGCTGCTGTGCCGAGTCGCGCCCGGGCGCGGTTTGGCGCTGCACATGACACTGGCCCGCATGCTGCATGCGGGCTTTTTTCTTGGTACGGGCGCGGTAAGCGTCCACTTGGGATGCTGAGATGATCACCGTCGCTGTGGATTGCATGGGAGGAGACCACGGTCCCTCCACCACCCTGCCGGCCTGCCAGGCCTTCCTGGCTTCATACCCTGACGCGCGCTTGATGTTGGTTGGCCGGCCCGACGCCATCGCAGCGGTGTCGGCGCTCGCGTCCCATCCCCGTTGCGAGATCGTGCCCGCCAGCGAGGTGGTCACGATGGACGATCCGGTCGAGGTGGCCTTACGCCGCAAGAAGGACTCGTCCATGCGGGTCGCCATCCAGCAGGTGAAGGATGGTCGCGCGCAGGCGGCGGTGTCGGCGGGCAACACGGGGGCCTTGATGGCCATCGCCCGTTATGTCCTGAAGACGCTGGATGGCATAGACCGCCCCGCCATTGCCACCCAGATGCCCAATGCCCGTGGTGGTGCCACCACGGTGCTCGATCTTGGCGCCAATGTCGATTGCACGGCCGAGCATCTTTTTCAATTCGCGCTCATGGGCTCAGCCCTCGTGGCGGCTACTGCGGGGCGGCCTTCCCCCAGCGTGGGCCTGCTCAACGTAGGGGAAGAGGTCATCAAGGGCAGCGAGGTGATCAAGAAGGCCGGCGTGCTGTTGCGCGCGGCGGGTGATCAGGGAAGCCTGAATTTCATTGGCAATGTGGAAGGCGACGACATCTTCAAGGGCACGGCCGACATCGTCGTATGCGACGGCTTTGTGGGCAATGTGGCCCTCAAGGCCAGCGAAGGCTTGGCGTCCATGATTGGCGGGTTCATCAAGGACGAGTTCTCGCGCAGCTTCTGGCGAAAAATGGCGGCCATCGTCGCTTATCCGGTGTTAACGTCATTCAAGCGTCGGGTCGATCACCGGCGTTACAACGGGGCTGCCTTGCTGGGCCTTCAGGGCCTGGTGTTCAAGAGCCACGGGTCGGCTGACGCTTTTGCGTTCGAGCACGCGCTGGCCCGCGCTTATGATGCGGCCCACCGCGGCATGCTGCAAAACGTCAAAGAGCGCATCGCGCATGCCCAACCGCACCCGATCGACGGCACACCGGCAGTCGGGACGCCCGACGCTTCGAACGCCTGATCACCGATACCCCTGACCGCGCATGAACCGCTTCGCCCGCATTTCTGGTACCGGCAGCTGCTTGCCGCCTTTGCGCCTGACCAACGCCGACATGGCCGCCCGCCTGGCCGAGCGCGGCATCGAAACCAGTGACGAGTGGATTGTGGAGCGCACTGGTATTCACGCCCGCCACTTTGTGGCCGATGGCGTGTTCGCCAGTGACCTGGGCGCCGAGGCGGCGCGCCAGGCCATGCAGGCGGCTGGTGTGGCACCGGCCGACATTGACCTGATCATCGTGGCCACGTCCACGCCGGACATGGTGTTCCCCTCCACGGCGGCCATCGTGCAGCACAAGCTGGGCATCGCTGGCTGCCCGGTGTTTGACGTGCAAGCGGTGTGCAGTGGCTTTGTCTACGCCCTGACGGTGGCCGACGCCATGATCCGCACCGGCAGCGCCAACAAGGCGCTTGTCATCGGTGCCGAGGTGTTCTCCCGTTTGCTCGATTTCAATGATCGCACCACCTGCGTGCTCTTTGGCGACGGCGCTGGCGCGGTGGTGCTTGAGGCGTCCGATAAGCCCGGTATCCTGGCCACCGATTTGCACGCCGACGGCAAGCACGTCGGCATCCTTTGCGTGCCGGGGCACGTGTCCGGTGGCACCGTGTTGGGCGATCCCTTGCTCAAGATGGACGGCCAGGCGGTGTTCAAGCTGGCGGTTGGTGTGCTCGAAGACGCTGCCCGCGCGGTGCTGACCAAGGCGGGCAAGCAAGAGAGCGATGTGGATTGGCTCATTCCGCACCAGGCCAACATTCGCATCATGCAAAGCACCGCCCGCAAGCTCAAGTTGCCCATGGACAAAGTGGTGGTCACCGTGAACGAACACGGCAACACCTCTGCCGCCTCTATTCCGCTGGCGCTGGACCACGCCGTTCGTGCGGGACAGGTGAAAAAGGGCGACACGCTGCTCCTCGAGGGGGTGGGTGGTGGCTTCACCTGGGGTGCGGTGCTGCTCGATTTCTGATGGCAACTGACGCCAGCTCTTTGCTGTATCTCCACTCATGAAACCATTTGCTTTTGTATTCCCGGGTCAGGGTTCGCAGTCGGTCGGCATGCTCGACGCCTGGGGCGACCACCCGGTGGTCGCCCAGACCCTCGCGGAGGCTTCGGACGCCTTGGGCGAAGACATCGGCCGCCTGATTCACGAAGGCCCCAAAGAGGCCTTGGCGCTCACCACCAACACCCAGCCCGTGATGCTGGTCGCCGCAGTGGCCGCCTGGCGCGTGTGGTGTGCTGACGGCGGTGCCCAGCCTGCCGCGGTGGCAGGCCACTCGCTGGGCGAGTACAGCGCACTGGTGGCGTCTGGCGTGCTCACGTTGGCGCAAGCCGCTCCTTTGGTGCGTTTCCGCGCTGCCGCCATGCAAGAGGCTGTGCCGGTGGGGGTTGGGGCCATGGCCGCGATCCTGGGCATGGACGCCGAAAAGGTGAAGGCCGGTTGCGCCGAGGCTCAAGCCACGTTTGGCGAAACCAGTGCCGAAGTGGTGGAGGCAGTCAACTTCAACGACCCCGCCCAGACCGTGATCGCTGGCAGCAAGGCCGCTGTTGAAAAGGCCTGTGAAGTGCTGAAGGCCAATGGTGCCAAGCGCGCTCTGCCCCTGCCAGTGTCGGCACCCTTCCATTCCAGCCTGATGAAGCCGGCGGCCGGCAAGCTGCGAGAGAAGCTGGCAGGTCTGAGTTTTGCTGCCCCCCAGATTCCCTTGGTCAACAACATTGATGTGGCGGTCGAGGCCGACGCCGATCGCATCCGCGACGCCCTGTACCGCCAGGCCTTTGGCCCGGTTCGCTGGGTGGAGTGCGTGCAGGCCATTCGTGCCCGAGGCGTGAGCACCATCATCGAATGCGGCCCTGGCAAGGTGCTGGCAGGCATGACGAAGCGCATTGACCCTGAACTGATGGGCGCCGCCCTGTACGACCCCGCTTCGCTGGCCGAAGTGAAGGCGTTGCTGGCTTGATTGACGGAGAGCTTGATGTCTGAAGTTGCATTTGCGGGCCAAGTGGCCTTGGTCACTGGCGCATCGCGTGGCATTGGCGCGGCCATCGCCCACGAGCTGGCTTCCCGTGGCCTGATCGTGATCGGTACCGCCACGTCCGAAGATGGCGCCGCCAAGATTTCGGCCACCCTTGGGGCCGTGCCTGGCGTGGCTGTGGGCACCCGAGGGGCGGTACTCAACGTGAACGATGGCGCCGCTGTTGATGCCCTGGTCGATGACATCGTCAAGACCCATGGCCGTCTGCACGTGCTGGTGAACAACGCCGGCATCACGCGCGACATGCTGGCCATGCGCCTGAAAGACGACGACTGGGATGCGGTGCTGGACACCAACCTGAAGGCCGTGTTCCGTGCCAGCCGCGCAGTGATGCGGCCGATGATGAAGCAGCGTTATGGCCGCATCATCAGCATTACCAGTGTGGTGGGAGCGTCCGGTAACCCGGGGCAGGCCAATTACGCGGCAGCAAAGGCCGGCGTGGCCGGCATGACCCGCGCGCTGGCGCGCGAACTGGGCAGCCGCAACATCACGGTCAACTGCGTGGCGCCAGGCTTTATCGAGACCGACATGACGGCCTCTTTGCCCGAAGATCAGCAGAAGGCTTTGCTGGGGCAAATTCCCTTGGGGCATCTTGGCAAGCCGGCGGATATCGCCCATGCCGTGGCCTATCTCGCGAGCCCCCAGGCCGCCTACGTGACGGGGCAGGAATTGCACGTCAACGGTGGCATGTTCATGGCCTGAGGCCGCTGGTCAATTTTCACTCCCTGCCCGCTTGGCGGCTCGCGTTCGGGACTCTGTCTCATGCCGGGCTAAAATGGCGGGCTGTATTTCAACCAATCCCCAGAGGGACACATGAGCGATATCGAAGCACGCGTCAAGAAAATCATTGCCGAGCAACTCGGCGTGGCCGAAGCGGAGGTCACCAATGAAAAGGCCTTCGTTGCCGACCTCGGTGCTGACTCGCTGGACACGGTGGAACTCGTGATGGCGCTGGAAGACGAGTTCGGTATCGAGATTCCCGATGAGGAAGCCGAGAAGATCACCACGGTGCAAAACGCCATCGATTACGCCAAGAACAACGCCAAGGCCTGATAAACCCATGAGCCGCCGTCGCGTCGTCGTGACCGGCCTGGGCTGCATCAGTCCCGTGGGCAACACGGTGTCTGAGGCCTGGGCGAATCTCCTCGCTGGCCGTTCGGGCATCGGACTTGTCACCAAGTTCGATGCCTCCAACATGGCCTGCAAGATTGCAGGAGAGGTCAAGAATTTCGATCTGGAGTCCTACATCAGCGCCAAAGAGGCGCGGACCATGGACACCTTCATCCACTATGGCATTGCCGCAGCCCATCAGGCGGTGGTCGACGCCGGTCTGCCTACGGGTGACCAGCTGGACGAAGAATTGGCCACGCGGATCGGCTGCATCATCGGTTCGGGGATCGGCGGTCTGCCGATGATCGAGGAGACTCATTCCGAGTACCTCAACCGCGGTCCCCGCCGCATTTCCCCATTTTTCGTGCCGGCTTCGATCATCAATATGATCTCCGGGCACGTGTCCATGCGCTTCGGCTTCAAAGGCCCCAACCTGGCCGTGGTGACCGCTTGCACCACTGGCTTGCATTGCATTGGCGAAGCGGCCCGCAAGATCGAGTACGGCGATGCCGACGTGATCGTGGCGGGTGGTGCTGAGTCCACCGTCTCGCCCCTGGGCATCGGTGGGTTTGCCGCGATGCGCGCGCTCTCCACCCGCAACGACGATCCCGCCACCGCGTCCCGCCCCTGGGACAAGGATCGCGACGGCTTCGTGCTGGGTGAGGGCGCGGGTGTGATGGTTCTCGAGGAATACGAGCACGCCAAGGCCCGAGGCGCCAAGATTTATGGTGAAGTCGCAGGCTACGGCATGAGTGCCGACGCCGGTCACATGACGGCGCCCAACATGGACGGTCCCCGCCGGGCCATGGTCAGTGCCATGCGAAACGCGGGCGTGAATGCCGACCAGGTGGGCTATTTGAATGCCCATGGCACCTCTACCCCCTTGGGTGACGTGAACGAAACCAACGCCATCAAGGCGGCGTTGGGCGAACACGCTAAGTCGATGGTGGTGAGTTCGACCAAATCCATGACTGGGCACTTGCTCGGTGGTGCCGGGGGCATCGAGAGCGTGTTCACTGTGCTGGCGCTTCACCACCAGCAGGTGCCGCCCACCATCAACATTTTTGAGCAAGACCCCGAGTGCGATCTCGATTACTGCGCCAACACGGCGCGTGATGTGAAGATGGACGTCGCCCTGAAGAACAACTTCGGCTTCGGTGGTACCAATGGGTCGCTGGTTTTCCGCCGCGTCTGACCCCCGGCGCTGTCCATGCAAAACGCCCCATCCGTGGCTTACCCGGTGGGGCGTTTTTCATGGTCATCGCGTTTTGCTCTCATTGGCTTGGCCTTGCTTGGGAGCGTCAATGTGATGGGCCTGGCTTTTGTCTGGCCGGCCGATGGAGGACTCTCCCTTGTTCTGTTGCTCGGCGTGGGCTGGGGCCTGTGGCTATGGGGCGCTGGGCGCCAGGCAACCCTTTGCCCCGCTGGCACCTTGCGGTGGGATGCCCAGGCGATGGGAGAGGGGTGGGCGCCGGGTGCGGGCCGCTGGTGGTGGCAGGAAGAGGGGCGTGCGCAGCCGATGCCGGTGCGCCATCTTGAGCGTCGCCTCGACTGGGGGCGGGGCATGCTGGTGCGCGGGCGCACCGAGGGGAGAACGCGCTGGTTCTGGTTAAGTGCTTCTCTTGCTGAGAGCCGCTGGGGAGAGCTTCGGCGTGCCATTGAAGCCCAGGCCAATACCGGCTGACCCGAATGCCACCCAAGCCTTGGGGTATATTCCCGCGCGCATGACCCCCCAAGACCACAACGCTCCACCACCGCCCGACAGCGATGCCATGTTGGTGCAGCGCACCTTGGCGGGTGAGCAGCGCGCCTATGAACTGCTCGTCATCAAATACCAGCGCCGGGTGGAGCGCCTCATCGGTCGCATGGTGCGCGACGTGGACCTGGTGCAGGACATCGCACAGGAAACGTTCATCCGGGCTTATCGGGCGCTGGCGCAGTTTCGTGGCGACGCCCAGTTCTACACCTGGCTCTACCGGATCGCCGTCAATACCGCCAAGAAACAGCTGATGGAGCTCAAGCGAGACCCGCTGGTTTTCCAGTCACAGCTCAAGTCGGGTGATGACGATGAAACTTCCGCGCCGGAACGCGAACTAAACGCCGGAGTGGCCGATGCCGAAACGCCCGACGCGGTGTTGGCCAGCAAAGAAATCGCCCAGGCGGTCAACGCTGCGATGGATGCCCTGCCCGAAGAATTGCGCATGGCGATCACTTTGCGAGAGATCGAGGGCATGAGCTACGAGGAAATCGCCCAGGCACTGGAGTGTCCGATTGGTACGGTCAGATCCCGTATTTTCCGGGCCCGCGAGGCCATTTCCCAGCGCATCAAGCCCTTGCTGGAGCGGCAAGGTGGCAAGCGCTGGTGACGTGCCGCAAGCGCCTGCCTATTCGATGTCCGAACCCGAGATTTTCACCATGAAACACGAGCTGCAACCCACGTCTGACCGCGAAGAGTTCTCGTTCGAGGCGGTGTCGGCCTTGTTCGATGGTGAGGGCGATCCGGCCTCTGTCGACCAGTTCTTGTCCGCCAGTGCCGACCCTGAAGCCCATGCCCAATGGGCGACGTATGCGCTTATCGGCGATGTGTTGCGCGCGCCGGGTGAGCACCGCCTGCAATCCTCTGCCGAATTTCTGGCGGGCGTTCGCGCTCAGCTCGCCAGTCAGCCGCCGGTTCAAGTGGCGGTGGAGTCGCAGGCGGCAGTGACTGTGCCCACGCGGGACGCAGCGAACGATTCGGTCTTCCGGTGGAAGATGGTCGCCGGTTTTGCCTCGTTGGCGGCGGTGGCCGCGGTCGGCTGGAGCACTTGGCTGGGCAGTGGTGTCACCGGGCCTGTTGCCGCCCCGCAATTGGTGCAGGCGCCCGCCAGTTCTCCAGAGGCTGTGTTGGTGGCCACGCCACAGGGCGCCGTGGTTCGCGATCCGCGGCTGGAGCAGTTGTTGGCAGAGCACCGCCAACACGGTGGCATGACCGCCCTGCAGGCCTCCACCGGCTTCTTGCGCAACGCCACTTTTGACGCGGGGGACAACCGTTGATGTCCTTGACGCCTTTCCGAGCTTGGCGACGTGGGTCATTGAGCGCCGTGCGCCACCCGGTCCGATCAGCGCCTCGCGCATGGCGCGTGGCGATGGTGGCAGCCCTCACCGCCGGTGCATGTGTCAGTGTGCTAGCCCAGCCCGCGCCTGCGCCGACCAGTTCGCGAAGCGTGAGCGAGTGGCTGAGCCGCATGCACGAGGCCTCTCGTCAGCGCTCCTACACGGGCACCTTGGTGGTGTCGGCTGGAGCCGCCATGTCGGCCTCGAAAATCTGGCATGTGTGCGATGGGCAGCAGCAGGTAGAGCGCATCGATTCGCTCACCGGCGCTCCGCGCACCACGATTCGGCGCAACAACGAGGTCATCACCTTCGCGCCGGAGAGCAAGACCGCCACGGTGGAAAAGCGTGAGTCGCTCGGCTTGTTCCCGGACATGGGGCGCACGCCGAGCAACCAGATACCTCAGTTTTACTCGGCGCGTGAGGTGGGGGTGCAGCGGGTGGCCGGTCACTTGGCCGACACGGTGGAGATTCTGCCCCGTGACGAGTGGCGATTCGGATACCGCATCTGGTCAGAGCAGCAGTCAGGGCTGGTGGTCAAGATCCAGACCCTGGGCGAACAGGGTGCCGTGCTGGAGCAGGTGGCCTTCACCGAGTTGCAGTTGGACGCGCCCGTGAGCATGGACAAGCTCAAGCAAGCCATGAAGGACACGCGCGGCTACGAGGTCATCAAGCCCGCGCTGAAGAAGACCACGGCCGAAGCCCAGGGTTGGCGGCTGAAAGAAGCCATCCCGGGCTTTCAGTCCATGAGCTGTCACACCCGCGAGACGGGGCAGGGGCTCGCACCGGGGCAGGCGCCCATGCAATGGGTCTTTTCTGACGGCCTGGCCTCGGTGTCGCTGTTTGTGGAACCATTCGACGAGCAGCGCCATCGTCAAGAGAAACCAGCCGCTGTCGGCGCCACGCATTCCGTGGGCCGCCGTGTAGGCGACCACTGGGTCACGGCCATGGGCGAGGTGCCCGTCGCTACGCTGAAACGCTTCATTCAAGCCATCGAACGCACGCAGCCGTGAAAGCAGGCGGACGCCGATGGCGATATCCCGCAAGGAGTCACATGAGTCCCCGCATCTTTTCGCGCAAGTCTTGGCCAGCGGCACTGGCCACGGTGATCGTCACTGCAGTGGGCGCCAGCATGTTCATGGCGCACGCGCCGTCGTCCGCACAAGCGCCGGCCGCTGCGCCAGTGGTGCGAGGCTTGCCAGATTTCACCGAGCTGGTAGACCTCGTCGGGCCATCGGTGGTGAACATCCGCACCCTTGAGCGCGCTTCTGCCTCGGGCGCAGGTGCCGCCGACGAGCAGATGCTGGAGTTTTTCCGGCGATTCGGCATTCCCGTGCCCCCTGGCGTGGGGCCGCGGGGCCCTCGTCAGGAGCGTGGCCAGGGCGAAGAGCGGCCGCGCGGCGTGGGCTCTGGTTTCATTCTCAGCGCCGACGGCTTGATCATGACCAACGCCCACGTGGTGGATGGCGCCGACGAACTGATCGTGACCTTGCCTGACAAGCGCGAGTTCAAGGGCAAGATCGTCGGGGCCGATCAGCGCACCGACGTGGCGGTGGTGAAGATTGAGGCCACCGGTCTGGCGCCCGTCAAGGTGGGCGATGTCAACAGGCTTCGCGTGGGTGAGTGGGTGATGGCCATTGGCTCTCCATTTGGCCTCGAGAACACCGTGACCGCCGGCATCGTGAGCGCGAAGCAGCGCGACACGGGCGATTTCCTGCCCTTCATTCAAACCGATGTGGCGATCAACCCGGGCAACTCGGGCGGACCGCTCATCAACATGCGCGGGGAAGTGGTGGGCATCAACAGCCAGATCTACTCGCGCTCAGGTGGCTTCCAAGGCATTTCGTTTGCCATCCCGATCGACGAAGCCGTTCGTGTGGCCGATCAGCTCAAGGCCAACGGGCGCGTGACGCGAGGCCGCATTGGTGTGCAGATCGATCAGGTCAGCAAAGACGTCGCCGAATCGCTGGGCCTGGGGCAACCTCGAGGCGCCCTGGTGCGAGGCGTTGAGGCCAACTCGCCGGCATCACGTGCTGGCGTGGAGCCGGGCGACATCATTTTGAAGTTCGATGGCAAGGCCATTGAGAAGTCGCTGGACCTTCCGCGTCTGGTGGGCAATACCAAGCCTGGGACCCGCAGCACCTTGTCGATCTGGCGCCGGGGTGCTGCGCGAGACCTGAGCATCACCGTGGCCGAGCTGGAGCCCGACAAACCCGAGCAACGTGCCAGTGCGCCCGAGGGCACCAAGCCGCAGGCCGGCGTCGCGGCGCAGTCGCTGGGCCTGACGGTGGCGGAGCTGACCGCGTCCGAGCGCGAGAACCTTCAGATCAAGGGTGGGGTGCGCGTGGCGAGCGCCGAAGGTGCAGCGGCCCGTGCAGGTCTTCGTGAAGGCGATGTGATCGTGGGCGTGGCCAACGCCGAGGTGGCGAACGTGCGGCAGTTTGAGGCCGTGGTGGCCCGTCAGGACAAAAGCAAGCCCATCAGTGTGTTGATTCGCCGAGGTGAGTGGGCTCAGTACGCCGTGATTCGGCCCGCGCGTTGACCTCGGATGGTGATCGCCGGTGCACCCATGCCCCGGTGATCCGCGGGGGTATTGCCCCTGTTGGTGGATTCGCCACATGCCGGTGGTCGCCTCATTGGCCTGGGCTTTTGGGTCCGATGTGAGTGTTCGCTTGCATTTCACTCAGTCTTAATGACTGGATTCGATAAAATCCGCGGTGAAAGCGCCCGATTGCGCGGTTTTCCGATGGGGTCTCCCCCATGATGTGGAATGCCAGCAAGCTTGGCTGAAACCATCCACAGTTGATTCACAGAGCTTGTGGATTTTCTGTGGATTTCCTGTGAATATTTTGCCTGTTGCAGCCCTGCGACAAGGCGACGCGGCCAGCTTGGCGGTTTGCATTCCGGGCTTTTTGCCTACAATGAAACCCCAACTATCGCAGTTGCCATTGATTGTTGGTTCCGGGCGCGTCAGCAGTTGACGCGCCCTTTTTTATGGCTCGCCTGGCCCTCCTTGAGGGTGCCGAGCCTGGTGTCCTAGCCCTTCCCGATGAAGCACATTCGCAATTTTTCCATCATCGCGCACATCGACCACGGCAAGTCCACTTTGGCCGATCGCATCATCTCCCGCTGCGGAGGGTTGTCCGATCGAGAGATGAGTGAACAGGTGCTCGACTCCATGGACATCGAGAAGGAGCGGGGCATCACCATCAAGGCCCAGACGGCGGCCTTGCAGTACAAGGCCCGAGATGGGCAGGTGTACAACCTGAACCTCATCGACACCCCCGGTCACGTGGACTTCTCGTACGAGGTGAGCCGTTCTCTCTCGGCGTGTGAGGGCGCGCTGCTGGTGGTGGACGCAAGCCAGGGTGTGGAGGCCCAGACGGTGGCCAACTGCTACACCGCGCTGGACTTGGGCGTGGAAGTGCTGCCTGTCTTGAACAAGATGGACTTGCCCAACGCCGATCCCGAGAACGCCAAGCATGAGATCGAGGACGTCATCGGCATTGACGCTTCGCAGGCCATTCCTTGCTCGGCGAAGACGGGCATGGGCGTGGAAGACATCCTGGAGATGGTCGTCGCCAAGGTGCCCCATCCCAAGGGCAAGGCAGACGCGCCCTTGCGCGCCATGATCATTGACAGCTGGTTCGACAGCTATGTGGGCGTGGTGATGTTGGTCCGGGTGGTGGACGGTCGCCTGCTCAAGGGTGAGCGCATCAAGCTGATGGCCGCCAATGCCGTTTACGAGGCGGGTAACCTGGGCGTCTTCACGCCGGCCAACCAGCCGCGCGAGTCGCTTGAGGCGGGCGAGGTGGGCTACATCATTGCGGGCATCAAGGAACTCACGGCCGCCAAGGTGGGCGACACCATCACGCTGGAGAAGAAGCTCCCCAACAACCTGGGCCCGGCCGCTGAGCCTTTGCCCGGCTTCAAGGAGGTGCAGCCGCAGGTGTTCGCGGGCCTGTATCCCACCGAGGCCAACCAGTACGACGCCCTGCGCGACGCCCTGGAAAAGCTCAAACTCAACGACGCCTCGCTGCATTTCGAGCCCGAGGTGTCGCAGGCCCTGGGTTTTGGTTTCCGTTGCGGCTTCCTTGGGCTGCTGCACATGGAGATCGTGCAGGAGCGCCTGGAGCGCGAGTTCGATCAAGACCTGATCACCACCGCGCCGAGCGTGGTCTACGAGGTGGTCAAGGGCAATGGCGAAGTCATCATGGTGGAGAACCCCTCCAAGATGCCCGAGGCGGGCCAGATCGAGGAGATCCGCGAGCCCATCGTTACCGTGCACCTCTACATGCCGCAAGAGTACGTGGGCCCGGTGATGACCCTGGCCAACCAGAAGCGCGGCGTGCAGATCAACATGGCTTATCACGGCAAGCAGGTGATGCTCACCTACGAACTGCCGCTGGGCGAGATCGTGCTGGACTTCTTCGACAAGCTCAAGAGCGTGAGCCGCGGCTATGCGTCGATGGACTACGAGTTCAAGGAATACCGCAAGTCCGACGTGGTGAAGGTGGACATCCTGCTCAATGGCGACAAGGTGGATGCGCTGTCGATCATCGTTCACCGCTCGCAGGCCCAATACCGCGGCCGGGCGGTGGCCGCCAAGATGCGCGAAATCATCAGCCGCCAGCAGTTCGACGTGGCGATCCAGGCGGCGATTGGGGGCAACATCATTGCGCGCGAGACGATCAAGGCATTGCGCAAAAACGTGCTGGCAAAATGCTACGGGGGTGACATCACCCGCAAACGCAAGCTCCTCGAAAAACAGAAAGCAGGCAAGAAGCGCATGAAACAAATCGGTTCGGTGGAAGTCCCGCAGGAGGCATTCCTGGCCATTCTCCAGGTGCAAGACTGATGCAAGCGCTCATGGCGTCGATCACGGGCGTGGTGCTGGCCGCTTTTGGGGCCTACGGGGCAGCTTGGTATGCCGGATGGGTGGAGGGCAACTTCGCTTTGCTGCTGTTCTTGGCCACTGTGGTCACGGGCGTGTACTGGGTGGCCGACCGCCTGGTCTTCTTGCCTCAGCGCCGAGCGGCTGCAGACCAACTGCTGGATGAGCACACCCGCCGCCGCAAGGCGTTGGAGGCCCAGGGTTTCACCCAGGTGGAGGGCGATATCGAGCCAGCCCGCCAGAAGCTGCTGGCGCAGCCCTGGTGGCTGGACTGGACCGCAGGTCTCTTTCCGGTGATCCTGGCGGTCTTCGTGCTGCGCTCGTTCCTGTTCGAGCCCTTCAAGATTCCGTCGGGCTCCATGATCCCGACCTTGCGCGTGGGCGACTTGATCCTGGTGAACAAGTTCCACTATGGCTTGCGCCTGCCGGTGCTCAACACCAAGGTCATCGACAACCACAGCCCACAGCGTGGCGATGTGCTGGTGTTCCGTTATCCGCCGCAGCCCAGCCTTGACTACATCAAGCGTGTGGTGGGGGTGCCGGGTGATGAGATTTCGTACCTGAACAAACAGCTGACCGTGAATGGTCAGCCGGTGCCGCGTGCCGCCCAACCCGACTTCTTCGATCGGGACAGCATGTCGTACAGCAAGCAGTTCCGCGAGACCTTGGGCAGCAAGTCGTACAACACGCTCAATGACGACGCCCGCCCCGCGTTCATCCCTGGTGCCGCTGCCTTTCCCTTTCACGACAATTGCCGCTACACGGTGGAGGGCGTGACGTGCAAAGTGCCGGCCGGGCACTATTTCATGTTGGGTGACAATCGCGACAATTCGCTGGACTCACGGTTCTGGGGATTTGTGCCCGAAGAGAACATCGTCGGCAAGGCATTCTTCGTGTGGATGAACTTCGGTGACCTGGGGCGCATTGGCTCATTCGATTGACATCAATTCAAACGGGAGAAATTCGACCATGGCATTCAAGCGGCAACAACGTGGCATGACCTTCATCGGCTTGCTGGTGGTTGGTGGTCTGTTGGCGATTGCCGGCTTGATCGCTGCACAGGTTTTTCCCACCTACATCGAGTACCTTGCTGTGCAAAAGGCGGCCAAGAAGGCCGCCGCTGGCACCACGGTGGCCGACGTTCGCAGCATCTTCGACAAAGCCGCCCAAATCGACGATATCCGCTCCATTTCTGGCAAAGACCTGGAGGTGGGCAAGCAAGGCAACAACGTCGTCGTGTCGTTTTCTTATCAGCGCGAGATCCATCTCGCCGGGCCCGCTTACCTCGTGATGAAGTACGCGGGCAGTTCCCAGTGACGCTTTGAACCCTGAACTTCTTGCGCTGCAAAAGCGCCTGCAACACCAATTCACCAGTCCGCGCCTTCTTGAGAGGGCCCTGACCCATCGCAGCTTCAGTGCCGATCACAACGAGCGCCTGGAATTCCTGGGCGATTCTGTTTTGAACCTGGCCGTCTCGGGGCTGCTGTTCGAGAAGCTCAACCAGTTGCCCGAAGGCGACTTGTCGCGTGTGCGGGCCAATCTGGTCAAGCAGGACACGCTGGCGGCACTGGCCAACCGCCTGGGCCTGTCTTCCGGCCTTCGTCTGGGCGACGGCGAGAAGCGGTCTGGCGGGAACAAGCGCCCATCCATCCTGGCCGATGCGCTGGAGGCCGTGATCGGCGCCGTCTACCTGGACGCTGGCTTTGACGTGGCGGCCGCCTTGGTGCATCGCCTGTTCGCCGATGTGGACTTGAGCGTAGGCATGAGCGCCATGAGCAAGGACCCCAAGACCGAGTTGCAGGAATGGCTGCAAGCGCGCAAGATGAAACTGCCTGCGTACCGCGTGGTGGCCACCACCGGCGAAGCGCACAAGCAGACCTTTGATGTGGAGTGCGCCGTGCTCGAGACCGGCCATGCCGAGCGCGGCATTGGCGCCTCTCGTCGAGCTGCCGAACAAGCTGCCGCTGCGGCCATGCTGCAGCACCTCACGGCCCGTACCTCACCGAAGGTCCCTTGATCCATGACCAAACCCCCTGAACAGCCGCCCGTCTCTCCCGAACTTGAGGCCATGCTGGCGCGGGCCCTGCGAAAGGCCCCCACCGAGCCGGTGCCCGAGCCGGACGCACAAGAGACCCCCGAGGTCGCCGCGCCCGTCGATCCGGCCGAGCAGCGCTGCGGTTATGTGGCGATCGTGGGCAAGCCCAATGTGGGCAAGTCCACCCTGCTCAATGCTCTGGTGGGGCAGAAGATCAGCATCACCTCGCGCAAGGCCCAGACCACGCGCCACCGCATCACGGGCATGCGCACCGTGGGGCCGACCCAGTTCGTGTTCGTGGACACGCCGGGTTTCCAGACCCGGCACGGCAATGCGCTGAACCGATCCTTGAACAAGACGGTGCTGGGTGCAGTGTCTGATGTGGACCTGATCTTGTTTGTGGTGGAGGCTGGTCACTTCAACCTGGCCGATGCCAAGGTGCTGTCGCTGCTGCCGTCTAACGTGCCAGTGATTCTGCTGGCCAACAAATTTGATCTGGTGCACCGTCGCGGTGACCTGGCGCCCTGGCTGCGCTCGATGCAAGAGCGCCACCCGTTTGCCGAGTTCGTGCCGATGTCGGCCAAGACGCCGCGCGACATTCAGCGCCTGTTTGCCATCTGCGAGAAGTACCTGCCGCAACAGGCGTGGATGTACGACCCCGACGAGCTCACCGATCGCAGCGAGCGCTTCATGGCCAGCGAGATGGTGCGCGAGAAGCTGTTCCGGCTCACGGGCGATGAGTTGCCCTATACCTCCACCGTGATCATCGACAAGTTCGAGGAAGAGGGTGGTCTCAAGCGCATCGCAGCCACCATCGTGGTGGAGCGCGAAGGGCACAAGGGCATGGTGATCGGCGAGAAGGGCGAGAAGCTCAAGCGCATCGGCACCGAGGCCCGCATGGAGTTGGAGAAACTCTGGGGCTGCAAGGTGTTTTTGGAGTTGTGGGTGAAGGTCCGCTCGGGCTGGGCCGACGACGATGCGCGCGTTCGTTCCTTTGGCTACGAGTGATGGCACCTGCGGCCGGGTTTGCCGGGCCACGGTGTTGAAGCCGCACTGACCACCAACGCCCCGGGCAGCCCATGGCGCTGAAACGCACGAGCGACGAGCCTGCTTTTGTCCTGCATCGCTACGACTGGAGCGAGGCCAGTCTGGTGCTGGAGGTGTTCACGCGCCACCACGGGCGAATCGCCCTGGTGGCCAAGGGCGTCAAACGGCCCACGTCGCAGTTCCGGCCGGTCTTGCTGCCTTTGCAACCCCTGGCCTTGTCGTGGACGGGCGATGCAGAGGTGAGAACCCTGAAGGCCGCTCAGTGGCAAGGCGGTCATGTGATGCCCACGGGTGATGCCTTGCTGGCAGGCAGCTACCTCAACGAGTTGCTGCTTCGTTTCCTCGCGCGCGACGACGCCCATCCCCAACTGTTTGACCACTACGCCACCGCCGTGCAGTTGTTGGCCGAGCGGGGCAGCGAGACGCAGTCGCTGGTGGTGCGCGTGTTTGAACTGCTGCTCTTGCGGGACGCGGGTTTGTTGCCCGACCTGGCCCACGACAGCGCCTCTCTTGCGCCGCTGGAGCCTGGTCATTCGTACGTGCTGATGCCCGAGAGCGGTCTGCGCGCGGCGCACGAGGACGATGCCCATGCGCTCGCTGGCGAGCATTGGCTGGCGCTGCAAGAAGCGTTGGACGAGCGATCGGCTTTCGTGCCGCTGCTGCGCGCGTGCGCCGACGTGGCGCCCGTGCTGCGAATCCCCCTTCGAAATCTGCTGCACTACCATGGCGGCGTGCGCCAATTTCGCACGCGCCAGTTGATGCTGGACGTGCGCTCGATCACCCGGCAGCACCATCCTTCCACCCCGGCCTTTGACCGCGAATCATGACCCATCGGCACCCTCGCACTGCGCTGTCTGTGAACTTGAACAAGGTGGCCCTCGTTCGCAACACGCGCCACCTCGGCATTCCATCCGTCACCCGTGCGGCCACGCTTTGCCTGCAGGCCGGCGCGGCCGGCATCACGGTGCACCCCCGGCCTGATCAGCGCCACATCCGGCCGCACGATGTGGTTGACCTGCACCAATTGCTCACCGCCTGGCCCGACCGCGAGTTCAACATCGAAGGCAACCCGTTTCACAACCTGATGGACCACGTGCGCGCCTTGCGGCCGCACCAGGCGACCTTTGTGCCCGACAGCGAAGGGCAGTTCACCAGCGACCATGGCTGGCGCTTTCCGCAAGACGCACAGCGCCTCAAGCCCCTCATCGATGAGTGCCACGCACTGGGCGTACGGGTGAGCTTGTTCATGGACGCTGAGGCCGAGCAGATGGCCGCGGCCAAGGCCGTGGGGGCCGATCGAGTCGAGCTGTACACCGAGCCCTATGCCGCCGCCTTTGGCGGACCAGAGCAGGCGGCCCAACTGGCGCGGTTCCGTGCCGCGGCACAGGCCGCCTTGGCGGCGGGGCTGGAGCTGAACGCGGGTCACGACCTGAACCGCGATAACCTCACGCCCTTCCTGCGCGAGGTGCCGGGCATCCTGGAGGTGTCCATTGGCCACGCCTTGATCGCTGACGCATTGGAACTGGGCTATGCCGACACCGTGCGGGCCTATAACCGCTGCATCGACCAGGCCTTTGCATGATCTACGGCATCGGCACCGACGTGTGCGACATCCGGCGCATTGAGGCCACGCTGTCTCGCCAGGGTGACCGTTTTGCCCGCAAGGTGCTGGGTGAGGCCGAGTACGCCGTCTGGCAGGCCCGCGGCGCGCGTTGGCCTGAGCGTGGCGTGCGCTACCTGGCCACCCGCTTCTCCGCCAAGGAATCGTTTTCCAAGGCCATCGGCCTGGGCATGCGAATGCCCATGACCTGGCGCAGCTGCGAGATCCTCAACCAGCCCTCGGGACAGCCGATCGTCGTGCTCAATGGGGTGCTCAAGACCTGGTTTGAGGAGCGTGGCTTGCGCGCCCACGTCACCGTCACCGACGAATCGGATTACGCCGCCAGCTTTGTGGTGGTCGAGCGCGATGCGTCGTCTCCAGTCTCTGCACCATGAACCCACACGCCCCGCTCATCATTGACGTCGCTGGTCTGCGCCTGAGCGCGATGGACCGCCAGCGCCTGGCCCACCCGCTGGTGGGTGGCGTCATTCTGTTTGGCCGCAACTGGCATGACCGTGCCCAGCTCACTGCCCTGTGCCGCCAGATCAAGTCGGTGCGGCGCGACCTGCTGATCGCGGTGGACCACGAGGGCGGTCGGGTGCAGCGCTTCCGAACCGATGGTTTCACCCACGTGCCGCCCATGGCCGCGCTGGGCGCCATGTGGATGGCGGGCAATGGCGACGGGCAATCCGCGATGGAGGCCATGAACGCCGCCACCGCCGCTGGTTACGTGCTGGGCGCCGAGCTGCGCGCCTGTGGCGTTGACTTGACCTTCGCGCCCGTGCTCGACCTCGATTACGGCGAAAGCTCGGTCATCGGCGACCGCGCCTTTGCCCGCGATCCCCGGGTGGTGACCGCGCTGGCGCAGGCCGCCATGCACGGGCTGCGACAGGCGGGCATGGCCAACTGCGGCAAGCACTTTCCTGGGCACGGTTTTGTGCAGGCCGACTCGCACCACGCCATCCCGGTGGACCGCCGATCGCTCAAGGCCATCCTGGCCGAAGACGCTGCCCCTTACCGCTGGTTGTCCGCCAGTCTCTCAGCGGTGATGCCTGCGCACGTGATCTACCCCAGGGTCGATACCCGCCCAGCCGGCTTTTCGTCTCGCTGGCTGCAGGATGTGCTGCGTCAACGGCTGGGTTTTACGGGGGCGGTCTTCAGCGATGACCTCAGCATGGCCGCTGCCCGCCAGATCGAAGGGCGGCAAGTGGGCTTCAGTGAGGCCGCTCTGGCGGCGCTGGGCGCCGGCGCCGACATGGTCTTGCTGTGCAACCAGTCGGTGGTGGACGGTGGCGCCCCCATCGACCAGGCCATCGACGACCTGGCGCGTGCGGTGGTGCAGGGCCAGTGGGTGCCCTCACCGGCCAGCGAGGAGCGACGGCAAGCGCTGTTGCCCACCGGTGCGGCCTTGGGTTGGGATGAGCTGATGGTGAGTGCCCGCTACATGCAGGCGCTGTCGCTGTTGCCTGCCTGATCGAATTCAGTCCTGCAGGCCCATGCGGTCCAGCAGGTCGGCCACCAGTTCCAGGCGCAGCACCGGGCTGTCGAGCGACATCAGCCGGTACTTCATTTCGAGGGGCAGCGGCAGCAACTCGGCCCATCGGTTGGCCAGCCAGGCGCAGTCATCCCACTGATGGGGCGTTGGGACCGGGTGGGTGTCTGGCGTGCCCTGTTGCGCAAGCCCCTCCACCACGCGCTCCAGCGTCTGGCGGGCGGGCAGCAGGTGATCGGGCACGGGCAGGTTGGGCTCGGGTGGATCGAGCGTGACATCGGCGGTCCACAGACCGTGCGGCAATTGCTCGCGGCGGTTGATCCGAAACCGTTGCAGACCCCGGCACTGCACGAGGTAGAGCCCTGCCTGGGGCTTCTCCAGTTTTTCGATGCGGGCCAGAACGCCAATGGGGTGAAAACCCTCGCGCACGAAACCCGGCTCAGCGCCCTGGGCGCTTGGGGCGCGTCGCCGCACCTCTTCTCCCTCGGTCAGGGTCACCACCCCAAACGGGGCGCCCAGTTGCTGACAGCGTCCGATCATGTCGAGGTAACGCACCTCGAAGATCTTCAGCGGCAGCACACCGCCCGGGAACAGGACGGTGTGCAGAGGGAAAAGAGGCAGCTGGGTCAGCGTGAGCGGCCCAGCACTCGGCGAGGTCAATCGTTGACCACCGCGTCGGCACTCTGGCGCTGCAGCATGGCCAGGATGCTGGCGACCTGGCCACGCAACTCGCGGCGGTCGCAGATGAAGTCCACCGCGCCCTTGGTTTGCAGGAACTCGGCGCGCTGGAAGCCCTCGGGCAATTTCACCCGCACGGTGTTTTCGATCACGCGCGGGCCGGCAAAGCCGATCAGGGCCTTGGGCTCGGCAATCACCACATCACCCACGAAGGCGAAGCCAGCGCTCACGCCACCCATGGTCGGGTCGGTGAGCACGCTGATGTACGGCAGGCCCTTCTTGGCCAGGCGCGTGAGCGACGCGTTGGTCTTGGCCATCTGCATGAGCGACAGCAGGCCTTCTTGCATGCGGGCGCCGCCGGTGGCGGTGAAGCACACAAAGGGCACCTTCTGGGCGATGGCTTCTTCCACGCCGCGCACGAAGCGCTCGCCGACCACCGAGCCCATGGAGCCGCCCATGAAGTCGAACTCGAAGCAGGCCGCGACCAGGCTTATGCCATGCACCGCGCCACCCATCACCACCAGGGCATCGGTCTCGCCGGTGTTCTCCAGGGCTTCTTTCAGGCGTTCGGGGTACTTGCGGCTGTCCTTGAACTTGAGGGCGTCCACCGGCAGCACTTCTTGCGCCAGCTCGTAGCGGCCCTCGGCATCGAGGAAGGCATTCAGGCGCGCGCGGGCGCCGATGCGGTGGTGGTGGCTGCAGTGCGGGCAGACGTTCTGGTTTTTCTCCAGGTCGTTCTTGTAGAGCACGGCTTCGCAGCTCGGGCACTTGACCCACAGGCCTTCGGGCACACTGCGGCGCTCGGTGGGGTCGGTGGGGGTGATCTTGGGGGGAAGAAGCTTTTCAAGCCAGGACATGGGTCCTCCTATCGGCAATGGACGGCGGATTATGCGTCGAGGGCGTTTCGGATGGTGCGAAGGAAATTGGCCGCCACCGGCACCACTTTCTCGTAGGGCTCGTCTTCGATGAGCTGGATGAGCTTGCTCCCGATCACCACCGCGTCGGCGGTGCGGCCGATGGCACGGGCGGTGTCGGCGTCGCGGATGCCGAAGCCCACGCCCACCGGGATGCTCACGTGCTGGCGAATGCGCGGCAGCATGGCTTCCACCTGTGACACGTCCAGCGTGCCCGCGCCGGTCACGCCCTTGAGCGAGACGTAGTACACATAGCCGCTGGCCACGCGGGCCACCTGGGCCATGCGCTCGTCGGTGGACGTGGGCGCCAGCAGGAAGATCAGGTCCATGTTGTGCTCGCGCAGCGAGCGGGCGAAGTCTTCGCACTCTTCGGGCGGGTAGTCCACCACCAGTACGCCGTCCACGCCTGCCTCGGACGCATCGCGCACGAAGGCGCCCTCGCCGTTTTTCTGGTCGTAGCGCTCGATGGGGTTGGCGTAGCCCATCAGCACCACGGGTGTGGTGCTGTTGCGCTCGCGGAATTTCTTCACCATCGCGAGCACTTGCGGCAGGCCAATGCCAGCGGCCAGCGCGCGGTCACCGGCTTTCTGGATCACCGGGCCATCGGCCGACGGGTCGGAGAAGGGCACGCCCAGTTCGATGACGTCGGCGCCAGCCTCTGCCATGCCGTGCATCAGTTCGGGCGTGATGGCGGGGTAGGGAAAGCCCGCCGTGACGAAGGGAATCAGCGCCTTGCGGTTCTGCGCCTTGAGGGCGGAGAGGGTGTTGTCGATGCGGCTCATTTGCGGACCTCAATCACGGACTCGCCGCCCTTGACCGACTGGCCACGGCAACTGGGGCGGCAATAAAAATCGGCCTTGGACAGGTCGGCCACGGTGCCAATGTCCTTGTCACCCCGACCGGAGAGGTTCACCAGGATGGACTGGTCGGGGCGCATGGTCTTGGCCAGCTTCATGGCGTAGGCCACGGCATGGCTGGACTCCAGGGCCGGGATGATCCCTTCGACACGGCACAGGTAATGGAAAGCCTCCAGTGCCTCGCTGTCGGTGATGCCCACGTACTCGGCCCGGCCGATGTCTTTGAGGAAGGCGTGCTCGGGGCCCACGCCGGGGTAGTCCAGACCGGCGCTTACGCTGTGCGTCTCGGTGACTTGCCCGTGGTCGTTTTGCAGCACGTAGGTGCGGTTGCCGTGAAGCACGCCAGGGCTGCCCATTTGTAGCGAGGCCGAGTGCTTGCCGCTGTCCAGGCCTTCACCGGCGGCTTCCACGCCGATCAGCCGGGTGCTGGCGTGGTTGATGTAGGGGTAGAAGATGCCCATGGCGTTGCTGCCGCCGCCCACGCAGGCCACCACCGCGTCGGGCTGCGAGCCTTGGCAGCCGGCTTCCTTGAGCATGTCGGGCATCTGCTTGAGGCACTCTTCCCCGATCACGCTCTGGAAGTCGCGCACCATCATCGGGTAGGGGTGCGGGCCCGCCACGGTGCCGATGATGTAGAAGGTGTTGTCCACGTTGGCCACCCAGTCGCGCATGGCCTCGTTCAGCGCGTCCTTCAGGGTTTTGCTGCCGCTTTCCACCGGCACCACCGTGGCGCCCAGCAGTTTCATGCGGTAAACGTTCGGGCTCTGGCGCTTCACGTCTTCGCTGCCCATGTAGACGATGCACTCCAGGCCATAGCGGGCGCAGATGGTGGCCGTGGCCACGCCGTGCTGCCCGGCGCCGGTCTCGGCAATGATGCGGGTCTTGCCCATGCGCTTGGCCAGCATGGCCTGACCGATTACGTTGTTGATCTTGTGTGCGCCGGTGTGGTTGAGGTCTTCGCGCTTCAGAAAGATCTGCGCACCACCCATCTCGCGGCTCATGCGCTCGGCGTGGTAGACCGGGCTGGGCCGGCCCACGAAGTGCGCCAGTTCCTTGCGGAATTCGGCCAGGAACTCAGGGTCGTGCTGGTAGCGGGCGTAAGCCGCCTTGAGCTCGTTGATCGCATGGGTGAGCGTTTCGCTCACGAAGCTGCCGCCGTAGATGCCGAAATGGCCGCGGGCGTCGGGTTGCTGATAGGAGGTCTGCATGGTGGTGTCGATTCGGGGTTGGCCCGCCCCCCGAGGCGAACACTCAGGAGGGGGAAGACAGCGAGAGGTCGGCCGCACGCACGGCCGCCACGAAAGCCTGGATCTTGTCGGCGCACTTGATGCCCTTGGACACCTCGACGCCGGAACTCACGTCAACGGCCCAGGGCCGAACGAGCCGGATGCCATCGGTCACGTTTGCAGGCGTGAGTCCACCAGACAAAACGAGGCGAGAGCTGGCGTTTAGTCGAGGGTGTGACCAAGGGAAAGCCGTCCAGTCGAAAGATTGACCGCTGCCGCCATAGCCCTCGACGTGGGCGTCGAGAAGCAGGGCTTGAGCGGATGCATAGTCCTGCGCGTATTTTAGGAGATCGAAGCCCTGCCCGGCCGGGCCAGGGGGAACCCGGGCGGCTCGGATGAACGGGCGCCCGCTGGCGAGGCAGTCGGCCGGGGTTTCGTCGCCGTGAAACTGCAGCAGGGCATGCGGCACAGCCGCGGTGGCCCGGGCGATCCACTCGGGGCTGGCGTTGACGAAGAGCAGAACGGGTGTCACGAAGGCGGGCAGCCGAGCGGCCAGCTCGCCGGCGCGCTCGGGCGACACGAAGCGCGGGCTTTTCTCGTACAGCACGAAGCCAATGGCGTCGGCGCCGGCTTGAGCGGCGGCGTCTACGTCTTGCTCGCGGGTCAGCCCGCAGATCTTGATGCGTGTGCGGTGCAGGGTGGGCATGTCAGGGCAGCCAGTCAAACAGCGGGGTGCGCTCCGGCAAGCCCCAGGCGGAATCGTAGATCGGCCCGAGAAAATGCAGGCCGTCAGGAGAGAAGGTGGGGGCGGCGGCGTCGCGGCTGCGCGCGGCCAGCACCTCGGCCATCCAGGCAGGCGGGCGGTTGCCGGTGCCCACGGCGATGAGGCAGCCCATGATGTTACGGATCATGTGGTGCAGGAACGCGTTGGCCTCGAACTCAAAGCGCCAGTAGGCGCCGCGCCTCGAGATGTCAATGCGGTTCAGGGTCTTCACGGGTGTGTGCGACTGGCAGCCCGATGCCCGAAAGGACGTGAAGTCATGCTCCCCCAGCAGCATTTGCGCGGCTTGCTGCATGGGCTCCATGGCCAGGGGGCGGAACACCCAGCCGACCTGCCCCGAGTCGACGCTGGGGCGCACCGGCGATTCGAGCAGCACATAGGCGTAGCGCCTGGCTTTTGCGCTGGCCCGGGCATGGAAGCTGGATGGCATGGCGCGGGCCCATTGCACCGCAATGTCCGGTGGCAGGAAGGTGTTGGTGCCGCGCACCCAGGCGTTGTCTGGCCGTTGCAGGGGGGTGTCGAAGTGCACCACCTGCATCAGGCCGTGCACCCCTGCATCGGTGCGTCCGGCACACAGCGTGCGCACGGGTTCGGCAGCGGTGAAGCGCGTGAGCGCCATCTCCAACTGGTCTTGAACGGTCTGGCCGCTCGGCTGACTCTGCCAGCCATCGTAAGCCCGGCCATTAAAGCTCACGCCCAGCGCGATGCGTTGCATCGGGCTGGGCGTAGGGGGGGAAGCGGAGTCGTTGGTCAAGTCAGGTGGCGGGGTCAGGACAGATCGGCCAGGAAGGCGGTGGCCTTGGTCTTGAGCGACCCAGTGGCCTCGGCCAGCACCTCTTCGGCCAATGAGCGTGCGCCTTCCAGGTCACCGATGGCGCGGAATTCCTCGGCCAGCGACAGCTTGGTCTCCAGCGGGTTCTCTTCGGTCAGCGCAGGGGACTCGTTGGCACTGGCGGTGCTGTCGGCTGGCGATTCCAGATCCAGGCTGAGGTCGTTCAGGTCGAAGTTGAGGGCTTCTGCCACCGGAGCGGGGGCCGCGTCCGCGGCGTCACCGGCGGCATTCAGGTCAAAGCTGGGCAAGTCCAGGGCGGGCGCCTCGTCAGGTTCCGCGGGCAGCGCGCCCAGGGAAGACGGGCTGGCGGGACTGGTGGCCGGAATGTCGAAATCGAGGTCAAGGCCCAGGTCGTTCATGTCAGGCGATGACGCCGGTGCGGGTGCTTCGGGCACCGGGGGTACCCCGCGCGGCGAGCTGGTCAGGGCGTCGGTCGAGTTGAGATCGTCGAGTCGCGACACAGGACCGCTTTGCACGGGCTCGCTGCCCAATTCGTCCAGCGACAGATCGAGGTCGATGTCCGGCGTGGCCGATGCCGCGGGGCTGAGACCGGCGAGAGAGCTGCCTTCGAACGGCCGGGTGTGAACCATCTCGGGGGCCGCGCCACCGGCTGCCGCGGCCGATTTGGCGGGTGGCCTGCCACCTGGCTGGTACAGCGGGTTGTTGGGGTCGAGGTCCCGGCCCAGTTCGCAGGCCCTATCCCATTCGGGGCCTTGGCCGCTGGTGAGGCCAAAGGCCTCGGCTGCCACCACTTCGAAGGCGCGGGCATCGCGGCGCTTGGCATAGATCTCCAGCAACTTGCCATGGATGGCCACCCGGGTGGGCGAGGTCCGCATGGCTTCCTTGAGGATTTCTTCGGCTTGCAAGTCGCGGCCGTAGGCGAGATAAACGTCGGCCTCGGCCACGGGGTCCACATCGCCCGCCGCGTCGAGCTGGCTGGGCGAATACACCATGGACGAGCCGGTGGCCGTGGCTTCCGCCGTGTCGATGCGCTGGCCACCGCTAGAGCCGAAGAACGAGTCGGGCTGCAGGCGGCTTTCCAGGAAGGAGCTGTCCACGCTGCTAGTGGTCTTGCGCTGGCGCATGCGGTAGAGCCCAAGGCCCGCCAGCAAAGCGGCCAGAACGCCACCCAGCGGCAGCAAGAGGGG
>Ga0255140_1000117_pt1 | contig 34677 bp, 33 predicted proteins | sample Law_Colum_RepC_8_FD_188547 | JGI IMG/M metagenome (GOLD analysis project Ga0255140, IMG submission 188547) | Freshwater microbial communities from St. Lawrence River, New York, United States - Law_Colum_RepC_8d | ecosystem: Environmental > Aquatic > Freshwater > River | place: USA: New York...
AACTACATCGAGCTTTTCTACAACCCGGTGCGTCGACATGGCAACAACAACGGCTTGCCGCCAGCGAAGTTCGAAGAGCAGTACTTTATGAAGCTGTCAGGTGTCTAGAATATCGGGGGCTTGCCAACTCTTCTTCATGTCTCACCTCGGTTGAGGGAGCCATACTCTCAAGTTTTAACTGGTCCGAAAATACCCAGGCAGGTCAGATGCCGATACGCTGGCGCTGGTGAAGCAGCTGGATGGCGACATCGAGCAGTGGCTGGAGGCTGCTGCGGACGTCAACAGCCCGGTCATGGAGGATGCGATCGCGCTGGAGGCTCGCTTTGCCGCCAATCATCCTGTGGCTGAGCGACTGATCCGCGAAGTCATCGACACGCTTGGTCGTATTGGCATCTGAGTCTAGGCGCGCGTGAAGTGCAGCGTTTCGTGTTCATCCACCTGGATGGCACGGTTCCTTGCTTCTTCCGCCTGCTGCCACGCCAGCGCTTCCGTCGAACTGCATATCCCCAGGTCCACTGCCATGCCAGCTGTCGCAGGCAGGTCCAGGTCCTTGCTCAGCAAACCTTTGCGCTGGGCCAGCTTGATGCCGTCCCGTGCAGGCTTGGTGGCCAGGATGCGCTTGAATGCGTCCTCAATGATGAAGCACGGATCGCTGGCCTCACTGCCAAGCCAGACATGGCGAGTCAGGCGATCCCGCAGTTCATTGTCCGTCCACATTGTCTGGACCAACGCGTGGTCCAGTCTGTCTGAGGGGCGCTGGTAAGCGTCACCCCACGGAAACACAATCCTTTTCAATGCCCATGCCAGTGTCTTGCCCGGCAGGTTCGCAAAGAACTCATTGAAAGCGGTCTGGCAGTGATACAGCGCCAGTTCCACGTTCCATCGCACATAAGGCAGGTCCAGTGCCTGACGGCCATTGCCCTCGTAGTAGCGCAGTACTGTGGACGCCAGATAAAGCTGACTAAGCACATCTCCCAGACGGGCTGAAAGGCGTTCCTTGCGCTTCAATTCGCCGCCAAACAGCAGCATGGAAATATCCGAAATCAGTGCCAGCGCGGAACTCATGCGGGTCAGCTGCTGATAGTAAGTGCCGGTGGCGTCAGAGACGGGTTTTGATGCGATCAGTCCTCCGCTCACCCCCAATGTCAACGTGCGCACGAAATTGCCGATGCCATAGCCGATATGCCGGAAAATCAGACTGTCGAAATCGCGGAGCCCTGTCGCCTCGTCAGGGTTCTTGGCTGCCAGCATTTCCCTCGTGATGAAAGGGTGGCAGCGCACGGCGCCCTGGCCGAAAATCATCAGGTTTCGCGTGAGAATATTCGCACCCTCTACGGTAATGCCGATTGGCATGCTCATATAGGCGTGGGCCAGGTAGTTCATTCGACCCATGATCAGGCCGCGTCCGCCGTGAATGTCCATGGCGTCCTGAATCACAAGGCGAGCCTTTTCCGTCATGTGGTACTTGGCAATGGCCGAAACCACGGCAGGTTTTATGTGTTTGTCGACGGCACCGGCGGTCACGATGCGGGCGGCTTCCAGCTGATAAGTGAGTCCTGCAATGCGCGCCAGGGCCTCCTCTACCCCCTCGAAATTGCCGATCGCGAGATTGAACTGAGTGCGGATACGGGCATAGGCGCCGGTCAGCCGATAGCTGAGCTTGCCCGTGGCGGTGCCCAGGGCTGGCAACGAGATGGCTCGACCTTCCGACAGGCATTCCACCAGCATGCGCCAGCCCTGGCCCGCGCGTTCCACGCCGCCAATGATCCACTCAAGAGGAATGAAGACATTTTCGCCCCGGGTCGGCCCGTTCATGAACGTCATGCCCATGGGAAAGTGGCGGTGCCCGATCTGCACGCCAGGGTGGCTGGTTGGAATCAGAGCCACGGTAATGCCGCGATCCTCCACGTCGCTGAGCAGGTGGTTCGGATCGGACATCTTGAACGCCAGTCCGAGCACCGTGGCAACGGGTGCCAGCGTGATGTAGCGCTTGTTCCAGGTGACGGACAGCCCGAGGCACTGCCTGCCCTCGAAATCGCCCATGCACACGATGCCGGTATCGGTCATGGCGCCCGCATCGCTGCCGGCTTCCGGGCCCGTCAGCGCAAAACAGGGAATGTCCTGGCCGCTGGCCAGGCGTGGCAGATAATGCTGGCGCTGCTCTTCCGTGCCGTATTTCATCAGCAGCTCGGCTGGTCCGAGCGAGTTGGGCACCATGGCTGTGACAGCTGCGCTGGGACTGCGCGTGGCGATCTTGGTGACGATGGTGGAGTGTGCCAGTGCAGAGAAGCCCAGGCCGCCGTACTCCTCGGGAATGATCATGCCGAAGAACTTCTCGTCCTTCAGATACTGCCAGGCGGCCGGCTGCAGATCCTTGTCGATATGCACGATGTCCCAGTCGTCGATCATCCTGCAGAACGTCTCTGTCTGATTCGCCAGAAAGGACTCTTCTGCTGCACTCAGGGCTGGCATGGGCAGTGCCAGCCATTTCTTCCAGTCCGGGGCCCCTTTGAAAAGATCAGCCTCCCACCAGGTGTCGCCAGCCTCCAGCGCTTCCTGCTCGGTATCACTCATGGGCGGCAGAACACGCTTGAAAAACTTGAAAACGGGAAGCGAGAGCTTGTCGCGGCGGACATTGTCTTCAAGGTAGAAGTACACCACCGGCACCAGTGCCAGCCACAACAACCAAGCAAATCCGCCGAACCAGGTCATGGCAAAAAGCGTGATTGCGACTCCCGTGAGAATGCTGCCCATCCGCGCGCGGCGATAGGCGAGCGACCAGACAACCAGCAGGAGAACAAAGGCTTGCAGAAGAGTGGACATGGGCATGGCTCCTTGCGGTCAGCGGGGGCCAGGCGCGGCGCACTCCAGAGGGGTGCCACACAAGGCCAGTAAAAGATCAGTCAGTTCGGTCCAGGCATCGGCGCCGGACATGCCCTTGACGGCCATGTCCACCTGCCTGGCGTGTTGCAGCATGGACTCCAGCATCGGCACCCGCAGCCGTTCCAGGGCGCGGATGACAGGGGCTTCATGAGTCTTGCGCACCCCCTCGCTCAGCATCGCGGCACTTTGCGCCTGCCCACCCGCCACTCGCCGCGAAATGGCAATCAAGGTGCGCAGCTCCCGACTCACCATGGCCAGCAGGCCCAGTAGTTCATTGCCTTCGGCGCGCAGGCCGCTCAGCACTTTCAGACAGCGGCGCGTGTCACCCAGCAAGGCGGCATCGAGCAGCGCGAAGACATTGTAGCGGGAGCTGTCGGCCACCAGATTCATGATCTGCCGGCGATCCACATGCACGCGCTGACCCGGAGCGGTCCCTGCCAGTACGCTCAATTTCTCGATCTCCTGATCGGCCGCCAGCAAGTTGCCCTCTACGCGATCGCACAGCAGTGCAATGGCATCGGCGTCGGCGCTCATGCCTTTTCGGGCCATGCGCGTGTTGACCCAGCGCGGCAGCCCTCTGGCGTCCACCGGCCAGACCTGCACAAACACCCCAGCGGCCTCCAGCGCCTTGAACCACTTGGTGTTCAGTGTTGCTGGCTCCTGCTTCGGAGTGACCAGGATCAAGACATTGTCGGGATTGGGTGAGGCGAGATACTGCGTGAGGGCGTCGCGACCTGCCTCGTCCAGCTTGGCCGCGGTTTGGCGCAGTTCGATGATCTTGCGGTCGGCGAAGAGCGACATGCTGTTGCCAGATTGCAACATGGACTGCCAGCTGAAGCTGCGGTCGACAAAAAACAGATCCCACTCGGTGAAACCCTGTGCGCGGCAGCGGGTGCGCAACAGGCCCAGCGCTTCCTGGACGAGCAGAGTCTCGTCTCCCGCAATCCAATAGAAGGCTTGGAGCGGTTTCTGAAGATGGCCCTCAAGCTGGTCAGAGTTCATGCGCACGTGGCACGCTCGCTGGGCGCATCAGGCGCCCTGTTCCGCCAGAGCAGCGCGCAGACGGCGCAGCACCTGTTGCGCCAACTCCTGGCGCATTTCCTGTTGCAGAAGGACGACTTCTTCGCTGCTGCCGGCGATCGTCGACAGATCTTCGTAGTAGCTGCGCTGGGTGGCCACGCGCAGAGGCCCGAACATGACACTACCGCCGCGTTCAAGCATGACTTCGACGCTCATTTCCACGTCGTACTGTGCCGCACGAGCGCGGCTGTTGACACTCCCAGGACGGCTGAGCAGCGACTCTGCGCCGAGTTGCAGCTGCAGTCCGTCGTTTGTGGCGGACGGGCTCAGCATCACTTCGGCTGCCAGCAGCGCCTCGCTCAGAGTTTGAACCAGTGCACTGCCGGGTTCAGCAGCCCGAAGATGGACGGTAGTGCCGTCGGCTGCAACAGTCTCGCTTCCGCGCAACGCAAAGCCGCAGGCGGGCAGAAGACACACCAGACTCAGAGCCACCAACAGTCGTGCAGGACTTTGTCGCGGGCTCATTTGCCGCTCTCCCCGCGTTCTTCATCCATTCTCGTGACTTTCAGCAACCGGATCTGCCGGCTGTCGCCATTCAGAATGGTGAATCGGAAGGCGCCGATGACCACGCTCTCATCGCGCTCCGGAATGTGGCTGAAGTGTTGCAGCACAAGACCGCCAATGGTGTCCACGTCGGCATCGCTGAAATCGTAGTCGAAGGATTCATTGAAATCGGGTATCGGCGTGAGTGCTTTCACGATGAATTGCTTTGCATCGATCTTCTTCACATAGGACTCATCATCCACATCGTACTCGTCGTCGATGTCGCCCACGATCTGTTCCAGTACGTCCTCGATAGTGACTACGCCGCAGGCGGATCCATACTCGTCAATCACGATGGCCATGTGGTGGCGCGTTTCGCGGAATTCCCGCAGCAGCACATTGAGGCGCTTGCTTTCCGGCACGAAAGTAGCGGGTCGCACCACTGACTTTACATCGAAGTTGCTGCCGTTCTTGTCGAGTGCGAAGGGCAGGAGGTCTTTCGCCAGCAGAATGCCGATTACGGAGTCGGAGTTCTCGGCCACCACCGGAAAGCGCGAATGGGAGACCGTCACCACAATGTCGAGCACCTCTTCAAGCGTGTTGCGGGCCGAGACGGTGACAACCTGCGGGCGGGGAATCATGATCTCGCGCACCTGCATGTTGGAAACCTGCAGGGCCCCCTCAATGATGGACAGCGCGTCGGCATCGAGCACATTGTCCTGCGCTGCATTGCGCAGCACTTCCAGTAGACTGCCGGTGTCGGTAGGTTCGTCGGAGAAAATCTGCGCGATTCTGTCTATCCAGGAGCGCGGTCTTGTTTCGTTGCCTGTCTGCTCGTCACTCATTTTCCTGCGTCTTCTCCTGATAGGGATCGGATATCCCCAGTTCCTTCAACAATCTGCGTTCGAGCGCCTCCATTGCTTCGGCCTGCGCGTCGTCTTCGTGGTCGTGCCCCTGCAGATGCAGCAGCCCATGGATTACCATATGAGCCCAGTGTGCATCCGCACTCTTGCCCTGTTCTGCAGCCTCGCGAAGCACCACTGGCGCACAGATGGCCAGATCACCCAGAGGCAGTTCGTCCAGTGCGTCAAGAATCATGGCGGGAAGCTCGTGGCCGAATGACAATACATTGGTGGCGTAGTCCTTGCCGCGATAGTCCCGATTCAACTGTGCGGATTCCTCTTCATCGACAATGCGGATGCCCACCGACACTGGTTTTCCGGCAGCCGCTGCCGCAATGCCCTTCGCAGTCCACAACGCAAACGCCGATTCTGGTGGCACCGGCATGTCCGGGCAGGCGTTCTCGAACTCAAGCATCGCGCTCAGCTCCCTGCTCCATGGCGTTGTCCAGGCCGCTCAACGGGCTGATGTTCCTCTGGTCAAAGCGATCGTAAGCTTCCACGATGCGCTGCACGAGGGTATGTCGCACCACATCCTTCGAGTCGAACCAGGTAAAGCTGATCCCTTCCACGCCCTCAAGCACTTGCGTCACCTGGACCAGGCCCGAGCGTGTGCCTTTGGGCAGGTCGATCTGGGTGACATCGCCGGTGATAACGGCAGTCGAACCGAAGCCGAGTCGCGTCAGGAACATCTTCATCTGGGAGGTCGTCGTGTTCTGACTTTCGTCCAGAATGATGAAGGCATTGTTCAGGGTGCGGCCACGCATATAGGCCAGCGGGGCAATCTCGATGACATTCTTTTCGATCAGGCGTCCGACGCGTTCCACTCCGAGCATTTCGTAAAGCGCGTCGTACAGCGGGCGCAGATACGGGTCGATCTTCTGTGCCAGATCGCCGGGCAGGAACCCCAGTTTCTCTCCGGCTTCCACAGCCGGGCGCACCAGCAGCAGGCGTTGAACACGGTCCTGCATCAGCGCTTCCACGGCACAGGCAACAGCCAGATAGGTCTTGCCCGTACCGGCCGGGCCGATGCCGAAATTGATGTCATGGCGCTGGATGGACTCCACATAATCCTGCTGATGCGGGCCGCGGGGCTTCACAGAGAGCAGGGGTGTCTTGAGGATCATGGGCTTGTCGACGTCGTAGCGGGTCTTGCCGGCGCTTTCCACCGTGCGCAGAGCGAGGTGCACCATGTCAGGGTTGACAGTACTTTGCCCGGTGGCCTTGTATAGAGAGACGAGTACGCCGCTGGCGTCATCCACTGCCTGCTGGCTTCCCGAGAGTTTGAATTCATTGCCGCGATTCTGGATTTTCAGTGCAAGCGACTTTTCGATTTGCTGCAGGTGTTCATTCAGGTGACCGCAAAGATTGGCCAGGCGCTGTGAATTGTCCGGCTCAAGAATGAGCCGCTGCGTGTATTTCTGGGTTGCCATCAAGACAGTTTGCAAGCCTCCGGGCGGGTGAAAAGAGCCGGTAGTATACCAATCTGAGCCTGCTTGTAAGCACTTTTGCAGACTTCTTGCGGGCAGGGTCGATCAGAGGCTGCCCGCCAGGGAATTGACATAGGCGCGCGTAATCTTCACATCGACGAACTGGCCGGCAAGGCGGGCATCGTCGCAGCGAAAATTGACCACGCGGTTGTTCTCGGTGCGGCCCTGCATCTCGCCGGGGTCCTTGCGCGACACGCCCGTCACCAGGATGCGCTGAGTGCTGCCCACCATGCGCTCACTGATGGCGCTGGCCTGCTGGATGATCTGGGCCTGCAGGATGGCCAGGCGATGTTTCTTTTCCTGTTCCGTGGTGGTGTCCGGCAGATCCGACGCCGGGGTGCCCGGACGGGGACTGTAGATGAAGCTGAAGGAAGTGTCGTAGCCGACCTCCATGATCAGGTTCATGGTGTCTTCGAAATCCTTGTGGGTCTCGCCCGGAAAACCGACGATGAAGTCGGAAGACAGGCTGATGTTCGGGCGTATGGCCTTGAGTTTGCGAATGGTGGACTTGTACTCAAGCACCGTGTGTCCGCGCTTCATGGCGGCCAGAATTCTGTCAGATCCGCTCTGCACTGGGAGGTGCAGATGGTCCACCAGCGCCGGTACATGACGGTAGATCTCGATCAGATTCCTGGAAAATTCCACCGGGTGTGACGTTGTGAAACGTATGCGGCCGATACCTTCGATGGCGGCGATGTACTGGATCAGGGTGGCGAGGTCGGTGATCTGCCCCTCGTGATTCAGCCCGCGGTAGGCATTGACGTTTTGCCCAAGCAGATTGATCTCGCGCACGCCCTGACCAGCCAGGTGCACGGCCTCCGCCAGCACATCATCCAGCGGGCGGCTGACTTCTTCACCGCGTGTGTAAGGCACGACGCAGAACGAGCAGTACTTGCTGCAGCCTTCCATCACTGTCAGGTAGGCCTCGCAGCCGTCCACACGGGGTTCGGGCAGGCGGTCGAATTTCTCGATCTCGGGAAAACTGATGTCCACGAGGGTGCCACTGCCGCTGGCGTCATCCAGCATCTGTGGCAGCTTGTGGAGGGTCTGCGGGCCAAATACCACGTCCACATAGGGCGCGCGCTTGCCAATGGCCGCGCCTTCCTGACTGGCTACGCAACCGCCGACGGCAATCTGCAGATTCGGATTGGCCTTCTTCAGGGACTTCCAGCGGCCCAGTTGATGAAACACCTTTTCCTGGGCCTTTTCGCGGATGGAACAGGTATTGAGCAGCAGCAGGTCGGCTTCTTCCGGTGTGGCCACCAGCTCGGCACCGTGGGATTCACGCAGCATGTCCAGCATGCGGGACGAATCATATTCATTCATCTGGCAGCCATGGGTCTTGATGAAGACCTTGCGCGCCTTGCCGCTGGCAGGCACCTTTACCGGAAATTCCTGAGGGCTCGTGCTGATGTCGATAGTGCTCATGTCTGTCGCTGGTCCCACCGGGACAGGGGAGTCCCGGGTTGAAAATGAGCGCGGATTGTAGCAGCTCTGCCCGGGCTCACAAACCGACGGCTGCAGGCGCAAGAATATCGGGTGGGGCGCGGACAATTCCTGTAAACTGACTGCCTGCTCCGCATTCGGGATGAAGCTGACTTGAATTTCGCTGCTTCAGCCTGATATTGCAGAGCGTCAATGATCAAGAGACCGCACGCATGGCCAATCCCTCGGAAATCTACAGAATCACCTTCCTCAACAAGGGCAAAGTGTATGAAGTCTTTGCCAAGCAGGTTTACCAGAGCGAACTGTACGGGTTCATCGAAGTGGAAGACTATATCTTCGACGAACGCAGTCAGGTCGTCGTGGACCCGAGCGAGGAGAAGCTCAAGGCCGAGTTTCTCGGCGTGAAGCGCAGTTTCATTCCCATCCAGGCGATCGTGCGCATCGATGAAGTGGAAAAAGGCGGCGTCAGCAAGATTACGAGCGGTGACAATATCACCCTGTTTCCCGTGCCCTACATGGCCGCCCGCAACACGGACACCCAGAAGTCCGAGTGATGCACAGCGGCGGCCCGCCCGGAGCCGCCGCCATCCAGCTTACTGAGCCAGCGCGCGTTCGATACTCGCCAGTTCCACACACAACACGAAGATCTTCATGGCGGCGGCTATTTCCTGCAGGCTCGGGAACGACGGCGCCAGGCGGATATTGGTGTTCGCCGGGTCCTTGCGGTAGGGGTAGGTCGACCCGGCAGGCGTCAGCTTCACCCCGGCGCCAGCCGTCAGTTTCACCACAGTATCTGCCAGTCCTGGCTGAGTATTGAACAACACGAAGTAGCCGCCCTGCGGCACCGTCCATTCCCCCAGAGCCAAGCCGTTGACCGTCTTGCCGGCCAGGCCATTCTGCAATTCCTGCAGGAGCGACTCGAACTTGGGCTGCAGAATGGCACGATGCTGCTGCATCAGGGCACGCAGCGTCGGCATGTCCTTCAGGAAGCGCATGTGACGCAACTGATTGACTTTGTCGGGCCCGATGGTGGCGATGATCAGCTGGTCCGCCAGGCTCGTCAGGTTGGCCTCGGAGCTGGCGATGAAGGATATGCCGGCGCCTGCGTGGGTGATCTTGGACGTCGAGCCGATCACGTAGACGCTGTCCAACGTGCCTGCGGCTTCGCTCAGCGTGAGGATGTTGGCCAGTACCGGAGGATTGTCCACCAGGTGATGTTCGGCATAGGCGTCGTCCCACAGAATGCGGAAATTGGCGCCGGCGATACGACCCAGGCCCGCCATGCGTGCCACTACGGCATCGGAATACACCACACCGTCCGGATTGGCGTATTTGGGGACGCACCACATGCCCTTGATCAGCGAGTCTGCCTTCAGCAGCGCTTCGATCTGGTCCATATCCGGACCCTCGCGGGCCATGGCGACGGGAATCATCTCGATGTCGAGCGACTCGCAGATGGCGAAGTGGCGGTCATAGCCTGGCGCCGGGCACAGAAACTTGATACTGCCGCCGGTTGCAGCCGCTTCGCGACTCCAGGCCGAAGCAGCACCGCGCACGCCGTGAAAGAGGGCACTGGTGACGATCTGGTACATGAACTGCAGGCTGCTGTTGCCGCCCACCATAGTGCGCGCGGGCGTGGTGCCGAGATACTCTGCCGCGAAACGCCGCGCTTCGGGAATGCCCATGATGCCGCCGTAGTTGCGGCTGTCACTGCCGTCTGCACAGCGGTAATCGCCGGCAAGAATGCCATCCAGCGCGTCGCTGAGGGCCAGCTGTTCGGAGCAAGGTTTCCCACGGGTCAGGTCCAGGTTCAGTTTCTGTGCACACACGGCGTCGTACTGTTGGCGTAATTCCTGCGCTCTGGCTTGCAGTTGCTGCTGGTTCAAGTCGGGCTCCTTACTGGGTTGAATGACTAGTCTAAAGTGGCCTCGGGCCGGCTGGCGGCGAACGGGCGCGCGGATTTTACAGTATACTCAGGCCAAACTCGATCAGGACGACCACCGGAATATGCCCGCCAGCGAAGACAGTCAGCAAGACGCACTCGATACTCCCAAGACAGCCGATGTTCACCCCTATCAATTCCTCACTCCGGAAACCGTGCTGGAGGCCATGGAGAGCGTCGGTATTTGCACTGATGCCCGCATTCTGGCGCTCAACAGCTACGAGAATCGGGTCTACCAGGTGGGGGTGGAAGACGGGCCTCCCGTGATTGCCAAGTTCTATCGCCCGCAGCGCTGGACGCGGGAGCAGATACTGGAAGAGCATGCCTTCGCAAAGGAGCTGGCGGATCTGGAGATTCCCGTGGTGCCGCCGCTGCTGCTCAATGGCAGGGACTCCCTGTATGACTACCAGGGCTTCTCCTTCTCGGTGTTCGAACGCCGCGCGGGCCGTGCGCCGGATCTGGACAATCCCGACAACCTGCTGGTGATGGGCCGCTTCATCGGCCGCGTCCATGCCGTGGGCGTCACCCGGCCTTTTCAGCACCGGCCGGAACTGACAGTGTCACGGTTTGCCATCGAGAGTCGTGATTTCCTGCTGCAAAAGCACTTTATTCCTGACTCCCTGATACGCGCCTATGAGACGCTCGCCAACGACCTGATAGCCCGGGTCGAGGCGGTATTCGCCCGCACCCGCGGTGTGCGCCGTCTGCGCATTCATGGTGACTGTCACCCCGGCAATGTGTTGTGGCGTGACGATGCCCCCAATTTTGTGGATTTCGACGACACCATGACGGGGCCGGCGGTGCAGGACTTGTGGATGCTGATGTCGGGCGAGCGCGATCAGCGCCAGGGGCAGTTGCTGGAAATTGCGGAGGGGTACAACGAGTTCCATGACTTCGATCCGCGCAGTCTGGACATGATCGAGGCACTGCGCACGCTGCGCATCATGCACTACAGCGCCTGGCTGGCGCGGCGCTGGGAAGATCCGGCATTTCCCAAAAGTTTTCCGTGGTTCAACACGGAGCGCTACTGGGCAGAGCACATTCTGGAGTTGCGGGAGCAGATGGCGGCCCTCGACGAGCCGCCTCTTCAGTTGTTTTGAAACTCAGGGCGTCTGCGCGTCCAGCAGTCCGGTGACGGCGGTCTCGATCAGCACGATGTCGTTGTCGCGAAAGCCCATGTGCACCATGCGGACGACGCCTTCGCTGTCGACGAGAAAGGACGTCGGCATGCCCCGCACACCATAAAGCTCCAGCACTTCATTCTTTGTATCTGCCGCAATGAGGTAGTCCAGCGGCGTGTCCAGCAGAAATTCCCGGCCATCCTCAATCGGATCGTCCACATTGATGGCGATTACTTCGAAACCCTGGTCCCTGTATTGTGCGTACAGCTCGTTGATCAGCGGCATTGAGCGCAGACACGGCGCGCACCAGGAGGCCCAGAAGTCCACGTAGACAGTCTTGCCGCGCAGTTCAGACAAGGTGATGGCGGGCTTGCCGTCCTGAATGTCCGGCAGCGTGAAATCCGGGGCGGGTTGCCCTTCTTCAAGGGCCACCACAGGGGCACTGCCGGTGATCAGGCCCGCTGTGAGGAGCAGGGCGGACAATATTCTGCGAACGAGCATCAGGCAAACCTCCAAAGGGTGACGTAGCAGTCTGGCGAATTGGCTTCAGGCGGCAGAGCTGGCCAGTGTCGGCACACACTGCATCAGCGTTTCCCAGCGTTGCTTCTGTATTTTCAGCCGAAATTGCGCTTCGCGATAACTGTCGCGCACCTTCAGCTTTTCCCAATGCGACCATTTCTCGTGCAGCTCGGAAGATTTGGCTTCATACCAGGTTTGCTGATGTGCAGCCCAAGCGTGCAGAGCTGCCTTGCACTGTTCGTATTCCTGTTCCAGCCGCTGGCGCCAGGTATCGGCATTGCTGATCGCATCCGACAAGGCATTGAAAGACTCTGAAACTCGCTGGTACTGCATGTCCAGACGGGCACTTTCGATGACGACAGGAGAACAGCGCTTCAGTTCGCTGGCCAGTCCAAGCCAGGAACATGTGGCGATGAACCATTTGGTCGGATCGTAGTGCCACCAGCGCACCCCATTGCGGTAGTCCCACTGAAACGTGTGATGGAAATTGTGATAACCCTCGCCACAGGTGACCAGGGCCAACAGGGGGTTGTCGCGCGCGGAACTGGCGTCACTGTAGGTCTGTCTGCCCCAGATGTGCGCGACGGAATTGATCAGCCAGGTGACATGCTGGCTCAGCACCAGGCGCAGCAGGCCGCCCAGCAGCACGCATCCGAGGATGTCACCGTTGAGCCAGCCCAGGAAAGCGGGCAGGCCGAGGTTCATGACCAGGACCAGACTCAGGTAGTGGCGATGCTGCCACATGACGATCGGATCATTCTGCAGGTCTTTGGCATTGGAGAAGTCTTCCTTGCCGCTTTCGTAGTTACGCAGGATCCAGCCCATGTGCGAGTACCAGAAACCAAGGCCGGCGGAATAGGGGTCCTTGTCATTGTTGTCAACATGGGCGTGATGGCGACGGTGATCGGACGCCCAGTGCAGTACATCGTTCTGCAGAGCGCAGGCGCCACCAAGCGCGAATACAAAACGGACGAAGGGGTGAGCCTTGTAGGACTTGTGGGACCACAGGCGGTGGTAGCCAGCAGTAATGGCCATGCCGCAATAGCCCATCAGGATGACGAAGACCAAAATTTCGAAAAGGTCATAGCCATAGGTGAATCCGTACCAGGGAACCAGGGTCAACGCGAAAAATGGCGTGAGTGTGAAAATCAGCGTGTTGGTCCAGTTGATCGGGGCTTTCTGCATGCCTGGGTTCCTGCAAAGTTTCATGAATCAGAGAATGACGTCAGCTTTGACACTCTTGTCAGGTGAATTATTGCACGTTGCCGAAAATATGACGAAATCGCAACCACTTCGTGACTGGCAATGCCGCCGCTGGCAGTGGTGTAATTACACTCTGAGTCGCTTACTTCACCCACTGGCCAGGTATGCCCATGAGTCCGGAACAACTGCAGGAGCAGCTTATAGAGCTGCAGTCACAATTCGCCTTTCAGGAGGACCTGCTGAATGATTTGAACGCGATCGTGGTCCGCCAGCAGGATCAGATCGACGCCCTGGAGCGCGAGTTGCTTGTGCATCGGGAGCGCCTGCTGCATGTCTTGGAAAACCTGCCAGAAAAAGGCCAGAGCGCAGCGTCCGCAGACGAACGCCCGCCCCATTACTGAGTTCCGAAGCCTTATTTGGCGGCGGCGACGTCTTCAGCCTGCAGCCCCTTGTCCCCTTCGCTGATGGCGAATTCCACGCGCTGCCCGTCCTGCAGCACGCGATGACCTTCGCCGCGAATGGAGCGGAAGTGCACGAATATGTCGTCACCACTGTCACGAGTGATGAAGCCAAATCCCTTGCTGGCATTGAACCATTTCACGCTGCCGCTTTCGCGGCGAGACTTGTTGTAGGGAACGCGTTGCTCTTCCACCACAGGTTTGCGGGGGCGAGGCTTGCGGTGATGTGTTGCTGCGGCGGCGGCGCCCAGGCTGATCAGGAGCGTGCCTGCCAGAACCAGAGGCTGCGTGTACTGGATTTCAATGAGAAAGACGGGGATGGCGACCAGAAGGGTAGTAATGAAGGCTATGCTGAATGACTTGTTGTAATTGAACATGGAGACTCTCTTCGCTGCTTATAATTATTATTGACTCGAAACACCCATCGCCTCATTGAATCTGACCGGGAGATGATCTGTAACGCGGGGCAATTCTATCGATCTTTACTGATAAATCAAACCCTTGGCTTTTCGGCCTATGCGCCCCCGCCAATTGTCCTGCAAATGGTTCAGCCCTTATTCAGATTCTCGCTGCCACACTCTGGGCAGAAGTTCGGGAAAGCCATTGCTTCCGGGCTCTGCAACTCGTCCGGACCGTCGACTCGGTCCTGAGAATTCCACAGAGGAGACAGCCATGAAATTCATCCCACGTCACATCAGCACCCTTGCACGGCTCGCCATTGCGGGATCTGCCGCCACGTTGCTGGCATCGCCGGTGCTGGCCGAGACACGTTTCGAATACGCCGATGTCATCGAGTCCACGCCGGTTTATCGCACTGTGGAGGTGACCGTGCCCCGGGAAGAGTGCTGGAACGAGGAAGTTGCCAGTCATCGTCGGGCACGTCCCGAGAGTCGTACACCGGCACTGCTGGGCACCATAATTGGTGGCGCGCTGGGCAATGCCGTTGGTCACGGCAAGTCCAACAAGCGCGTGGGAACGGTGGTGGGGGCGGTGTTGGGGCTCTCCATTGGACGTGATATAGTCGCTGCGAACAGTCATGGAAGGGTCACGGAATATGAGACCGTGCGGCAGTGCGAGACCATCTATGACTACCACGAGGAAGAGCGCCTGATCGGATATCAGGTCCGCTACCGCTACAACAACGAAGACTATTCGGTGCGCATGGACAACGACCCGGGCCAGCAGGTTCGAGTGAGAGTCGATGTTCAACCGGTGTTCTAGAGGTCTGCTCCAGTGCATTTGACGCGCGGGCTGCACTTCGCCGCGATTGGGAGAGAAGCCGTGTTGAAGTCAAATTCACTGAGACCTGTTTTGCTGCGCTGCCTGGCGATTCTGGCTTGTACCGTGCTGGTCAACTTGCCGGCCGGTTCGGTTCATGCCCAGGGATTTCTCTTGGCCCAGCAGTCGGACAGTCCGGCGACCACAGAGGCGCCCCGCATTTCCCAGCGCGAAGCACTGGAACTGGTGCGCGCGCGTTTCCCCGGCAATGTGGTCAGCATCAGCGAGGTCCAGCAGGCGGGCGGTCTGCAGTACCGCGTGCGCATGGACAATGAAGGCAATATCTTCACCGTGTACGTGGATGCCGTAACAGGCGCCATCCGGCGGGAGCAATAAAGATGCGTCTGCTGGTGGTGGAAGATCAGAGTCTGCTGAGGCAGCAACTGGTGCTGGGCCTGACGCGCCACGGGTATGTCGTGGATGATGCGGCGGATGGCAAGGCCGGGCTGTATTTCGCCTCCGAGTTTGCCTATGACGCTGCCATCATCGATCTCGGACTGCCGTTGCTGGATGGCATCTCACTGATCCGGCAGATCCGCGCGCAGGGCAAGACTTTTCCCATTCTCATTCTGACGGCTCGCGGCGACTGGCAGGACAAGGTTGAGGGGCTGGACGCCGGCGCCGATGACTATGTCGTCAAACCTTTTCAGCTGGAAGAAATTCTGGCACGCCTGAATGCCTTGCTCCGCCGCGCGGCCGGCTTTGCAAAGTCACTCATAGAATTTGGTCCCATCGCGCTCGACATCACCAGCAAGCGGGTCACTCTCGGAGGCCTGGGCGTCGAACTGACGGCCTATGAGTACAAGTTGCTTGAATATCTGATGTTGCATCCGGGTCAGGTCGTGTCCAAAACAGAGCTGACCGAACATCTCTATGCGCAGGACTACGACCGTGACAGCAACGTACTGGAAGTCTTCGTGCGGCGCCTGCGTCAGAAGCTGGACCCACAGGACACATTGCATCCCATCGAGACCATCCGGGGGCAGGGCTACCGTTTCCGCACGGATGCCTGAGCGGCGATGAGCGCCACGACTCGCACTTCCGACTATTCCCTTCAGACCCGCTTGCTGACCGCTGTCAGCGTGCTTCTCACCCTGTTCCTGGGGCTTACCGGCGTGGTCCTGGATCGCGCGTTTCGCAGCAGCGTCGAGGCCGGCGTGGCGCAGCAGCTGCAGGTACAGTTGTATGTGCTGTTGTCAGCGGTGGAAGAAGACAACGGACAATTCTATTTTCTGGAAGATCTGCGAGAGCCACGTTTCTCTCAGCTCAACTCCGGTCTTTACGCACTGGTCAGCAGTCCCGCACAGCAGGAGCTGCTGCGAAGTCCTTCTGCTCTGGAGCGCAATTTCGATGACCTCTTCGGGCGCTGGGCCGGACTGGGGCGCGGGGAGACTTTCTTCGCACGCGAAGTTGCTGCCGACGGTGAGGAATACTTCATCGCGGCGTATGGAGTGGTGTGGGAGAACGGCGAAGATCAGTATGACTTCGTGGTGATGGAATCCACCGGTACCTCGGTTGCGGAGATCAACAATTTTCGAGCCAGTCTCTGGTCCTGGCTGGGAGGGGTCGCAGTGCTGCTGCTGGTGCTGCAGCTTCTGCTGTTGCGCTGGGGCTTGTCGCCACTGCGCCGTCTTGCGGAGGATCTCAAACGCATCGAGTCAGGCGCGAGCGAACAGCTGACCGGGGCTTATCCGCTCGAGCTTCGTCCCGTTACCGAGAATCTCAATCTGCTCATCAAGACCGAACGCAAGCAGCAGGCCCGTTATCGCGAGACGCTCGGGGACCTTGCCCACAGCCTGAAGACTCCGCTGGCAGTGATCGCCGGCGTGATGAATGGCCTGTCTGAAAAGACTGCAGCCGCGCCGGCCGCCGTAAATGAAGAACAGATTCGCACCGTGGAAGAACAATTGGAACGCATGAATCAGATTGTCGGCTATCAACTGCAGCGGGCCGTGAAATCCACTGGCAGCACGGCTCTGGCGCGGCGTGTCGATGTGCTCGACGTGGCGCGTCGGATTCTCAAGGCGCTGCAGAAAGTCTACGCAGAGCGACAGGTGGAGGTGGTGTGTGACATCGAGCCCGGCCTCGTGTTTCTGGGGGATGAGCGCGACCTCATGGAAGTGCTTGGCAATGTGCTGGACAACGCCTTCAAATATGGAGGGCACTGGCTTGCCATCAGCGCACGTGTCACGCAGGTGCCATCGCGCCAGTTGAGCATCGTCGTAGAGGATGATGGCCCCGGCATCAGTGCCACACATCAGGAGTTTGTGCTGCAGCGCGGCGCGCGACTGGACACGCTGGTTCAGGGACAAGGCATCGGACTGGCGGTAGTGACCGACATTGTAGGCAGCTACGGAGGTCAGATCGATGTCGGCACCGGGCAACGGGGAGGAGCGCGGATACAGCTGGTGTTCCAGAATTTTCAGACTACCGATATCACCGCTTCCCGTTCCTGATTCAGAACACCAGCGCGGCGACACAGCTGCACAAGGTCATGACAAACAGGAACCACTTGATGGTGCTCTGTTTTGCACGTACCGCGAACTTCACACTGGCCCAGGCGCCGAGCATGGTGCCTGCTGCAAGGGCCAGCCCGGGTACCCAGCGGATCATGTCGAAGTACAGAAACACCCCCAGCGCGATCAGTGTGGAACCCAGAGAGCACACCATCTTCAACGCATTCGCCCGCACCAGGTCATAGCGCAGTCCACCAGCGAGTGCTGCCAGCAAAATGAAGCCTACGCCGGCCTGCACGAAGCCACTGTAAATGCCTGCGAACAGCAGCATCCACCAGGCCCCTCTGTTGTCGCGGACATCCACCACCGGTGTGCCGTCGGGCGGTGCAATAAAGTTCGGTCTGATGAGGATGATGAGTGACATGCTGATGATGGTGATCAGCAGAATGGGCTTGAGCGCAGACACTGAAATCACTGCCGCGGCCAGCGAGCCGAAGACACCGCCAATCAGGGTGGGCACCAGAATGGGCAGGATCGCCGCTTCGTCCAGCCGGTCATGATTGCGAAAGCCGTGAATTCCCACGACGCATTGCAGTGCAACGGCCACGCGGTTGGTGCCATTGGCCACATCGGCCGGCAGGCCCAGCAGCATGAGCACTGGCAGCGTCAGATTGGATCCGCCCCCTGCCACTGTGTTGATGCCACCCGCCACGATGCCCACAAGCGCCAGGACCACGAGTAAAGTGATGTCATATTCCATGCGCGAAGGAGTCCGGAAGAAGGCTGTCAGCGTGAAAGGCGTCACAGTGTAGCAAAGCACTGCGGGTTGATCTGCAAAACTTCCACTTGCGTCACATACTTGACCCAGGTGAATCCCTATTGTGACGCTGCCTTCAAGGGCAGTGCGCTTGCCGGTACCAGGTTTATCTGCAATAGTGCAAATGGACTTCAAAGGCGATTTTCAAGCACGCAAGAGCATAATGAATATTAATAAAATCAAAGGTTTTACCGTGATAGAACTGATGATTGTCGTCGGCGTGATCGGAATTCTGCTGGCTGTCGGACTGCCTGGCCTTCAGGACACCATTTCACGCATGGAGACCAACAGCCAGGCCAAGTCGCTTGTTGCCAGTCTCAATTTTGCCCGCAGCGAGGCCATCAAGCGCGGGCGCCTGGTAAGCGTGTGTGGCAGCGCCAGCAGCACCGACTGCGCAGCGGATGCCTGGTCGGATGGCTGGATCGTGTTTGTGGACGTCAACGAGGATGCAGATGGCGCCAGAGGTCAAGCTGCTTGCGCAGAACCACGGGCAGCACTGCAGCAGGAGTGACATCATCGGCTACGCTGGCATGACGCAACATGCGGTGGGCTGCATCATTGGAGGTCAGCACTGCCCCTGCCGGGTCCACAACGAGAATCCCAGTGCGCATGCGCTTGATGATCAGCTGATTGAGTTGCTCCAGATTGAGGATGCTGCTCGCTTGCGCGGCAGCCAGCTGGGCGCTCAGTCGCATGCGCTCCGCAAGTGACTCCAGATAAAGGGATGCCGCCAGTAGCAGCGCTCCGAGCAGGCCAGCCTGAATATACTGGTTCGCCGGGACACTCATGCGCAGGTTGAGATAGGCCTCACTGAAGATGATGGCAATACTGGCGACAGCGGCAAGAAAAGTGCTCATGCGTTTGCGCAGCAAAAGGCTGCCTGCCGCGACTGTCACCAGGTGCAGAAGTGCCAGGCCGCTCTCTACACCACTGGAGGCATGACTGAGCAAGGTCAATGCAAGAATATCGCCTATGAACAACGCGCTGATCAGCCTTTGCGGTACTTCCCTGTGTTCAGTTCTCCGAAACACCAGCAGTACCAGCAGACTTGATGCTGTATAGGTCAGAGCAGTCTGCAGAAACAACGCTGGGACCAGATTGCCCAGCTGCGTGGAGATGGGGTTCGTGAGGAAGCTTGCCAGCAGGATAGCGGAAAGCGCCAGACGATAGAGATTGTAAATCTGCAGTATCCGGAGGTTCTGATCTGGAGGAGGCGTGGCATCCATGAAGGCTGGTCGTAGTGGCGTCGGATTGAGGCGGCGCGGCAATTTGCGTTTTACTATTGGGAAGTGTTTGTCGGACAATATCGCACTTGCCTGCCGATAGCCATATTCACCCGGATACAGTGGCGCAGAGTCAGCAATTCTTACATGGGGCGTGTATGCCAGAGCAGTTAACGGTAGTGATGGCTCAGCTGAATCTGCTGGTCGGCGACATCCAGGGCAATACAGACAAGCTGATTGCCGCCGCGCGCCGCGCGCGGGACGAGCTTGCTGCCGACATCATTGCGTTTCCGGAGCTTGCGCTCACCAGCTATCCTCCTGAGGACCTGCTTTTGCGCCCCAGTCTGAAGGGACGTATTGAGCGCGCCCTGCAGCGCATCCTCGACGCCGACCTGGATATCCACATGATCGTGGGTCACCCGTTGCATGAAGGGGGTCGTCTCTACAATGCCTTGTCTGTACTGCACGGGCGAAACGTACTGACTACCTATCGCAAGCAGTGCTTGCCCAACTACCAGGTCTTTGACGAGCGCCGCTACTTCACGGCGGGTTCGTCGCCATGCGTTCTTGCAATCAAGGGGGTGCAGATTGGTCTGACCATTTGTGAAGACATGTGGGAAGAGGGACCGTCAGGCCAGGTCGCAGAAGCCGGGGCTCAGCTGCTGATCAATATCAATGCCTCGCCATTCCATCGTGACAAGTTGCTTGAGCGCAAGGAGCTGCTGGCAACCAGGGCTCGCAGTGCAGGCCTGCCGATCATCTATGTAAATCTGGTTGGCGGGCAGGACGAGCTGGTGTTCGATGGCAGTTCAATGGCCGTTTCGCCACAGGGTGTGGTACAGGTCCTGGCTCCTTCGTTTGCAGAAGGGCTGTATCCGGTTCATTTGCAGCACGCTGGCGCTGCACTTGGCATACGTCCGGAGACGGCTGCCATTGCGCAGCCCGACAGTACCGAAGCCGCTCTTTACAAAGCGCTGGTGCTGGGCGTGCGTGACTATGTCACCAAGAATGGCTTCAAGGGAGTTGTGCTGGGATTGTCAGGAGGCATTGATTCAGCTTTGACGCTCACCGTGGCCGTCGACGCCTTGGGCAAAGACAAGGTGCTGGCAGTCATGATGCCCTTTGCCTATACGTCTCAGCTCAGTCTTGACCTGGCCCGGGAGCAGGCTGCACGACTCAAGGTGCAGTACCGGATTCTGCCGATCGTGGAGTCGTACAACAGTTTCGTCGACGCACTCAGCGCAGAGTTTGCCGGTTTGCCTGTTGATGTTACTGAGCAGAACATCCAGGCTCGCTGCCGCGGAGTGCTGCTGATGGCAATCTCCAACAAAAAGGGACTGCTGGTGCTGACAACTGGCAACAAAAGCGAAGTGGCCGTTGGTTACTGCACGCTTTATGGCGATATGGCTGGCGGGTTCGACGTGTTGAAGGATGTTCCCAAAACCATGGTCTACCGTCTGTGCGACTGGCGCAATTCGCAGGCGGATGCGGCGGACGGTCCGCTCATACCGCTGCAGGTCATCGAGCGAGCACCGTCGGCAGAGCTTGCGCCCGGACAAGTCGATCAGGACAATCTGCCGCCCTACGAGGAGCTGGATGCCATCCTCGAGCTCTACGTGGAGCAGGACTGCAGTGCCGCCGACATTGTCGCGCGCGGCTTCTCGGAGGCCATAGTGCGGCGGGTGCTGCGTCTGGTCGACATCAATGAATACAAGCGCCGGCAAAGCGCCGTAGGGGTGCGTCTGACGCAGCGCGGCTTTGGCAGGGACAGGCGCTATCCCATTACTTCCGGCTGGGAGCTGGGAGACTGACTGACCCGGGCACCGTGGCGTTCGCAAACGGTTTCATTCAACTTTTGAACAGGTACTCACGTGAAAGAACACATATTCAATACGCTGTCTGACTCGCGCGACTACTTGCATCGCTTCATGAACGATGCAGGCAATGTAGAGGCGATTGCCCGCGCAGCGAGTGTGATGATTGCCACGCTGCATGGCGGCAAGACCATTTACAGTTGCGGAAATGGCGGCTCGATGAGTGATGCCATGCACTTCGCTGAAGAGCTGACCGGCCGCTATCGCCAGAATCGCCGTGGCCTTTCGGCGGCCGCCATCAGTGATGCGGGGCATATCAGCTGTGTCGCCAATGACTTCGGTTACGACTACATCTTTTCCCGATATCTGGAAGCCCGTGCCCGCCCCGGCGATTGTCTGCTGGCCATCAGCACCAGTGGCAGCAGTCGCAATGTCATCAAGGCAGCGGAATTTGCGCGCGAGAACGGTGTCAATGTGGTGAGTCTTACGGGGAAATCAGGATCTGCACTCGGCGCGCTGGCCACCGTGGACATCAGTGCCGGCCTGAGTTCGTTCGCCGATCGCGTCCAGGAAGTGCACATCAAGATCATTCACATTTTGATCGAACTGATCGAACGGGAATTCTGTCCTGAAAATTACTGACAGGGTCAGCCCAGCAGGCCGAAGGTCAGTATGTTGAGCAGGGAACGTGTTTCTTCCGGCGCTTCCATCTCGGGATTCTCAGGTTGCAGTGGGCGTTGAGTGGGCGCAAGCGGAGTATTGTCGACATTATTGCCAAGCAGCCCGAAAGAGGCCGTGTACAGCAAAGAGGGGTTGGTGACATCGTTTCTCACGATGAAATTGCCGCTTTCGTCCAGAGCAGGATGCTCCGGAAAGTTGGACTTCAGCAATGACAGTGATGTGCCCGCCAGATCATCCAGGCCCATGCGCAAATAGCACTCCACCATGATCGCCACGCCGTCTGCCACCAACGGGCTGCCCTGGAAGTTCTCCACGACATAGCGTCCGCGATTGAGTGCTGCAACGTAGGCGCGTCGTCCGAGATAATAGTTGGCAACGTGAATCTCATAGGATGCCAGAGTGTTGCGCAGGAAAATCATGCGGGCACGGGCATCCGCTGCATAGTCACTGTCCGGATAAAGAGCCAGCAGCAGTGAGAATTCGGCAAATGCGTCCCGCGCGCCGCCAGGATCTCGTTTCGAAGGGTCAGTCGGCAGAAACCGCGCCATGAAACCGGAGTCTTCCGCAAACGACGCCATGCCTTTCATGTAGTAGGCATAGTCGATGTTGGGGTTGTCCGGGTGCAGGCGGATGAAACGGTCGGCTGCAGTTCTCGCTGCTTCCAGATCGAGATTGCTGTAGTAGGCGTAGATCAGCTCCAGCTGGCCCTGAGCAGCGAAGCGGCCGAAGGGAAAACGCGACTCAAGTGCTTCGTAGGTTGCTATGGCAGAGCGGTAGTTGCGGGCGTTGAGCTGGCGCTGTGCCGTGACATAGAACTGCTCTTCGGTGTCGAGGCCGGCAAACTCGTCGCGCTCCTCGCCGTCGAAAAGGGAGCAGGAGGCGAAGGCAAGGCAAAGCGTTATCAGGAACAGAATTCTCACGCGACGACAACCTCTGGAATGCCGACGGCCGTGCCGCGGGCGAAAACTAGTGAAATCTGCAGGGCCTTTAGCGGGTATAATGCCGCCCGCCTGTCCAGGAGCCGAACCGATCCGGCCTTTCTCCGATGGAGCCGTATTTAACCACAGCAACCGATGCAAACCCAAGGTGTGCTGTATTGTTTGTTCCCCGCTCATGTGGCGGGGCTTTGAGTGATCTGGATTCATGACGACGAAAATTTCTCTGCAAGCCCTTGTACCGCCTACGCATGATGGCAGCCGCCTGGACCAGGCAGCCGCTGCCCTGTTTCCTGAGTATTCCCGGGGACGCCTGCAGAACTGGATCAAGGAAGGTGGGCTGCTGGTCAACGGCAAGCTACTCAGGGGCAAGGACAAGATCAATGCCGGCGACAAACTGGTACTGGAAACCGTGCTTGCCATCGAAGAAGCCCATGCTCCAGAAGATGTAGACCTGAATATCGTTTATGAGGACGACGACGTCATCGTCCTCAACAAACCCGTGAATACCGTGGTACATCCCGCAGCCGGCAATCGCACGGGGACGCTCCTCAACGGCCTGTTGCACCATTGTCCGCAGCTCAAGGAAATTCCCCGGGCAGGCATTGTGCACCGCCTGGACAAGGACACGACCGGCCTGATGGTGGTGGCCAAGACTCTGCAGGCCCATCGCATTCTGGTAAAGCAGCTGCAGCGCAGGGAAGTGGAGCGGGAGTACGAAGCCATCGTGATTGGTGTGATGACGGCAGGGGGTACCGTGGATCTGCCACTGGGCAGGCACCCGGTACACCGGCAGAAACGCGCGGTCATCGAAAATGGCAAGGAGGCAGTGACACACTATCGCGTGCTGAATCGATTCCGCGCCCATACCCATGTGGTCGTCCAGCTTGAAACTGGTCGCACGCACCAGATTCGCGTGCACATGAGCCACATTCGGTATCCGTTGGTGGGAGACCCCCTGTACGGTGGTCGCCTGCAAATCCCGCGAGGCTGCAGCGGCGCGCTTACGCAGTCACTCAAGGATTTTCGCCGCCAGGCGCTCCATGCCCGTCGCCTTGGATTTGTGCATCCCCGCACTGGCGAGGAACTCAGCTGGGAAGCTGCGCTGCCCGATGATATGCAGGCACTGCTCGTCGTCCTGCGCGAGGACCAGTGAACACCCCCGAATTGCTTGTGCCTGACTGGCCCGTGCCGGACGGCGTCATAGCGCGCGTGTCGAATCGGCACGGGGGCGTTTCCCATGCACCTTTTGACGGCTTCAATCTGGCGCTGCACGTCGATGATGCTCGGGACAAGGTGCTGCTCAATCGCCGGCTGCTTCGGTCAGAGTTGCCGGAAGGGATGTCGCTGCAATGGCTTGAGCAAGTTCACGGCACGGTTGTCGTTGATGCTGATGACGATGCAGTGGAGCGCTGTGGCGACGCGGTGTATGTTGACAGGCGAGGCATGGCTGGCGCTGTTCTGACGGCAGACTGCCTGCCCGTGTTCTTCGCTTCGCGCTCGGGGCAATGCGTCGCCGTTGCCCATGCCGGATGGCGAGGGCTGGCCGCCGGCATTCTGGAGAAGACTCTTGCGCGATTTCCCGATGCTGGCGCTGATATCCTGGTGTGGCTCGGTCCTGCCATTGGGCCCTGCCATTTCGAGGTGGGTGCGGAAGTTCGCGCGGCCTTTCTGGATACCTGCCCGAATGAAATCTCCCGCCTGCGCTTGCAGGAACTGGCGTTTCGGCCGGCACAGACTGGCGGCAAGTATTTTGCGGACCTTTATGTTCTTGCCCGTGAGCGACTAGCACACTGCGGTGTCACCTCCGTCAGTGGAGGCGGGTTGTGTACTTTCTGCGATGCGGATCACTACTACTCGTATCGACGCAACAGCCGAACCGGCCGCTTCGTCAGTCTCATTGGACTTGCGCCAGATCAAGGCTGACGCACTTCCTGCTTGAATTCCTACCCAATGCCCGCATTGAAGAGCACATCGAAACGCGCGACTGAGGACCTCGGTCGCGGCAATGCCACCACTTCCGGGAACGCGAATTCCCCAGGGGACACAAGATGCGCATGGATCAACTGACCAGCAAGCTGCAGGCGGCCTTGTCGGACGCTCAATCGCTCGCTGTGGGCAATGACAATAATTTCATCGAACCGGTTCACCTCGTTCTGGCCCTGCTGGACCAGAAGGGCGGGTCTGTGCGGCAACTGCTTTCGCAAACCGGGTTCACGATCACAGACCTGCGTGCGGGTTTGCAGCAGATCATGGAGCGCCTGCCCAAGGTGCAGGGCAATGGCGGCGATGTTGTGCCGTCCAATGAACTTGGCCGCCTGTTCAACATGGCAGACAAGCACGCGCAGAAGAAAGGCGACAAATTCATCGCCAGTGAGGCCGTGATTCTTGCAGCACTGAGTGACAAAGGCGAGCTCGGCAAACTGCTCAACTCGTATGGTGTCAGCGAAAAGGCTCTGGAAAATGCCATCGGCAACCTGCGTGGCGGTGAAACTGTCAGTGATGCTGGCGCCGAGGAATCCAGACAGGCGTTGATGCGTTTCTGCGTTGATCTCACCGAACGTGCGGAGAAGGGCGAGCTTGATCCGGTGATAGGACGGGACAGCGAGATTCGCCGCACCATTCAGGTATTGCAGCGCCGCACCAAGAACAATCCCGTCCTGATCGGCGAGCCGGGCGTTGGCAAGACCGCCATTCTGGAAGGACTGGCCCAGCGCATCGTCAATGGGGAGGTGCCAGAGGGGCTGAAGAACAAGAGGATACTGTCTCTGGACATGGGATCATTGATTGCCGGGGCAAAGTTCCGAGGCGAATTCGAGGAGCGCCTGAAAGGCGTGCTCAACGAGCTCGCGAAGCAGGAAGGCTCCGTCATCCTGTTCATCGACGAATTGCACACCATGGTAGGAGCCGGCAAAGCAGAAGGGTCCATGGATGCTGGCAACATGCTGAAGCCGGCGCTTGCCCGCGGCGAATTGCACTGCGTGGGCGCTACGACCTTGGATGAATACCGCAAATACATCGAAAAGGATGCAGCACTTGAGCGGCGCTTTCAGAAAGTGCTGGTGGATGAGCCCAGTCAGGAGGACACCATTGCCATTCTGCGCGGGCTGAAAGAGCGTTACGAAGTGCATCATGGCGTGCAGATTTCCGACGGCGCCATCATCGCGGCTGCCAGATTGTCTACACGTTACATCCCGGATCGCCAACTTCCGGACAAGGCTATCGACCTTATCGACGAAGCGGCGAGTCTTATCCGCATGGAGATCGATTCCAAACCTGAAGATATGGATCGCCTGGAACGTCGCCTGATTCAGTTGAAGATCGAACGCGAGGCGCTCAAGAAGGAAGAGGACGAGGCTTCCCGCAAGCGTCTGGAGAAGCTCGCCGAAGAGATTCGCAAGCTGGAGACGGAGTATGGAGATCTGGAGGAAATCTGGAAATCCGAGAAGGCGTCGGTGCAGGGTGCCCAGTCCATCAAGAGCAATCTGGAACGTGCACGAAACGAACTGGAACTGGCGCGCCGTGCTGGCGACCTGGCGCGCATGTCGGAACTGCAGTACGGCATCATTCCGAATCTTGAAAAGACACTGGACGCCTCCGCTCAGACGGACATGAAGGACATGCGTTTGCTGCGCAATCGCGTGACAGATGAAGAAATAGCTGAAGTTGTCTCGCGCTGGACCGGCATTCCCGTCGCCAAGATGCTGCAGGGCGACAAGCAGAAGCTCCTGACGATGGAGGACGCACTGCACAAGCGCGTCATCGGCCAGGAAGAGGCTGTGAATGCTGTGGCCAACGCCGTGCGACGTGCAAGGTCCGGTCTTTCAGATCCGAATCGGCCGAACGGTTCCTTTTTGTTCCTCGGACCGACAGGTGTCGGCAAGACGGAATTGTGCAAGGCATTGGCCGAATTCCTTTTTGACACTGATGATGCAATGGTACGCATCGACATGTCTGAATTCATGGAGCAACACTCGGTGTCCCGACTGATAGGAGCTCCGCCAGGCTATGTCGGTTACGAAGAAGGGGGCTACCTGACTGAGGCTGTCCGTCGTCGTCCTTACTCTGTATTGCTGCTGGACGAAGTAGAAAAGGCGCACCCGGACGTCTTCAATATCCTGTTGCAGGTGATGGACGATGGCCGCTTGACTGATGGCCATGGCAGAACCGTGGATTTCCGCAATACAGTCATCGTGATGACATCGAATCTCGGCTCCGACCGCATCCAGGAAATGATGAGCGACGGCGCCATGGACGAGCGCGCTTACGAACGTGTGAAGGCTGAGGTACTTTCAGTAGTGGTACGGCACTTTTCGCCAGAATTCGTGAACCGGATCGACGAGACAGTGGTGTTCCACCCCTTGCAGCAGTCGCAGATTCGCGGCATCGCCGACATTCAGATAGCGCTGCTCAACAAGCGGCTTCAGGACAATGATCTGCGCATTGAGGTCAGTGAGCGCGTGCTGGACAGGATTGCGCGACTTGGTTACGACCCGGTCTATGGCGCCCGGCCTCTGAAGCGTGCGATACAGCAATGGCTTGAGAATCCCTTGGCTCAGCAGGTCATCAAGGGTGACTACGAGGCGGGTGATTGCATCGTGGTGGATGTTCGAGAGGATGTCTTCATCTTCGGAAAGAAATAGTCGGGTCGGGTCTTCGATTCAGTCTGCAGCCCTTTATTAGCTTGACTTTGAAGCAAATGCTGGGAAAATTGCCCTCGTTTTTGTTTGCATACTGAACTGACCACTTCCTCATCCGGTCTGTCTCAGCTGCCCCCGGCATAAAAGTACCGGGGGCTATGACAATCTTAGGTGTCAAACCACGTCCACCTTAGGCTCCGATACGTTACCGCGTGGAGAGCCGCCAAGAGTCAGGCAACAAGCAATGCAGTGTGCGAGACATTGACGCATGCCTTGCCTGACATATCCCTGAAGTGTAAATCGATCAGCATGTTGCCGCTCACCCAAGCTGGGTGATGGCATTGCCATTGGATGGCATTGACCATCGGCTTGCATGCATGACAGAACAGAGGTTTGAAAAAGTGGAACATTTATCCGGCGGTGAGATGCTCATGCGAGCATTGCACGACGAAGGCGTTGAGTTCATCTGGGGCTACCCCGGAGGCGCCGTACTGCATATCTATGATGCCTTGTTCAAACAGGACAAGGTGGAACATATTCTGGTGCGCCACGAGCAGGCGGCAACGCACGCCGCCGACGGTTACGCCAGAGCAACAGGAAAGCCCGGTGTGGTGCTGGTGACGTCCGGTCCGGGGGCTACCAATGCCATCACCGGTATTGCCACGGCGTATATGGATTCCATTCCCATGATCGTGATCTCTGGCCAGGTGGACAGTTCTCTGATCGGGTCTGATGGCTTTCAGGAAACTGACATGGTCGGCATTTCCCGTCCCATCGTGAAACACAGTTTCATGGTGCAGAATCCGGAAGATATTCCAATGGTGGTCAAGAAGGCCTTTTATCTTGCCACTACTGGCCGCCCCGGACCCGTTGTGATCGACATTCCCAAGGATGTCACGGATCCGTCGCGCAAGTTCAAGTATCAATATCCAGAGTCCGTGAAACTGCGTTCCTATTCGGTTCCGGGCAAGGGTCACACCGGACAGATCAAGAAAGCCGTGGAGATACTTCTGGCCGCGAAACGCCCCGTCATTTACACAGGCGGAGGCGTGGTGCTGGGTGACGGCAGTGCCTTGCTGACGGAACTGGCGAAAGTGCTGGGCTATCCGGTCACCAATACTCTGATGGGGCTTGGCGCGTATCCCGCAACGGACAAGCAGTTCCTCGGCATGCTCGGCATGCACGGTACTTACGAAGCCAACATGTCCATGCATTTCAGCGACGTGGTCCTGGGCATTGGTGTGCGTTTCGATGACAGGGTTACAAACTCGATCGCCAAGTTCTGTCCGGGAGCGAAAATTCTCCATGTGGATATCGATCCAGCCTCGATTTCGAAGACGGTCATGGCCGACGTTCCCATCGTGGGTTCAGTGACCAGTGTCCTTGAGGAAATGCTGGAGCTGATCAAACAATCCGACACCAAAGTGGATCGCCCGGCCATTGAGCAATGGTGGAAGCAGATCGATGGCTGGCGCGAGAAAGACAGCTTGAAGGTCAACCCTGCGCCCGACGATGTCATCAAGCCGCAGCAGGTCATTCAGTGTCTGTACGACATAACCGGGGGTGATGCCTATGTTTCCTCGGACGTGGGGCAGCATCAGATGTTTGCCGCGCAGTACTACAAATTTGACAAGCCACGCCGCTGGATCAATTCCGGGGGGCTGGGCACGATGGGCTTCGGTTTTCCGGCAGCAATGGGTGTGCAGATGGCATTCCCGGATGCCGTCTCTGTCTGCGTGACTGGCGAAGGCAGTATTCAGATGAACATTCAGGAACTGGCGACCTGTCTGCAGTATCAGTTGCCGGTAAAGATCGTGTGCCTGAACAACCAGGCCCTGGGAATGGTCAAGCAATGGCAGGACATGCAGTATGGCGGCCGGTATTCACACAGCACCTATGCGGAGTCATTGCCTGATTTCATCAAGCTGGTCGAAGCGTATGGCCATGTCGGCGTACGCATCGAGAAATTGTCCGAGCTCAAGCAGAAGATGACAGAAGCCTTTGCATTGAAGGATCGTCTGGTGTTCATCGACGTGATGGTGGATCCGATGGAGCACGTGTATCCGATGGCCATCAAGGGTGGAGCGATGAAAGACATGTATCTGAGCAAGACGGAGAGAACCTGAGATGAGACATATTATTTCCATGTTGCTGGAGAATGAACCAGGTGCGTTGTCACGGGTTGTCGGGCTGTTTTCACAGCGCAATTACAACATCGAGTCGTTGACCGTTGCGCCGACAGACGATCACACGTTGTCGCGTTTGACCATAACAACCATGGGCGATGATCGAAAAATTGAACAGATTACCAAGCACCTGAACAAGTTGGTGGATGTGGTGAAGCTGGTGGATCTGACCGAAGGTGCGCACATCGAGCGTGAGTTGATGCTGATCAAGGTAAAAGCCACAGGTGCGCAGCGTGACGAGATCAAACGCACCACGGATATTTTCCGGGGCCAGGTTGTAGATGTCACCAGCACGATCTACAGCATTCAGCTGGTGGGCACGTCCGAGAAACTGGATGGCTTTCTGGCCGCCATTTCCGGTACAACCATTCTTGAAGTGGCGCGCACTGGGGTATCCGGCATCTCGCGTGGCGAGAAAGTGCTTAGCGTCTGATTCGCGAATCTTGCTGGATACAAAAAGAAAAAGGGCCTCGCGGCCCTTTTTCTTGTTGTCATCAATTGCAAGCTGAACGACTCAGATGATCTTCTTCATTGCCGTCATGTAGGAGCGCAATTTCTTGCCGACGATTTCGATCGGGTGATTGCGAATGCTTTGATTGACTGCGATCAGCCCTGCGTTGTCGACATTGTTGTCTTTCAGATTCAGGCCTTTGCCGATGACATCCAAGTCAATCTTCGCCATGAAGTCCTTGAGCAGAGGAACGCAGGCGTGGGAGAACAGGTAGCAGCCGTACTCAGCTGTATCCGAAATCACCTTGTTCATCTCATAGAGTTTCTTGCGGCCTATCAGATTGGCGATCAGCGGCGTTTCGTGCAGAGACTCGTAATAAGCAGATTCTTCTATAATGCCACTGGCAGTCATGGTTTCGAACGCAAGCTCTACACCTGCTTTCAGCATGGCGGCCATTAGAATGCCATTGTCATAGTATTCCTGTTCGCTGATCGCCATTGAACCAGCTGTGGACTTCTCGAAGGCTGTTTCTGCAGTGGCTGCACGCCAGGTCAGCAGCTTGATGTCGTCATTGGCCCAGTCTTCCATCATGCCGCTTGAGAAAGAACCACTGATGATGTCATCCATGTGCTTCTGGTAAAGCGGAGCCATGATTTCCTTGAGTTCTTCTGCCAGAGAGTTGGCGACAATCTTGGCCGGATTGGACAAGCGGTCCATCATGTTTGTGATGCCGCCGTGCTTCAGGCCTTCTGCCACTACTTCCCAGCCATGTTGCATGAGTTTGGATGCGTAGCCTGGTTCGACTCCTTTTTCGACCATCTTGTTGTAGCAGAGGATTGTGCCAGTCTGGAGCATGCCACACAGAATGGTCTGCTCGCCCATCAGGTCTGACTTCACCTCGGCAATGAAAGATGACTGCAACACGCCTGCACGATGACCGCCGGTTGCCGCAGCATAGGCTTTGGCAATTTCCAGGCCATCGCCGCGCGGATCGTTCTCAGCATGCACGGCAATCAGAGTCGGAACGCCAAAGCCGCGCTTGTATTCTTCACGAACTTCCGTGCCCGGGCACTTGGGGGCCACCATGACGACGGTGAGGTCCGGACGAATCTGCATGCCTTCTTCCACGATGTTGAAGCCATGGGAGTAAGCCAGACAGGCGTTTTTCTTCATCAAAGGCATGATTTCTTTGACAACGGAGGTGTGTTGCTTGTCAGGCGTCAGATTCAAAACCAGATCAGCGCCTGGTACCAGTTCTTCATAAGTACCGACGCTGAAGCCGTTCTCCGTGGCGTTTTTCCACGATTGACGCTTCTCTGCAATGGCAGCAGCACGCAAGGTGTAAGAAATGTCGAGCCCACTGTCACGCATATTCAGGCCTTGATTCAGGCCCTGCGCGCCGCAGCCGATAATGACGATTTTCTTACCGAGCAGTTTGTTCACTCCGTCCGCGAATTCGTTGCGGTCCATGAATCGGCATTTTCCGAGCTCTTGCAGTTGAAGTCGCAGGGGCAGTGTATTGAAGTAGTTCATGCAATGTTTCTCCTCAAGATGTTCTTCTGTGGTTCTCAAGGTACTGAAGAGTTCCTTGTGTCCCGGGATTCAGACAGGGCGCATCATAGGGGAGTTTATTGATTGCGTAAAATGCTATATATGCAACAATGCGTTGCAAATTGTGAAACGAATATGATCTGGAGGACATGTGGATCTGCGCGAGCTGCAACTCTTTCTTCATCTATGCAATACCCTGCACTTCGGAAAGACTAGTCGTGAGCATCATTTGAGCCCGTCCAGTCTCACCAGGGTCATCAAGAAACTGGAAGAAAATGTTGGGCTCCCGCTTTTTGAAAGAGACAGCCGCCTTGTGAAGTTGACGCCTGCTGGTTTGCTGTTTCGTGAGTATGCGGCAGAGGCTCTGCAGCGGTGGAGCGATTTGCAGCGGGAATTGCGTCAACGGTCTGACCGATTGGTCGGGACTTTAAGCATTTTCTGCTCGGTCACTGCCAGTTACAGTTTTCTGCATGAACTCCTGGACCAGTTTCGCTCGAGCAATCCAGCCGTAGACATACAGCTTCGCACTGGCGACACGGCGCTGACAATTCAGCGAGTGCTCGATGATCACGAAGATGTAGGTATCGCCGCGCTCCCGGATGTTCTGCCCGACAAGCTTGTCTTTCGCACTATAAGAGAGTCGCGTCTGGTCTTCATAGCTCCCAAGGCGCAGTCCATACTTCGAGAGCAGCTGAATGGGTATATCCACTCTGGTCTTGAGTTACCTTGGGAGCAGATACCATTGGTGCTTTCTGAAACCGGTCTCGCTAGAGGGCGTGTCGATGACTGGTTCATGGACAAGGGTATTCGCCCACAAATTTACGCTCAGGTAGCAGGGAATGAAGCAATTGTCAGCATGGTGAGTCTTGGATTCGGAGTTGGCGTTGTTCCTGAGTTGGTAGTAGAAAACAGTCCGATGCGCGCCAGGATTGATGTTCTTTATGTGCAACCGGAGTTGGCGCCTATTTCCATAGGTGTCTGCATTCTGAAGCGCAAATTGAGCAATCCGTTAATCAGAGCATTCTGGGATATGTCCGGGGAACATGCATTGGCATCGCACACCGCTGCTTCCCCCCACGTTTGATGACAAAGTGTATACTCGTGGGCGTTCAGCAAAATCATCCAGCAAGCGCAGTCAGCCAAGAGGAATGACCGGCATTATGCAATCAGAGAGCGACAAGGATCAGGAAGGCAGCTTGTTTCCGATCGATGAACATGAAGAGCTGGTTTCGGAAGGTGGCCAGAAAGTCCGGCGCAGAGGGATCTATCTTCTCCCAAATTTATTGACGCTGGGGGCACTATTTGCAGGGTTCTACGCAATAATTGCTGGTATGGCGGGAAATTTCAATGAGGCGGGCTGGGCGATCATGATCGCGGCAGTTCTGGATGGACTTGATGGAAGGGTTGCTCGACTCACAAATACGCAAAGCGCATTTGGTGCGCAGTTTGACAGTCTTTCTGACATGGTTTCGTTTGGGGTTGCTCCCGCTTTGATCGTATTCAGCTGGGCTTTGTCGTCTTTGGGTGAGGCTGGCTGGGCGGCAAGTTTCATTTACATGTCGTGTGCGGCCCTCCGCCTGGCGCGCTTCAATGTGCAATTGGGTACGGTAGACAAGCGCTTCTTCGTGGGTCTTCAAAGTCCTGTTGCAGCTGGTCTTGTAACATTTGCCGTTTGGGTGGGGTCGAAGTATCAGATTGAAATTACGCCGACAATCGCTTTTCTGACGGCGCTTCTTACAAGTTTCACCGGTATGCTGATGATTTCAAATTTTCGTTACTACAGTTTTAAGGAAATTCATTTTCGTGGAACAGTCCCTTACGTAGTTTTTTTGTTGGTTTTGGTTTTGCTGGTCGTTATTGCACAAAGTCCACATGAAGTCCTGTTCAGTATGTGTGTCTTGTATGCGTGCACCGGCCCCTTCATATGGCTTTATCGATTGCCTAAAACCAAGGCCAGGAAATCTGGAGATCACTAGCGATCGTAAGGATTTTTAGTTTTTTAAATACTTGTTTTGGTAGAGTTGCAGTGCCCCGCACTTATGCCAATTTGTGAATCTGAGCGATTCCCAGGAGAGTTAAGTCATGTTGATCAAAGCAGCGCCCGATATTTCAAGCTCTGAGATTACGCCTGAGTCTGTATATCTCGGGCGTCGCAAGTTTATGTCTGGTGGCGTTGGTCTGGCGCTCGGTGCGGCAGCTGGTGGGTTTTCCAGTTTGGCATTTGCTGCCGATGGTGATGGCTTGCGAGCAGCGGCTCCTTCTGACCTGGTTCGCTCTGCGCCAGCCCAATGGTGGGAAGACAAATTTCGTTCAATTTCCCCTGTCGAGCCTGGTAGTGCTTTCTCTACTGATGAGACTTTGACTCCCTATAGTGATGTTGTTTCATATAATAATTTTTATGAGTTCGGCGTCGAAAAAGGAGATCCTATCGCCAATTCCGGGGCGTTTGAGGTTGATCCGTGGTCAGTTACGATCGAAGGAGAAGTGGACAAGCCAGGAATTTACAATTTGGAAGATATTCTGAAGCCGCACGATTTGCAGGAAAGAATCTATCGCCTGAGATGTGTGGAACGGTGGTCCATGGTCATACCTTGGGTGGGTTTTCCTTTGGCTGATCTTATCAAGCAATTCCAACCGAATTCTAAGGCAAAGTACGTCCAGTTCTTTACCTTGTTTGAGCCTTCGCAGATGCCCGGACAGCGATCAAGATTTGGAACAATCACTTGGCCATACAGAGAGGGATTGCGTATAGATGAAGCAGTCCACCCGCTTACATTTCTTGCTGTAGGAGTGTATGGAAATTATCTTCCTCCGCAAAATGGTGCTCCAATTCGGTTGGTGGTGCCTTGGAAATATGGATTTAAGAGTATCAAATCAATTGTAAAAATCCGGTTTACAGAAACTGAACCCGAAACCAGTTGGAATATGCTCGCGCCAACGGAATACGGCTTCTATGCCAACGTTAATCCTGAGGTACACCATCCCCGTTGGAGGCAGGATATGGAAACGCGATTGCCGCAATCACTGTTCAGCGCTTCTCGTACTCAAACGGAATTGTTCAATGGCTATGGTGAGCAAGTCGCGTCTTTGTATTCGGGTATGGATCTTAAAAAGTTCTACT
>Ga0255140_1000132_pt1 | contig 33307 bp, 30 predicted proteins | sample Law_Colum_RepC_8_FD_188547 | JGI IMG/M metagenome (GOLD analysis project Ga0255140, IMG submission 188547) | Freshwater microbial communities from St. Lawrence River, New York, United States - Law_Colum_RepC_8d | ecosystem: Environmental > Aquatic > Freshwater > River | place: USA: New York...
CCCCGACGCCAGCGCTCACGCGCCCGCCGGGGCTCACCCCCACGCCCACGCCGACTGGCCCTACGCCAGTGCCAACGCCCAGGCTCACGCCGTTGTTGCTGGCCCCCACGCCGATGGTGACGGGCCCCACGGGAATGCCCACGCCCACACCAACAGAGCCGCAAGCCCCCAGCATCAAGGGCAAGACCAGCAACAAGGGGCGCAGGGAAACGGTCATGGTGAGCTCCGGTGAATCAGGTACCGATTGTGACCGCGCCCCGCGCCGAAAGTGCCCCGTGCCTTAGGCCAGCAGGGCGTTCACCCGTTTCACGTAAGCCGCCGGGTCGTCCGGCAGACCGCCTTCGGCCAGCAGGGCCTGGTCAAACAGGATGTGGGCCAGGTCGTCGAAGTGGGCATTGCCTTCCAGCTTTTTCACCAGGGCGTGGTCGGCGTTCACCTCCAGAATGGGCTTGACCTCGGGGGCCTTCTGGCCGGCCTGTTTGAGCAGACGCGCCAACTGCGTGGAGTACTCGCCGTCTTCCACCACCAGGCAAGCCGGCGAATCGACCAGGCGCGAGGTGACGCGCACGTCTTTTGCCTTGTCTTTCAGGCTCTCTTTCAGCTTCTCCAGCACCGGCTTGAACGCCTCGGCAGCGGCCTCGGCGGCTTTCTTCTCGGCCTCGTCTTGCAGGGCGCCCAGGTCCACCGCGCCCTTGGCCACGCTTTGCAGCGGGGTGCCGTCGAACTCAGGCAGGAAAGACAGGGCCCACTCATCGACGCGGTCGGTCATGAGCAGCACCTCAATGCCCTTCTTGCGGAACACCTCGAGCTGCGGGCTGTTGCGCGCGGCCTGCGGGGTGTCGGCGGTGATGTAGTAGATGGCCTGCTGGCCTTCTCTCATGCGGGCCTTGTAGTCGGCCAGCGAGGTGGGCTCGGCCTGCGTGGTGCTGGCAAAGCGCAGCAGCTTGGCGATGCGCTCGCGGTTGCCGAAGTCTTCGCCAAGGCCTTCCTTGAGCACGGCACCGAACTCGGCGTAGAAGGCGCTGTACTTGCCGACTTGCGCTTTGTCCTCTTCGCTCACCACATCGGTCACGCCGTCCTGGCCTTCAGCGGTTTCGGCGGCCTCGGGCAGCTTGTCCTTCTTGGCCAGGTCTTCCAGCATGGACAGCACGCGGCGGGTGTTGCCCTCGCGAATGGCCTTCACGTCGCGGCTTTCCTGCAGCAGCTCGCGGCTGACGTTGAGCGGCAGGTCGGCCGAATCGACCACGCCCTTGACCCAGCGCAGGTAAGACGGCATCAGGCTCTCGGCCTCGTCCATGATGAAGACGCGCTTCACGTACAGCTTGATGCCGGCCTTGCGGTCGCGGTTCCACAGGTCCACCGGGGCCTTGGCCGGGATGTAGAGCAACTGCGTGTACTCGGTGCTGCCTTCCACGCGGTTGTGGCTCCAGGCCAGCGGGGCCTCGGTGTCGTGGCTGAGGTTTTTGTAGAACTCGGTGTACTGCTCGGCGCTGATGTCCTTCTTGGGGCGGGCCCACAGCGCGTTGGCCGAGTTCACGGTTTCCCACTCGTCCTTGAGCACGTACTCGCTCTTCTCGCTGTCCCACTCTTCCTTCTGCATGCGAATGGGCAGGCTGATGTGGTCGCTGTAACGGGCGATGATGGACTTGAGCTTCCAGTGGTTGAGATATTCGGTCTTGTCCTCGCGCAGGTGCAGGATGACGCTGGTGCCGCGCTCGGCGCGCTCAATGGCCTCCACTTCGAAGTCGCCGCTGCCGCCGCTGGTCCAGCGCACGCCTTCGCTGGCGTTCAGACCGGCGCGGCGGCTTTCCACCACGATCTTGTCGGCCACGATGAAGCCTGAGTAGAAGCCCACGCCGAACTGGCCGATGAGCTGGGCGTCGGCCTTCTGGTCGCCGCTGAGGCGGCTCATGAAATCGCGGGTGCCGCTCTTGGCGATGGTGCCCAGGTGGTCGATGGCCTCCTGCGCACTCATGCCGATGCCGTTGTCGGTGATGGTGATGGTCTTGGCCTCGCGGTCAAAGGCCACGCGCACCTGCAGCTCGGGTGCGTCTTCCATCAGGGCCGCGTTGTTCAACGACTCAAAGCGCAGCTTGTCGCAGGCGTCCGAGGCGTTGGACACCAGCTCGCGCAAGAAGATGTCGGGGTTGGAATACAGCGAGTGGGTGACGAGGTGCAGCAGCTGGGCCACCTCGGCCTGGAAGGAATGGGTCTGTTTGCTCATGGCGGAATGTGGGAGGAAAAAACAAAACCGCCGCCGATCTGGGGACGCGGCGGCGGTATTTCAAGGGGTGCTCAGAAGCGCTCGTCGGGCCCGAGGTAGCGCCACTGCCCCATGGGCAGTTGGCCCAGCACGATGCGACCAATGCGCACGCGCTTGAGGCCCACCACGTGCAGGCCGACGGCCTCGCACATGCGCCGGATCTGGCGCTTCTTGCCCTCGCGCAGCACGAAGCGCAACTGCTCGGGGTTCTGCCAGTCCACCTTCGCCGGGCGCAGGGGCTGGCCATCCAGGCTCAGGCCGTGACACAGCAGGGCCAGGCACTCGCGCGGGAACACGGCCTGCACGTCCTGCGTCACCAGCCCTGCGCCCTGTGGCCCATTGGGCGCCCAGTGCACGCGCACCAGGTATTCCTTCTCGACCTCACTGTCTTCGCCGATCAGGGTCCGGGCCACGCGACCGTCCTGCGTGAGGATGAGCAGGCCGGTGGAGTCGATGTCGAGCCGGCCGGCCGGCGCCATGCCGCGCAACTGCGTGGGTGAAAAGCGGCGCGGGCTGCGGTCTTCGCGCCAGCGGCTCTTGGGGCCGATGAGCGACACCGCGGCCTCGTGGCCGTCTTCGGGCTGGCCACTCACGTAGCCCACCGGTTTGTGCAGGATGACGGTGACGCGCTCGTCCTGGCGCTGGCGGGCCTGCGGCAATACCTCAATGTGGGCCTGCGGCGACACCGGCTGGCCCATGGTGGCCACCGCGCCGTCCACCAGCACCCAGCCGCTGGCGATCCAGTCGTCGGCCTCGCGGCGCGAGCACAGGCCCATGTCGGCCAGGCGTTTGTTCAGGCGTATGGCGTCGCCTGGCGCGGCGGCTGGGCGTGAGGGGCGATGGCCAGGTGAAGGGCGTTCGCTGCGCGCGGGCTCGCGAGGCGGTTCGCGGTAGGGCTCGCGCGCGGGCGGGCGCGGCGGCTGGGCCGAGGCGGGGCGGGCGCGTGCCGGGCCGGCCGGGCGCACGGGCGCGCGGCGCGGGGCGTTGGGATCGCTGGGAGCAGGGGCCGCTTTCTTGAGCTTGAGCGTGCGGCCGTTGGGGTCTTGGGTCATGGGCCGATCATCCCAGATCGCCCGTGGCTCAGCGGGGCCGCAGGGTGCCCGAGCGCAGGGCCTGCAGGTCGAGCACGCGCAAGCCGCCGTACTCCACGCGAATCCAGCCCTCGGCCTGCAGCGTGGACAAGGCCTCGTTCACGCGCTGGCGCGAGAGCCCCACCAGGTAGGCCAGCTCTTGCTGGGTGATGCGCAGCATGTGGCCCACGCCCGGCGACAGCAGGGGGTGGAACAGGGCCGCCAGGTTGCGCGCCACGCGCAGATCGGGGCTGGCGATGCGGTCGATCTCGCGGGCCGCGATGAACTGCCCCAGGCGCTCATTGAGCTGGTGCATCACGAAGCGATTGAAGCCCAGCGAATGCTCGACCAGCCAGTCAAAGCTGGCCACCGGCAGACCAGCCACCACGCTCTTGCGCAAGGCCAGGATGTTGTAGCGGTATTGCTCGTGCTTGAGCACGGTGCCCTCACCAAACCAGCCACCCGGCGCCACGCCAGTGAAGGTGATGGGCGAATCCGCGTCGTCGTTGCTCATCTTGAGGAGGCCATCGATCAGGCCGAACCAGTAGGTCACGGGGCGGCCGACGCGGCAGATGAAGTCGCCCGCCTCCACATCTCCAACGAGCAAATCGCCCACTACCCGCTCGCGCTCGTTGTCTTTGAGCGAGGGCATCCAGGGTATGAGCGCCAGTTCTTGCTCGGAGGGCGGGCGCGCGCGGTCGCGAAGAACAGAGCCAGAGCGTCGGGAGGTGGTGGCCATCAGGGTTGCAACCTAAGGGAAAGTCCTAGCCGGGGAGACCCTCGATTGTCGTCGGACCGACAACACGACGTCAAATGAATCCCTACCATGCAGGTCATTCGTTGTCCCACATGGGACATCACTGGACAAGCGTCGACCTCACTGGCGCAGGAGACAAGAATGCAGACCACGTTCCCCCGACTGCTGCTGGAACATGCGCAGCGCCGCCCGCAGGCCCCGGCCATGCGCGAGAAGGCCTACGGCATCTGGCAGACCCTGACCTGGGCCGAGTTGGCGCACATGGTGGAGGCCATTGCCTGCGGCCTGCACCAGAGCGGCCTGCAGCGCGGCGAGCACCTGGTGGTGATCGGCGCCAACCGCCCCCGCCTCTACGCGACGATGCTGGCGGCCCAATCACTGGGGGCAGTACCGGTGCCGCTGTACCAAGACGCAGTGGCCGCCGAGTGCGTGTTCCCCATCAACAACGCCGAGGTGCGCTTCGTGGTGGTGGAAGACCAGGAGCAGGTGGACAAGATGCTGGAGGTGCGCGAGCAGTGCCCGCAGCTCTCGCACATCTGGTACGACGACCCGCGCGGCCTGCGCAACTACGACCAGCCCGGCCTGGCCGGCCTGGATGAGCTGATCGGCGCCGGCAGCGCCCACGCCAAGGCCCACCCGCAGCTTTTCTCCAGCCAGGTCGAGCAGGGCCAGCCCGCCGACGTGGCGGCCATGTTCTTCACCAGCGGCACCACCGGCAACCCCAAGGGCGTGGTGCACACGCACAGCACGCTGATCAACCGCGCCAGCGTGGGCGCCGCGTTTGACAAGCTCACCGACGGCGACGAGGTGCTGGCCTACCTGCCGCCGGCCTGGATCGGCCAGAACATCTTCAGCTACGCGCAGTGGCTGGTCACCGGCTACGTGGTGAACTGCCCCGAGAGCGGCAGCACCGTGACCATCGACCTGAAGGAAGTGGGCCCCACCTACTACTTCGCGCCGCCGCGCGTGTTCGAGGGCCTGCTCACCAGCGTGATGATCCGCATGGAAGACGCGGGCGCCCTCAAGCGCAAGATGTTCCACGCCTGCATGTCGGTGGCCCGCCGCGTGGGCCCCGACCTGATGGACGGCAAGCCCGTGGGCCTGCTGGACCGCCTCAAGTACCAGATCGGCAACCTGCTGGTGTACGGGCCGCTGCGCAACAACCTGGGCTTCTCTCGGGTACGCGTGGCCTACACGGCCGGCGAGGCCATCGGCCCCGACCTGTTCAGCTTCTACCGCTCCATCGGCATCAACCTCAAGCAGCTCTACGGCTCCACCGAAACCGCGGTGTTCGTGTGCCTGCAGCCCGACCACGAGGCGCGCGCCGACACCGTGGGCGTGCCCTGCGAGGGCGTGGAGATCAAGCTGAGCGACACCGGCGAGGTGCTGGTGAAGTCGCCCGGCCTGCTCAAGGAGTACTACAAGAACCCCAAGGCCACCGAAGAGGTGCTGTCGGCCGACGGCTGGTACCACACCAGCGACGCCGGCTTCATCGACGCCAGCGGCCACCTGAAAATCATCGACCGCGTGAAAGACGTGGGCCGCCTGAAGGGTGGTGCGTTCGACGGCGCCATGTTCGCGCCCAAGTACGTGGAGAACAAGCTCAAGTTCTTCTCGCACATCAAAGAGGCCGTGGCCTTTGGCGATGGCCGCGAGAAGGTGTGCGTGATGGTGAACATCGACTTTGAGGCCGTGGGCAACTGGGCCGAGCGCCGCAACCTGCCCTACGCCGGCTACACCGACCTGGCCTCCAAGCCCGAGGTGTACGAGCTGATCCGCGAGTGCGTGGAGAAGGTCAACGCCGACCTCTCGCGCGACGAGCTGCTGGCCGGCAGCCAGGTGAGCCGCTTCCTGGTGCTGCACAAAGAGCTGGACGCCGACGACGGCGAGCTCACCCGCACCAACAAGGTCCGCCGCGGCTTCATTGGCGACAAGTACGCCGTGCTGGTGGACGCGCTGTATGGCGGCAAGTCCGAGCAGTTCATCCAGACCCAGGTGAAGTTCGAGGATGGCCGCACCGGCAGCGTGAGCGCCACCCTGAAGATCGTGGACGCCAAGACGTTCGCCCCCGTCAAAGCCGCTGCCTGAGAGCCCCCGACATGAGCCAGAAAAAAATCGGCGACGTCATCCTCGACGTCCAGAACATCAGCCTGCGCTTCGGCGGCGTGAAGGCGCTGACCGACATCAGCTTCAATGTGCGCGAGCACGAGGTGCGCGCCATCATCGGCCCCAACGGCGCGGGCAAGAGCTCGATGCTCAACTGCATCAACGGCGTGTATTCGCCGCAGGAAGGCTCCATCACCTTCCGTGGCCAGACCTTCAAGCACATGAACAGCCGCCAGGTGGCCGAGATGGGCATCGCGCGCACCTTCCAGAACCTGGCGCTGTTCAAGGGCATGAGCGTGATCGACAACATCATGACCGGGCGTAACCTGCGCATCAAAAGCGGTCTGCTGTCGCAAGCCTTCCGCAACCCCTTCGGCATCGGCGGGGCGCAGCGCGAAGAAGAAGAGCACCGCGCCTTCGTGGAACGCATCATCGACTTCCTGGAAATCCAGGCCTTTCGCAAGACGCCCGTGGGCCAATTGCCCTACGGCCTGCAAAAGCGCGTGGACCTGGGCCGCGCCCTGGCCATGGAGCCGCAGGTGCTGCTGCTCGACGAGCCCATGGCCGGCATGAACCTGGAAGAGAAGCAGGACATGTGCCGCTTCATCCTGGACGTGAACGACGAGTTCGGCACCACCATCGTGCTGATCGAGCACGACATGGGCGTGGTGATGGACATCTCCGATCGCGTGGTCGTGCTCGACTACGGCAAGAAGATCGGCGATGGCAGCCCCGACGAAGTGCGCAACAACGAAGAAGTGATCCGGGCTTACCTGGGCACGTCCCACTGAGCCCCGCCGGAGACACACATGGCATTCTTTCTGGAAACCCTCTTCGGCGGCCTGATGGCGGGCATGCTGTATTCCCTGGTGGCCCTGGGCTTCGTGCTCATCTTCAAGGCCTCGGGCGTCTTCAACTTCGCGCAGGGCGCCATGGTGCTGTTCGCGGCCCTGGCCATGGCGCGCTTCTCGGAATGGATTCCGCAGTGGCTGGGCATCGAGAGCCTGCTGCTGGCCAACCTGATCGCCTTCGCGCTGGCCGGCCTGTGCATGTTCGCGGTGGCCTGGCTGGTGGAGCGCCTGGTGCTGCGCCACCTGGTTAACCAGGAAGGCGCCACGCTGCTGATGGCCACGCTGGGCATCACCTACTTCCTCGAAGGCGTGGGCCAGACCCTGTTTGGCAACAGCATCTACCAGATCAACATCGGCATGCCCAAAGACCCGGTGTTCATTCTGGACAGCGTGTTCCAGGGTGGCATCCTGATCAACAAGGAAGACCTCTACGCCGCGCTCATCGCCGCCGTGCTGGTGATCGCGCTGTCCATCTTCTTCCAGAAGACCGGCACCGGGCGGGCACTGCGCGCGGTGGCCGATGACCACCAGGCCGCGCAGTCCATCGGCATTCCGCTCAACCGCATCTGGGTGATCGTGTGGTGCGTGGCCGGCGTGGTGGCCCTGGTGGCCGGAATGATCTGGGGCTCCAAGCTCGGCGTGCAGTTCTCGCTGGCCACCGTGGCCCTGCGCGCCCTGCCCGTGATCATCCTGGGCGGCCTCACCTCGGTGCCCGGCGCCATCATCGGCGGCCTGATCATCGGCGTGGGCGAGAAGCTCTCCGAGGTGTACCTCGGCCCCCTGATCGGTGGTGGCATCGAAATCTGGTTTGCCTACGTGCTGGCCCTGGTGTTCCTGCTGTTCCGCCCGCAAGGCCTGTTCGGCGAGAAGATCATCGACCGCGTCTGAACGACGCATGTCGATGATCGTTCGGCGACGACTCACTTTGCACCGCAACGCCAAGCAAAGCGTGTCGCAGCCAAAAGATCTTTGATCGGAGACAAAAGTGTTCTACAGAGAAAACGGTCAGTTCAAGACCTCGTACCGCACCGACCAGCAGATCTTCCCGATCGCGCAGGACCGCTGGGCCATTGCCGCGCTGTTGCTGGTGGCCATCTTCGTGGTGCCGGCCCTGGCCAGCGACTACATGTTCCGCGCCATCCTGATCCCCTTCGTGATCATGTCGCTGGCGGCCCTGGGGGTGAACATTCTGGTGGGCTACTGCGGTCAGATCTCGCTGGGATCTGGGGCCTTCATGGCGGTGGGTGCTTACGGTGCGTTCAACTTCTTCGTGCGCTTCGAGGGCATGCCGCTGATCCCAGCCCTCTTGCTGGGCGGCCTGTGCGCCACCTTCTTCGGCGTACTGTTCGGTCTGCCCAGCCTGCGAGTGAAGGGCCTGTACCTGGCGGTGGCCACGCTGGCCGCGCAGTTCTTCAGTGACTGGATGTTCCTGCGCATCAAGTGGTTCACCAACAATTCCGACTCGGGTTCGGTCTCGGTGAATAACCTGCAAGTCTTCGGCCTGCCCATCGACAGTGCGCAGAGCAAGTACTGGTTCTGCCTGGGACTGCTGATCGTGCTGGCCCTGCTGGCCAAGAACCTGGTGCGCAGCGCCATGGGCCGCGAGTGGATGGCCATTCGCGACATGGACGTGGCCGCCTCGGTGATCGGCATTCGCCCGATGTACGCCAAGCTCACCGCCTTCGCCGTGAGTTCCTTCATCGTGGGTGTCGCCGGTGGCCTGTGGGCCTTCGTGTACCTGGGTGCCTGGGAGCCGGCCGCCTTCTCGGTGGAGCTGTCCTTCCGCCTGCTGTTCATGGTGATCATCGGCGGCCTGGGCTCCATCATGGGCAGCTTCTTCGGGGCAGCCTTCATCGTGGTGTTGCCCATCTTCCTGAACCAGTTCCTGCCCGCGCTGGCCGGTCTGTTCGGCATGGAGATTTCCACCGCCGCCGTCTCGCACGCCGAGTTCATGATCTTCGGCGCCCTGATCGTGTGGTTCCTGATCGTCGAGCCGCACGGCCTGGCCAAGCTGTGGTCGATTGGCAAGCAGAAGCTGCGCCTCTGGCCCTTCCCACATTGATGAGATGAGCACCTCCTGCGCCGCTTCGCGTCTTCCCCCTCTCCTGCGGGAGGGGGACGCTCCCCGGTGGCCCGGCAGAGCCGGTTCCACGGGAGCCCTGGATGGGACACGCGCTCCGGCGGCGCCCTCGGTTCTTTCGGTTGGTTTTTGTGTGTGACTGTTCCTAAAGGAGACAAGCGATGAAAGTGCGTAACCTGGTTCTCTCTGTTTCGATGGCCTGCACCGCCCTCTCTGGCGCGCTGGTGTCGACCGCTGCCATGGCCCAGGCCAAGGAGCAGTTCTTCCCGCTGCTGTCGTACCGTACGGGTCCGTATGCCCCCAACGGCACGCCCTGGGCCAACGGCAAGCAGGACTACCTGAAGATGATCAACGCCCGCGACGGCGGCATCAACGGCGTGAAGATCACCTATGAAGAGTGCGAGACCGGATATGCCACCGACCGTGGCGTGGAATGCTACGAGCGCCTGAAGAGCCGCCCGGGCGTGACACTGTTTGACCCGCAGGCCACTGGCATCACCTTCGCGCTCACCGAGAAGGTGGCCACCGACAAGATCCCGCTGATCACGTTGGGCTATGGCCTGTCGGTCTCGCAGGACGGCAACGCCTTCAAGTGGAACTTCCCGCTGATGGGCAGCTACTGGACGGGCGCGGACATCATCATCCAGCACCTGGGCCAGAAGGAAGGCGGCCTGGACAAGCTCAAGGGCAAGAAGATCACCCTGGTCTATCACGACAGCCCGTTCGGCAAAGAGCCCATCCCCCTGCTGCAAGAGCGCGCCAAGATGCACGGCTTTGACCTGCAGCTCATCCCCGTGACCGCCCCTGGCGTGGAGCAAAAAGCCGCCTGGCTGCAGGTGCGCCAGAGCCGCCCCGACTACGTGCTGCTGTGGGGCTGGGGCGTGATGAACTCCACCGCCCTGAAAGAAGCGCAAGCCACCGGCTTCCCGCGCGAGAAGATGTACGGCGTGTGGTGGGCTGGTGCCGAGCCTGACGTGAAGGACGTGGGCCAAGGCGCCAAGGGCTACAACGCGCTGGCGCTGAACACCTCGGGCACCCAGCCCAAGGTCATTCAGGACATCCTGAAGCACGTGCACGACAAGGGCCAGGGTTCGGGCCCGAAGGACGAAGTGGGCTCGGTGCTCTACACCCGCGGCGTGATCATCTCGATGCTGTCGGTGGAAGCCGTTCGCCGCGCACAAGAGCGCTTCGGCAAGGGCAAGGTCATGACTGGCGAGCAAGTGCGCTGGGGCCTGGAGAACCTGGCGCTGGACCAGAAGAAGCTCGACGCGATGGGCTTTGGCGGCGTGATGCGCCCGCTGTCCACGAGCTGCCAGGACCACATGGGCTCCAGCTGGGCGCGCATCCACACCTGGGACGGCGCCAAGTGGAACTTCTCGTCTGACTGGTACCAGGCCGATGAGCAGATCCTCAAGCCCATGGTCAAGGCCGGTGCCGACAAGTACCTGGCCGACAAGAAGCTGAGCCGCCGCGAAGCCAGCGACTGCGGCAGCTGATAGCCAACCCCCGCCGCTGGGCGGGGCTCACCCCCGCCGCGCTCCGCGCGACCTCCTCCAGGGGGCGACACCAGCGGCCCGGCAGAGCCGGCTCCGCGGTGTCCCTGGATGGGGGCGACTCTCGCGCACGGTGGGTTTTCGGCGGCTGGTTCCAGCCGCCATCCGCAAGGCCGGTTCACCGGGCTTACGAATGGTCCACGAGGAAACACCATGAGCACGACACCCAACATTGTTCTGAACGTCAACGGCATCGAGGTCATCTACAACCACGTCATCTTGGTGCTCAAGGGCGTCTCGCTGACGGTGGCCGAAGGCCAGATCGCCGCCATCCTGGGCGGCAACGGCGCGGGCAAGACCACCACGCTGCGCGCCATCTCCAACCTGCTCAAGGGCGAGCGCGGTGAGGTGACCAAGGGCAGCATTGAGCTGCGCGGTGAGCGCATCGAAAACCTGTCGCCGGCCGATCTGGTCAAGCGCGGCGTGGTGCAGGTGATGGAGGGCCGCCACTGCTTTGCCCACCTCACCATCGAAGAGAACCTGATGACGGGCTCTTACACGCGCAGCGACCGCGCCGAGATCGCCCGCAACCTGGAGAAGGTCTACACCTACTTCCCGCGCCTGAAGACCCGCCGCACCTCGCAGGCCGCCTACACCTCGGGCGGTGAGCAGCAGATGTGTGCCATCGGCCGCGCCATCATGGCCAACCCCAACGTGGTGCTGCTCGACGAGCCGTCCATGGGCCTGGCCCCGCAGATTGTGGAAGAGGTGTTCGAGATCGTCAAAGACCTGAACCAGAAGGAAAAGGTCACCTTCCTGATTGCCGAGCAAAACACCAACATGGCCCTGAAGTACGCCGACTACGGCTACATCATGGAAAGCGGCCGCATCGTGATGGACGGCAGCGCCGACGACCTGCGCAGCAACGAGGACGTGAAGGAGTTCTACCTCGGCATGGGCGGCGGCGAGCGCAAGAGCTTCAAGGACGTGAAGAGCTACAAGCGCCGCAAGCGCTGGCTGGCTTAAACACAGACGACACCCCCGCGCCGCCTGCGGCGTCACCCCCTCAAGGGGGCATCACCTGCGGCCCGGCAGAGCCGGTTCCGCGGTGTTCTCGAAAGATGCACTTCTCCCCACCTTTGTGGTTGCTGCCATGACCCAATTCTTTGACGCACTGGAAACCCGATCGCCCGCCGAGCGTGAGGCAGCGCTGATGGCCGAGTTGCCGCGACACATCGCGCACGCGCAGCGGCACACGGCGGCGTTTGGCCAGATCCTGGCGGGGGTGGACGCGACCACCATCACCAGCCGCGAGGCGCTGGCGCGCCTGCCGGTGACGCGCAAGAGCGAGTTGCTGGAGTTGCAAAAGGCCAGCCGGGCCGCGGGCGGTGACGCCTTTGGCGGCTTCTCGTCCCTGGTGCGCGGCCCTGGCATGTCGCGCATCTTTGCCTCGCCCGGCCCCATTTACGAACCCGAGGGCGCCACGGCCAACTACTGGCGAACCGCCCGGGCCATGTACGCCGCCGGCTTTCGCGCGGGCGACCTGGTGCACAACGCCTTCAGTTACCACATGACGCCCGGCGCCTTCATCCTGGAGGCGGGCGCCCTGGCCGTGGGCTGCACCGTGTTCCCCGCCGGCACCGGCCAGACCGAGCAGCAGTTGCAGGCCATCGTGGACCTCAAGCCCGACGCCTACACCGGCACCCCCAGCTTCCTGCGCATCCTGCTGGAAAAGGCGAGCGAGATGGGCGTGAACCTGGGCAGCCTGAAGAAGGCATCGGTGGGTGGCGAAGCCTGCCCGCCCAGCCTGACGGCCTGGTTCCGGGAGCAAGGCGTGGAGGTGTTCCAAACTTACGCCACCGCCGACCTGGGCCTGGTGGCCTACGAGACCCCGGCCCGCGAGGGCTTGGTGCTGGAAGAAAACGTGATCGTGGAAATCGTGCGCCCCGGCACCGGTGACCCGGTGCCCGAGGGCGAGGTGGGCGAGCTGGTGGTGACCAGCCTGAACCCGGCCTACCCGCTGATTCGCTTCGGTACCGGCGACCTCTCGGCTGTGCTGCCCGGCCCCTGCCCCACCGGCCGCACGTCGCCGCGCATCAAGGGCTGGATGGGCCGCGCCGATCAGACCACCAAAGTGCGCGGCATGTTCGTGCACCCCTCGCAAGTGGCCGAGGTGCTCAAGCGTTTCCCCGATCTGCTCAAGGCCCGGCTGGTGGTATCCGGCGAAATGGCCAATGACCAGATGAGCCTGCGGGTGGAAAGCCAGCAAAGCAGCGACGGGCTTCGAGAGCAGATCGAGGCCGCCACGCGCGACGTGACCAAGCTTCGCTGCACGGTGGAGTTCGTCGCACCGGGCGAATTGCCGAACGACGGCAAGGTCATCGAGGATGCGCGAAGCTACCGCTGAGCCTTGCTAGGCCTGTGGTGCTGGGCATCAGGGAATGTCCCCGTATGCCGATACGTAGTTCCCTCGATTCGCAACTCGAGGTGGCGCCCTAGCATGGCTGCATAAGCAATCACCATTGGAGTGTCACCATGAAACCCATCCTTACTTTCGCCCTGAGCGCTGTGCTGGCCACCGGCGCCTACGCCCAGAACTTCCCCAGCAAGCCCATCACCTTCGTGGTGCCCTTCGCCGCCGGCGGCCCCACCGACCTGGTGGCACGCCACCTGGCCGAGGCCATGCGCAAGACCCTGGGGGGCAACGCCAACATCGTGGTGGAAAACGCCGCCGGTGCGGGCGGCACGATTGCCGGCACCAAGGTGGCCCGCGCCACGCCTGACGGCCACACCCTGCTGGTCTGGCACATCGGCTTTGCCGCCACCACCAGCCTGTACCGCAAGCAGCAGTTCGATCCGCTCAAGGACTTCGAATTCCTGGGCATGATCAACGACGTACCCATGACCCTGCTGGGCTCGCCCAAGCTGCCCGCCAACACCTACCGCGACTTCGAGGCCTACATCCGCGCCAACGGCGGCAAGCTCAACCTGGCCCACGCCGGCCTGGGCTCGGCCTCGCACATCTGCGGCCTGATGTGGCAACACGCCGTGAAGCTGGACAAGTCGATGACCACCATCGCCTACCGCGGCACCGGCCCGGCCATGAACGACCTGATCGCCGGCCAGGTGGACGTGATGTGCGACCAGACCACCAACACCACCGGCCAGATCGAGGCCGGCCGCGTGAAGGCCTTCGCCGTGACCACCGCCAAGCCCCTGAGCCAGCACAAGCTGCTCAAGGACTACCCCAGCCTGCAGGAAATGGGCCTGAAGAACTTCAACCTGACCATCTGGCACGGTCTGTACGCGCCCAAGGGCACCCCGCCTGAGGTCACCAAGAAGCTCAACGACGCCCTGCAGGCCGCGCTGAAAGACCCCGAGTTCATCAAGCGCCAGGAAGACCTGGGCGCGCTGGTGGTCACCGACAAGCGCAAGACCCCGGAGGGCCACCGCGACTTCGTGCGCGACGAGGTGGCCAAGCTCAAGCAGGTGATCGAAGCCGCCGGCCAGTACGCCGACTGATCGGCCAACCGAGCCCCGCCCACCCACCATGGGCCCCACGAAAAAGCCGCCTCACAAGGGCGGCTTTTTTGCGGGTGGGCACAAGCGTTCACACCCCCCAGACCACCTCCACATCGGCCTGCTGACAGCGCTGCAGCATCTCGATGAACGGCGTGCTGCGCATGCGCAGGCTCACGGTCTCGAACTGGGGTGGCGGCTCGCCTTTGGCAGCGGCCTCTTCGCGTTGGCGCTGCTGGTCGGCCTCTTCGGCGACCACCGCGGCGCGGATGGCGTCAATCGCGGCCGTCATCTGGCCGGGCAGGATGATGCCGGGCCCGCTCGGGTCTTTGCCAATGATCTCCAGCATGCGCTTGCCGTTGTCCTTGAGCATGACGAGATCGCCGGTTTCGCGGGATTTGAAGCGGTAAACGGACATGGGAACCTCCTGAATTCTGACAACCATTCTGGCACCGAAGAACACCCCGCCACAAGGCGGCGCGCCTACACTTTGCGCACGACCCGCAGGAGGCCCCATGGTTGGATTTGAGCGTCTGCATGTGCATGGTCCGCTGCCCGCCAGCGCCCACCTGGAATGGCCCTTTCTGACCGATGGGCACCGCCACCTGGCGCAGGCGCTGCACGCCTGGCTCGAGACACAACCGTCCGGTTCGCCCAACGACTGGGGTGCGGCCCTGCGAGCCGCTGGCTGGCCGGGGCTGGCCACCGATCTGCGCGGGCGCGCCGTGCTGGCCGAGGCACTGGCGGCCCACCACGCCGATGCGGCGCTGGCGGCCCAGGCGCTGTTCGCCCCGGCCGCCGCCTTGGGCGAAGCCCGGCGCGTCGCCCGGCAGTGGCGCCTGGCGCTCACGCCCGATCAGCAAGAACAAGAGGCCACGCTGGCGTGCCTGGGGCGGCTGGAGGCGTCGCAAGACGCGGCGGCGCTGGGGGTTTACCGCGCTGCCTGGCAACTGGACCGCCACGCCAACGACGCCACCATCGACGAGGCCGCCGCCGGGCTGGCATTGCTCATGGTGGAGGCCTTGCTGCACGATTTGCTGGACGCCATGACCACGCTGCCGACACCGGGATCAGAGGCCTGGCAAACGGCTTTGCGCGAGACCCTGGCGGGCGATGGCCCCCGGTCGCAGGCCACTGCCCAGGCCGAGGCACAGCGGGTGGGGCGATGGCGATTGCGCCACCCCTGAGCAGCGCTCAGAGGTCGATGGCCAGTTCGGCCTCGGCGGTGACCCCGGCGCCCTCGAAGGGCAAGGTGAAGTAGAAAGTGCAGCCTTGACCCGGCGCGGTCTCGCACCAGATGCGGCCACCGTGGCGCTCGATGATGCGGCGCGTGATCGACAGCCCCGTGCCAATGCCTTCAAAGTCCATTGAGTGGTGCTGGCGCTGGAACATCACGAACAGATTGGTGGCCTTGTCCAGGTCAAAGCCCACGCCGTTGTCGCGCACATGAAAGGTGCGCACGCCTGCGGGGCTCACGGTCCAGCCCACCCGGATCTCGGCCTGCGGCTCGCGGCGGGTGTACTTCACCGCGTTGTCCAGCAGGTTGGCGAACACCTCGGCCAGCAGCATCGGGTCACCACGCACCACGGGCAGGTCGCTCTCGATTTGCCACTCAATGGCGCGCTCGGGGTGTTCGGTCTTGAGGTGGGCGGCCACGCCCTGCACCAGGGTCGCCAGGGGCACGGTCTGCACGTCCAGCGGCGCTCGCCCCAGGCGGGCGTACTCCAACAGGCCCTCGATCATCTGGGCCATGCGCCGACTGGCCTTGCCGATGGCGTCCTGGTACTGCACCAGCACCGGGTCGCCGTTGTCACCCAGGTGTTCTTGCACCAGAGCGATGAAACTGGCGATGTGTCGCAGCGGCGCCCGCAGGTCGTGCGAGACGGTGTGCGAGAACACATCGAGGTCGGCGTTGGCGGCCACGAGCTGTCGGGTGCGCTCTTCCACGCGCTTCTCCAGCTCTTTGTTGAGGTCGCTCATCACGTCTTCGAGGTTCTTGGCCACCGTCATGTCGCGCTCGATGCACGAGAATGCCTGCAGCTCACCCGCGTCGTCGCGCAAGGCGGTGATCACGGTGTGCCCCCAGAAACGCGAGCCATCCTGGCGCACCCGCCAGCCCCTGGTCTCCCACTGGCCTTGTTCCAGTGCCTGCTGCAAGGCATGGGTGGCCGACTCTTCGCCGTCCAGAGCCGCCATGGGGTCTGGCTCGGGCAAGAGCGTCTGCAATGGCTTGCCCAGCACCTGTTCACGGCGGAAGCCATGCAGGCGTTCGGCACTCTCGCTCCATTCGGTAACGGCGCCCTGCTCGTTCACAAAGAAGATGCAGGCGTCCTTCAGGGTATCGGCCATCAGGCGAAAGCGCCGCTCACTGGCCTGCAACTCGGCGGTGCGCTCCTGCACACGAGCCTCCAGCGCGAGGTTGGCACTGAGCACGATGTCTTCGGTGACACGTCGGTCAGTGATGTCGTTGAACTCAATGAAGATGCCCCGCACCTCGCCCTCGCTTTCGTCGGGCACATAGTGCACCTCGTAAAAGCGGGAGGTGCCGTCGGGTTGGCGGCGCTCGGTCTCGAAGGTCTGGGCTTCGCCAGCCAGTGCGCGGGTAACACGGCCCATCACCTCAGACAACACCTCTGACGAGACCGATTCGCTCAAGTGCATGCCCACCAGATCGCCGGACGCCAGACCGTGATAGGTCGCCTGGGCACGGTTGGCAAAGCGACAGATGAGGTCTTTGTCGTAATAGACCAGGCGGGCCGGCGTGCGGTCGGTGATGTTTTGCAGAAACGCCAGTTGCGAAGTGAGTCGGTTCTCGACCACCCGCCGTTCACCCACGTCGGTCAGCACCGCTTCGATGCGTTCAATCGCGCCGCGCTCATCGCGCACCGCGATCGAGTCCATCTGGGCGATCAGTCGTTCGCCACTGGGCCGGCGCAGGCGCAATTCGACCGAGGGCGCAATGCCACTGCGCAGCAGCATGTCCAGGTGAACGCGCAGCAGATCGGCACTTCGGCCGCCGCCCAGGCGAAGCCAGTCCAGCAAATCGGCCCCTTCGGCCGGAGGCGGCTCGGCTCCCAGCCACTCTCGCAAGGTCTGGTTGGTCCGCATCACGCGACCGGATGGGTCGAGGGCTAACAGGCCACAGGGCGCACGGTCAAACCAGGCGGAGGTATCAGACGTCATCAACAAATGGCGGAAAACAAGAGGACACAAGCCCATTGGGCTCAACCAAAGCAGCGCGAACCCGCGACGCATTGTTGATGACGACTATAGGCACGAGCGACCCGTTTTGCCAGTCTACGAAAGCGCCACTATGCGGCACTGCCAACAGACTTAGGAGTTAGCTCGCTGTGGGGACAAGGGGGAGGCAAGGGGCAGGCTGAGTTCGAAGCGAGTGCCCTTGTGCAAAGGCCACCATTGCACCCGCGCGCCCAGCGTGGCCGCGCGTCGCGCGAGGTTGTCCAGGCCCCGCCCCTTCGTCGTGCCAGAGGCGGTGGCATTTGTGGCAGCTTGATCGGGCACGAATCCTATACCGTCGTCGTCCACCGTCACGCACACGCGATCGCCTTCCTGGCGGGTTCCCACGCGAATGTGTGTCGCGCCTGCATGCTTGACGATATTGGTGAACACCTCTTGCAGGATGCGAAGAATGTGCAACGCGCTGCGTGGGTCGATCCAGGCCAGCGGTGGGACATCTTCCACCGCCCATTCCAGCCTTGTGCCGCTGGCCTGCAGGCGCGGCGAGAGCCTGAAGCGCAGAGCCGCCAGCAACATCACCAGATCGGTGTGGGCCGGCTCCAGCGAGTCAATGGCGAGCTTGAGGTCGTCGATGCACTCGCGCAGCACCTGGGCCACGTCCTCACCTTTGAGCTGACCCAGTTCGACCGCATAGAGCGCGCTGACCAGCGACGAGCCCAAGCCATCGTGCATGTCCTGCATCAGGCGTTGGCGCTCTTGCACGCGCGTTTGGCCGCGCTCGATCTCACGCAAGCGCTCATGGCTACGCGCCAGCGCCGCCTCGCGTTCGCTGAGGCGGGCTTCGAGCTGGCGATTGGCCGATTCGGCTTCGTTGAGGGCACCCACATAGCGGCGAAACACCACCGTCATGAAGATCATGAACAAGCCGATGCCGTTGTAGGGCAACAGGTAGAAGCTCTCCGCATCGATCAGTCGGTTGTGCAAGAGCCAGTCGTGTACACCGAAGGGAATGGTGAGCACGCCCCAAGCCGACACCCAGCACGCCTCGTGAACCCGCGCACGGCAAGCCAGCCACAGCGCGCTGAAGGTGACACCCACATTGACGAGCCATTGAACCGCATACACCGCTGGCGCCACCAGCGCCAACTGGGCGGCGGTCAGCAGCCCAGGCACCGTGAGCGCAGTGCAGACCGTCATCAAGGTCAGGGCCGAACGCTCCAGCCAGGGCAGCCGCCGAATGCCCAGTCGTGCTGTGAAGAGGTACACCACCACCACCAGCCAGCCCAGGCTGTTGAGCGTGATCCAGCCAAACCAGTCGTCAGGCAGAAGCAGTTGCCGCCCACCCGAGCGGTAATGCAAACAGCGCAAAAAGAAAAACGCTGAAGCGAGGAAGAACAGGGCGTAGGCTGGTTCGTGGCTTCGTTTGACCCACACCATCAGGGAAAAAATGCCTAGGGCAAGAAAGGCCCCACTGGTCAGAAATGGCACCTGAACCTGCAGGATCTCCCGCAGACGGTGGCGCAAGATGAGGTCTTCCTGGTGGCCGATCCAGGCACTGGACAGGCCAAGGCCAGAGGAACGCAGGGACACCACGCGCAACAGCACCATCTTGGGCGGTGTGGTGACGCCCGGCAGGGTCACCGGCTGCCATAGAGGAATGTTGAAGGCGTTCCACACCGCGCTGCCACGGGAATGGAACACCAGCCGGTCGTCCACGTACACACTCAAACGGCCAATGGTCTGCCAGCGGGGGAGGTACAGAAAGAAATCGCCAGTGACGTACTCATCGGCATTCATGGGAAGCCGGAACCAGCGGGTGACCACCTCCTCTTGCTCCTGGCCCGTGCGGGTCTCCCGCGGGACTTGGTACGGCAGCGAAACCTCTCGCCAACCATCGGACTGCCAGTTTCCGTCTATCAAGACCGGTGGCGAAGCATCAAGGCTGCCACCGGCCAATTCGAGCATCTGCGCTTTCTGGAAATGCACCGTGTGGACCTCGGCCCGGGCGTTCGACGCCAGCCCCAGCCACAAGGCAAAGCCGACCAAGGGCCACAAAATCCGCCAGACCAGCTTGCTCGAGGTCGACACTTTGGATCGCTCAGACGCGCAACAAGCCCTGCTCACGCGCTGCATTGATGGCCTCGATCTTGGAGCCCACTTCCAGCTTGGCATAGATGCGCCGCACAAAGGTCTGCACGGTGTGGCGGGTCACGCCCATGCGCTGCGCGATTTCTTCGTAGGTGAAGCCTTTGGTGAACAGTTCAAGCACTTCGGTCTCACGGGGCGACATGGTCACGCCGGAGCGCGCTGGCACTCGCGCGGGGGCGCTCTGGTCACTGGCCTGCGGCCCGTCGGCGCGAAGTCGGCTGAGGATAAGCCGCGCGATCATGGGGCTCACCGGGCTACCCCCGGCGTGCAGCAAGCGGATTTCATCGGCCATGGTTTCGGCGGGGCTGTCTTTGAGCAGGTAGCCGTGAGCCCCAGCTTCAATGGACTGCAGCACGTGGTATTCGTCGCCAAAAATGGTGCTGACCATCACATGGCACGAGGGCCAGCGCTGGTGCGCCGCACGAATCACGTCGATGCCCGATCCATCGGGCAGGCCGAGGTCGATCACCAGCACATCGGCCGCCGGGCGCGAAAGTGCCGCCAGCGCGGCCTGGCAGGTGTTCTCGGTCCAGAGAACGGTCATGTCAGGGGCTTGGTGAATGGCCTTCGCGAGGGCGTCACGGGTACGGGGGTCGTCTTCGACGATGGCCACTCGGATGAGGGCGTTCTGGGCGGACATGGGATACCAACAATAGGTGGGGGGGTATCTAAGATACCTCACTCGGTGGGCGTGCCGCTCACGGCCTGCCCAATGGCGAAAAACTGGCCGCCTGCCACGTGGTGCAAGGTGCGCAAGGCATCGGGCGCCTGGTCAAAATGCCAGCGCCCATCTCGGAACACACGCTCGTCGGCCCAGGCCGCAGTGACCTCGCCAATGAACAGGTCGTAGGCCTGCTGGTTGTGCGGCTCTGGCACCACGCGGCACACCAGCCAGGCCACGCAGCCGGGCACCAGGGGTGCGCCGCTGCCGGGCGCCGGCACGGTCTGCACACCAAGGCGGGCGAGCTTGTCGTGCACCTGCTTGGCGCTGTCGGTGCCCAGGGCCACGGTGAGTGAGGCCTGGGCCACGGTGGGCAGGCTAAGCACGAACACGCCGCTGGCCTCCACCAGCTCTCGGGTGCGGGTGGACTTGTCGAGCACCACCGTGACCTTGGGCGGCGAAAAATCGAGCGCGCAGGCCCAGGCCGCGGCCATGGCGTTCACCTGGTCGCCGTGGCTGGCCGACACCAGCACCGTGGGGCCGTGGTTGATGAGCCGGTAGGCCTTGTCCAGCGGCACCGGCCGGGCGTGCGGCAACACGGCGTCGGGCATCAGGTGCGAACGCGGCCGTCGCCGGTGAGCATGGACAGCTCCACAAAACTGGACGCCACGTGGTCATTGGCCCCAAGCGAGACGGCGAAGCCGCCGATGGAGTGGTCACCGATGGCTTCCAGGCCGGCGATCAGCGCCTCGCGCGTGGCGCGGCCACCCGCGCGGCGCAGGCCCTCGGCGAACAGGCGCGCGGCCAGGTAGCCTTCCATGCTGGAGAAGTTGGGCTGCACCTGGTTGCCGCCCTTGGCGATGGCGTCCAGAAACTCGCGGGCGATGGGCCGCGCGGCGCTGTAGGGCGTGGGCACCACCTGCGACACCACCACCCCGGCGCCTTCCTTGCCCAGCTCGTCGGCCAGGGCCTGGGTGCCCACGAAGGACACGTTGTAGAAGGTGCCGCCATAACCGGCGGCCCGCGCCGCACGGATGTAGGCCGCGCACGACTTGTAGGCGCTGATCTGCACCACCGCGTCGGGCCGGGCGGCGTTGATGTTGGCCACGGCCTGGGCCACGTCCACCGAGTTGCGCTCCACCGTGGCGGTGGCCACCGGCTTGAGGTTGCGCGCGGCCAGGGCCAGGGTGACGCCGTCCAGGCCGGCCTTGCCGTAGCTGTCGTTCTGGTAGAAGACCGCGATCTTGTTCAGGCCCAGGTTGGTGAGCTGGCGCACGATGAGCGCGGTTTCGTCGTTGTACGAAGCGCGCAGGTGAAAGGCCAGCTTGTTGAAGGGCTGGCGCAGGCCCATGGCGCCGGTGAAGGGCGCGATGAAGGGCGCGCCGTCGCGCGTGGCCAGCGGCAGCGCGGCCAGGCTGGTGGGCGTGCCGATGTAGCCGAACAGCGCGAACGCGTCGTCGGCCAGCAGCTTGCGGGTGTTCTCCACGCAGCGCTCGGGCTCGTAACCGTCGTCGAGCTGGCGGATCTCGATGCGCTGCCCCGCCACGCCACCCTGGGCATTGAGGGCGTCAAAACAGAGCTTGGCGCCCGCATGGAACTGGATGCCGAGCTGCGCCGCCGGCCCGGTGAAAGCCGCCGACTGGCCGAGCACCAGGCGGTTGCCCTGGGCACGAAGGGCCGGCGCCCCCAGCACCGCCGCCCCCGCCACCAGGGCGCCGAAACGGCGGCGAGTGATGGAATTGGGTGCAACAGAAGGTGAACGCAAGGTCATGGTCAGGTCCTGAGTGGGTGTGCGCAGCGCGCGCGCCGCGCCCGTGAGATGCTACCCACCGAACCCTCGCCTCAACGCACGTTCGCAAGACGGCATCGACCGCCCATCGCCTGCACGGCGACGGGGCGGCCCTGAGCCTCAGAAGCGCCGTGACAACTCCAGCCCCACGAACACCGCCCGACCCGCACCGGGCTCAAAGAAGCGGCCGTTGCCGTCGTTGACGATCACCGAGCCGGCATAACGGCGGTCGGTGAGGTTCTCCACCCGCAGAAACTCGCGCCAGGTCCAGTCGCCACGCACTTGCTCGAAGCGCAGCCCCAGGCCCAGCAGGGTGTGGCCAGCGGCAGCGTCGCTGTTGCTGTCGTTCACGAACACGCGGCCGGTGTGGCGCGCGTCCAGCGTGAACACGCCGCCCACGGGCGCGGCCCAGGCCGGCGTCCACGCGAGCTGCGCCCACACCTGCTGCTGGGGAATGCCCGGCATGCTGCGGCCCGCGTCGATCAGGGTGGGAGCCACGGTGTCGGGGCAGCGCGAGGTGGTGCAGGTGAGGAAGGCATCGCGGTAGCGCGCGCGGATGTAGGTGTAGGCACCGCTCAGGGCCCATTCACCGCGCGACACCTCGCCCGACAGCTCCAGGCCCTGGCGCAGCGTGCGCCCGGCGTTCTGGAAGGTGGAGCGCCCACCGGTGTTGTTCTGCACCACGATCTCGTCGCGGGTGCGAATGTCGAACAGGGTGGCGCTCCACAGGCCGTCGCGCCCGCGCCCGCGCAGGCCCAGTTCGGCGCTGGTGCTGCGCGCCGCGTTGAGCGCGGTGTTCAGGCCCGCCACGCCGCCGGGGCGGTAGGACGCTTCGTTCAGCGTGGGCGTCTCCAGCCCCCGGCCCAGGCTGGCGAACCACTGCAGTTGCGGCGTGATGGCCTGACGCACGCCCACCACCGGCAGGGTGCCACGGTAAGAACGCGCGCCGCTGTCGTCGCCGTTGGGCGGCACGATGTAGCGGTCGGTGGAGCTGAAATCGACCCGCGCCCAGCGCACGCCGCCGGTGAGCGTCCAGTCTTGCCGGGCCCATTCGGCGCGCACGTAGGGGTCGAGCGAGGTGGCGCGGTTGGTTTCGTCTCGCCGCAGCGCGCCCAGCACGCCCAGCGTGCTGCCCACGAAGTTTTCGTAACCCCGGCGCTCGTCGGTCTGGCGGTCGGCGGCGAGGCCGGCGCTCAGGTCCAGCCGGCCGCCTTGCCAATCGCCCAACCAGCGCCAGCGCGCGTTCCAGCCCCAGTAGGCGCGGTCGAGGTCGATCACCGCGCCCGAGCTGCGCGGCGGGGCCTGAACACCGGCCGAAATGGCCTGGAACTGCCACACCTGGCGCTGCCCGGCGTAGCCCATGAGTTCAAGCCGGTGGCCCTGGCCCAGGGCGTGGTCCCAGGCCAGGCCCACCTGCGTCTGCGACACCGACTTTCGCGTGTTGTAGAGCGTGGCCTCGGGCGTGGTCTGGTAGGGGTCGGCGTCAAACTGGGCGCGGCTCAGGCCCAGCGGGTCTTGCGCAAAGCCGGTCTGGCGGTTGAACACCAGGGTCACGCGGCCATCGTCCAGCGCGCGCGACAGGCGCGCATTGGCCGTGCTGCGGTGCGCCGCCGACTGCGGGCGAATGCCATCGGTGGCGAAGGTGCCCACGTCGAGCGTGTACGACCAGCCCGGCGCTTGCGGCGTGCCGGTCTGGCCCATGGCCTGGGTGGACAGGCGCCACAGCCCGTCAGACCCGGCGGCCGCGCCCACGCGCCACTCGGCCGGGCGCGCGCCGTCTTGCGTGTAGAGCAGGATGGCGCCACCACTGGAGGCACCATAAAGGTTGGCCAGCGGACCGCGCACCACCTCCACGCGGTCGGCGCTGCCCAGGGGAAAGTTAGCGGCCTGGCCCGAGCCATCGGGCGCGCTGGCGGGAATGCCGTCCACGAACAGGCGAATGCCGCGCACGCCAAAGGTGGAGCGCGCGCCGTAACCGCGCATGGACACCTGCAGGTCTTGCGCGTAGTTCTCGCGGTTGCGGATCACCAGGCCCGGCACGCGGCGCAGGCCTTCGGACAGGTTGATCTGCAATTGGCCGTCGCGCAATTCGCTGCCGTCCACCACGTCCACCGAACCGGGGGCGGTGAAGCGGTCGGCCGGGCTGCGGCTGCTGGAGATGACCACGGGCGAGAGGGCCGCGTCGCGGTTGGGCTCAGTGGCCGTTTGGGCCTGGGCGGTACCGGCGAGCGCGGCCAGCGCCATGGCCCAGGCGGGGCGTGAGGTGGGAACAGCCATCAGGGCGCCTCGACGCGAAGCTGCATCGAGGCGTACCACGCCGCGAGGTTGTCGATCTCGGCATCGGTGAGCGGCTTGGCGATCACCGCCATCACCTCATGGGCGCGCTTGCCACTGCGGTATTGGCGCAACTGCTCGGCCAGGTAAATCTCGGGCTGCCCGGCCAGGTGCGGCACGTTGGGCTGCATCGACAGGCCTTGCGGGCCGTGGCAGACGGCGCAGGTGGCGGCCTTGGCGCGGCCGGCGGCCACATCGGCGGCCATCGACGAAGTGGCCAGGCACAGGCCAGCCAGGAGCGTGAGCAATCGCATGAAGGGGCTTTCTCAAAAGGCAGACACTGGACCACCGGGGAGCGCGAGCCCCCCGGTGGCGGAACGGCCATCAGGCCATCAGTTGGGCGAGTACGTCACCCGGTAGATCGCGCCCACGTAGTCGTCGGAGATGAGGATGGAGCCGTCCTTCATCGGCGCCACGTCCACCGGGCGGCCCTTGTACACGCCGTTGGCGTCCAGCCAACCCTCGGCGAACACCTCGGACTTGCCGGCGGTGCCATCGGGGTTGAGCGGCACGAAGTTGATCAGCGCGCCCGTGGCCTTGGTGCGGTTCCACGAACCGTGCGAGGCCACGAACATGCCGCCCTGGTACTTGGCCGGGAACATCTTGCCGTTGTAGAAGGTCATGCCGAGCTGGGCCTGGTGGGCCGGGAACTCCACCTGCGGGAAGATGGCATTGGCCGGCTCTTTCATGTCCTTCAGGTCGGGCGCGGCGGCCGTGCCGGCCACCTTGAACTTGCCGTTCCAGTAGGGGTAGCCAAAGTGCTCGCCCGCCTTGGTGCTGCGGTTGAGCTCGCCCGGCGGCACCTCATCGCCCAGGCCGTCGGTCTGGTTGTCGGTCCACCACACCGTCTTGTCCTTGGGGTTGATGTCCATGCCCACCGAGTTGCGCACGCCGCGCGCGAACACCTCGCGCTTGGAGCCGTCAAACGCGTTCATGCGCACGATGCCGCCGATGCCGATCTTGTCGTACATCTCCACCTTGTTGGCGGGCTGCACGTTGTAGGGCTGGCCCAGGGTGACGTACAGCGTGCCGTCGTCGGTGACGCGACACACGCGAGCGCCGTGGTTGAACGACTCTTCCTCCACCGGGATCAGGCCGCCTTGCGGCACCACCTCGATCACCGCCACATCGGGGCCTTCGTAGAAGAACTCGGCGGCCGGGAAGTTGAGCACGCGGTTGTGTTCCACCACCACCAGGAAGCCGTCCTTGGTCCAGCACACCCCGTTGGGCACCTTGAAGTTCAGCGAGGGCGCAAAGGGCTTCACCTCGTCGGCCACGCCGTCGCCGTTGCGGTCGGTCACGGCCCAGACACGGGTCTTGCGCGTGCCCACGAACAACATGTTGGTGCTGGGCGCCACGGCCATGTGGCGCGCGTCGGGCACCACGGCGTACAGCTCAATCTTGAAGCCCGGCGGCAGCTTCACGTTCTTCAGGTTGGCCTTGATGGCGTCGGCGTTTCGCCCCTCTTGCGGCACGGGTGGGATGTTCAGGTCGACGCCCGAGACCTTCATCTGTTTCAGGTTGGACAAGTTGTCCTTGCCGGCCTGGGCGGACGCGACCGTGGCCAGCCCGGCCAGCAGCAGCGCTGCGAGCAGCTTGGTGGTTTTCATGTGTCTCCTCTTTCCTTGTGGTGGTGCCCGCCGGATACCCCCGGGGGCGTCCCCATTTTGGAAACAAGAAAAAACAGCTGGCAATCTGCACTGCAGCAAAACCTACGCGGCACGGGGCCATGCCGCTGCCCTACCATGCGCCCACCCTTTTTCTGGAGGACTTTCATGCACAAGCGCCGATTCCTGCAGGCCGTGGCCTGCGCCGCCCCCCTCGCCACTGCCCTGCCCCACGCCCAGGCGGCCAAGCCCGCCGCGCCAGCGCCCGTGCTGCTGACCGTCACCGGCCAGGTGAGCAAGCCCAACCGCGGTCCGCTGAACAAGGTCGTGGACCAGATGATGGGCAAGCACGGCATCGCTTTCGACAAGGCCCGCGCCCTGACCTTTTCCGACGTGCTGGCCCTGCCCGCCACCGAAATTCGCCCCACCCTGGAATACGACGGCCAGCGCCACACCCTGCGCGGCCCGCTGCTGACCCGCGTGCTGGAAGCCGCCGGTGCCCCCACGGCCGACACCCTGCGCGTGGGCATGCGCGCGGTGGACGGCTACAACGCCGAGCTGTCGCTGGGCGAGCTGCGCCGCCTGGGCTTCATCGTGGCCACCCACCTCGACGGCCAGCCCATGGCCCTGGGCGGCCTGGGCCCGCTGTGGGCGGTGTACGAGCCCGACCGCTTCCCCGAACTGGCCAGCAAACCCCTGCCCGAGCGCTACGCCGCCTGCCCCTGGGGCGTGTACGCGATTCACGTGGGATGAGCGCGCCCCTGCTCTCGCCCGAGGCCACCGCCGCCGCCCTGCCCTACCCGGCACTGGCCCGGGAAATCGCCGCCTTGCTGGCCGACCCGAGCGTGCGCGTGCCGCCCCGGCTGGTGCAGCCCCTGCCGGGCGGCGGCAGCCTGTTCGTGATGCCGGCCACCGACGCGCGCGTGGCCATCACCAAGCTCATCACCTTCGTGGCCGACAACACCACGCGCGGCCTGCCCACCATTCAGGGCGACATCGTGGTCTTTGACGCCGCCACCGGCCAGCGCAGCGCCATCGTCGATGGCCCCACCGTCACCGCGCGGCGCACCGCCGCTGTGTCGCTGCTGGCCTTGCAGACCCTGGCCCCGCAGGCCGAAGGGCCGCTGCTGATCGTGGGCGCGGGCGTGCAGGGCCGGTCGCACCTGGAGGCTTACCTCGCCGGCCTGGGTGCACAGCGCCTGCACGAGGTGCGCGTGGCCTCGCGCAGCGCCGCCAGCGCCGATGCCCTGGTGGCGCACGCGCAAGCGCTGGGCCTGCGCGCGCGGCGGGTGGACGACCCCGACGCCGCCCTGGCCGACTGCCCGCTAGTGGTGAGCGCCACGCCCGCCCAGGCGGTGTGCCTGCGCGCCACACCGCGAGACGATGCCTTCGTGGCCGCCGTGGGCGCCTTCACGCCGCGCATGGTGGAATGGGCGCCCGAGGCGTGCCGCGACCTGGCCGCACGCGGCACCCTGGTGGTGGACACGCGCGACGCCGACCACGAGGCCGGCGACCTGTTGCAGGCCGGCATCGACGTGGCCGCCCTGCCCACCCTGGCCGACGCCCTGGCCGGGCGCGTGGCGCCCCGGGGGCCGGTGTTCTTCAAGAGCTGCGGCTGGGCCGGGTGGGACCTGGCCGCCGCGCGCTGCGTGGCGCGCGCGCAGGCCGCGCGGGGCTGAGCCCGGTCAATCGTCGTCGCCGTCGCCGTGGCCTTGGCCGCGCTCCAGCAGTGTGGCGCGGGCACCGTCACCCAAGAGTGCGTTGGACGCGCTGGGTGCCGTCTGCCACTGCCAGGCCCAGAAGGCCAGCACGGCGGTCACGATGAGCGCGGCCAGCCAGCCGTGGTTGCGGCGGGCCAGGTCAGGCCCTTTGCCGGGCAGGCGGCCGGTGAGCATGGGCGCGGCCTGGTTCTGGCCGCGCAGCAGGCTCAGGCCCAGGATCAAGCCCAGGTGGGCAAACACCGCCAGCAGCAGGCCGTTGCCAAAGAACTCGTGCAGCTCTTCCATGGCCTCACCGGTCCAGCCACCGAAGTCCTGGTAGGTCACGTAGCCGCTGAGCACCAGCGGCACCATGCCCAGCATCAACACCGCCACCACCAGCGCCATGGCCAGGTTCTGCGCCTGGCGCCAGTGGCCGGCCGGCAGCGGCCCGCGAAAGGCGGCCAGCCAGCCGGGCAGCGCCTTGAGCTTGCCCACCAGGTTCTGCAGCCGCGCCTGGCGCGGGCCAAACAGGCCATACAGCACGCGCGCCAGCAGCACGCCGCCGGCGGTGTAGCCCAGCGTCACGTGCACCAGGCGCCAGTGTTCCGATTCGGCCGTGAGCCAGGCACCGGCAAAGCTCAGAGCCAGCAGGGCGTGCATCGCGCGGGTGGGCGCGTCGGTCACGCGGCGCCCGCGCGAGGGCGTGGTGGTGGCGGAGGTATTGCCAGGGGCGGTGTTGGGCAGGGAAGCGTTCATGGTGGGGCTCCGGTTCAATCCAGAAAGGCGCGGCGCTGCGCAGGCGTGACGCCGGCCGGAATGCGAATGCGGTCGTCGTCGAAATCGCCCTGATCGGCGCCGGTGTGGCAGGCCGCGCACTGCGCCGCGCTCTTCACGCTGGGCAGCTTCCACACGGCCGGGTCAATGCCACGGTGCTCGCGCACGAACCAGGCCGATTCGGTGATGCGGTCATTCGGCGGCGCCACGCCCCGGCGGCCGCCCTGGGCCGCGTGGGCCTGCAGCCAGCCGTTGAGCTGCTTCACCGTGGCCGCGTCCAGCGAGGCGTCGGTGCCGTAGTGGTGTTCCAGCCCGCCCATGATGCGTTGCCAGGACGCGGCGGGCAGCAGCGAGGGCGGGTAGGCGGTGTGGCAGGCCGCGCACTCGGCCTTGTAGGCATCGGGCACGCGGGCGGGCATGAGGCGGTCGCTGTCGGCGTGGGACAGTGGGGCGGCGATGAGGGCCAGCAGGGGCAGCAGGTGTCGGGCGTTCATGGGCTGGTTTCTCGGTTCAGGGTCTGAGGGCGTTCAGGTAGGCCAGCACATCGGCCTTTTCTTGGGCGCTGCACTCGCGCGAGAGCACGTCTTTGCAGTTGCGGCGGAACCACTTCTCCACCTTGGCGCTGTCGGTCAGGCGGTCGGGCTGCACCGCCGGGGCCAGCGGGGCGATGGCCTTGCCGGTGCTGGCGTGCTGGCCGGCGCGGGTGGGCGGGGCCTGGTGGCACGAGGCGCAAGACCACTCGCCCCCGTGGCGCTTCGTGAAGAAGGCCTGGCCGCGCGCCGCGTCGCCCGGCGAGCCGGCCTGGGCGCTCCAGTGCTGCAACTGCTGCGCGGGGGTGGTGTCACCCGCCTGGGCGGGCAAGGTGGCGAACAAGGCCAGGGCCAACAAGAGGGTGGGTTTCATGGTGCGTGGCGGTGCGGTGGAATCGATGGCCCGAATGCTGCGCGGCGGCGCCTGTACCGAAGCTGAAGCGCGCGTTCAGGTGGCGTTCATCGCGGGCGCGGCAAAATCTTCCGCATGCCTGCCCGCCGCGCCCTTCTGCTTTCGCTCAGCCTGGCCCTGCTGCCAGCGGTGGCGCCGCGCGCCGACGACGACCACGACCGCGCCCGCGCCGCCTTGAAGGCCGGCGAGGTACTGCCCCTGCACACCGTGCTGGAGCGCCTGCAGCGCGAACAACCCGGCCAGGTGCTGGAGGTGGAACTCGACCGCGAGCACGGCGAGTGGGTGTACGAAATCAAACTGCTCAGGCCCGATGGCCGCGTGGTCGAACTGGAGCGCGACGCGCGCACCGGCGCCGCGTGGGTGAGCCCCAAACGCCGACGCTGACACCCCATGCGCATCCTGCTGGTCGAAGACGAACCCACCCTGCGCACCCAGCTCGCGCTGGCACTGCAAGCCGCCGGTTACGCGGTGGACGAGGTCGACAACGGCCTTGACGCCCTGCACCTGGGCCAGACCGAACCGTTCGACGCCGTGGTGCTGGACCTGGGCCTGCCCCAGCTCGACGGACTGAGCGTGCTGCGCCGCTGGCGCGAAGAAGGCCATGCCATGCCGGTGCTCATCCTCACCGCGCGCGACCACTGGCACGACAAGGTGGCCGGCATCGACGCCGGCGCCGACGATTACCTCACCAAGCCCTTTCACGGCGAAGAACTGCTGGCCCGGCTGCGCGCCCTCATTCGCCGCGCCAGCGGCCTGGCCTCGCCCTTGCTGCGCTGCGGCCCGCTGTCGCTGGACACACGCAGCGGCCGCGTGACGGTGGGCGACGAGCCGGTGAACCTCACCAGCCACGAGTACAAGGTGCTGGCCTACCTGATGCACCGCCCCGGCGCGGTGGTCTCGCGCAGCGAGCTGACCGAGCACATCTACGCCCAAGACCACGACCGCGACTCCAACACCATCGAGGTCTTCGTGGCCCGGCTGCGGCGCAAGCTGCCGGCCGAGCTGATCGAGACCGTGCGCGGCCTGGGCTACCGCCTGGTGCCCACGCCATGACGCGGCGCGTGGCCTCGCTGCGCTGGCGCCTGCTGGCCGCCACCCTGGCCGCCATGGCGGTGGCGCTGACTTTGGCCGGCGTGTTGCTGCAGAGCCTGTTTCGCGAACACGTGATGCGCCAGACCGAGGCCGACCTGCTGCGCCAGCTTGACCTGCTCACCGCCCGCCTGGTGGTGGACGCCGCCGACCAGCCGCGCGTGGACGCCGCCGCCCTGGCCGACCCGCGCTGGCAACAGCCCTACAGCGGCCTCTACTGGCAGGTGGACAGACAAAGCCCCGTTCCCGCGCAGGGCGTGCTGCGCTCGCGCTCACTCTGGGAGGACACCCTGGCCCTGCCGATGGACGAACCGGTCCGAGGCGAGGTGCACCGCCACACCGTGGCCGGCCCGCAGGACAGTGAGCTTCGGGTGCTGGAGCGCACCGTGCGCGTGGGCCAGTCCGACAGCGCGTGGCGCCTGGGCGTGGCGGTCGACCTGGCCGAGACCGGCGCCGCCGTGGCCCGCTTTCGCGGCCAGTTGGTGCTCTCGCTGGCCGTGCTGCTGGTCTTGCTGGGCCTGGCCGCCTGGGCCCAGGTGGCCGTGGGCCTGCGCCCGCTGCGCGACCTGCGCGCGGCCCTCGCCGCCCTGCGCGAGGGCCGCGCCCACCGCCTGCCCTCGGGCCTGCCGGCCGAGGTGCAGCCCCTGGTGGACGACTTCAACCGCGTGCTGGCGCGGCAGGAAGACCACCTCAGCCGCGCCCGCACCCAGGCCGGCAACCTGGCCCACGCCCTCAAGACCCCGCTGGCCGTGCTGGACCAGCTCGCCACCCAGGCCGAGCCCCCCGCCGACTGGCGCCACCACGTGCGCGAACAAGTGGCCCTGGCCCGGCGCCATGTGGACTGGCAACTTGCCCAGGCCCGCGCCTCGGCCGCCGGCCAGCGGCGCGGGCACCGCACCGAGGTGGCGCCCACCGGCAACGCCCTGCTGCGGGTGATGGACAAGGTGCACGCGCAGCGCCACCTTGACCTGGGGGCGCACTGGCCGCGCGAGCCGCTGGTGTTCGCCGGCGAAGAACCCGATCTGCAAGAGCTGCTGGGCAACCTGCTGGACAACGCCTGCCAGTGGGCGCAAAGCAGCGTGGCCTTGATCGGCCAGCGCCTGCCCAACGACCGCCTGGTGCTGTGCGTGGACGACGACGGCCCCGGCATCGCCCCCGAGGCGCGCGAACAGGCCCTGGCCCGAGGCGGGCGGCTGGACGAACGCAAGCCCGGCAGCGGCCTGGGCCTGGCCATCGCGCACGACCTGGCGCGGCGCTACGAAGGCACGCTGACGCTTGAAGACTCGCCCCTGGGCGGCTTGCGCGTGCGGGTGGAACTGCCCGCCGCGCCCAACCTCGCCTGACGCACCAGGGCTGGCGCTTCAGCCCCACGCCGGCACAGGGTGGCGGGCTGCTGGTCCAATTGGTGCACTTCTTTTTTGACCGACCCCGCCATGAAATACCTGCACACCATGGTCCGCGTGACCGACATCGACGCCTCTTTGCGCTTCTACCGCGACGCCCTGGGCCTGGAGGTGATCCGCCGCAACGACTACCCCCAGGGCCGCTTCACCCTGGTGTTCCTGGCCGCCCCGGGCGACCACGAGGCCCAGGTGGAACTCACCCACAACTGGGACCCCGAGACCTACACCGGTGGCCGCAACTTTGGCCACCTGGCCTACGAGGTGGACAACATCTACGCCGCCTGCGAGCGCCTGCAGGCCCACGGCGTCACCATCCTGCGCCCACCGCGCGACGGCCGCATGGCCTTTGTGCGCTCGCCCGACCAGATCTCGGTTGAGCTGCTGCAAAAAGGCGAGGCCCTGGCACCGCAGGCCCCCTGGAGCGACATGCCCAACGTGGGCACCTGGTAACGGCCCGGCGCTTGGCGCGGTTCAGGCCTGGGCTGGCGCGGGCGCCGGCTCGGGCCAGGACACGCTGATCCGCACCGGGGCGGGCGACTCGGGCAGGCCCTCGCCCCACTGGCCGCCCAGCGCTTCCCACGCGCGACGGAAGTCGGCCAGCAGCGGCGAGGCTGGCGCGTCCGACAAGACCAGCACAAACGCCCCCTCGCCCAACGCCGCGTCGCCCTCCAGGGCCTTGATCGCCTGCGCCAGGCGCTGCAAGCGGTCAAACAACAGGTCGTATCCGTCGTCCACACCTGGCTTGGTGCCTGCGCGCGCCGCCTCGCGCAAGGCGGGCAGGCGGTCCAACACCTGCGCCAGGCGCTCGGCGACCACCCGGCGGGCCACATCGGCCAGGCGCCGTGGCCACACCGGGTTGGCCGTTTGCTCGGGCGTCAGGGCCCAATGCACGCGAACGACCTTCAGCGCGGGCGACCGGTCAGGCACCTGGGCCCAACGCACCACCAGCAAGGACACGCGGCGCACCAGGTCCATGACCTCGGGCACGGGGGCATGCTCAGGCAAAGGAATGGGCAGCAGCACCACCGCGTCGCCTCGCCAAAAGGCCGACACCAGGGCCTGAAGCAGGCAGTCTTCGGCCCAGACGATGGCGTCGCTCACCCATTGCCTAGGCGCCGATGGTTGCAGCAGTTCGCGCGCCAGGTCCAGGCAGCGTTGCCAGGCCGCGCGCTCAGGGGCCAGGCGTTCGTCGGGGGCCGACACCGGCCAGGCCGCCAGGGGCGGCTGCGCCAGCGCGGCCTGCAAAGCCGCCAGGGCCGGCTCGCTCAGGCCCAGCAGGCGCTCGGTCAGGGGGGACAGGTTCCACTGGCCGGCGCAGGCCTCGCCCTGCTCCATGAGGCCTTTCACCAGCGCCTCGCAAAGGTCCGCATGGGCTTGGCCCAATGTGGACTGTGCCTCTGGCGTGCGCAAAGCCAGGGCCATGGGCGCTTGCGCGGCCCAGGCCTGCAGGGCGCTTTGCACCTCGGGCAATGGCAGGGCTGGTGGGGGAAGCGGCGGAAGCGGTGGCGCTGGTGGCGCTGGCG
>Ga0255140_1000136_pt1 | contig 32766 bp, 30 predicted proteins | sample Law_Colum_RepC_8_FD_188547 | JGI IMG/M metagenome (GOLD analysis project Ga0255140, IMG submission 188547) | Freshwater microbial communities from St. Lawrence River, New York, United States - Law_Colum_RepC_8d | ecosystem: Environmental > Aquatic > Freshwater > River | place: USA: New York...
TCAGACAACAGTTTTCTATATTTGATTTGACGCGTATTATAAATACATCATTATCGTACGAATACAATTTTTTTCCAGATCCAAACAAAATAAAAAATCCATGGAATAACAAGCCATTTTCTATCGCAAACCTATATAATATTTATTTTTTTATAAAGAATACCGCTAATATTAACATGTCTATTTTATTCTCTCGTTTTTATGAGAGTAATTTTTGTTTGAAGCAATTTGAATTGTATAATCAATTTATTATAAAGAATTATATTATTGAAAATTGTCACCTATTTGATGAAGCTAAAAAGGCCATTTATATACGAGTTATGCTAGATTATTATAATAGCAAATATAAGAATTTTGCGATCAATATAGATACTCGTTTTCCAGTGAAACGGCTAGTAGAGGTCATGGATAAATATATTAAATTGTATTTACTGGCTATATATTCATATGAAGACGATTTGAGAATTAAATATAAATCAATTCTAATGAAACGATTGAGAACATTCAATAAGGAAAACCCATATTTTGGTAGACGAATTGTAAGCTTATCTATAAAAAAATTATATTATATGAGTCGATTATATTACGAAGAAAAAAATTTTATCTTTTTACCAGATAAAGTATATTTTCCAAAACCAGATATGATATTGTTAGACCAACAGTGTTATCTAGTTGACTATACTGAACATAATAATTATTCTATTTTCCCTATATTTGATTCTACTAGTCAACAATACAATCAAGAACAAAAAATTATAGAACTGTTTCCTATAATAAAACGGTATACATTCAATGAAACTCAACTTGATATTATAAAGAAAAAATATTATTCCTTTGTTTGTGAACAATTACAGAATGGTAATATTATACCCAATGTATTGAGCGATGATAATGATAGTGATGATATGGCTGATAATGATAGTGATGATATGGCTGATAATGATAATAATAATGACAATGATATTTCGGATAATGATAGTAATAGTCATCATATGGGTGATAACGACCAACAGCTAGACCAATCATTTGATACAGAACATACATATGATAGCGATGATACTGATGAAATTGATGAAACTGTTATTTATCCAATAATCGAACAAGCAGATATTTCTATTGATTCTGATAATGATGTAATGGATGATAATATTAGTATAACTAGTTTTGAAGATGTTGGAGTTGGTGTACATGTTAATGATTATAGTGACAATCAAATCGAAAATACTTCTTTTCAAAATCAAAGTGAAGATATTTCTCAAAATCTCATTGAAATTATAAATACAAATGATGTAAATTTAACTCATCAAGCAACTCATACGCTTTTCTTACGCGTTGATTATTTCCAAAGTAATGACTCAATATATCAAGCAGATTATCAACATATAATACGTTCACTTCTACAATTGGTAGATGATGATACTTCAGATCAAAATAAATAAGTTATAATACATAATCAAGATATTTGTAATCAATCATATTTTTGATTACAAATTTATTACATTTAGTTAGCATATTATTTGAATAATGTTGTAAATTTATTCATTATCTGCTAGTTTAAGCTTTCTGGCCTTTATTTTTAATTTTGTTGGTTGTTTATCTTCTTTTAAAGGTATGGCTATGGCTTCTTCTTCTTGCTTATCTTGACGAACTGGTAAATCTTCCGCCTCATTTTCATCGATTATAGGTTCATCTGAAATCATAGTATATGTTTTTAATAAATCAACAATATTATTAGCTTGACTATTAATTTCATCTCGTATTTTTTGTTCTGGTAAATTTATAATATCTAACATACCATCTCCGCCTTTATTTATAATCATTTTAAATTTGGGCAACCCTGGTTTATACTTGTTCACACCAGATGTTCGTATAATAAAAGTATATCCAGACTTAACATTCATGGATAAATATTCATTGTTATTCTCTCTATACAGTCTTGGTGCTATTAATGTTAATGGAATATCATACATAGATGAAATCACCATCAAATCAAAATTCATTATGTAATAATTTTCACTCATAATCATGTTTTCTATTGATAAGCGTCCAGCAGCCAATTCTTTTGATTCAGTAATATAACCATAATAATCAAACATGTTTACAATTTCTACCGGATAACTAGAAAACAACTCTTGATATTTTCGAATCAATTGTTGCTTTATGCCAATAATATCAGTAGGAGTAGATATAATATTGTTAATCATGGTCAAAGCAACATCAAATGTACAATTTGGAGTATTGAATGAAAAATTAACATCCTTGTAGCCGCCTCTAAACTTCATTTTTAACTTTGAAAATATTTCCTTTATTGATACTGGGCAATTATTGTATATTTTGAATGGTCGTTTTTCCGCTGGTGCGCGTTTTATATATTCGTCTAGCTTTTCTACTCTTGGACCTTCTTTGGCTACATTTGGCGCTTCTTTGGCTACATTTGGCTGTTCGGTGGCTACACGAGGCGCTTCTTTTTCGATAGGTATCAAATATTCATTATCGTATTTTTGTGTTATACTTGGCTCGGTTGTATCATATGTATTAAATGAAATATATTTACTAGTAACAGCCGGTACTAAATCATCAAAATATTCATTTGTCATTAACGATTGTAACAAAATAATTTCGTCCATATTCAAGTCATACTTCAAGTCGGTAAACGATAAAAACATTTTGGGTTTGAACATGAATTGTTTAATGCGATTATATCGTATCAATTCGTCTGCTATTTTACTGAAATAAATATCCTCGTTATCTAATTTACTCAATAAATTATTTTTTGGTACCAATAACACATCACCAGATTTCAAATTATTCTCTATATGTTTAATATTTTCCGAAGTTACTGGTATAAAATTAACATCATTATGTAGCAATTTTTTTATTAACATTACCAGTCGCTCTAATTGTAAAATATACACCATTTGAACTGAATTAGCAACCATCTCTATTTCGTCGCGCACATTTTTATTTAAATAGTTATTTAACATTGTGCGCAACTTATTTCTAAACGCGTTATACAACTCAGTTTCCAATTTGATTTTTTTGACAAATTCCTCCCGAGTCTTGTCAATTTTATTACTGGTTTGAGTTATTTTATCCACTTGGATAAAGTTTTCATCGTCAACCGAATGTTTGATACTCTGATCAGTGTCTTGTTCTGGTTCAATTAAAGGAATGAATTGATTTGTTTCAGTTAACAGTCCAACTATTAATTTATCTTCTAATATTTTTACAATCGGCTTACATAAAATTTCACCCTTTGTTTCATCTGTCACCATTTTTAAAAACTGAATCGTTTCCTCAAAATTCTTTTGTTGACCTTCATTTTCTATATCTACTAATTCATACGATGATATTATACCAGATGGGAAACAAGGAATAAAGCCGGATTGCTCCCGCTTCTCTATGTTTAAACCAATGACCTTATCATCATAATTTACAACCAGACTTTGAATGGTAAAATCGTATTTATTTAAAATTTCAACCGACTTTTCTAGGGTAATATTTCGCTTAAACTTGATCTCCTTATACTTATAAGCCTTTGGCAAACTAGATAGTGGTTTACACATTGTACTATATATGTCTTGAATAGTATTCGCCAATTTTTTCATATTTGGGATTTTTGACATTAAATTTGGAGTATACAACTTGGTCGTTACAATACTCATTATGTTTGTTTTAGATTGGTCTATTACAATATATATCGGCTCGAAGTATTCGTATTTTTGCATAATAATAGCCGTTTCTTTGGTAGGATCGTATTTCGACAATGAATAGTAATTTGTAGGACACATTATATTTATATTAGACGTATTGTCATCGCTTGGTAAATTAAGTATCACTAAATTTATACCAGTTGTAAATAGCCGTTCATTTGGTTCACAAATTAAATCCCATAAATAAGTATAGTCTACATTCGAGCTAGGAGATTTTAAATAATCGATAAAATTAAATAACGCACTCGTTATTTTTTTTAATTGAATCGGATCAGCTGATTTTAGCTTTGAATATACGAGCGAATCCTTTATTTGTTCTATATTTACATTTTCTAATAATGGACTCTGAAATTCATTAATTAATGACCCATTTTGAAGTGATATAAAAGTATCCGCTGTTAACATGGGAACCAATTTTTCATTTATAAAATCGTCAATTTTGAGTATCTTATCATTATTTTTTTCCGAATAAATGTCCGCTATAGCCGCAATAAATGATTTATTTTTACTATTTTCGGTACCCTTTCTTAAATAACATGGCTGATTCTTCTTTAGGTTTTTATTTATAGCGCTAACTTGACACTTTTTATTGTCAGTATCTATAAACTTTTGAACAATAAACGGTAAGTATCCAAATCTATTTTCCTCTAGCGGAAATCTGTCGGGGCCTTTAATATAGTCGTCTACTTCTTGTTTTTGCTCTACAACTGTCTTAGGATCCTTCCATATTTTAAAACAACATGGAACGCGCAATCCAGTTGGGTGTATATCTTTCTTTAAAAACCCAGGTGAAAGATCAAGATAATTACCACAATTGTCCATGTGATATACTGGATCAGTGAACTCCCATATATTTTTTCCAGCGGGTACTGTTTTATCGCTTTGTGGAATAATGCCTCCATAATCACCGCTTTCTACTTCAGCCTTTGTTAAGCTAACATTATTTTTTAAATCCCAATACCTTGGGCAAATATACCAATATTGTTTGGTTGGGTCAGAACCATATTTAATCGCGTGTCCATTATACGATCCTGGGTGCTCCTTATCAATGAGTTCCTTCTCTTCGTCTGTTAAAATAACTGGTTGACGACGCTTATTCCATTGGCATGTACGCGAATAAGCACTAAATTTACCGTCTGATTCTGTTAAAAATAATGCCGGATCTTTTTTATACATTGCTGTAAAAAATGGGTTTGGATCTGCTATTTTCATGCCAGTAATATTTTTTTCCAATTTCTCGTCACCCTTTATGGTTAATTTAATAGGCTTCTTTATTTTCTTGGCTACAGTATCTGGCTTGTCTATCGATGGTTCATTGCCAGCCATTTCTTTTGAGTTTGTCCCGCCTTCTAGATTATCATCCAATTCTACATCAATACCTTCATCGTCTAATTCTACATCAATACCTTCATCATCCAATTCTACATCGATGCCTTCATCCAATTCTACATCTATACCTTCGTCTAACTCCACATCTATACCTTCATCGCCGTCGTCTAACTCTACATCAATACCATCGTCTACTTCAATATCATCTAAATCATCCTCATCGTCGTATAAAAAGTCCAATACATTAATTGATTTATCTTTTACGACCGCTGCCTTTTCTCCGAATGCCAAGTTTTCGGCTATAATTGCGACCGGTACATTTTCAGTAAATCCTTTTTCGGATGGAGCAATAATCTCATTTATTTGTTCTACATCATCTACTTGTTTTGTTTTACAAAGACCATCAATCGTAGATACATCCACATTGGATGTTTCTGGGGATTGTGTGATTCGAATCAAAGAATCAATATAAATAGGAATAACATTCATATAAAAAATATCATTGATATTCTCCATTTCAATCATAATATTTTGTTTGAATGGGTCCTGTGTAATTTTTGTTAAAAACCCAGGATTATTCTTTATTCTTAGTTTTCGGCGTTTATTCAATGTCTGGACCATCTGTAAACTATTTAATAAATCAGCTATTTTTAATTGGGCATCAGTCTCGCTAAGCTGAAAATTATCCATTAATAATTTCACAATATCTTCATCCTCATTTGCGCGGTTTAATAATTCCACTATAAATGCTTCTTGGCTGTCCATTTCATTAAAATTAGAAACGCGTTTATAGCGCATTACAATTCCATTTTTTAATTCACCTACTAAAACATTAAATATGCTTGAAACGCAACCTAGTAAATTATTTAAATTAATATTTTTATCAATGGAGATATATGAAAAATATTTAAGGTTTGTAATCTCGACATTTTTATCGTAAAAACCCTTAAATAGATTCATAGAATATCCACTTGTCACCAAATAATTTCGAATTACTTCAATTAATGGGTTAACCGCTTCACCTAAAATTTTTTCAATATCCGTGATTGATTTCGTTTCTTTAAATTCGGCCTTTACATAGATGTTGGCAAAATTATCAAATTCGACAATAATGGGTATTGTTTTCGTTGTAGTAGTCGATTTGTCATCGTATTCCATGTAACACGATACTCTTTTCGAAGCTCCAATTGTTTTTGCCAATTTAAAAACAACTGCTTTTGATAAGTACGGTATTTTCTTGCCATTCTTGGCACTTTTATTACAATATAGACGGTATATTTTCTCGTGTTTTTTTGATGGGTTAAGCTTGATAAGGGGAATCGTTCGCGTGGCATGAATTAATTTGAAAATTACTTCTAGCGGAACATTAAACTCGAAATCTTGCGATAATACAAATTCTACAGTTTGAATGCCTTGTTCAATATATTTCAATTCACTTTTTCGCGTATCATATACTGTATGAAACATCTGAATATTTTCAACATGTTTCTTGAAATTTACACTAAGTAAATCATTGTTTTCATCCAATAGTTCAAACTTTTTCTCTTGTAGTTGTTTTAAATCAAGAATTTTCTTACCACCTAAAAATGGATAGTATACCTTACTTGTGATCGACTCTGATATATTTTTGGATGCCGAATATTTAAATACATCATGTGCTAAACATAAATAAATTGTGTTTTCAAATAAAAACCCATTTGATAAAAGTAGGTCTTTGTTTGTAGTCGTAATTATATTGTCAGCATTTGTTTTCAGCATTTTGTCAAACGCTATTAATTTGAATGGGTTAATTGCGAAGCTGTATATATTTTCGCCAATAATAAATCGTTGACCGAGTGAGATATTTACTAGTTGTTTTTTCTCAGTCAAGTTCAAATCTATAATATCATTGAATGAGTACATATCCTTTATGGGTAATCCGTCTACATCAATATTGTTAATGTTAGAGAGAAATTGGAATAAAATGTCTTGTGTCAATGTCATCTTTCCGTTTTGGGTAAGACTATCATATATTTGCGAATTATTGAGATTTTGTATTTGTTTTGAGAAAAGATATATTTCATCAAATGATATAGGCGTTGAAAGTTCATTAACGAATACATCGATTATCTTTTTTTTGATGGTTTCAATAGTGTCATCTATATAAATAACTTGCTTTGTAAAATGAACATTTACCGGTTGTGTTACAATCGTGTTAAATTGCTCTTTACTAAATAATCCGTCAAAGATAGAATTTTGATTGTCTGTAACAAATAATTCATTTATATTATCCCCCTTGTCACCGAAAAATACTACCATTTTTTTAATATTATCTTGGTCCAAATATATCAATTTAGTTGAATCGGACATTTATATATAAAATCTAAATATTATTTTATATATATATATGCTTATTAATGGAATTGTAACGATGGATAAAAATAAAGGTATTGGTATTAATAACAAACTACCATGGAGTTTACCATCCGATTTATCACGGTTCCAGCAATTAACAACTGGGAAGCGAAATAATGCTATCATAGTCGGTAAAAATACTTGGAATAGTATAAAATTCTTAAAAGGTCGCGACCATTTAATTTTATCAACAACAATTTCAATGGAATATGTACAAGATGAACGATTAGTTAAAACATTTTCAGATATAAATATTTTACTGAACTTCATACAAGGTAGAAATTATGACCAAGTATGGGTTATTGGTGGACATCAGATATATAAAAAATTTCTAGAATTGAATTTACTGAATGAATTACATATTACATTAATTGATGAATCATTTAATTGTGATACTTTTTTTCCAACCATACCGGATACATATTTTCTTACTAAAAAACAACTATTAACTGAAAGAACGGCTACTGGAAAAGATACTTATATGACTGTTCTAAAACGGATAGAAAAAGGCATGCTTGTAATATACAAACATAATATATACAAGGTTGCTGGCATTCACTGTGATGTTTATCCAAAGTATTATTTTACTCTTGTAGACGATGATGGGAGAGAAATTCAAACAATAAAATCTAATTTACAGTTGAAAGTATAATTGTGTTATATTTCATATTATAAATCGTAATATGGGTTATCGGTTATATCCATACCACAATAGCCTTCTGGTTCTTTTTTATAGTCAACTGGTGTATATATTTTTATTTCTACCGCGTTCTCTAATAAAAACTTGAAATTGTTCCAAAACTCTTCGGTATGTCCTACACTTGTAGTCATTATATGCGCAATTTCATGTATTGCTACAAACATGAGTGTATTTGAATCTATGAGATTATCATTATCCTTTTTCTTTTTATTCAAACAAAATGCTATTTTTTCACCCTTGTTTTCACTATAAGCTGTGTATTCGCTAGTAGGTAATGTTTCTTTAATCGTTGTTGGATTAAAATTTTTTACCAATTTTTGTACATTTTCGCGATCTGGATATCGTTGTCCAACATTTTCAACTAAATACTCCAATTTTTCAGTCGTTCTAGCAAGAAGATTAGATGCGTTTTGAATGTTATTTCTCTCTCTAACACAATACTTCTTACCGTCTACTGTAGAAACAATACATCTTAAATTAAATTCATCCGAGTCATAATACATTTTAAGAGCAATCAGAAATATAAATAACATAATAATAAACCCAAACATATTGATACGTATCTTCATCTATAATAAATTAATATAATATAAATTATAATAATTTATTGATTTTCATGTAACAATAGAGCACACGAATATCTAATATCTAATATTTAACACTGAGTTAAGTATTTACTGACTGCCTTGTCCGAGCTCAAGAGGTGTTCTCATGGTATCGGGAGCAATAGTTGTGTTGTTCCAAGGACCAACATTCAACTGAGGATTTGCTGGCTCAGATCGAAGTTGTAAGTTGGCGTTTCTTAAGGTGTTTCCAATAGTATCAATACCCATGTGGTAACCAGCACGAAGAAGGTTTACGTTTTGTAAGTCACCAGAGCCACTGGGGTTCAATTGAGCCCATTGACTGTTGGTATCCTTGGGTAAGAGTTCAGAAGGATCAGCTACGGGGGATCTGGAGCAAGAAGGAGGAAGTCCTTGTGTGGATGTAGACATACCAGTAGCGGAGGCGTATGTCTCATTTTGACCTAAAGGTTGCGAGGGCTCAACATTTCCACCAGATTGGGGAGCATTAGATTGGTTATACATCTCTTGGGTTTTGCGAGTATTCATCGATTCTGCTCCAAGTACCTTGCTTGTGCTATACGACTTTATTAAGTAAAATAAAAATACGGCGCCGACTAAAAAGAGAATCACATGTTCTACCTTGAGCTTTTTTAAGTTCTTGATCACGTCCATTATATAAAATAAAGGATAAAATATTTTTTCATAATTAAAAACATATTTTACATTAAATCAATAGTTCTAAAGATTACTAAATTATACAAGTTCTTCTACAATTTCATTTATTTGTTTTTTAATTTCATCGTCTTCACTATCATCACTATCATCGCTATCATCACTATCATCACTATCATCTAGTATTGACGACGTATCACTATCATCTAAATCTTCTAAATGATATGTGTTTTTTATTTTCTTTGCTTCTAAATAATGAGTAATAGCCGCTTTTTTATGTTGTTTTGCCTTATCCTTTGCTATTTTATATATTTCATAATAAACTTCATTGGGTCTTTTAAGAGTGATCGTTGCTTTATTACTAACGTTTAAATGATTCGTTATATCTTCTAAAGTCATCATTTCTCGACTAATTGGCGAAGTTTCTTCTAAATGTTTTACCTTTATAGGTTGTGGTTGTGGTTGTGGTTGTGCTACATTTTCAGTATAATTGGTAGTATTGTTACTATTTACCATAGTATCGCATTTATCTTCTCGTTTATCTTCTCGTTTATCTTCTCGTTTATCTTCATCATCATCTTCATCAATGTGATCATCGTCTACTAAAGCATTTATAATATTTTTATGTAATCCTTTAATATCACTCTTATTAGTTGCTTGATTAATAGGTGTTGTTTGAATTTCTTTAACAGTATCCGTTTTAGCTTCAACTGATGGTTCTGTATCTACTATATTTGTAGAAACTACATTTTCAGTTAGAATATTACTTGGTTCTGCTAAATGTGCGTCTGCTGCTACAGATACAATCGCTACTTTATTTTCACTAACATATTCTGATGTTGATGAAGTCGCAGTTTTAGTTTTATGCGTATCTCTCTTAATTACACAAGAATTGAATATTGGTTTATTATTAAGCAATAGAAATTGTTTCCCAACTAATTCAAGTTGAAAGTTTCGAGCAGAAAATTTAATTCCTTGAACTTCCACACATGGAATAATCGTATGACTATCATTTAAATCTTGAATAGGAATAACATTTTCATTTTCATCATATACATTACAATTATACTGAGTGCTGACGGTTTTGTTTTTAGGAATATTCACTCGTATTAAATGAAATTTCCCTCCCTTAAATGCCCTACATATTGGGTTGAAAAAGTTTTCTATATCTTCCCTTTCCATTTCATTCTGAAACCATAATTCCCTCTTTTCAAAAATCAAATTAATAAGCTTTTCCTCTAAATGTTCGAACCATTCGATCACTTCTCCATCTTCATTTGTAAACATCAAATCTATATATGCCTTTTTGTTTGTTTCGCTTAAACCTTGTTTGGTAGAACATTTTGATGGTTGAATATACAGAGGCTCACCATTGTATCTTATTTTGGTAAAATAAGCACCTCCTTGAACTGATGTTGGCTGCGTTATAGAAATATGTGAAAAATCAAATTCGTTATTCGCAAAGTAGATGTTTTGGTCCATTATAAAAAATTATAGATAAAATATAGTGAAATAACACGCTAAATATTTTATTTTTTTTTATAAGATAGATTAATGAAGGAACAATTTATTGAACAGTGTTTATTAGTATTAGCAAGAGACGATGTTAAAAAAGAAGTAAAAGAATTCTTCAAACCATTAATCAGTTTAATAGTTCAAGAAATATATCCATATATCTACTTATCGCTCATATTCGTAATTATTAGTTTTTTATTGATTTTAGGCATATTTTATCTATTATTGCGTACCAACTTAAAAAGTATGGCACTAAAGTAATATTATTTTCTAACCATCTAGTATAATACTAATCATGACTGGTAATATGCGTTCAGTTGTTGGTGATTCAGATGCTGCCCCTTCACTACCAATGATGGGTGGAAAAAAGCGTCGTTCCAAAAAAGGTGGTATGGGTGGTAATATGCGTTCAGTTGTTGGTAATTCAGAGGCTGTCTCTTCTCTACCCATGATGGGCGGAAAAAAGCACCGCTCTGTATCCTCCAAAAAATCTAGATCTAGACGTGCTCATTCTTCTCACAGAAGAACTGCCAAAAAGGGTGGCATGGGTGCTGGCTTTGGAGCGATTATACAAGAAGCAATCGTTCCTTTTGGAATTTTTGCGTGGCAAAAGAGAAGCCAAAGAAACAAGAAATCTTCCAGACATTCCAAAAGCCATAGACGTCGTTAAATTGTGTTCATTCACATAATAACAGCGTGTAAAATATATTTATATCTATTCATCTAATAGCATTAATGCCATTGCTGAATAATTATGTAAATCTAACAATGTATCTCTAATTCCTTCATCATTAACTAAATTTATACCATTTTTTGTTATAGATAGAGATCGTTGTATTTTATCTTCTATTCGCATCAATACTCCGATAAATCCATATTTAGCAAATGCGTCGCCATAATCGATATTTTTTTTTGTAAATAAATCTAATCCCTCTTTTTGAATTTGTTGCATTTGTTCAACTCTATTCATACTTATAAATAATATAGACCAGTGTATTTATATTATTTACAATATTTTACACACTATAAAAGTTATAATATGAGCATATTATATATGAATTATTTCATACCATCTATTTATGCTCATATTGTAAACGGGCTTTTATTATTACTAGCTACCGTTATATTATACAAAAATTATTCAAAGGTTAGTATGTTAGAACCATACAAATTGATTATTTTAACATTGATTTTTTCAATTGGTATTGGTATTCATGGTTTGTCACATTTAGGTTTAGAACATAACTATAAATATAATCCAATAAAATTAATCTATGAATAATCAATTATTTTTCTGTGTACCAGAGATAATTACTGACATTTAATAGATATAAGCATACAAATAAAATATCAATAATTATATATAAATATATGGCTAGTTTTATACTTGAACATTTTGAGGGTATAGTAGGTGTAGGTGTTCTTATTATGTTTATATTAATCTACATGTCGTGTATAGCAAAAAAACATTCTCTTCTTGATAGATTTGTAGATAAATTAGAGATAATCATTGGAATATTCGCTGTAATTGGTGTTATATTAACATACAGTGTATTTCGTCGTAATTTAGAACAAGCATCCATAGATACAACATTTGAAATTGTAGACAGAGCATGGATAGATGTTAATAAGGAATTTCATCAATCTTATAAAAATTGTCCGAATCTCATTCATAGTTTATTTTTTGATTGGCAAATAAAAGCATTTGGGGGTGAAACCGCATTTGATGGTTTTAAAAGTGAAGATGAATGGCATGCTGTAAATTATATAACTTGTTTAATTTTCCAAAGTGTGGAAGATATGATGACATCAAGTAGTTTTGACGAGTCTGGTGAATTTGTATGGCTAGCAAATGGTGTTCAATGGTTTAATTCGCCCATATTACAGAAAATATGGATTTCTCAAAAACCGAACTATACTGAAACAGCTGGAAACCTAATTGATTTAGTAATTAGCAAAAGTATAAATCGCAATATTAAAAATATCGATGATTTAAATTTGATTGTAACTGAAATAATGGATACAGATGAATATAAGAAGATTATTTCAAAGAGAGCAGAACGTAGAGATATATTATAAGTTTCTACTTACATAATTTTCTACTACCAGCGTAATAATCTAGCAAAATAGCAAAATAGAAAGATAGTTTTGTGAATAAAATATTATACCTATATTTATAATATTTTATATACGTTAAATATATAATGAGTAATTCGCCGATTGTTAATAGTTCTTCCTATTCTGATGCCGCGTCGTATGGCGTTCAAGAAGTAACTGCCAAAGGATGGCCAATGCCATCGCAAAATGGCGGCAAGAGAAAACACACTACAAATGGTATTTGTAAGTTGTGTGGGAAAAGACACCAAAAGGGTTGCTCGTGCAAAGGTCGCCGAACTAAAAAGGGCGGCTTCATGAATGAAGCTATCGTACCCTTTGGATTATTTGCTTTACAGAAACGCACACAAGGCAAGCGCGGACACAAGTCGGCTAAACACGCCAAATCGTTTAGACGCTCTAGAAAGAACAGACGTTCTGTTAAGCGTTAAACTTTAAACATTAAATTTTGATTAATATATATTATTTATTATACATTCATTAATATATATTATAGAGTTAATATAATGGATAACTTTGATATGCAATCAAGTGAAAACAGAATTAAAAGATCAAATCAATCTCCAATAAAAAACCCTCCATTCAAAAAACAAAGACCCATATTGAAGATAAATATAGACGACATTAATTCTGATGATGGTATTACTGACACAGAAAGCAATACTAGTACTCCTATAACAATTCCAGAACATTTACAAAAATTAAAATCGGATATGATTAATTATACTTACATGTTAGATGGAGATTTTGGAGATAACTTTTTAGGTAAAATAAAGCAACAATATGTCAAAAAAGATGATGGTCTTACAATTGGTGTACGATTATTTTATTTTAAAAACAAAAGCAATAAAGACGAAAATGGGACATTTACCAAGGTATTTGCCTATAGCAATCGTCCAGAACTAGAACCAGACAATGTACTAATAAAAATATTGTCAGAAGTTTATTATCACATAGAATTCAGCAAATTACAATCTAGCTGTAACTTTCGAGTACCAAAATTAATTGAATATGGGTTTATAAAGCATAATAACGACGAGAATATTAAAATAGTTGATGATGATTTTATATTTTATATAAAAATGGAAGATGTTGATGCTAAACCAGTAACAAAATTAAATGAATTATATGATGATAATGTACTACTTGACAAATGTATAGATATAGAGACAGAAGTGAATAGAATCAATGCGTGTCTACAAAATAATAATCTTTATCATAATGATTTACACACTGATAATGTCATGATTGATAAAAATGGGGAATTAATAATAATAGATTTTGGTGAATCGTCGAATATATTACAGAGACTATTAAAGGAAGAAGAGTTTTGTGGCAGATTTAAAAAGAAAGGTGGTGCTAATAAAAAAGGACGAACAATCAGAAAAATTACATGCGGTCATATGTCTAAAAAAATGCGTGGTATATCCAAAAATCGTCGTCGTCATATGTCTAAAAAAATGCGAGGTATGTCAAAAAATCGTCGTCGTATATCCAAAAAAAGAAAGATTTAAAGATATTTAGTTATATTCATACATATAATGGATCGATTTCAAGAAAACGTTAAGAAATGGGTATCATTAGATACCCAACTTAAAACATTGAATGAAAAGGTCAAGGAGATTCGCACTGAGCGAAACGAGCTCACTGATAATATATTTGAATTTGTAGAAGAAAACAATTTATCGGCTTCTACCATAAAAATTAGCGATGGTAAATTGAAATTTGCCCAAAACAGACAAACTGCGCCGATTACTTTAGGTTTTTTAGAACATTGTTTAACACAAACAATTGGAGACGAAGAGAAGGTAGATCATATTATGAGTTATATTAAAGCAAAACGGGAGGTGAAAATAATTCCAGATATTAAGCGATATTATAATAATTAATTTATGTTCGTAATATGTATATGGATTTTGATTTTGATAAAAATGATTTGGTATTTACAATGGACAAAAGTGGCGTGTTGAAAGGTGGTGGTTTTGTAATAAACTCTGATCTACTAAAAGACACGATATTTTCTAATTCTACTACTGTAAGTACTCTGGATGGAGAGAATAGGATTCAATCTGGTGGTAGTGTTAGTGCGAGTATTTTAAATACATTTAAAGATTTAGCAGTTCCAGCTGGTCTATTTTTTACTCAGAAACAAGTTCAGAAAAACAACACAATTAAATACGATCATAAAGAAGATGCTGTTGAGGACGGACTGTATGATAAATTATTGGGTATGTTAGAACCCGAAAGAAGAATGTTACATGGAAGAAAAACAAAACGAAGGAGAGAAATTCACAATAGAAAAACTAGAAAGGAGAGAATGTAATCAATCTATAATTCAATGAAAAAGTATTAATCGTGATTTATATTATTAGTGTGTATCATAATAATATAAAACTTACAATGTGGATAATGTGTATTCACGCATTGTGTCGTGTCGTGTCGTGTCGTGTCGTGTCGTGTCGTGTCGTATCGTCCTATAGTAAATCAACAACTTTATAGTAAACTCCATACATTTTTATTGAATGGCGACACTAATATTTCCGGTATTTTTCTTCTCCAATAATCCACTCTCTTCTCTTCTTTAATATCCTTTAATGTTCTAGGATACAATGGAGATGTTTGCATCATATCCAATTCTGTATCTGTAATCTTGGGTTTATATCCATAACAATTGGCGCCAAATTTAACATTTTCGTTCGCTATATAACCACCGTTTATTCCAGCACGACCACAGTCATTTTCATGACCTTCGACGGTTTGTAGATAATTCCATGTCTCTTTTTGGGTTGGAAACAAGGCTAATTTTTTATCCGACCATCCATAACTACACCATTCCGCACCATTATTATATGCGTTTTCTACTTCATCATATGTTGCTAAACGAGAACCATATGCTTTACATAATGCGTTTGCGTCATCATATGTATATTTATTACCCGGTACATGGAATACTTGCTTTTTTATTGTTATCTCTGGAACGGGTGCGATTTCTTGCTCAGATTCAGATTGTTCAACTTTTAAATCTAAAGACGGTGTATCCGAAAATAAGTTATTCAATTGAGCGGTCAAGTTTATATTAAAAAAATATTGAAGACCGTTTAATAATAATACGGCAATCACAACACCACCTAATAGAACGGTTAATATATTCATTGAACCATTGCTTGTGCTACCATCGGATACTGCTTCGTCTTTTCCTAAATTAGCAAACAAAACAACAAACAAAATTACAACGATGAGCATTAGTAATATTGCTGGAACACCTAAATCAAGTCCCATATTACCATTTTTATTATTCTGTGTATTTATTCCACCACTTTCAACTACTGGAATTCCTAATATTGAATCATAAGACAAAATCATTATTATATATATTATTTATTTAATTTTTTTCTATAGAATAGACAATATCCAGAAGTATTATTTTTTCCGTCGAAATTGACTTTTGAAACATTGGTATCATTAAATAAATACCAGTCAGTCGCATTTACGCGTATAGTTGAAGTATAGTGGCCACCACGAGTTCCACCACTATGGTTACATACACCATACAATTCATATTTATATTGGTCTTTTCCATAACCTTCTACGAAATTACTTAAATCTAAATGATCAGTTTCCAGATCAAGCGGTACTTGAATTTTTCTCCCATCTGGTGTAAATCGTTTTAAATCTATTACCAATATTTCTGGTAAACTCCAAAATACTATTTTTCGTTCCACATCCTCTTTGCTATTTGTTTTTTCATTAAACCAACCATTTTCACCTTCTAGTTTCTCTCCTTCGCAATATTTTTCAAAGCAATTATATATATTTAAACCACCCTTTGTTTGTATAGGCAAATCAATGATAAAATATGGTTCTGGCGTAATGCTCAATATTTCTCCGTTTTTTTGTATTTTTGATACATGTATTCCATAAAATATGTCTAACATTTCTGAATACTCTTTGCTATACATTGTTTTCATCATTTCATAACATTTAATAGCCATTTCATCTGTTTTATTCACAATTTTACCATTTATTACCATATCTACTTCACGACGCATACCGGTATGAAATGTGTCGAGTATAAACAATAAAAATTCGGGCAAGTCATTTTGAGCATAACCAGTAAATATTTCCTTTTTCTTATGCCTTGCTACACTTTGAACTGCCTTAATGAAACCACCTGGTGAAATTAATTGATCCTTCTGCCACATTAATTTTCTTAGATTGTCCCATTCCACCAACAATTTGGAATCCAACAAATATTCTTTGGTGTGGTATACAGATAGTTTGTCTCTATAATTGCCATTATTTTTATCAAAAAATTCATTTAATTTAGTGGTATGGCTCAAAACTTGCATACATGAATTTATAAAACACGTATTTCCTAAATTTGCTAATCCAGTCAGTCCGTTACCTTCCATATTAATTTATTATACCAACAAATGTTTAAACTACTTAAATAAATATTTAAATATATTTGTCTTATATACTTATACTATATGGACCATGAAACAAGACTACGATTAATAGAGATGTATACTAATCTGCTTAATTATACTTATATGAATTATATTCAAACGAACAATACTATCCAACAAATTGAACATGGTATTCGCGATTTAATTCGACAAAATGGTCACGATCTGAACACGCCAAATTACACTAGCACACCATTGTGGTCAAGTAGACCAAATTTATATAATCCAGTAAGCTCTAGAATATTTGGTTCGAGCGCTGGTGGTGCTGGTCCTAGTGCTGGTCCGAATGCTGGTCCTAATCCTCATACTGGTGCTACTGCTGGTACTGGTGCTAATGTTCGTACTCGCGTAAATTCTCGCACTAATGCTACTACTAATAGAGTGAATAGACCAGCTAGAGCAAGACAAAATAGTTACAGATCTACACATGACCTATATACTCCTATATTTACAGCCATGTTTAATGTAGACAATTTAACACCAGTAGTTGTTCGTCCAACCGCATCTCATATTGAAAATGCTACAGAAAGAATATCTTTTAATGAAAATATGGTACACACATCATGTCCTATTACACAATCGCCATTTCAATCTAGTGATAGAATTATGCGAATTCGACATTGTGGTCATTGTTTTATGGAAGAAGGGTTGAATGCTTGGTTCCGCCAAAGTGTTCGCTGCCCAGTATGCCGCCACGACATCCGTACTAGTTTGAATACACCAAATATAGATGCTAGCGCAAATGTCACTGCGACTACTAATGCGAGTAGAAATATAAATAACACTATTGATGTATCTAGAAACTATATTAATACAAATACAAGTACCAATACAAACACCATGAATCTACCAAATATGACAACATCACCAAGTATTGACAATTTGTTAAGTTTATTTACAAACCAAATATCAGATACATTTCGTCAATATCTAGTGAATAATGATGGCTCATATAATTCTGTCGATAACGGAACTATTAATGTCGAGTACATCATTCACCCACCAACAAATTTATATACTACACAAGCTACAACAGCCAGACTATTCGGTGATAATACTGCGCCTATAAGAACTATTATTGGTAATAATAATAGTAATAGTAATAATATGAACAATAATAACAACGATGATACCGATACGTATAGTGACAATAGCGAAACAGAACATGATACCGATAACGATAATGTATAGCCAATCCTATCTACTATTATAAAAATATTTAAAGCTACTTATATGATCTGTAATATGCCGTATATATGTTTCAAGTCAATTATAATATTTTTAGATAATATAAAACCACTCATTTTATTTTATTCTGGTTGGACTGTTATCCATTATATATGCTCACAATTATATGTTTACTACTGTACTCCTAAAACATGGTATGGTATATTAGTATCGCCATTACTATCAATTACTCCTCAATGTAATGCGTTTAGGTGGATAATATATGAAGCTGGAAATATTCTATATGGAATGTGGATGGCCATTGCTTCTTGGACAGTAGCTAATTTATTAACCTATAAAGTATAAATAATATAGAACTCAAATCTCCAATGATGTAAAAAAATTATAATATATAGCATATATTTTCTTACTATATATTATACAATGTCAGTGAGTGATCTCACGGCGTCACATGTTATAGGTGAGGGTACATTTGGATGCGCCCATAAACCACCTATGTTGTGTCTTGATAAGCAAAGACGAAACAAAAATGACATATCTAAGTTGATGACTACTGTAAATGCGATTAAAGAACTGAGAGAATTTGCACTTATTGATTCCGCCGACAAACAAAAGCAGTTTTATTTAGGTAAACCTAAATCTTGTAAACCAGCCAGAATATTGAGCAATATACAAGCTATATCTAGATGTCCTTCTGGGAAATTTGAACCGATAAAAATAGACGACTATTCTTTGCTCGTGATGAAATATGGCGGACAAGACCTCGAGCAATTTGGCGATGAGGTTCGAACATGGAGAAAAACCAAAGAACACGTTGATGCCATTGAACTATTTTGGTTGGAAGCAATTCGCCTATTTTATGGCCTCAAAGTATTACACGACAATGATATTCTTCATCATGATATAAAACAACAAAACATCGTATATAACAAGGCGACGAACCGTGTGAATTTTATTGATTTCGGGTTTATGGAGAAGAAGTCCCGTCGTATTTATGCTGCGAAATTGTCGGCGAACTGGCTAGGTAATAAACATCATTGGTCGTTTCCACTTGAAGCGGTTTGTTGGAATAAAGACGATTATATGGAGACTGCGAACAGCGGAAAGAGTGTGAGCGCATATAAAGCATTCTCTGATTCGGTTGCGAATAATTGCGAATATTTTTTTTATAGCACGCTCAATTTTAATTATAATAAATCGGAAAGAGATACTGCTGCCATGAGGATTACTAAAGGCGCTTATAAAAATATTCTTGAATTTGAACCGACCGACGATGCTTACGAACAATTTGTCAGTAAATCTATTGATACGGTTGATACATATGGTCTTGGAATTGCTCTTATGTTTCTTCTACATAGGTCTAAGCATTTATTAGATAATGATTTTTTTAGAAAATTGGGTGACCTTTGTATGAATATGTTACACCCGAGAATATTTCTACGTGCCACTTCGGAACAATTATTAGCAACATATGAAGATATTTTGACGAGTAGTGGGTTGCTTGAAAAACATAATAAGCATATTGAGAATCATTTAATTGCGAATAATGTTACTGACGAAATGAAGGTTGCTGCTGAAATTGCCAATAGTACTGATATGTTATCAATTCCTCGTATGGCTGCTGCGACGGCTGCTACAGAAATTGTTAGGGAATGTCCGGCTGGCAAAGAATTTAATCCGCTTACTAAACGATGCGTAAATCTTTGTAAGCCGGGTTATGTTAGAAACCCCAGCTTCAAATGTGTTAGCGGTAAACGACTGGCCAAGACGATTAAATCAAGTATTCAATCTATTCCCAAAAACACATCTGTCAGATCTCTCCACTCTTTATCACTTAAAATGACAAAATCTATGTCCCCACAAAAGACAAAATCTAGGTCACCGCAAAAGACAAAATCTAGGTCACCACAAAAGACAAGATCTTTATCGCTAAAAATGACAAAATCTAGGTCACCACAAAAGACAAGATCTATGTCACCGCAAAAGACAAAATCTTTATCGCTTAAAAAGACAAGATCTATTCCCAAAAACATAAATATGGACTCCTTAGACTCTTTATCACTTAAAATGACAAGATCTATGTCACCACAAAAAACAAGATCTTTCCCCCAACAAATGACAAGATCTATGTCCCCACAAATGCCAAGATCTATGTCGCCAGAAAGGGCAAAATTTTTATCCCCACAAAGGACAATATCTATTCCAGAATACACAAATGTGGGCTCCTTAGACCAGACTTTTTATCCCCGTAACTCTGTCAACATGACAAGTCCTAACTAATGGTCTCCTATATGTTTGATGTTTAAATCTATAAATTGCTTTCAAACATCAAACGGTTAAATGTTTTCGTTCATTTTTCAAATATTGCTACTATTTTATAATACTTAACAATATTGTCATTCCTGAATTATTTATTCAATCATTTTATATTTATATTCTCTCTTCCGACTACTCATTATGCTAAAATAATTATGCCACCATTGGACCTCATCCACCCACCATTACATTTGGAATGGCTATAGGTGCTGCTCCGCCTCATCCACCTCTCATTTTGTGCTTACGGGTACTGCCTTTCATATGTTTTTTATAATGAGTGCGATTATGATGGTTGTGATGATGACCATTACGATGTGTGTGATGATGACGACCAGCATGATGTGCGTGATTACCACGATGATGACCAGTGTGTCTGCTGTGATGCTTTGTACTGCTACTGCTGCTTCTCTTGGTACTACGTTTGGATGTTGTACCAAACAGATTATTGAGAGAAAATCCAAACAATTTCATTTGAACTTATATTATACACAAACATAATATTTTTACTATTTATATTATGTTTGTGTAATTAGATCATCAAGGCATAAAATAAAAAATAACTTTATCAAAGTTAAAATTTCTAACAAGCAAATACTATACATATTCGAATATTTATGTAAAGAACGTGGTGATGCTTTTCATATTATTTTTCATGTTATCAGTTTCTCTTAAATACTTGTCGAATAGTAATGCTTTCACCTCCTTATGCCTTAAATCGTCTATTTTTGTTTCCAGTTTGTCTTTGTCATCAATTGTATTTTTGAGCGTATCTATCTGCATTTGGAAATTGCGCTTCTTTCTTTTAAACGCATCTATATCCTCCAAAACTAGCGCGAATACTTGTTGAACCGGTTTCATGATTTGATTCGTAATATAAAACGAATAGTTGGGGCGAATTTTATTTTTAATTATATATTCCGGATGTTCTATCTTTTCGCCTTGTAAACAATTCTTATTTTTTGTTTCAATATATACGAACGGAATTCTGTCACCGTTGCTAGGCTTATTACCCGGGTCACGCTTTCCCATTCTATCCGCCAACACTTTATGCGCAATTTGTTGTGGGTTCTTATAACTCGACTTCAATGATTTCGTAATAATCAACTTATCCATTGGGTATTTTTCTTCTATTATATTTTGTAAACTAGTTTGTAGAAATTCAACCGCCTTTTGTATATTCTTTTCTTTCATCAAAATATCAATGATACCACCATATACATCTTTTACTATTGGCGCATTATCACGACGCTTTAATACGATTCCCATGCTTTTTCGCTTACCCTTGTTCGGGTCAGTTTCGTACAACATACCAACATATCGCTTCTTCGACAACAAACAGAATGGCATAAATGTTTTTTCATATTCTAGATCATGCGGCTTCTTCAAGAATTTTGTAGCCATATGACCAGCTTCTTGTGCTAATTCAATTGTAATTTCGAGTGCCTTTTGCCCGCGAATGTCTTCGCCTTCGGGCGTTTTCAAATTAAATGTAAAGAATACACTATCCGTATTGTGAACAATCATATTACCAATTCCAGCCGCAAAATGATGATTTTCGGTTGTTAAATCATACACATAATCATGATAGTCCAATTCCATCATTTTTTTAACCGCGTTTCCTACCTTTCGCTGAGAACCTTTTGTTGCGGTAATTCTATAAATATTTTGCTTGTCGCTTCGAATGTTAATTGATGTTTTATAACCAATACTATTCGCCAACCAACAAATCTGTGCTGCGCTAATTTGATTTTTTTGATCAATTCTTACATAACCGTGTTTGTCTTTATCTCCGTCAGCATCATACAAGCCTTCCCAAAACGCCTCTCTAATTTCATGAGTTCCATTTAATATAAAATCCGGTATTATTTTACTATTTCCGCTATACATCTGAGCGCGATATGTTTCTATCATTCTACTTTTTTTTCCATATTCAGCACAATTAAATGTAATTTTATATACCCCAGAACTTTCTAAAGTGTCATATATCTGCCAATCGAATTCCGGATAACATAATCGACACAAGTTAATATATTTATCTAATATGTATTCATTCGCATTATTTAATGCCCACGATGCCTTTTTACCACTAGGACAATCGTATATTCCACAACTTCCATCTCCGCAGAAGAATCCATATATTTTTGCCATTTCAACACTAAGATATTCATTATTTGAGTTGTGTTCAAGTGTCTTATGAAGCAACTTTGTTCCAATTTCAACATTTGTTGGGGATATTTCATTTCCATCTTCTAGTATCAATGAATGGTCGTCTGTTACATCCACCATACCAGTATGCGTTAATATGCGTATCATTTTTTTATGACTGGCCAATTGATGTCGAATGATGCGATGTAATCTTGTCCAACCTTTATCTGTCCATGTTTCTACGCCATATAATTCACAAAACTCCTTCTCTTGTTTACCTTCTTCGACACATCTTGTCCATTTATTACCACCATATTTTTCGGCCAATTTCTCCATTTCAACTATTTGTAATTGTCCGTCTACTTTTATGTATACTGGTGTGTATTTTGCTACACTATCACCATACACATACTCGGCATTCGAATGAACCTTACCAAATTTTGTTTCGACAATTACATCTCCATATGTTTCTTCTATTACTCGCTTAGCATAGGTTAATAGTTTACGACCAGTTGCCGTACAAGAAGCAGCTACATCCTTCTCATAAAATGTACTGGTCTTCGCGCCACACTGACCATACAGTGAATTCGCCGTCAACTTGTAACTCAACTGTCGCTTATCTAAGATATTTTTCATAAATTCATCCGTTTGTTGAGGAATCAATTTTCTGGTTGCCTTTCTAGAAGCCAATAATTCTTCTAAAATAGAAGGCATAATCGCTCTTCCCTCTGGAAATTGAGCAAAACGACAAACCTTTGTTCCACTATGCGTTTTTTCGGCCTTTCCTCTCGCATTCGGTATCCACTTAAATGTATCATATTCCACATCCACATACTCGTAACCGGGCAAATTATCATACTTGAAGTTTCCATTATCGTCCTTCTCACCGACTTCGTTCAACTGATTTCCATGTAAATCGTACTCTTTTGTCCACACCTTACTATCATGTGATAAATTCTCACTAATCATAGTTGACGGATACAAAGAACTATAATCTACACATGCCACTGGATTATCTAGATATAAGTTACATTTCGGGTCAAGAACAATGGCGCCTTCATAACCATCATCAAATAGCGGTTTTTCTAATACTGGCATTAGTGTCCTCTTTTCTCTACATTTTTTAGCAATATAACTCGTCAACTTAATTCCTTGACCTCTCATTACTAGATAGTTGATTGGTACACTACAGATTTTTGCCATTTCTGAATATCCAGTCATTACATCTATTTTATTCATCAAATGATGAACTAGATTACAATCCTGAATACAGTATTTCGCGATAATCGCGCGCTCATTGGGTCCTTCGTTTGTCATGCGGAAAATATCTTGAGGCGTGACATCATCCTTTGCTAGACACCATTTTACTTGCTTTGCCATATCCGGCTTTTCTTGTCCAGTTATCTCAAATGTTCCAGTTTCCTTGTTTACATTTGACACCTTGAACTTTTGCCCATCTTTGTAATAATCGGTCGAATGACTCGTTTCCTCAAAACTAATATAACTGCCGTTTTCTAGACCGGTCAAATTCTTGCTGAAAATCTTTGTCTTATCCATACCATCATTATATTCCAATTTTTTCACATCATCGCCGATGAAATATCCGGATACATAGTCTAATTTATATGATGTCAAGTTGTAATCTCGGCGGAAATAATTATACATGTCCACTTGAAGACGACCATTCATCTTGATGAACTTTAAATCATGCTCGCCACTGGCAATTACAATCTTACTTTCTTCAATATTAAAACGGCCAGTGTCTTCATCCTTGGCTCCGCAAATTTCATTGTTATTTCTCGATAATTTCAAAAACTCCTCTTCGCAATTGTTTTCACGCGCACGAATATGAATAAACTGATAATCAAAACCAAATATGTTATAACCAATAATAATATCCGGATCTTCTTTCAAAATCAAATTTTTCCAAGCTAGCAGAAGTTCGCGTTCTGTCTTATAGCTTTTGATTTCACTATTTTCAATTTCGTCGATATTACTGCATGTATTTAATACTACACAATTATTCAAATATGGCTTCTCCTCACCGTATTTCAAAAACGTGGAACCAATAAATGTTACTTTGTCTCCTTCTAATTGAGGAAATCCAGCACCACGGAAGGCATCTGTTATTTTATCCACCTTTTCCTCTCGCTTAATAGACGAGTTATTTATCAAATCAATAATATTTGTATTTAAATCGATTTTAACGCCGCGTCTATCATACTCCGTGTCGTCGTCATCGTCATCATCTAGATTTGCGTTCATTTTTTCAAACATTTTTTCAATCGTGTTTTCATTCGATACGACCTTACATAAATCCTTTATTTTCTCAACGTATAGACGCTCTAATAACCGATTCAACATTTGTAAATTTGGCATTGTTTTTGGGTATACCTTGTCGATATTTATTACGTCATCGTATCCAAATGCTGTTTTTACAATCTTGGTTAAATCGCCCTTAGATATGTCTCCGTCTAATCCATCGTAATATTCCATTATATTTATCGCCAATTTCTTATATGACTTGATCGGTACTGGGAAATCACCATGACTGCTACTAGCCTCAATATCAAAACTACATATTTTATAGGGTACGATGGTCTCTTTATTGTTAAGCGGAATAATGTCATTGTGTCCGATTTCATATTCATACTTACACGAGGTCTTTTTCTCCACAAGTTGGGTTGCCTTTTTGAGTGGAATACATATCCAGCCAGATGGACTGATCTCTTTGATATGAAAATATCGCAACAATGGTGGGATATTTGCCTCGTATAAATATGTTTCCGTCTCTTGGAATACATAGCCATTATCAGACAATCGTCTACCGTTCTTTCCATTTTCGTAATATAAATTTTTTATTTTATTCAAAGCCGGTGTATTATTAAATTTCAAAAGTATAAATTTATGCTCCTTTCCTCCATCGAAACCATAGAGCTTTTTTCTATTGATGATTTTACATTCGCAAATGGAATTTTCGTAATATTTGCCCATCTTTGTTTTAAGATGATTCAAGAACTCGCTCTTCCGTTCTACATTCCAATCATCACCGACCTTTATATAGAAGAATGGTTTGTAGTCGTTTACAAATAGGCAAAATGTTTCTCCTTTTTCATTGATTCCAAACATCTGTATAACAAATCTCTTTGTGTCTTGTTTATATTTGAATTCAGTGCTTGTGTCGCTTTCACTTGATGTTTCCTTTTCACGAACTTCATCATATATATTGAAATCCAATAAGCGAAACGACTTGTCTAGAACTGGCATACTCGCCTTATCCGTAACGGTAACAGATGACTTGTCTAGAACTGACATACTTGATTTATTAATACTATCATTTAATGTTTATTTCCTTTATCAATTTTTATTTATTAGTTATTTTACTGGCGTATGCTAATTTAATTTCTTATTTTATTTAATTTCTTATTTTATTTAATTTCTTATTTTATTTAATTTCTTATTTTATTTAATTTCTTATTTTACTGGCGTATGCTCATTCGAATTTAGGTAAAAATATAAAATATAAAATATAAAATATATTATATAAATACCATCATGGGTCTTGAAGATAGATGTTATGTTGTTTATGGAAATGGAACAGATTTCAAACCTCTAAAAATAAAAGGTTACTCCAATAGAAATAAATTAATAGAGTCTTTAAAATTAAAAGGATTCAAACCAAAAAGTTCATTGTTGAATTGTAATTCGAAAAATGGTAAGAATTGTAAAACAACACCTACTTTTTATTGACCCAAATACAGACTCAAAAAATACTTTTACTGGCGTGTGCTTATTTAATTTCAAAATATAATTTCAAAATATAATACAGAATGAAACCAGCTTATTTATATACAATAATGGCAAATAAACCTATATATGCTATTGCTGTATTTAATGACAGTATTAAAGGAACTGTTAAATTTAGTGAAGATTTAACTAATAATCGGGTAAAAATAGATTTAAATATTACTGAATTAATTCCTAATTCTTTACATGGTTTTCATGTTCATGAAGCCGGTGATTTATCTGATAAATGTACTAGCATGTGCGCACATTTTAATCCGTATGGAAATACTCATGGGTGTCCCGGTATGAGTAAAAGGCATGTCGGCGATTTAGGTAATATAAAAACAAATAATAAAGGTGAAGCAAAATACACATTTTATGATAATGTTATTAAACTTAGAGGAACTAAGTGTAATATTATTGGTAGGGGGTTGATTATTCACGAAGATGAAGACGATTGTGGAAAAGGTGGAAATGCTGAAAGTTTAAAAACTGGCAACGCCGGTAAAAGAATAGCGTGTGCTGTTATTGGTTTTTCAAAAGAAAATTGTACATAATTATAGATAATCGGAATTTACACCTTTTCTCATTTAAAACGCCAATAAAAAACAGCCTAAGCCATTTTTATTTTGTTTTTATAAAAGCACTTTTTAATTAAAGATTAAATGTGGAAATCCATTCTCCATTTACTTCGCATTCACACTCCTTCCATCCATTTGCTGAGTTGACTCTGTCTTTTCTATCTATACTATAATGCGTTTTGGCAAATCCACTTAATGTTTTATAAAATTTTGTATCACAAATAATTCCATTCTTTGAAGAATCGTATATACCAATCCAAGTTTTATTAATGCCAATAGTATGGCGTATGGGCTGTCCATGTGTAAAACATTTACTCATATCGCGCGAACCTTTTTTAATGACATTTGTTGCTTCTTCTTCTTCTTCTTCTTCTTCTGTTTCTTCTTCTGTTTCTTCTTCTTCTTCTTCTGGTTGTTTAACCCATAAATCGCCATCTATTAGGTCAAAGAATGTCCTTACTTCTTCTGGTGAAACACGAAAGAACTCACGTTTAGGATTAATTCGGTTTGTATATTGTGAAAGCAGTGTATGGAGCGTTGCTTCTTTTTGTTTGGGATTTAACACTTTTTTTGCGAACTCAATTTTATACGGAGTTGGAGGTCTCCAAGTATCAGAACTATTCGCTTCATTTAATCTTATATCTGGTGTTCGTTCAGTCATACCAACTTTAAGAATACTAGGCATTGAATCATTTGAAAAGCAATATAAATATCCGTGAGTCATTTTTAGTAGTGATACTTATATATTTAAGTAAACTACTTCAATTTTTAAATAAATATATAAGGATATATAAAATTAATTATAAAATCGGCGTTTTAAATGTCCAAATGTGTAAAATACGCGTTGTTGTAATTCACTACAAAGTTTCTTATCTTTCTTATCTTACCTACACACTAGCAAGATGGTAGACTTATTATAATATATAAGATACAATATTAAATGTTATCTTATGTATTATATCGTAACATGGCAGACTTATCATATGAAAATTTATTACTTATAATTGCCAATATAGTCAATTTAATTTATAACATACCACAAATGGTGCGTACATACAAAACAAAATCGGCAAATGATTTTGATGTATGGTTTTTAAGTCTGCGTGTTTTATACAATTTTTTATGGATATTGTATGGAATAGAGGTTGACAGTGGGCTAGTGTCTCTTAATAGTATCGTGACGATTTTGGCAACATTATTTGTTAGCTATTATAAAGTTGTTGGTTACTATAAGATAAAAAATACCGTTGTTCCAGTTGAACAACATGTAGATGAAGCAGATATGAATAAGGAAATTTCTAATTAAAGATGAAAATGATATAAACTATATTTCTAACCAAACTAATTTATGTTTTGTATTTGTAATCCGTGATTGTTTAAGTTGTATGTAAGTAAGATTGCCTCCACACTACTATGTCCATATTGTGTCTGTATAAACCTAAAATTCAATATAAATATATCATCCAACATATTCGTGTCTGTGCGCGTACAAAATCTGGTATAATCGCTCAATGGAGTTGTTAATACGGTTTCAAGCTCATTACAATAATATAAATAATTATAACTTTGTTCTGCTATTAATAAAACTTCCTTGTATTTTTCTTCCCTAAATTTCGGGTTAAATTTTTTCATATATGGTACATATCTGTTTCCAAATCCCTTACTTATTCTACAATTGGTATCTATATTTTGATTTTGATATTCTTTTGCCAGACATACCTTCCACATAGTATTACTCGTTGATGGTAATAAACAACAACAGCTACGAAAGACCGCATCAACATTATATATGGCAAAATTAATTGCGTCTTGAAATGTGAGTGGTGTTGATTTATCCTTATTATGCTCTTTTAATTTTGTTAAAAACGGTTTTAACCACTCTTCATTTTTAACAAAACTGAACTCCTCTAGGTTTGACATATTTAATTATTCTTATATTATTATTATATTACTTATAAAATATTTCAATTTTAATTCTTATTTTAATTCTTTCTATGTTTTCTTTTTTTAGAAGATTTTTTATGCTTTCTAGATACGGTCTTGTGCTTTTTAGATGCGGTCTTGTGCTTTTTAGATGCGGTCTTGTATTTTCTAGATGTGGTCTTGTGCTTTCTAGATTTAGCACCTCCATTCATATTTACCTTAGACTTGATCAATCCATTCTCTAGCAAAAATTCTATTATCTTATTCTTCTCTTTAGGACCTTCATACTCTTTTATTTTTTTTCCATTTTTTAAAACAAGTAATGACGGTACATACGCAACATCACTATGTGTTTTCATATTTTTTAATTCATCCATACCATCCGGATCAATTTGCGCCATAATCATATCTGTATCATATTTTTCATTAACTTCTTTACAAGTATTATCCCATACATCTTCCATAGCTACACATGCTGGGCATGTTGGACTAAAATATTTGGCAAACACGTTATGTTTCTTATTTTCCTTGTCAAACTCTCGCGCATTTTTTCCATTGACATACAAAATACGCATATATAGTATACTTTTAGAAAAAGTATATCAAAAATATATATTATACTTTTAGAAAGCCGTATATCAAAAATATATATTATACTTTTAAAAAGCCGTATATCAAAAAATACAAATATACTTTTTCTAAAGTATAATATATATGTTAAAGTTGTTATTAATCTTCATTGTTTTCATATTAGGATTATATTTTAACTCTAGATACACATCAAAAGATATTGTTGAAGGGTTTGATGTAAATAAAAATAGTTGCCCTAATATTTTGATTCAAAAAGGCAGTGAACTATATTTACATAATTCAAGAATGGCTAAAATACCTGGTGTAAACCCAATCAAGTTTAATAATTTAGAAGAATATGTAGAATTCTTAGATTGGCAACGAAGTAAAAATATTAAATGCCCTATTTTATTTTTACAACAAGCATACGATACTCAAGGTAAACCAGTTTACAAATTTAGACCAAGTCCAATGGATGTTCAAGGTGGTCTTCCACCCGTATTAACATATGGCACGGATTCACACGCGATTCCTTTATCCGTTCAAGAATCCGTTCAAGAATTCAGACAAGAAGCACCAGAGACAAAATTATTAGATGCTGGTCGTGACGATGATCCATATAATTTTAATTCATACCCCGGTTATGACCCTATTAATTTACACCAAGGAGAATTTACACCTTTAGACAAAATGTTCAATCAGCAAGAAGGTAAGGGTAAATTGAGTACAAACGCCATGGATGTCAATTGGGGTGGAAAGGCATTTACAGATGGAGCGATTAATGCTGGATATTACAAGGGAGAAGAAGTGTATATGAAGCCAGCATAGACTAAAGATCTAATTCAATTTACATTGTTGTTAAACAATTGTATTGCGATGTTTAATAAAGGGCGGTTGCTGTTTATATCGTGATTTTATACGATTATACCTACCACGATTATGATAAGGGTAGGTAATTTCATGCGTTGTAGTAAATAATGGACGTATAATTAAACGACTATCTCGATTATACGGAGGAGAGAAAGTATATTTTCTATTATTCATTTTCACACTGATACTCTATATAATAAAAACATATTTATACTTTTTTATTATATTTTATAGTGCCATAAATTTTCAATGGGACATTACTTCAATCCATCAAGATATTTCATATTTTCTTTCAATGTATCTCGGTATTTATTGAGTTCATTCAAATTCTCAATGATTTTTATTACCTTTTCATTTTCTTCATCAGTTTTAATCATTGACGCAATTGTTTCAACCGATTGTAAGGAGGCCGAATTAATTCTATCTTCCATTGCTATGATCAAGTCTTCCCAATATTTTCTAGTTTTTGTCAAATTCATCATTTCAATCGACTTGTTAGTTGCGTCTTGAATATTTTTTATGTTTTCCTCTATATTTTTAACAAGGTCAATATCAGTATCTGATGACTTTGTGCCTTTCTCACCCGTCATTTTTGTAAATAATCCCATGAACCCTTCTTTTGATACCGAACTTCTCTCATAAATAGTTTTCAAAATTAAATGTATTAAAATAGCTATCAATAAGTACCCTAAATATGTATACAATTCGTCCATCTATAATATATATATTATATAACTATATATATTATGACCGTAATTAATGGAATTGAAATAGATAATATTAACTATAAAGTAAATGAAATTAAATTAGCTATTGCTAACAACGACCCAATTGAAGAAAAATTAAATGTGATAATTGTAATTTCTAATCCTTGCTTATACGCTAAGCGATATATATTACTTAAGGAATTTGTTAAAAGAATAGAAGAGGAAGAAGAACATGTAAACTTATTTATTGTTGAAATGATATATGAAAACCAAAAATTTATTGTTACTAATAAAAAAAACAAAAATCATTTACAAGTAAAAACAGATGTTCCGATATGGCATAAAGAAAACATGATAAATTTAGCAGTTAAATATTTATTACCATCGAATTATAAAGCTTTTGCTTGGGTAGATGCCGATGTTGAATTTGAAAATAATTCTTGGGCATTGGACACATTGAAAATATTAAATGGTTGTAAAGATGTTGTCCAATTATTTAGTCATTGTGTAGATATGAGTAATGAAAATACAAATTTAAATATTTTTAATAGTTTTGGGTATAGTTTCAACAAGGAAAAAAAATTCACAACGAAAGGACAAGATTATTGGCATCCCGGATATGCTTGGGCAATTACAAAGAAAGCGTACGACAAAATTGGCGGTATATATGATAAAGGTATATTGGGTTCTGGAGATAGCATAATGGCTTTGGCGTTTATTAATAAAGCTGAATCCATGAATAATATTAATTATAGTGATGATTACAATAATAGTATGTTAGAATATCAATTAAAAGCAAGTAAGTTGCGTTTAGGTTATGTTCCAGGTGTTATAAGACATTATTACCATGGTTCCAAAAAGAATCGTCAGTATACCGAACGATGGAAATTATTAATGAAACATAATTATTCTCCGATTGAACATCTAACTTATGATAAGCAAGGCATATTAATTCCAACAGAAACTTTTCCGTTTGATTTCAAAGAAGATATAATGAATTATTTCAGAGAAAGAAAGGAAGATGATTAAAAATTAATTTTTGGTTTTTTAGATTTTTCTGTCGTGTCAATCAATATTCGCGCAACTTAATCAGATTCTATCAATATAACATTATTTTCAAGTGCGCTATTACTTGGTCTAAAAATAAAATGTTTAATGTTTTCAATACATGTTTTACTTATTTTTCTAGTTTGGCCACTTTCACATG
>Ga0255140_1000153_pt1 | contig 31190 bp, 26 predicted proteins | sample Law_Colum_RepC_8_FD_188547 | JGI IMG/M metagenome (GOLD analysis project Ga0255140, IMG submission 188547) | Freshwater microbial communities from St. Lawrence River, New York, United States - Law_Colum_RepC_8d | ecosystem: Environmental > Aquatic > Freshwater > River | place: USA: New York...
GGGAGTGCAGCCTATTTTGGCGGAGAGGCGTCCATGGATTTGGGCAGCATGCGCTCGATCCTGCGCCTGACTTACACCGGCGAGAGCGATGTCGACAGCGATGTCGCCCAATTGCGACTGGCCAGCGCCAATCATTCCATGGGAACCCAGGCGGTCGTGGTCGAGCACTTCTCGCAGTCAGTCATTGAACCCTCGCTGACCCTGACTGGACAGGTTTCAGAAAATTGGAACTGGTGGCTGAACCTTGGTGCCCGGATTGGGGAAGATGAAGGCACAGACCAGCGCGTGAGCGCAGGCATAAGAATTCCGTTCTGATCACCAAAACTCAATAATTAGGCCCTGCCAGCGCACGCTGACAGGGCCTTTTTTTTGAGTGGCCGAATTGTGAGTTCGAACCCCTGGGACAGAGGCGAGCCTGCGGAGAGCGCCGGGCATTTATTCCCCCCAACTCATCGAACCCCTTTCGCCGGACAGCGAACAGTGGTATTTCCTCTCCGGACAACAATAACTACAGGAGACATGCAGCATGCACGGTTCAAAAAGGTTTTTCATAACACTCGGTTTATTATTGGCTCTGCCGCTGGCGGGCACGGCTGTGGCGCAGGAGCGGATTGACATCAGTGGCTGGGGCACGGGCAAAGTGCAGCCAGTGCCTGTTGACCCGGGGCGCCCATGGGGTTGGGCAGTACGGGACTTCATGACAGATCCTGATCGTGAACTCTACAACAAGGCCAAGGCAAAACTGCTGCGGGGCGAGCAGATCTACAGCCATTCCATCTCCTCGTTCGATATTGAACGCTATTGCCGCGAGGCTCCCCATTTCGACTACACCTGGTTCGAAATGCAGCACAGCGTCATGACCTACGCTGAAGTCGCCGCCATGTTTGCCGCCTGCCCGAACGTTGGGGCTGCACCAATTCTGCGTCTGCCTGATGCACTGGAAGGCAGTGTGCAGAAGGCCATGGACATGGGCATGCTGGGTATAGTCGTACCCACGGTTGAAGACGCGATCATGGCGCGCGAATCAGCGCGCTACGCACGCTTCCCTCCGGTTGCCCGACGCAGTGCCGGTGGCGGACAGGGAGCAGGGCTGTGGACGCCTGCAGTGCCGGCCGGGTCCACGTTCTTCAATTCCGTGAACGACAACATGCTTGTCATTGTGATGATTGAAACCGTCGAGGCCGTCAACAATGCGCTCGAGATTGCCACGGTCCCTGGCGTGGATGTGGTCCTGATCGGCAATGCGGATCTGGCCAATTTCTCGGGCCTGGCGCAGGACACACCGGAATACCGTGATCTGCAGATCAAGGTGCGCAATGCGGCTTACCGAGCCGGGAAGTTCTATGGCAATGCACAAGTCACCAATGGGACACAGCCCAATCCTCTGCAAATGGAGTCAAGAGTGCATTTGCTGGGACCATCCAACGATGGCTGGACGTATCCCTGACTGATGCGGTTTGCTTGAAGAACACAGGTCAGGATTAACGGAGCACCGAGCTGGTAATTTCCAACTTGGCGCGGTTTCTGCCCTGTAGTACCTTGCCCGCTCAACATATCAGCGTGAGTTCAGCACCGGAATGACATCGACGCAGCAAGCCACTGTCCCTGCGACCAGGGAATCGATCCTGCGTTACCTCGTCGGCACCGGCTGCGCTCTCTGGCTGCTGGTGATGGCGCTGCAGCCCGATGTGGGATTCGCAGCGCCCCTGCCGTGGATGGGGCTGTTCTGGCTAGTGAAGATTGGCAGCGGCCTGGCGGTTCTGCAATCTCTGCTCTATCTCTTCAGCCGCAGCCAGCGCTGGCAGCAATGGCCCTTGTGGACGCTGGTGGCAGGCAGCGGCATCGTTGGTTCTGCGCTGCTCGCCCCACTTTACTGGCTCATTGGTGAAGGCCTGATGCAGGCAATGCTGGGTTTCGAGGCGACACTCGATGATGAGAGCGACCCCGGCAGAGCGATAGTCTTTGGGTTGTCAGCCTTGTTGCAGGAATTTGGCGATCTCGTCGGCCCCGTTACCGCTTCCTGGTTGCTCATTTCCTGGCCGCGTCTGCAGGGCTTGCTGCCGCTACTGCTCATCGATGGAACGCACACAGGTGTCACTGGAGCAGACCCGGTCGAGCATCAGGCGCTGACTCCAGGCGCAAGCGCCGCCCGTCCGGCCTGGCGCACTGCGCTTCCTGGCGAGCTGGGCGATGACCTCATCGCCGTAAGCTCGGAGCTGCAATATATGCGAGTCTGGACCAGCCGGGGAACCGCGCTCATTCTCGGCGCGCTGCAGGAAGTCGAAGACACGGAAGGCCAGGCCGGGATGCGCGTCCACCGCTCGTGGTGGGTTCATGCGAGGCATGTCAGAAGCGTGAGACGGCGCGCTGACGGGCTGGTTTGCCTGATGAGCGACGGCCGGGAGATACCGGTAAGCCGTCGGCGCAAGGCCGATGTTCTCGCGCGCTTCGGGGACACTGCACGTTATGAAACGACTGCAAGTGCCGGGATAAAGCCCTTTCAAGCGCAATAGTCAGGCTGTCACATCACTGCGAAACCTGGACGGCGTCACGCCGTGAAAAGGCTGGAAAGCCCGCTCCGTGCTGCAGCAGTTGCATACCCGTCACCTTGCTCGCCCCTCCCAGGCGTCTGAATCAGAAATTCCGGCGCAGGCCAATCTGAAACGACAGCGGGTTGTAGTCTGGTTTCACGAGCCGACCGGTGACCCCTTCTTCGGCGGGCAATTCGATGCTGCCAAGGCGCAGATAGCGCACATCGGCCGTCAGTCGCCAGTCATCTCCAAGCGGCATCTCGACGCCGCCCATGAACTGCACCCCGAATTCGCCTTGTCGGGACCACGCACGCTCCGTGGCGCCGGAGTTCAGATCAAAGTCGATTTCCTGCACCCAGCCCAGGCCGACACCTGCATACGGGGTCCAGCCGCTATCGGAGCGGATGAAGCGGCGCACGCCATTGACAAACAGAATGTTGGAAGCGAAGTCGCCCTCGTCAACGAGCGCGCCTCTCCCGCCACGCAGTGACTGCAGCTCGTGGCGTCGCCAGTTCCACTCAAACTCCGCCGCCCAGCCGTTGCCATAGCGAAAACCGATGTCCCCCCCCAGCCCCAGTCCGATGTCGAATTCCGCCGTCAGGCCGTTGCCAAGCCTGGCATTGCCGAGTTCGTCAAAGGAAGTCGATTCCAGGCGGCTGGCTTGCGCATACGCAGTGGCATAGAAGCCGCGCGGTTCTTCTTGCGCCAACACGGGCAGCGCGGTGACGGTAATGCAGCCCAGCAGAGCGCAGGGGATGACATGGCGAATGATATTCATGATGGCGAAAGCTCCTTGGTGATTACGATGAAAATTTGATCCGTTCTGACCTGAGCGGCTTTGGCTCCAGGACGGCACCGACGGTAGCAGCCCGACACCCCTTTTACCCCGCCTCTTGAATTAACGGCCGCCTTCATGAACGAGGAGCAGCGGCGTCAGGACTGAACAAGCCTGACTGAATATGGCGGCCAGAAAGTTGATCCTGGCGCAGCTGTCGAAGGAACTCATAGGTACACAGGGGCAGGACCCAGCAAAGCCAGCCAAAGGTAGTCGAAACCTCTGCTTCCGTTCCGAGCTGTTCTACCCAGGGAATCTCGAGGACCAGTCGGAAACTGACGAAAGAGAACGTAAGGATGTAGCTGCGCAGCATCCATTCGCGATGGGTATCAAAGCGACCGCGAATGGCCTCGACCACTGCGAGGCAGGTAGCCGCGAGCCACACGAGTGCGCCCGTAAACAGCGCAACACCGAAAGTCCAGTCCTGGGTATGAAAAGACAACTGAAACGCGGTCCCGGCGGCAAGTGCTATCCCGGCGACATACACGTACCCAATCCATGGATGAACCTCCCCATGACGCTGGCGAAAACCGGACCAGTGCTGGAGCAGGCCCGCCAGAAGTGCGAGCGAACCGCCGAAGACATGCACCAGCAGCCATACTGAGCGATCCCAGAATCGCCCATAGGACGCCTCGCTGAATTCGAGGTAAGGCAGTGCATCATCCAGAAGGAAAAGTATCGCTAGCGCTGGAATCGAGGCAGCGCCGAGCCCCGCGAGTACGCGCCTGATTCCATCGAACCGGTCAGCGATCGCCATCATGCTGCACGCCCCGCAACAAAACCGACTCGAAGGAAGCACAGGAAAACAGAGGGAACAAGATTCACAGTTGACAGAACTCCGGGATGTTCGCAGTCACAGCCTTTGCCGCGCTGACACTGGGACTGTGAGAAATGCGGCATGTCCAACACTAGCGACGTGGCACCGCATTCGCCCTGTCATTTGAACCAACGGGCGGCTTCATGAACAGGAGGCGCCTGCTTGACTCCCTCCCGATCAATCCTGTCTGGAGGTGACTCCCCTCACCCCACCCGAAAGTCCTCCTGCAATCTCCCCCAGTGCTCCCTCAGCCTGCCCTTGTGTGCGTCATTCATGGGCAGGTCCTTGAGTGCATCCGGCCACTGGCTCCTGGCCCGCGCCATCACCTCGTCCAGATGAGGCTTGATGGCCCGCCATGGAATGCCAGCACTTTCCGCCCAGGACTGAAAGTGGGCCAGAGATACCGTGTACCAATCTTTGGTTTTTCCCAGATTGAGCGCGAATTGCCTTTCACCGTCGATATAGACGCTGGTGGTCACGATGTCGTAGGCCGGGGAAAGCCGCGGAGTGACACGGTTGGCATAGCTTAAACTCCAGTTCTTCAGATGCGCATCGCCATTGGCCAGCAGAATATTGACCAGCAAGCGTCTGGCAAATTGCTGCGCGTCCGCCAGGCCGTCGCCCGAATACTCGTAGAGGATCCTGCCAATCTGTTCGTAGCTTGCTGAGTTGTATTTCTCGTGAGGATACTTGACCAGCACCTGGGCAAAATCCTCCATGTGAATGCGCTCATCCTGGTGACGATCAAAGCGCTTGATCGCAAAGGCCAGCGCCTCATCCGGCACTTTTATCGGCGGAAGATTGTCCAGAGTCGCCAGCGCCACCAGCCTGATCTCGGGAATGTCGACGCCGGCCAGTGCCGCAAGTGTCATGGCCGAGTACTCATTCAAAGGGACATCCCGGTGCGTGGTGGACGGGGTTTTGACGATCCAGTCCCCCAGAGCATCGCCTTTGGCAAGGTTGTAGCGGCCGTCCTTCTCGTTCATGGAGAATTTCATCTGCACGCCTGCCAGAGAAACTCTGTTTTCAGGACCGCCCCTTCCAAATTGAACGACCTTGAGCCTGCCCGGTGTTCCCAGAATATTCTCGGGTACCTCGTCGGGGGCCATCGGCTGCGCGATCAAGGCCCCGGGCAGATCGGCGCCCAGACTGGCCAGAATCTGGAATTCGTTGTCGACGTGCACTTTCAGCCCTTGGGCGATCAAGGCCAGCAGCGAGCCCTCGGGAAGCAGATTGGACAACACAGGATGCAGCTTCTGGGTTCGCGCCCAGGGCTCTGCGAGCAGTCTTTCAGCGCGGGGAAACGCCGGGTGGGTAATCACGCTGAGTGTCGGGCGCTGGCTGTCGTGTCGGAACTCCTCGGCAAAGCTCAGGACATTTCTGCCGCCGCGAAACCCGGCGAGGTGACCGACCAGGCGGCCGTGCAGCGTCAGCCTGAGCACCTGAACTTCTTCTGCGTGGCCGTCACTCATTCGTCACTGCCCAGCAGGTCCTGCCACGGATCATCCGAAAGCGCTTTCTTCGCTGGTGTCCCGGCAGCCTTCTGAAACTCCTGCGCCTGGGCTGCCGGGCCGCTGACCGGGTCCAGGGCGTCCTGTTCCAGCACCGCCATCACGACGCCGAGTTTCTCCCGGGGAATCAGCATGAGTGCGCTGTTCAACCCCTTCGCGATCAGGTCCAGAGTCTGCAGTCTGGGGTTGCCTTTGGACTCCAGGCGCTGGTACTGCTGGCGCGAGACACCCACGCGCAGCCGCATGTCGTTCTGCTTCAGGCCAAGAGCCTGCCGGCGTTTTTTGATTTGTTCCAGTAGGGAGCTCATATTTGTAAACACATACGTTGCCTATAAACCAATTGGCAACACGTTAGTTTCTTTTTTACATTAAGGCAACGAATAAGCTGCTTTAAAGCACCACATCACTCACAATCCGCCCATCCACCAGATCAATCGTACGATCACAGGTGGATGACAGGCGCGGGTCGTGGGTCACCAGCAGCACTGCGCAGCCACGTTCGCGATTGAAGCGGCGGAACAGTTCAAACACTTCCGTCGCGGTGCGGGTGTCGAGATTTCCCGTGGGCTCATCCGCCAGCAGCAGGGCCGGCTCAGTGACCAGGGCCCGGGCGATGGCCACCCGCTGCTGCTGGCCGCCGGACAGCTGATTCGGGCGTGAGTCCGCAAACTTCTCCAGCCCCACTGCGGCCAGCAGTTCCCGCGCCCGCTGCTTGGCTGCCTTGTCGGGCCGGCCCTGGGCCAGCATCAGTGGCATCAGAATATTGTCCAGGGCGCTGAACGCCTGAATCAGGTGGTGAAACTGGAAGACGAAGCCTATGGACGTGCCCCGCAGCGCCGTGCGGCCGGCATCGTCCATGGCGCGAGTGGCCTGGCCCAGCAGATAGAGCTCGCCGCTGCTGGGCGTGTCGAGCAGGCCGATCAGATTCAGCAGCGTGCTCTTGCCCGAGCCCGAAGGGCCTACCAGGGCGGCGAAGTCACGGCGGCCAATCTGCAGGTCGATGCCATGCAGCACCTCGGTCTCGTTCGGCAGGCCGACGTTGTAGGATTTGCGCAGCGCCTCCAGGCGCATTACTTCGTTATTGGTGTCAGACATAACGGATGGCCACCACGGGGTCGAGTCCGGCGGCACGCCGTGAAGGCACTGCGGCCGCCAGCACGCCGGTCACGGTAGCCAGCAGCAGCGACAGCAGCACCAGGGTCTGGGACACCGGAATATAGAACAGGCCCGGCCCGAAGGCGTTGAACACCCACACCAGTGCATAACTGGCAGCGATGCCCAGCACCGAGCCCAGCAGCCCGAATACTGCGCCCTGCATCAGGAACACCCGCAGAATCTGCTGCCGGGTGGCGCCGGTGGCCCGCAGGATGCCGATCTCGCGGGTCCGCTGCACCACGCTGACCGAAAGCACGCTGGCAATGCCGAACGCGACCGAAATAGCCACGAACACAATGATCATGTTGGTGGACAGGCTCTGGGCGGTCAGGGCATTCATGAGCTGGGCGTTGGTCTCGATCCAGCTTTCGGCATTCAGCGAGGTCAGCCGCCCCACCTGCGCCGCAATGGTCTCAGCGGCGAAGATATCCTCCACCCGCAGGTCGATGACCGTCACCCCGCCCGGCAGGTTCAGCAATGACTGCGCCTGTTTGAAATCCAGGTAGACATAGCGCGCATCCAGCTCGCGCACGCCCAGTTCGAAGATGCCTGCGATGTTCACCACGGTGCCGTTCTCCTGACCGGCCTCCAGGCGCAGCTTGCTGCCCACGCGCACCCCCAGATCCTCGGCCAGTATGCTGCCGATCAGGGCGTCGCCGGCCCCCACGCGCAGCTGGCCGCTGACCACGTAATCCGCCAGTGGAATGATCTGCTGATAGCGCTCGAGGTCGATGCCCACCAGAGCCACCGACTCCAGGGCCTCGCCACGGCGGGCAAAGGCAGGCCCCGACACCACCGGCGAGACGGCAGTCAGCAGGGGCAGCTCGTCCAGGGTCGCACTGACCTGCTGCCAGTTGTTGATTGAGCGCAGGCGCTGGGCGCGCTTGTCTTCCTGCACCAGCTGCACAGTGCCGGGCACCGCCGGCAGCAGCACATTGGCTTCATCCGGCGACAACAGACGGATATGGGCCTGGGTGCCCAGCGTGCGTTCGATGATATTGGCCTGCAGGCCCTGGATCAGCGCGGTGACGAACACGATTACGGATACGCCCACGGCCACGCCAGTCATGATCATCAGCGACTGCGCGCGGCCTTCACGAAGAAAGCCGAGGGCCAGGGTCCATTCCGTCCAAAGACTGCGCAGAGATTTACTCAATTCAGATTCACCGGCATTTCATTGGCCGACGCGGACTCTGCACCATTGGCAGCCACTGGTGCCGCCCGCGGCGTGAAGCGCACCCGCGCGCCATCGGCCAGCAAGGCCGTGGCATCCGCCAGCACGGCATCACCCGGGCTGAGCCCGCTGAGCACCTCGGTCATGGCCAGTCCCCGCAGGCCCAGTGTGACCACCTGCCCCTGCACCCTGCCATCACGCAGCAACAGCACCCGCGCCTGATCATCCTGCACATCGGTCAAGGCATCATTGGGCACGGCCAGCGCCTGCTCGCGACGGCCGGTTTCGACATTCACCGACACAGTCATGTCCTGACGCAGGAAGTCGGGCACTACGTCGACGGCCAGACGCACTTCCACCGTGCCGCGCTGCGGATCGATACTGGGCGCGATGAAGCTGATGCGGGCGGGGAATGGGCGGTCCGGATAGGCGTCTGTAATGGCCATGGCTTCTTGCTGCAACGCCAGTCGCGCCAGATTGCGCTCGTCGAAGGGCACATGGATTTCTGTCCCGCCCGCCAGTGCAATGGTGAACAGCACACGGCCTGGCTGCACCAGATCGCCGGGTTCCACCGCGCGGGTCAGCACGGTACCGGCCACCTGCGCGCGCACCTCGGTCTTGTCCAGCTGCGCCTGCAGCGCCGCAAGCCGCTCGCGCAACTGCTGCTCTTCCACATTGCCGGGTGCCAGCGCCAGTGCCGTCAGGCGGGCGGCCTCGAGCGCGCTGCGGGCCACAGACTCGGCCTGCACGGCCTGCTCCAGGGCTTCGGTGGAAAGCAGGGAGCGCGCGGCCAGATCCCGTCGCCGAGCGGTCTCGCGTTCGGCCTGGGCAAGTTGTGTCTGCGCGCGCTCTAACGCCACTTCGGCTTGCGGTCGCGTGCTGCTGGACAGCGCCGTCAAGGCAGTCTCGGCCTGGCGCCGCTGTGCGACGATGTCATCGGCCCGCAGCACCAACAGGATGTCGCCAGGCAACACGGCGTCCCCTTCCTCCACCCGACGCTCCAGCACCACAGCGGTAATTTCACTGCTGATCTGCGCGCGCGACTCGGTCACCACCCGGCCCGTGGCCACCACGGTCTGCACCAGCGGCATCGCGTTGATGACATAGCCTTCCACCTGCGGCCCCTGCCACCAGCGCAGAGTGCCATAGCCCAGGGCGAGTATCAGGAGAGTCAGGACGAGCAGAGAAGAGGGTTTGGCGGCGCGCAAAATGTGTCTCCAGGTTGAAACTGCAGGATAGGCCCTAGACTGGCAGAACACTGTCGGCTTGGCCACAAAGGGATACGCCGGAAATCCATCGAATGCTCACAGGCGTATACACAGATCAAGACATTTTACTCAAGCATCACTGCCGCCAGAGGCCCCCATGCCCACACTGCCAGACCATTCGTCCCCCCAGCGCCACTACTGGCTCACCGGCGCCAGCTCGGGCATTGGCCGGGAACTGGCCCTGCAGCTTGCAGCGCAGGGCCACCGCGTCTATATCTCTGCGCGCTCGAGCGATGCCCTGCAGGCACTGGCCGCCGAGTCCCCCGGACAGCTGATTCCCCTGCCCTGCGATGTCAGCGATGACGCCCAGATGGCCACTGTCTTCGAGCAGTTGCCCGAGGCCCAGCGGCCACAATGGCTCGACGGCTTGATTGCCGGTGCCGGCGTGTGTGAATACGTGGACCTTCCGGTGCTGGACACCGCCATGTGCCGGCGGGTGGCGGATGTGAACTATTTCGGCGTGATCAATGCCTGTTCCGCTGCCCTGCCCCTGCTGCAGCGCTCGGCGCAGGATGGCTCCCGGGGCCGGCCGCTCATCGCAGGCCTGTGCAGCATGAGCGTGTACACCGCGTTTCCCCGCGCCGAAGCCTATGGCGCCGCCAAGGCTGCCATGGCCTATTTTCTGGAGTCGCTGCGCTGCGACATCGGCCGCTCGATCGATGTGTGTCTGGTCTATCCCGGCTTCGTCAGCACACCGATGACGGCCGGCAATGACTTTCCGATGCCGTTCTGCATCAGCGCTGAGGAGGCCGCGCGCCGCACGCTGGCAGGACTGACCCGTCGCCCCCGTGCCCTCGCCTTTCCGTGGCAGCTGCACTGGATACTGAAACTCGCTGCAGCAATGCCCGCGCTCTGGTACGGCGTCATCATGCCCCGCATGCGGCGCAATCCCCTGGCGGCCAGCAAGGAGACTGAGCGGTGAGCACAGCATTCGACAAGCCGACAGCATGCCGGCGCCGCGTTGCCATCATCGGGGGTGGCATCTCCGGCATGGCGGCGGGCTGGTACCTGTCGCAACACCGGGACCTGGCTGTTCAGCTCTATGAGGCCGACACCCGGCTGGGCGGTCACACGGCGACGGTAATGGTGGAAGACGAAGGCCGGCCGCTGGCCATCGACACCGGTTTCATCGTGTTCAACGACCGCACCTATCCACACTTCATCGCCCTGCTCGATGCGCTAGGCGTGGGCAGCCGCGACGCACCAATGAGTTTCAGCGTGTCTGATGCCACCAGCAGGATCGAGTATGCCGGCACCAATCTGAATACGCTGTTCGCGCAGCGCAGCAATCTCGTCTCGCCACGCTTCCTGAGCATGGTGCGCGACATCCTGCGCTTCAACCGCAGCGTGGAGCAGCACCTGCGGGAGAACCCGGCACTGGCCGAAGCAACCCTGGGCGAGTACCTGCAACGCTTCGGCTACAGCAAGGAGTTTCTGCAGTGGTATCTGATTCCGATGGGCGCAGCCATCTGGTCTTCCGACGACGCCACCATGGCCGCCTTCCCGCTGCAGTTCTTCGTACGCTTCTTCCGCAATCACGGCCTGCTGGACCTGCAGGACCGCCCGCAGTGGCGGGTGATCGAGGGCGGCTCACACAGTTACATTCCCGCCCTCACCGCGCCCTATCGCGACAGCATTCTGCTGCAGACCCCCGTGCACGGCGTCCGCCGCCACGTGCTGCATGCGGGCCGCGAGCAGGTGTGCGTGCGCAGCGCCCGCGGCGAGGAATGGTTTGACGAGGTCGTGTTCGCCTGCCATAGCGACCAGGCCCTGGCGCTGCTGGAGGACGCCACGGAGAAGGAACGTGCGCACCTGAGCGCCATTCCCTACAGCCGCAACGAAGTGGTGCTGCACCATGACGTGCGGGTGCTGCCGCGCAACCGGCGCACCTGGTCCAGCTGGAACGTGAGTCTGGGCAGCAGCGACACGCCGCTGCCGGCGCTGAGCTACAACATGAACATCCTGCAGGGCCTGCAAAGCCGCAAGACCTGGTGCGTCAGCCTGAATCAGACAGCGCGGATAGACCCTGCCTGCATCCACAGCGGTTACCACTACTCACACCCCGTCTTCACACGGGAAGGCATCACCGCCCAGCAGCAGTTGCTCGCCAACAATGGTCGGGCACATACCTGGTTCTGCGGTGCCTGGCTGCGCAACGGCTTTCACGAAGACGGCGTGGCCACGGCGCTGCTGGTGGCGCGTGGCATTGGCGCGCTGGCGGTGGGAGAAGCTGGTTCTGAGGGAGTAGCTGCTTCTGTGGGAGCGGGCTTGCCCGCGAATTCTGTTCGCTTGCAATCAAGATCCCACACAAAGCAGGATTGACCGCATGCCCCCTCCCCTGCACAGCGCGCTCTACGAAGGCCTGGTGCGGCACCATCGCCGCACGCCTCGCGATCATGCCTTTGCGTACCGCGTGGCCATGGTCTATCTGGACCTGGATGAGCTGGAACAGGTCTTCGCGCTGCACCCTTTGTGGTCCTCTAGCCGCTTCAATGCCGCGCGTTTCCGCCGCGAGGACTATCACGGCGACCCGTCCATGCCACTGCCCGATGCCGTCCGCAAGACGGTGCGTGAGGCCACCGGCGACGACTTTCGCGGCCCCATCCGGCTGCTGACCAACCTGCGCTACTTCGGCTGCCTCATCAATCCGATCAGTTGTTACTACTGTTTCGACGAGAGTGAACGCTTGCGCTACGTCGTGGCGGAGGTCACCAACACCCCCTGGCGGGAGCGTCATGCGTATGTGCTGCCGGTCAATGCCGGCGGTCCGCTGAACACGGTCAATTTTCCCAAGGCAATGCACGTTTCCCCCTTCATGTCGCTGGACCAGCGCTACCTGTTCCGCCACAGCGCGCCAAGCGAGCAGCTGTCGGTGTACATGGAAAACCACCTTCAGGAGCGCGTGGTGTTTACCGCCAGCCTGCACCTGCAACGCCGGCCCATGACCCGGGCCGGCATGAGCCGCCTGCTCTGGCGCTATCCGCTGATGACCGCACAGGTCGGCATCGGCATTTACTGGCAGGCATTGAAACTGTGGTGCAAGGGCGTGCCCTTTGTACCCCACCCCGGCCACAAGGCATCGGGCACAACAACGGAGACCACTCTGCGTGAAAAGCAATGAAAGCACCCTGACCAAAGCGGTCAGCAAAGAACGCCGCCTGTTCGGCAACCCTTCCCGCCAGCTGTTCCTGACCCTGCTGAAACGCGTGCGTCTGGGCAACCTCCTGCTGGTGGAAGAAGACGGCACCGAGCACAGCTTCGGTGAACCCCGGCACCAGACCTCTGTGCATGCCACCATTGTGGTGCGCGACCCTGCCGCCTATGGCCTGGTGCTGGGCGCAGGGTCGCTGGGAGCGGGCGAGGCGTTCATGAAAGGTCTGTGGGAAAGCCCGGACCTGCTGCAGACCATCCGCCTGATCGTGCTGAACATGGACGTGCTGCGGAACATGGACCAGTCCGGCAGCCTGGCTGGACGCCTGACGGGCAGGGTATTCCACCTGCTGCACCGCAACACTCTGCACGGTGCGCGCGACAACATCGCGGCGCACTACGACCTGAGCAATGACTTCTTCAAACTCTTTCTCGACCCGACCATGGCCTATTCGGCAGCCATCTTCACGCCGCAGACGCGCACACTGGAAGAGGCCTCCACCAACAAGTTTCAGCATGTGTGCCAGCGCCTGCAGCTGCAGCCCACGGACCACCTGCTGGAGATCGGCACCGGCTGGGGCGGCCTCGCCCTGCATGCCGCGCGACACTTTGGCTGCCGCGTCACTACCACGACTCTTTCGGCCGCTCAGGCTGGCCACGCCCGGGAGTGGATCGCCCGCGAAGGACTGAGTGAGCGCATCACGGTGCTGGAGAAGGACTACAGGGAACTGGACGGTCAGTACGACAAGCTGGTGTCCATCGAGATGATCGAAGCGGTGGGTGCCGCGTACTACAAGGATTACTTCGCGCGCGTCTCGGACCTCCTCAAGCCCACGGGACTTGCCTTGATCCAGTCCATTACCATTTCAGATCAGCGCTACGCGGCGTCGCTTGGCGACACCGACTTCATCAAACGCTACATCTTCCCTGGCGGACAACTGCCTTCCAATGCGGTGATTGCCAGCCACGTGGCGGGCGCAACCGACATGCAACTGATTGGTCTGGAAGACATCACCCTGGACTATGCCCGTACCCTGCACGCGTGGCGCGACAATTTCATGGCCGCTTTACCCGAGGTGCGTCGGCTGGGCTTCGACGAGACCTTCATCCGCATGTGGCTGTACTACCTGTGCTACTGCGAGGGGGGCTTCATGGAACGCGTGATACACACAGCGCAGTTCCTGCTGGCCAAGCCGCAGTTCCGGGCCATGCCTGGAATACGAATGTGAGCAGGCACCTGCCACGAACCAGGGAGTCACATGCAAGCAAGCTCAGGCTGCCTGGTTCACGTCCTTCTCGTCAGGCAGTCGCCACTCGCCGTTTGACGAGCATGCGCATGGATGATTGATCTTCTGCCAGCATCGTAAAGATTGGTATCAAAAGGACGGGGAAACCTGCCACATATCGAAAGAAACCCTTAAAAAACAATCACAAAGGTCTCGCCAAGTTGCTGGCAGAGTTGCATCAGGAGGAGGATGGACTGGAAGGGGAGCGGGCTTGCCTGCAGCTGCAGTGCAAAGCGCTGTTCGCGGGCTAGCCCGCTCCTACACCGGGCGGCGGTGCAGGTTCTTCAATTGCATGCCCATCCTTGGATTCTTCGCCAGCACCGCGTCATGCCTGCGCAGATAGGCCCAGTAGTGCGTGGTGAACGGGCAGGCATCGGGTCCGGTTTCCAGCGCCGGGTCAAAGCGGCAGCCCTTGCAGTGATTGCTCATCCGGTCGATGTACTTGCCGCTGGCGATATAGGGTTTGCTCGCCATCACTCCGCCATCGGCATACTGGCTCATGCCCAGCGTGTTTGGCAGCTCTACCCATTCCACGGCGTCGACATACACCGCCAGGTACCACTCATGCAGTTGCCGCGGGCTGACACCTGTCAGCAGTGCATAGAGACCGGTGACCATAAGACGCTGGATATGATGGGCATAGCCATGCTGCAGGGTCTGCGTGATGGCGTCGCGCAGACAGGCCATCTCGGTGTCGCCCGTCCAGTAGAAGTCAGGCAATGGTGCGTGGGCATCCATGGCATTGCGCTCCAGATAGTCGGGCATCTGCGTCCAGTAGATACCGCGCACGAATTCGCGCCAGCCAAGAATCTGCCGGATGAATCCCTCCACTGCCTCCAGCGGCGCGCGGCCGTCGCAGTAAGCGGCTTCGGCAGCGGCCACCACTTCCCGCGGGTTCAGCAGTTTCAGATTCAGCGCGCAGGACAAGTGCGAGTGATACAACCACACCTCGCCCTCCCACATCGCGTCCTGGTACTGCCCGAACTGCGGCAGGCGCTGAATGATGAATTCCTGCAGCGCCTGCAAGGCCTGCGGGCGGGTGACGGGCCAGCCGAAACTGGCGACGCTGCCGGGATGCGTTGTGAACTGCTCGTTCACCAAGGCGATGACTTCCTGAGTGATGGCATCCGGCGCAAAGCGCGTTGGCGGCGGCACCGCCACGGGCCCCTGCCTGCCAAAGCTGCCCCGGTTCTCCGCGTCGAAGTTCCACTGCCCGCCCACAGGTTTGCCCTTGTCCATCAGGATGCCGGTGCGTTGGCGCAGCTCACGATAGAAGTACTCCAGTCGCAGCTGTTTGCGGCCTTCGGCGTGGCGCGCGAAGTCGCGCACGGTGCTGAAGAAGTGCGTGTCATCGCGGACATCCAGCGGGAGGTTGTGGTCCCGGGCCACGCTGCGCAGCGACTGCAGCACCCGCCAGTCCCCCGGCGCGGTCATCACCAGCGCGCAGGGTGTCACCTGCCGCAGTGTCCGGGCAATTTCGCCCGCCAGGGTGCCGGTATTGTCTGCATCATCCAGCCTGCTGTAGAACACGGGATAACCGCGCGCCCGCAGCTGTTCGGCAAAGTGGCGCATGGCGCTGAGGAACACGGTGGTGCGCTGCCTGGCTGACCACACATGGGTAGACTCTTCCGACACTTCCGCCATCCAGATGGCGTCTCGCTGCGGGTCAAAGTCCTGCAGTGCCGAAGCGAACTCATCCAGTTGATCGCCCAGAATCAGGACGAGGTGGCGCAGTGGCCGCGTCATGCCAGCGCCTGTTTGTGGCTGCGCCGGCAGCGCTCGGAACAATAGCGCACCTGGTCCCAGTTCTTCGCCCAGGCCTTGCGCCAGCTCATGTGCCGGGCGCAATGCACGCAGGGTTTGCCGGGCAGGGAAAGTTTGTTGCCTTTGAAGGGAGATTTCATCGTGCAGCAACTACGTTTCGAAACGCGTCGCCAGATCAAAAAAAAAAGCGGGTCACTCGAGTGACCCGCTGAATACACCTGGGATGTGCAAAGCGGTTTGTCAGGGTGTCACGGTCACTGGCACGTAGGCATTGGACCAGCAGCACTGATTGTCGAACTGGCTGTCAGGCGCTTCGAAGTTGTCAACGCGCAGACGCACGACATAGTCCCCTGGCGCTGTAAACGTGGCTGTTGTCGTGACTTCCGTCCAGCCGTTGGTGCTGGCGGCGCCACTTTCACCGCCGGCTGCGCCGCGCTCGCGACCCGTGACTTTGGCCACGTCGAAGCTGACGTTGCCCGGGCCCTGGTGCATGATCCACTCGGTTCCCAACGCGAAGGTGTCCTGCTCAAGTTCATACTCGTCGCGCTCGCCGCGGTCCTGAATCAGCGCAGACAGCGTCACTGGCTTTCCGACTGCAGCCGTGAGGCGGGACGCGTAGATGCCTTCGCGATCGGTTGCTTCCGGACCACTTGCCTCAAACCGGATGGCGGGATTCAAGGATCCGAAGGCTGCGGGTGCACGGCTCATCTCGTATGAGCTGTGTATCGCATGTCCGGGAATCGCATAGGTGTGGCCGGCGTGGGTCAGATTCCAGACGACCGGGGTGTCCTTCATCTCCTGGGGCACGGTCACAGCAAACACGCCGCGCTCCTGCAGACCGACGAACCCACCACGACTGTAGGTCGGGAAGTGCGTGGGCTGCACGCCGTCGAACTGCGCGGGTTCGAGGAAGTTGTTCGGCCCGAGCGGAATGTCGACAATCTCCAGCGCGTTCTTGTTGGCGAAGCCAAAGACGTAGGTGGTTGACCCGTCCTCATTGGCGATCCAGCCGTTGAACATCGGGGCGATCACGTCGCCCTTGTCTCGCTGGGCGGCCAGTGCGTAGTCACGCAGATTTTCGGGCAGCTGGGCTTGCAGTGGCGCCATCCAGATGCCGCTCAGGGCGACTGCTATGGCTGTGCTGGCAAATTTGACTGATTTTTTCATGGCTCACTCTCCTACGGACGCAACTGCGCCGGCTTCACGATCCTTACGCTCGACAAGCAATTCTTCGTACCCTTCTTCATCCAGATGCGTGACAGCGATCCAGGCGTGGGACATTTCATCCGTGGTGCGCTGACCTGCTCCTACCCACTGCGCCGGGTCAGGATTGCGGGGGTTGTCCGCGCTGTTGTCGAACCAGGACGTCAGGATGATCGTGGCACCGGCAGGCAGCAGAGGCTGGAAACCGTCTTCGTACGTGTGACTGTGGTTCCAGCCAGCGTTCCAGTTGGAGATCTGGCTCAGGATCTCACGACGTCCTGTGCGCGGATCGAACGACTCGATGGACATCGCCACGCCACGCAAGTGCAGGTGTGGCTGGAAGCTGTCGATACGGACCGGGTGGTCAAAAGAGTGGAAACCCTGTGTCATCAGCTTGCCATGGGGCGGAATCAGGTAGTCACCACCACCCTGCAGGGCATACAGACGCAGATCCTGCGGGTAGGCAGCGGCTTCGTCGAATTCATCTTCTTCGTCGTAGTACCAGATGCCGACAGACACCTGATCATCGGCAACGAAGTTGCCATCGGGATAATAGTGAATGCTCCACTTGACCTTGGAATCCACTGGCACTTTGCGGCAGGCGCCGGCTGGCACTTTTTCACCCAGCTTGCCGAAGGCGAACTCGGAAAGACGAATGTCATCTACCCACTCACCGGCTTCATTCTTGACCAGGAAGTGAGAGTTGGCGTGGTGCGTGGAACCGTGGGCGGCCTTCGAGGGCAATGTCTCTACTGCCTTGATGCAGCGGGACTCGTTGATGTTGGCGTCGACTTCCGGCTCCCACCACAGATCCTGGCCGTTTGCGGGGACGTCCCATGCAGCAGACTTAATCACGTGGTCAGGCTGACCCAGTTCGTCGGCCAGACGCCATTCGCCAATGGCCGGGTACTTCACAGGCTCGGGCAGGTCTGCGGGATCGCCCATCGGGGCGCCGGTTTCAACCCACTTCACAATCGTGTCGATGTCGGCCTGTTCCATGCGCCAGTCGTCACGCAGCTCCTGCACGCCCACGTGGGCATCGTACTGATAAGGGGGCATCTCGCGCTGTTGCACTTTCATGGCGATCAATGGCGCCCAGGGGCGGACTTCTTCGTAGGTCAGGAACGACATCGGGCCGATCTGTCCCGGCTGGTGACAGCCCTGGCAGTTGTCCTGAATGATGCGGGACACTTCACGGGCATAGGTAATGTCGTGCGTGACTGGTTCGGCGGCGCCTGCCAGTGTGGGCAGTATGGCCATCATCGGCAGCAAGCCTGCAATTCTCGTTTTTCTCATGATCCTCTCCTGACTTTTTCCAGTGATAAAGCTGTCTGCGGTGCTACTTCGAGGTAGCCCTTGGAAATGCAGTCTAGAGAGATGGGTTCCGGATTTATTGATGTAGATCAGACTCGAACGCGAGCGTCAGGCGGGGCAGGAACGGAATGTGCAATTGTTGATTTGGATCAAAGGGGCAGCAGCACTTGGCGGCGCGAAGGCCACTGCTCCCCTTGATCTCGTCTTCAGGACTGGACGGCGTTCAGGGCCGCCAGCACCCGCTCCTTGCGGAAGGGCGCGCGGCGCAGACGCACGCCGGTCGCATCGAAGATCGCATTGGCCACGGCTGCGATCATCGGCTTGTGGCTGGTCTCTCCGGCGCCATAGTGCGGCAGGTCGGGCCGGTCAGGATTCGGGTCGCCATTGACCAGCACGATGTCGATGGCCTCGGGGGTGTCGGAGTGGCGCATGCTGGGGTGAGTCGCCCAGTCCACGCTGGTGACCTTCTCAGTATCGAATTGCACCTCTTCCCAGAGCGCTCGGCTGAGGCCATGCAGCATGCCGCACTCGACGGTGTTCCTGAGGCCCACGGGGTTGATCGCCAGCCCGCAGTCATGGGCGCAGACAAGACGGCGCACCCAGACATGGCCCGTCTCGCGAGTGACCTCCACCTCGGCGATCACAGCCACCACGGTATTGTTGCGGTAGGTGTAGGCGATACCCCGGCCGCTCAGAACCGGTCCGCTGGCCGGTGCTCCGGGGGCAGACCGCACGTCCCAGCGGCCATGGGCGGCAACTGCCGCGTCCAGCACCGCCAGCGAGCGGGCCCGGCGAAAACTGTCGTCCTCCGGGCTGGCTGCAATCAGTTCTCGGCGGAACTGCACCGGGTCACGCCCGGACGCCGCTGCCAATTCGTCGATGAAGCCCTCGAAGGCGTACGTGACCTGGGGACCGTCCGGATCGCGCAGATTGCCGGTGCGCAGCGGCGTCTCCCACACCAGCGGCAGCGCCAGCACATGGCCGGCCAGACGCAGATGCTCGATGCCGTACAGCACGCTCGGCAGGGCCGCGCCGCCAGCCGCCGGACGCGCTGGCCGCCGTCCCATGAGCTGCGCAATCAGCACCGTGTCAGGTTCGTTGTAGCCCACGTGGGCGTAATCCAGCGCACGCGCCTCATAGTCCAGTGCCGTCAGCCTGCCACCCGCGTCCAGGGCACCGCGCATCCGGAAGGCATAGGCCGGGCCCTTGGTGTCCCAGGCCGTCTCTTCGTGGCGCATCCACTGCACACGCACCGGACGGCCCAGGGTGTGGGCCAGATACGCCGCCTCGAAGCCGACATCGTCCGCCGCCGTGCGCCCGTAAACCTGCGGCCCGTCCATGTACACCACGCGTACGCGCTCCCGGGGCAGATTCAGAAACTGTGCGATGCCTGTGCGCAGGCTGTAGGTCTTCATGTCATTGGAGTAGATCGTCAGCTGGTTGTCCGACGGGTCGGCCAGCGCAAAGGCCGGGCCGATCGCGGTGTGCCCCTGGAACGGCACCTCATAGTCCGCCTCCAGGGTCTGTGCAGCCGCGGCAAAGGCTCCCGCAGGATCGCCGCTCACCCGAGGCTCGCGGCTCGACGTCGGCGGGGAAGCGCGCAGATAGTCGAACAGGTCTTCGGAAGCCGGGAAAGGTGCCTGCGCGGGTGGGGTCCATTCGGCTCGCAACTGCTGCGCCGCCTGGATGGCCTGTTCCTCGCGTTCGCACACCACCGCCAGATAATTGCCTTCCTGCACCACCCTCACAAAACCGGGAATGCCAGCCACAGACGTCTCATCGACACTGCGCAGCGTCGACCCGGCCAGCGGCGGGCGGATATTGCGCGCATGCAGCATGCCGGGCAGACGCACGTCCACAGCCCAGGTCAGCGATCCGTCCACCTTGGGCGGAATATCGTCGCGAGGCAGTGACTGCCCCATCACCTGCATTTGCTGCACGGGTTTGACCGCGGCGGCGCCAGTGGTGGCATTCACGTTGGCACCCGTCAGGCTGACGTTGAAGCGACGCCCGCCGACCAGCTCTGCATAGCTGATCGAACGAGAGGAGTCGGCGATTGCCAGTACCCTGCCCTGGGCTGCGGTGACGTCAGAGACCGGCAACTGCAGCTGCGCGGCGCCCAGCTCCAGCAGCACGCGCCGGGCCTCGGCCGCCACGCGGCGCATGGGCCAGCCGTCCGTTTCAATGGCGTCTGAGCCGCCGGAGCCGCCCTGGTCCGGGGTGATGTCGGTGCTGCCCATGAGCAGACGCGTCTGGGCGAAGGCGATGTCGAGCTCGTCACACATCATTTGCCGGAATGCGGTGCTGGTGCCCTGCCCGCCATCGGTCTTGCCGACATAGAAGGTGGCGGTGTTGTCGGGATGAATGACGATCCAGGTATCGAGCTGCAGAAAGTCCAGGTCGGGATAGGGGCCGTCCGCGGCCGCCTGAGCCAGTGCACGGCCAACGGGCAATGCACTCGCTCCAACGCTGAGCACCAGGGCGCCGGAGGACGCCAGGAAGTGGCGGCGGGACAGTGTCGGGTTCAGACGCCGCAGGGCGTCTTCCAGTGCGTGAGGCAACTCAAGTGAGGTCTTCATGCGGCAGCCTCCGGGTCGGTGGCACCGACGACGCGCTTGATGGCCGCTTGAATGCGGTAATAGGTCATGCAGCGGCACAGTACGCCTTCCATGCCGGCTCGAATCTCGGCATCGGTGGGGCGGGGGTTGTTATCCAGCAAGGCTTTGGCAGTAAGGAGCTGGCCGTTCTGACAGTAGCCGCACTGCGGCACCTGTTCGTCGATCCAGGCCTGTTGCAGTGGATGCAGGGCGCCGTTCTGCGCCAGTCCTTCGAGGGTGGTGATCGCCCCGCTGACAGCGGAGACAGGCAGCACGCAGGAACGCACTGCCGCCCCATCGATCAGCACGGTACAGGCCCCGCACTGCCCAAGGCCGCAGCCGAAGCGCGGCCCGCGCAGCGCGAGGTCATTACGCAGTACATACAGGAGAGGGGTGGATGGCTCGACGTCCACCTCACGCACCGCCCCGTTGACGTTCAATGCCAATATGCTCATGGTTTACCCGTATAGACTCAGTATGAGCTCTGAGAATATACGGGCGTTCCACCATCGTCGAGCGTTACAGCACTCAGAAGTTGAAGCGCAGACCACCGATGTAGCGTGGGCCGAAGCGTTCCACTTCGATCGGGAAGGCACTGTCGTCCGCATAGCGAATGGCCAGCGAGTCACTCAGGTTGACTGCATCGAAGAACACTTCGAAGGCTTCGTTGACCTGGTAACGCACAGACAAGTCCACTTCGTCATCAGCCGCCCAGAAGATATCGCCGAGGCCGCTTGGCAGGAGGACGCCGTTCACCACACGGTAGTCACCGATGGACTGACTCCAGTCAGTGCGGTACTGGTAGGCCAGACGCACGGTCACTCCATACTTTTCGTATGTCGCCTGCACGTTGTACACCTCGTCAGACGTGCCCGGCACGCGGATAGTCCGCACGGGAACGCCAGCCACAGGCGCCGTGTCCACTTCCGAATCCGAGAACGTGGCAGACAGGTTCACGCCGAAGCCTTCCATCCACTCGGGCATGTTCATGCTGCGTGCCAGACGCTCCGCTGAGGCCACGTAGGCCAGCTCGATACCCTGCAGATTGCCTTCGCCCGCGTTGCCAATGGCGGTCTGGAGGTAGCCTGAACGGTCCAGGCCGGCAACGTCCAGGGTGTCCAGTCCGAACACATTCGACTGTCGCACCAGCACATCGTTCAGGCTCTTGTAGAACACACCTGCCGAGAAGAAGTCGCCGGAAGGCATGTACCATTCCAGATAGGCATCCAGGCCGGTCTGTTCTTCAGGCTTCGCTTCCGGATTGCCGCCGGAAATGGTCTGCGCAGCGTCGTTGACACTGAAGTTGGGGCGCAGATCGTCGAAGTCAGGGCGCGACGCAGAAGTCGTGATGCCAAAGCGAGCCTTGACCTCTTCCGACACATTCCAGTTCAGGTGCGCGCTCGGGTAGACCATGGTGTCGTCGCTGCTGACATCGACAAGGCGCGTCTGCGCCGCTGTAGTGCCTACGGCGGGGAAATTCACAAAAGCTTCACCGGTATTGGCGATCTGCTCGATACGTGCGCCATACACCACATTGCCCCAGCTGAAATCGCTGGTGGCCATGGCGTACAGTGCCTTGACTTCTTCCGTGACTTCCCAGTAATTGCCGCGCGTGTCCTGCAGCGTGGCAGCGCCGGTGCGCACCTGCTCGTCCATGTAATTGGTGGTAAAGGACTGATTGGTGTAGCGGAAGCGGTAGTTCAGATCCTGCCCGCCCAGATAGCTCTGGTCGCTGGCAAAGGTGGCCCATGTCGGGATGGTGCCAGTAGAGAACGTGCGGCGGTAGGCCACTTCCTCGGAGGTCTTGGTACGCTCGGTATACAGGCCGCCGAACTCCATGATGGTTGGCAGACCCATGAACACTGTCTCGTGGTCCAGATCAATCTTCAGCGTATCTGCCATCGTGAGATCGCCGCCTTCCAGGTTGCCAATGCTCTGCATCGGGAACTGGAAGTCTTCGATATTGGTGATCTGCGGACCCTTTGTGCGGGCTGTGGTCGGGCCAGTCGTGGTGAAGAAGCGCAAGGTGTTCTCTTCGCCATCGCGGAAGTCGTAGTCCACTGAGGGGCGCAGCGCGAAGCCGGACGGGCTGCTCAAGGACGCTGTGACGGGAGTATTGCGGCCATCCTCTGTCTCTGTGCGGTTCAGGCGCCAGGACACATTCCAGCTGTCCAGGGCATGTTCGCCACCCAGAGTATTGGTAAACGCATATTCTTCTGTATCCCGGTAGTCGATACGGGCATCGATTCGCGCCCCGTACACAGTGCCGGCAACAGGATTGCTGGCATTGATGTAGCCCGCGCTGGTATAGCCTGCGCCTGCCGCATCAGTGCCCTGGTCCAGACGCACGATGAAGTTGTCGCGCAGTTCGTCGTCATGGAACATGGTGTAGATGGAGCTGACGAACACCGTGTTGTTGTCGTCCGGGCGGTAGTCGAAGCGCAGGGACGCGGAGTAGTTCTCGCGGGTCAGACGGTAGTGCTTGTTTTCGTGCTCGCGGGCGAAGCGCTTCGTGGGAGCAAAGTTGTTGCTCAGGTAGGGGTCCGTCTCCCAGTTGTCTGTGGCCATCTCGCGCTGGTAGTAAGAACCCTGGGCCAGCACGCCCAGGCTGCCATCCAGCAGCACATTCGAGTAGGTCAGGGCAGTGTCCAGCTCGTCGCCGCCACCCAGGTCCACGCGTCCTGCTCCGACTTTGCCCGTGATCTTCTGGCCGGGATTGTCGAAACCCGTGCGGGTGATGATGTCGATGTTGCCAGCGACCGTGGTGCCCGCCATGGACGGCACGATGGCCTTCTGCACGATAATCTGTTTGGCAATGGCAGAGGGGATGTTGTCAAAGCGCGAGGCACGGCCTTCCGGGCTGACGATGCTCAGGCCGTCAAAGGACAGTGTGGTCCAGTAATTGGGGGCGCCGCGCAGGTTCACGTAACGCGCCTGGCCCTGGTCGCGCTCAATGCCGACGCCGGGCAGACGGCCCACAGCGAAGGCGATGTTCTGGTCTGGCAGGTTGCCGATGGCATCAGCGGACAGCACGCTCACCAGGGAGTCGGAATTGCGCTGAATCTCCAGAGCCGCGGCCACGCTTTCCGCCATTGGGCGGCGTATGCTGACGTTGATCTCGGTGATCTCGGTGGCTGGCTGCGCGTGGGCACCTGCGCTCACGCTGAGTACGGTAGCGCCCAGCAGCAGGGTTCTGACTTTGTTCATAAGGTTTCCTTTGGAGTCTGTGGGGTTGTTATGGATGACTGACACTGATTTCGTAAATGATTCCTTCGTCGGGCCTGTCGTTGGGGCCGGACTGGGAAGAGAAGTACAAGCGCTGGAACGAGGGGTCGAAGGCCGGGCCGCAGATCTCGGACAGGGGCTGACCCGTCACCTGCACCACCGGCAGCACCAGCCCGTCGGGGCCGAGCAACACGATCTGCATGTCGCCGCCGTCCTCTGCCACCAGCACATCGCCGGCGGCCGTGATGGTCACGTTGTCGACGCCTTTCAAATGGGGTGCCGTGGTCTGCATGAAGTCATACAGCACATCGATCTGTTGGCTGCGGGTATCCAGACGCCATACGCGGTTGTCACCTTTGGTGGTGAAATAAATCAGGCCGTCTGCAAAGGCGATGCCTTCGCCCCCGCTGAACGTTGACGCCTGATCCACTTGCTCGCGCGTGGGCTCGGTGGTGGCGGCGGGGTCGGGCACGTCATGCCAGACCACCTGGCGGGTGCCTTCCGTGGCCACTACCTCCGCAATCTGCAATGTGCCGGCGGACAAGTCGGGCAGCGCGTTCGCTGGCACAAAGCGGTAAAGACAGCCATCGGGCTCGTCTTCGGTGAGATAGAGATGGCCGTGCACCGGATCAACGGCCACGGCTTCATGTTTGAACAGGCCCAGCGCCGGGCGTGCCTCGCCTGGCTTGACGCCGAACGGATCGCACTCCCACACCAGGCCGCGATCCACTTCTTCGCAGGACAGCCAGGTCTGCCAGGGAGTCTGACCCCCGGCACAATTGTTGTTGGTGCCGGTCAGAATGGCGTAGGCGTCCTGAATCTCGCCGTTCGCGCTGAAGCGCACCGAGCCAACACCACCGCCGCCTTCCTCAGTATTCATTTCACTGTTGGAGACATAGACCCACCCGCCATCAGGCGTGGGAAATGTGGCGCCCCCATCGGGTGACGCATGCAGGCGAAAGGCGGAAGACGCGACGACCGGCTGTCCCGAACGGGCGATGATGCGCGACTGGAACCCGGGCAGCAGACGCAGGCCATTGGCATCGGGCTCGCCCAGCTGACCCAGCGCTTCAGGGTTGGCGAACAGGGGCATGGCGTGATTTTCGGCGGCCAGCAAGGGCGTACGCAGGCCCTGGAGCAGAAAGGCAGAGAAGCCCACGGAGCCCCAGGCGAGGAACTGACGACGAGCAAGTGTGGGATTAATCATTGGACAGGGATCACCGCTTCTCGGATGGATTGAAGACCAAACGGGATTTAACTACGGGATCGTGAAAGTGGCGTGACAGTGGCGTGGCAGTTTCGTGGCAGTGGTGTGTCCGGATCTGTGGGAGCGGGCTTGCCCGCGAACAGGGCTTACAGCAGGTCGAAGCGGCCGGCGTTCATCACCTTTGTCCAGGCGGCCACGAAGTCCTTCACGAACTTCGCCTGGCCATCGTCCTGGGCATAGACCTCGGCGTAGGCACGCAGCACCGAGTTGGAGCCAAACACCAGATCCACACGGGTGGCCGCCCACTTCACGGCCCCTGACTTGCGGTCGCGGATCTCGTACAGATTCCTGCCTGCAGGCTTCCAGGTGTTGGCCATGTCGGTCAGGTTCACGAAGAAGTCATTGCTGAGCACCCCCACGCGGTGCGTCAGCACGCCATGTGCACTGCCGCCGTGGTTGGTGCCGAGCACGCGCAGGCCACCCACCAGCACTGTCATCTCGTGTGCTGTCAGGCCCATGAGCTGGGTGCGGTCCAGCAGCAATTCCTCGGCGCTGACGGCATAGTCCTTCTTCAGCCAGTTGCGGTAGCCATCGTGAATCGGCTCCAGCGGCTCGAAAGACTCGACGTCCGTCATGTCCTGGGACGCATCGCCACGCCCGGGCGCAAACGGCACATCCACTGCCACACCAGCGGCACTGGCTGCCTGCTCGATTGCCACATTGCCGGCCAGCACGATCACATCGGCCAGGCTGGCGCCGCTGCCATCGGCGATCGAGCGCAACACGCCCAGCACTTTCGCCAGACGCGCCGGCTCATTGCCTTCCCAGTCCTTCTGCGGAGCCAGACGGATACGGGCGCCATTGGCGCCGCCGCGCATGTCCGACCCACGGTAGGTGCGGGCACTGTCCCAGGCCGTGGCCACCATCTCGCTGATGCTCAGGCCGCTGGCGGCAATATTGGCCTTCACAGCAGCCACATCGTATGACGTGTTGCCAGCCGGCACCGGGTCCTGCCAGATCAGGTCTTCCTGCGGCACTTCCGGGCCCAGGTAGCGCACCTTCGGGCCCATGTCGCGGTGGGTCAGTTTGAACCAGGCGCGGGCAAAGACATCCGAGAAGTACGCATGATCGTTGTAGAAGCGTTCGGAAATCCGGCGGTAGATCGGGTCCATCTTCATGGCCATGTCGGCGTCGGTCATGATGGGGTTGTGGCGCTTGCCCGGGTCTTCCACATCCACGGGCTTGTCTTCCTCGCGGATATTGATGGGCTCCCACTGATTGGCGCCGGCCGGGCTCTTCTTCAGTTCCCAGTCGTAGGTCATCAGCATGTGGAAGTAGCCGTTGTCCCACTTGGTGGGGTTGGTGGTCCACGCGCCTTCCAGGCCGCTGGAGACGGTGTCGCGGCCCACGCCACGGGAGGTGTGGTTCATCCAGCCCAGGCCCTGCTCCTGCAGCTCTGCTCCCTCGGGATTCGGGCCCAGGTTCGCGGCGCTGCCATTGCCGTGGCACTTGCCGACGGTATGACCGCCGGCGGCCAGGGCGACTGTCTCTTCGTCGTTCATGGCCATGCGGGCAAAGGTCAGACGCACGTCATGCGCTGTCTTGAGCGGGTCGGGCACGCCGTTGACGCCTTCCGGGTTCACATAGATCAGGCCCATCTGCACGGCGGCCAGCGGGTTCTCCAGCGTCTCGCGGTTGTCGCCCTCGTAGCGGGTAGACGACAGCCACTCTTTCTCCGAGCCCCAGTAGATGTCCTTCTCGGGGTGCCAGATATCTTCGCGGCCGAAAGCGAAGCCAAAGGTCTTCAGGCCCATGGATTCGTAGGCAGCATTCCCGGCCAGCACGATCAGGTCGGCCCAGCTGATCTTGTTGCCATACTTCTTCTTGATCGGCCACAACAGGCGGCGGGCCTTGTCCAGGTTGACGTTGTCGGGCTAGGAATTCAGGGGCGCAAAGCGCTGGTTGCCGGTGCCGGCGCCCCCACGGCCATCAGCGATGCGGTAGGAGCCCGCGGCGTGCCACGCCATGCGGATCATCAGACCACCGTAGTGCCCCCAGTCGGCGGGCCACCAGTCCTGACTGTCCGTCATCAGGGCGTAAAGGTCCTGCTTCAGTGCGGCGACGTCGAGGGTCTTCAGGGCTTCGCGATAGTTGTAGTCGGGGTCCAGCGGATTCGTCTTGCTGTCGTGCTGGTGCAGGATGTCCAGGTTGAGGGCATTGGGCCACCATTCCATGTTCGACATACTGGTTGTCGTCGCGCCACCGTGCAGCACCGGGCACTTGCCGGCGTTGTTCTGATTGTTGCTCTCCATCGTGATCTCCTTTCATGACATGGGTACATGTATCCAAATGAACAGACAGGAGTCTACGCGCGCAAAATTTCACCAGCCACCGCAATCTCCCTATCGTGATTATAATCAGGAGCCGGGCAGTTCAGGCTTTGAGGAGGTGCAGCGTGTCGGCATCGCGGCGCGCTTTGTGCTGCTGCTCCAGGCGCGCGACACAGCGGTACAGCGCTTCGTGAGAGACGCCAAGCTGACGGGCGATGGACTTCAGTCCCGAGCCCAGGGGGTAGGACCCGTCGCTGCCTTCGGTCTCGACCAGATGCAGCAGGCGCTCTTCCACGGTCAGCAGACTCAGACGCTCACACTGCCGGCGCAGGCGCATGATCTCGCTATTCAGCATGCTGACCCAGCGCATGGAAAAGGCCGGATCAGTCGCCAGCACCTGCCGAAGATCACGCAGCGGGATGCGCACGGCGATAGTGTCGGCCACTGCCACGGCGTCGCAATGGTAGGAAGGTGACTGCAGGCTGGCCTCGCTCACAAAGCCGTGACGGGTGCGCTGCAGGATGATGGCATTGCCTTCGAGACTGTAGCGCTCGAGCGTTACCTCGCCGGTTTCAACGAAGAACATGAATTCGGGTTTGCGACCGGTTTCGAACAGGCGGCTGCCCCGGGGATAGTGCAGGCTGACGCAATGGCTGTGGATGCCCGCGGGGAGCAATTCAAGAAGATCAGAGGGCGGGGCACGGTTCAGCATATGATCGGGATCATAGGCCTGTGCCCCGCTGTGTTCAATGCCCCGGTGTCACGTCCTTGCGCTTGCGGCTGTACCAGAGACTGGCCAGTACAGAGAGCACCAGAATCGTTGCCACCACGCTCAGCGACACCAGCACAGGAATCTTTACCAGGTCCACGATCAGCATCTTGGTGCCGATGAACATCAGAATCACCGCCAGGCCGTACTTGAGCAGCTCGAAGCGGTCGCCCATGTCAGCCATCAGGAAGTACATGGCGCGCAGACCCAGAATGGCGAAGAGGTTGGAGGTGAGCACGATGAAGGGGTCGGTGGTAATGGCGAACACGGCCGGGATGCTGTCCACGGCGAAGATGACATCGGAAATCTCGACCAGCACCAGCGCCAGAAACAAGGGCGTGATCATGCGCACGCCGTTGTGCACGACAAAGAAGCGCTCGCCTTCCAGGTGGTCCGATACAGGGTAATGGCCGCGAATCCAGCGGATGAACGGGTTATTCCCGAGGTTCGGGTCATGCTCGGCAAACCACATCATCTTGATGCCGGTGATGATGAGGAAGGCGCCGAACACATACAGCAGCCAGTGGAACTCATTGATCAGCCAGCTGCCGGCGAACACCATGATGGTGCGCAGCACGATGGCCCCGAGAATGCCGTAAAGCAGCACGCGGCGTTGCAGTTCCAGGGGAATTGCAAAGTAGCTGAAGATCATCATCCACACGAAGACATTGTCTATCGCGAGGGACTTTTCGACGAGATAACCTGTGAGGAACTCCGTGACCTTGACGTTGGCGACGGCGCGCCCGGCAGACTCATCCAGATACATCCAGAGCCCGGCGGCAAACAGCAGCGACACCGTGACCCACGCCAGAGACCAGCTGGCAGCTTCCTTGAGAGAAACGCGGTGCTGCTTGCCCCCGCCGACCAGCAGCAGGTCTACCAGTAACATAATTGCCACGATGACTGCGAAAACAACCCACATCCACACGTTGCCGACCGATTCCATGCTGTGCTCCAAAAATGCAAAAAAGGCCTGATTCCATGGGACTGAGGCCCTGCGTCTGTTCCCCCATGTCGGCGCTGAGTGTAGGCGGGCATACGGCGAAGTCAAGCTCATTAGGAGGCAGACTCTGGCCACAAGAGTGACTGCGAACGCCGTGCAGGGACACTGCTTCGCGTGGCGCTGTTCGCGAGCAGGGCTCGCTCCTACAGGCAATTGCTGCCTTCTTTCCCCATGTCACCTGTCACGAAAACCCCTTAGAATGGCGCCAATCATCCCAAATCGGAGCCCCTGCATGAGCATCAGTCGTCGCAACTTCTTCAAGATCACCGGCCTCGGAGCCGCCGCAGCTGCCAGTCCTGGCGCCTTTGCCCAGAACGCCGCACCGGCCAGCCCGGGCAATGCCGTGCTGGACTACCCCGTGCAGAGCATCGGTCGCGTGGACTCCCTTGTCGTCAATCAGCCCGTCAACTTCAATTACCCTGATCAGTTTTCCGCCTGCCAGCTGCTCAAGCTTGGTCATGCCGTGCCCGGTGGCACCGGCCCGCAGCAGGACATCGTGGCCTACAGCATTCTGTGCCCGCACATGGGTTGCCCCACAAGCTATGAAAGTGAGTCCCGGCGCTACAAGTGCAGCTGCCACTTCAGTGTGTTCGACCCGGAGATGGGCGGCCAGCAGGTGCTGGGTCAGGCCACGCAGGACCTGCCACGCATCCAGCTCGACATTGATGCCGGCGGTGAGATCCGCGCCGTGGGCGTGCAGGGCCTGATTTACGGGCGGCAGTCCAATGTGCTGACGCAGGAGGTGAGCGCATGAGCCAGTTCAGCGATCGCATCCCCCTGCCCCCGGTCGATGCCCAGACCACCAATTTGACCTGCCACTTCTGCATCGTTGGCTGCGGCTACAAGACGTACAAATGGCCAAGTCATCAGGAAGGCGGCCGGCTGCCGCAGGACAACGCGCTGGGTCTGGACTTCACGCAGCCACTGGCGCCCCTGTCGGCGTGTCTGAGCCCGGCGATGGTCAACAGCCTGCGGGACAAGGAAGGCAAGGACTGGCACGTGATGATCGTGCCCGACAAGGACTGCGTGGTGAATCAGGGCCAGGCCTCAACCCGTGGCGGCATGATGGCCAGCCTGATTGCCAATGGCAGCGGCGTGTCGGCCAGCCGTCTGAGTTCTCCCCTGCTGTACAGCGGCGCCAACTGGCGACCGGCCGGCTGGGACGAGGCGATGGCCCTGTACGCCGGCCTGACGAAGCGCATTCTGGATGAGGACGGTCCCGACGCCCTGATGTTCAACCTGTTTGACCACGGCGGCGCCGGCGGCGGCTACGAAAACACCTGGGCCTCAGGCAAGCTGATCTTCACAGGCCTTGGCACCACCATGGTCCGCATCCACAACCGGCCGGCCTACAATTCCGAGTGCCACGCCACCCGCGACATGGGCATCAACGAACTGAACAACAGTTACGAAGATGCGGAAGTGGCAGACGTGCTGTGGTCCATCGGCAACAATCCCTACGAGACCCAGACCAACTACTACCTGGTGCACTGGATTCCCAACCTGCAGGGCGCCACCGTGGCGAAGAAGCAGGCGTGGTTCCCGGGTGAAACCGTGGGCCGTGGCCGCATCATCTTCGTGGACCCGCGCCGCACCGTCAGCATCGCCGTGGCCGAAGAGGCTGCAGGGGCCGAGAATGTATTGCACCTGGCCATCAACCCCGGCACCGACACCGCGCTGTTCAACGGGCTGCTGACCTATGTGGTGGACCAGAACTGGATTGACAGCGACTTCATCGCTGCCCGCACCACAGGATTCGAGGCCGCCGTGCAGGCCAACCGCCTGAGTCTGGACCAGTGCAGTGCCATCACCGGCGTGCCCGTGGCGCAGCTGCAGCAGGCGGCCGAGTGGTCCTACAAGCCCAAGGCGTCGGGCCATCGTCCGCGCGCGATGCATGCCTACGAGAAGGGCATCATCTGGGGCAATGACAATTACCGCATCCAGTCAGCGCTGGTGGATCTGGTGCTGGCCACCGGCAATGTGGGCGGACGGCGCGGTGCAGGCGTGGTGCGCATGGGCGGCCATCAGGAAGGTTATGTGCGTCCGCCCTA
>Ga0255140_1000155_pt1 | contig 30751 bp, 32 predicted proteins | sample Law_Colum_RepC_8_FD_188547 | JGI IMG/M metagenome (GOLD analysis project Ga0255140, IMG submission 188547) | Freshwater microbial communities from St. Lawrence River, New York, United States - Law_Colum_RepC_8d | ecosystem: Environmental > Aquatic > Freshwater > River | place: USA: New York...
CTGGCTTCTATATGCCGAAATTCAGCTGGCCTGTAAGTGCCGAAAACGCACTGGCTCCCATATGCCGAAAACGGGGTGGCTCCTAAATGCCGAAAACGGATTGGACTCTATATGGTGAAAAGTGACAGCTCAGCGCCCGTCGCCCGCTTGCCAGGTTGCTAGGGGCGGGAATCGTCACCGTGGGAACGTCGTGACCAAAAGTGGCCATGAATCCTTGGCGTCGCTGTTGGGCTCGCTCGTCATCACCCGTGGCTAAGGCCACATTCTTCCACCCGCGCGACAGGAAAAAACCAGCCACCGCATTGCCCACCTTGATGTGCGAAAAGCCAACAATCATGTCAATTGGATGCTCGCTAAGGTCCCAGGTCTCCACAACTGGAACACCAAGATTTTTCAGGAGTTCGCGAGCCTTGGGCGAGTGCACCTGACCGGCAACAACTACGCCGTCTGGTCTACGCCCCATCAAACTTGAAATTAGCTTTTCCTCGCGCGCATGGTCATAACCGGTCTGCCCAAGGATAAGTTGATATCCGCTCGTATCCAACGTTTCCGTCATGACCCGTACTGTGGGCAGGAACTGCGGCACGGAAATGATCGGAACTAAACCGACTACAGTCATGCTGCGACGCGACTTCAAGCCACCCGCTAGCATGTTGGGTATGTAGCCAGTAGCGATGACCGCTTGCTTGACCTTTTCGATTGCCGGTTTGGATACCTTCTCGGGTGTGCGCAAAGCACGCGAGGCACTACTGCCTCAACGAGCATTCCGCACGAGCCGTACCGGCAGTCGGTCATCGCGGTGAGATGGAGTTCGTGAATGAGATCGGTGAGGTTGTGCGTCCAGTCCCGTCATGCCCCAGTCATCAAGCACCAACACATCCGTCTTGGCCAATTGAAGCAGCCACTTCCCAAACGTGCCATTGCCATGGCGTATGTGCAATTCTTCGCCAAGTCGAGGAACTCTTTGGTAAAGCGCTGTGTGGCCCTTTCTGGTGGCGTACTGTGCCAGCGCACACGCAAGCCACGATTTACCCGAGCCAGTGGCGCCGGTGATCAACACACTGTGCCCCGAAGCAATCCAATCTCCCAAGGCCAAGCTCATCACCGCTCGCCTCTCAAGCCCACGGCCCGCTCTTGTGTCCAAATCCTCAATGCAAGCTTGCGGGTATTTCAGCCTCGCATCCCTGAGCAAGCGAGCCTGCCTTTTGTCATTGCGGTGGTGAACTTCTCGGTCCACCAAGAGGGCCAAGCGCTCTTCAAAGCTCATGGCACTCATGCCAGCTTGGCCCAGTTGCTCTTGTAAACCCAAAGCCATCCCGGCCATACGTAAATCTTGAAGTTGCGTAATCGTTGTGTTCATCATCATGTTGTTGTCCTGTCTTTGATGTTCTTTTTTTGCTCATTGGTAATACTTGGCGCCGCGCACATGGGCGTGCTCTGGGCTTTGCCACGCTGGCGCCACTGGCGCTCCCACTTTGTCTCGGCCGTTTTGCAAGATGTCTTTGACATGCTGATACCGGCAAGTTCCCAAGCTAAGGGCCACCTCACACGCAGCCTCAAGCCGTGCCTCAGAGAACCTGCGCGCAAGTGAGAGAAGCCCCAAACACGAGCGGTAGCCGTGCTCCGGATGGCGATGGCTGGCAAGCAACTGCGCCACCAATGCGCCAGTGGCGCTGCCAATGCTTTGTCCCCAGTGCACAAGGCGCTGAGGTGTCCACTCAAGGTGCTTTCTGTGAGCCAGCGACAAGTGCTCCACTTGCGTGCTGTACCCACCCTTATGCGCACAGCGCATGTGCGAAGCAACACGGGCGCCGCGGTGCAACATCTCCACCACTTTGGCCGTTACCCTTAGCTCCAACACTTGGCCCACCAAAGCAGTAGGCACGCTGTAGCGGTGGCCCTCAAACTCCACGTGCTGATCGATGTGAACGCGAACAGATTTGAAGAGCGCAAGCTCCCAGCTCTGCGCTGGCAAGGGCTGCAAAGCGGGCGCATCAAGCTGCGCAAACGCAGTGGCTCGGCTGCCTGGTAGCTTTTGAAACGGCCTTGTGTTGAGATACGTCAGCAATGGCGCTATGGCCTCATTGACTTCATCAACAGTCTCAAAGCGCTGGTGGCGAAGCCTCATCATGATCCAGCGCTCCACCACCTGAACGGCCGACTCCACCTTGGCTTTGTCCTGTGGACGCTTAGGCCTTGCTGGCAAGATGGAGCAGCCATAGTGACGCGCAAAGTCTTGAACCGTAGCGCTCATTTGGGGCTCATACCGATCAGACTGGCTGATCATGGCCTTGGGATTGTCGGGCACGATCAGTTGCGGCACGCCGCCAAAGAAGTCCAGCGCTTTCGCAGTGGCCCCAAGCCAATCGGCCATTGTCTCTCTCGGTGTTGCAAAGGCAAAGGTGTAACTAGATGCGCCCAAAGCGGCCACATAGATGTGCGCCCGCGTGCCGTTGTTGAGTTTGATGGTGGGGCCGGCAAAGTCGATGAACAGCTTTTCTCCGGCGCGGTGCACCATGCGCAAAGAGCGCTTGAGGCTTTTAACGTATTGCCGGTAATTGACGCTGAACTGCGAGTACTGGTGCACACGCTCGCCGGGGTGATTCTCCACAAACTCTTGCCACAGCAGCATGATGGTCATGCCTTTGCGGCGCATCTCGTGATGCAGTTGCCCAAAGTCTGGTCGAACAAAGTAATCTGGCGGGGGAGTTGGCGGGATGAGCCTTCTCTCCAGTTCAGCCTCACTCAGCTGAGCAATGTCGTCCCAGCCAAGGCCCAGCTGCGTGGCCAGGCTAATGTATTTGGCAACAACGCCTTTGGAGATTCCCAAAGCGGCAGCGATTTGGCGCTGGGATAGCCGGCCTTTAAGGTACAGCCGCAGAACGTCCCTGATCTTGCGCATATGAATCCTTCGAATGTCGGTCATATCCCGTCCCAAAATGGAGCAGGCTAACCGCACATAGGGTTAAACAAATACGCAATAACGCGGGGTGGCTGTGCCGTTTTGATGATCGCGACCAGTAATTTGATCAAGACCCCCAAAGTGGTCACGATCAATCAAAACAGGTGGTCACGGTCCGTCAAATTCACTGGTCACGATCTACTGGAATGGGTGGTCACGGTCGATCAAAATACCCAGTTGTCGCCGAATCAACATTTTGGATTCTGAACGTACCTTTTGAATTCGAGTGGCGGCTTTGGGTCGACTGCTGCCGGCCAGTTGCGGACCTTGAGGACAAGTGAAATCCGTGGACTGAAACATCCGGTTGGGGTAGTCTGTTGCCGGTCGCTTGCCAACAACGGCTGCCAGCTAGGACAGGGGGGGGCAGCTGGGAGCTGCCGGACATACAGGACAAGGTCTTGCGTGACTTGAATCAATGGGTGGCTGCTACAAGTCTGCCCCAGATTCCATTGCCGTGACGATTGCGCTGAAGTTCACCACTAGCCGATGGGATGGCCTACGCCAGCTGGACAATGAGGTCGACTTTTTGATGATTCTCCAGGTGGTCTGGCCAGATCATCCAGGATAGGGCAGTCTGGCCGCTCATTGCCCTGGCAATGGTGCAACAGTTGCTGCAAGCTGCGTTGCATCGCCTGCATGGCTTCGATGCGCTGCGACAATTCATCCAGGTGCTTTTGTGCAATGCGCTTGACATTGGCGCTGGCACGGCGACGGTTTTGCCACAGCGCGACCAATTCGGCGATCTCGGCCATGGAAAAGCCCAGATCGCGTGCCCGCTTAATGAAACGCAAGGTGTGCACATCGGCCTCGACGTACTGGCGATAGCCGCTGTCGGTGCGCCCCACGCGTGGCAGCAGGCCCAGCGACTCGTAATGGCGCACCATTTTGGCCGAAACACCGGAGAGTTCAGCGGCCGTGCCGATGTTGATAGGCCAGTGTGTGCTGAACATATGACAAACCTCACGCGGCGACGGCATAGCCTTCATCGGCGGGGCATGATGATTTATCCCTCAGTCCACAGGCCTTCTCCCTGCCTACGCGCCATAGGACTGATCTCGTTGAGCAGGATGCTCGCCTCCTTGAGCTGGCAGCCCCCGACTCACAAACCTACTTAACTAGATTCTGGCGCAGGTTGGCAGCGATGAAGCGTTGATTCAAGGCTTCCAGAATTGCATTCTCCATGGGGGCAATCTTCCCTACTAAAGCGCGCTCAACCAATTGCGTTGCTACGGACGCCTGCGGCAAAACAGGGCCAAAAAAATACACGTCCTTATCACCCGTCACCAGCAGGCAGGGAAAACTTTCTACGTCCACATCATCCAGGAGATCAGCACTGTCTTCTATATCAACCCAGGCCCACTCTACTTTTCCATGCCAAACCTTATTCAAAGCTTCAAAAACCTCAAGGTATGCATCGCAGGTGCGACACCAGGCTGCGCACAAGCAATAAACAGTCAGAGTGGTTGGGTGAGGAAGCATCTCATCAAGAAAGTCATGGCAGTGGCTCCATTCTGTCAGAGCTTCTCGACGGAAACTCCGTAGCAATCTGATTCAACCGGAGGCGCGGAGACGGCGGATGCGGCCCCAGTCGACCCGAACGAAGTCTTTGGAGGCAGCCCGGTGCAATGCACCTTCCTTGAAAAGCTTGGCCACCACCCTGCTGGCAGTGGCATGGTTCATGTCGAGCAAATCGGCCATCTCGCACCGACTCGGAAGCCAACACGCGTCCGTTTGCTCTGGGTGCAGTTTCTGGAGTTGCTCCAGTAGCAAAAGCACCTTGTCTCCGGCCTGTGCCCGGTGCAGCTCCACTTTGAACCCAGCAGCTTCTTGCAACAAGTTCAAAGCTGCCGCATTGGCCCAGCGCATCAAAGACACCCCCAGAATCGATTCGATGCCACTGGACAGTGAAATGGCTTCGATCGTCGCGTCAGTACAGACTCTGGCATCAAAATTTCGAGGCTGCTGCAAAAAAATCTCATGACCTAGAACTGCCCCTCGTCCCAGCAGGTGGATGATGCATCGCTCACCTCTTTCGTTCACGCTTTCGAGGCTGACGACGCCCGTTCGAATGCGGTACAGAGTACGGGCGGTCTCGCCTTGCTGATACAGGTAGTTGTTGGCGCATTTGCGAATGGTTTTCACATGCAGGCATTTGCTGTCCAGATCTGGATGGGTGTCCAATGGAGTTGGGAAATGCATCGCCATGGGTGTTCACTGGCGTGGCACCAGAAAAGTTGAAGATTCGACTGTTGATGGTGCATCAGTGTCACCTTCAAGGACTGCAACGAATCGGATGGGGAGAACTTCACCAGTGCGTTGCATGGCTTGAGTGCCTGGCATACGGACGGTCACTGTGAGGGTTTTGGCCTGGGCTGGGGCAAGCTTGGCCGTGACTGGCCTGATCAGTCCCAGAAAATCGGCGGGAAGTACATTGATCGAGACTGTTTTTGTGTCGTCCGACGCATTCATCAATTGCAGCGTGTAGACGTTCTCGACAGCGCCGCGATCGACCTGACGAGCCATCACCGAGCGGTCCCGAATGACGTCCATACGAACCTCTTTTCGGTTGACAAACGCAGCGACGGTGGCCGCGATGACTAGGCACAGAAGAACGCCATACACCACCACCCGAGGGCGAATCACGCGATGCAAGAACGAGGACATATTGGACTTTTTTGCATCATTCAACTCATGCAACGAGGCCATTCGGATCAAGCCCTTGGGTGCCTGGATCTTGGCCATGACTTCGTCGCAGGCATCAATGCACAGGCCACAGGCGATACAAGCCGCTTGCAGCCCCTTGCGAATGTCGATGCCGGTAGGACAGACCTGTACACACAATGTGCAGTCGATGCAATGCCCCTCATTCGCTGGCCTGTGTTCGTTCTCAGCGATGCTGCGCCGTGGTTCACCCCGCTGGTGATCGTAGGCCACGTTCAAAGTGTGCGCATCCATCAGGGAGCCCTGAAAGCGTCCGTAGGGGCACATGTGCAGGCAGACTTTCTCGCGAACCAGGCCCGCATTCAGGTAGGTGAACAGGCCGTAGAACAGAATCCAGAAAATGGTCCATGGGCCCACGGTCAACGACAAGGCATCGGTCATCAAGGGTCGCATGGCACTGAAGTAACCGACGAAGGTGAAGCCCGTCCACAGACCAAAAGCCAACCAGGCCATGTGTTTGCTACCCCGACGAAACAGTTTTTCTACGCCCCAGGCGGCCTTGTCCAGGCGCTTGCGGTTCTGCAGACTCCCTTCGCACTTGTTCTCGATCCACATGAAGATGGCGGTGTAGACCGTTTGCGGACAGGCAAAACCGCACCAGACCCGTCCGATCACGGCAGTCGCAAAAAACAGCAGTAGCGCGCTGACGACCAGCAGTCCGGTCAGGTAGATGAGGTCCTGCGGGAACAGCACGGCGCCAAACAGGTAAAAGCGCTTGGCTTCAAGGTCAAACAGCACGGCTTGGCGCGAGTGCCAGTTCAGCCATGGAACGCCATAGAAGAAGGCCTGGGTCAGCCAGACCAAGGTCCAGCGCCATCTTGAGAAGGTGCCACCGATGGCGCGAACGTGAATTTTGTCGCTCGCCGCCACGGCGCCAACAGGATGAATGGGAATGACTTTTTGCATGGAAGCCTCACAGGTTGTTCGCATGGCCCCGTCCTTTGCAAATAGCGGATGGGTTCGGGCCAGCGTGCCCGGACGAGGCTGTCGACCAGGCATGCACCAATGGTGCCGCCGCCTCCTCTGATGCGCAGGATGCAGATATGTTGAAAATTAACCGTATCAGATGGCTGCTGATCTCCCCAGATATGCTGACTTCTGATACGCCCTAAACCCGTGAAATGCTCTGACACTGCATCAGATGAAGCGCAATTTCTCGATTCTTGTCGGTTGGCTCGCTCTGCTGGGCCTGAAGCTGCTGGGTGATGCCCTGTCCCCGTGGCTTGGTGTCCGTGTACCCGGCAGTTTTTTGGGATTTCTGGCCCTGTGGGCATTTCTACATTGTTGGCGGGCGGCGCCGACAGCGCTAGCGGGGGCCAGTGCCTTTTTGCTGAACCACCTGACGCTGTTCCTCTTGCCCTCGCTGGTCATTGCGGTCGTGAGCTTGCGATGGGCTCCACGCGAGGTGGCGTTGTTGCTGGTGGGTGGGCTTCCCGTCACCTTGCTCATGGCGGCGGCTTGCGGACTGCTCATTTCAGCACTGCATCGCCCGCGCAGAAAGAACAGCCATGATGCTTGAACAAACTGCAGCACTGCTGCTGGCCTGCCTGTGCTATGTGGTGTCCAGAGGTGTGTTTCGCCTCAGCCAGCGTCACGTGCTCGCCTTGCCAGTATTCGTTTCCGTTTTGCTGGTGCTGATTGCTTGCGCCGTGTTCGGATTGGAGCCGTCAGATTTCTCCGTCCGGACACAGACACTGCGGACCGCCATGGATGTGGCCGTGGTGGCAATGGCAGTTCCCCTTCATCAGGCCTGCAAGCGACTCGGCCCTCTGTTGCCGTCCATGTTCCTGGGCTTGCTACTGGCGTCGGTGGTCTCGGTGCTTGGTGTGCTGGCCGCCGGCTGGATGCTGAAGGTGCCCTGGCACATCACCTCCGCTGTCGCGCCCAAGGCAGCCACCATGCCCGTGGCCCTGTCTCTGACCCAAAGTGTTGGCGCCGACCAAACCCTTGCTGTTACCGCTGTTTTGCTCACAGGGGTGTTTGGCACCTTGCTGACACCACCTCTGCTGCGTAGGTTGAGCCCAGCGCAAATCTCCGGGGCACTTACGGCTGGCGATGAGTCCTTGCGTGCCCAGATCGGACGGCGTTATGCCCTTAATGGGGTACCCTTGCGTGCAGACGAAATCATCGTGACCAACGGTGCCATGGAGGCGCTCAACCTTTGCCTGCAGGCGGTCACAAAACCTGGTGACGTGGTGGTGGTGGAGTCGCCCACTTTTTATGCTGCTTTGCAGGCCCTCGAACGTCTTCACCTGAAAGCGGTTGACGTCGAAACCGACCCAGTGGAAGGGGTTCGCCTGGAAGCCCTGGAGACCTTGCTCAAACAACAAAAAGTGGCGGCTTGCTGGTTCATGCCTACATTCCAGAATCCACTGGGGGCTTTGATGCCCAATGCCAAAAAGCAGGCACTGGTGCAGTTGTTGGCGCGGCACGGGGTTCCCCTCATCGAAGATGATGTCTACGCCGAATTGCACTTTGGATTGCGCAGACCTTTGCCAGCTAAAGCCTTCGATCAGGACGGTCTGGTGCTTCATTGCTCGTCGTTTTCCAAATCTTTGGCACCAGGGTATCGGGTAGGCTGGGCTGCAGCCGGTCGCTATGCAAAGGACGTGGAGCGTTTGAAGATGATGACCTCACTGGCCTCGCCGATACCTCCGCAACTGGCCATTGCCGAATACCTGATGCAAGGTGGATTTGACCGACATTTACGCCATCTGCGTGGTGCGTTGCAGTCCCAGCACACGGTGGCCAGAGCACTGATTGAGCGCTTTTTTCCAAAGGGAACTCGGATGACCGAGCCCCAAGGTGGATACTTCGTTTGGCTGGAACTTCCGCTGGGCGTGAATGCTTTGGACATCCACCACCAAGCCATGGCCCAGTCCATCAGCACCGCGCCCGGGGTTCTGTTCTCAGCCGACCGAAGATTCACACGCCATCTGCGACTCAACGTTGGCCATCCCGTTAATTCACAGATCAGAGCTGCTTTGAAACTGCTGGGGGGCATGGCCAAAGAACAAAGCGCCAACGGCGGTTGATGTCTCTTTTTTTTGCCTAACTTAATCGGCCTACCTGCCAAGGTGGTCTTGGTGGCGCGTTTTGCGACAGAGACCGGGATGGAGCAGGATTGAACCATGCATTAACGGCCAACATCTGCCGGAAAATCTTCCTGATTGAAGGTCCGGTTTGGGTCGACTGCTGCCGGCCATAAGCAGTCACTGGCGGCACACGCAACGTAGGCGTTCGATCAGTTGCAAAGGACAGACGCCGCAAGCTGTCGTAGCCGACCGGCGACGAATCGGGCAGCCTTCGACATGGGGCGATTCGTCGCAAGGCTCAGCGCGATAGTCCGCGGAATTGCTGGTCGGATCACCTTCACGGCACGCAAGCGACCGGCAACCACCTCGTCGACCACCGCCAGCCGGGGAAGCAAGGTTAGCGCTTCGCCGCTCAGTGCAATGTCTTTCATAGCATTACCGGTGTCTACTTCCATCACCACGTTCAGGTCCAGACCATGATGGCGGGAAATCTGGTCGAGTGCAAGGCGCAGGCCGTTGGGCCGGGACGGCAGTACCAGAGGACGGTTGCCAATGTCGCGAAACGCCACCGAACCGCCTGACAGCAGAGGATCGTCCGGTCTGCCGACCAAGCAGGTGTCGACGGTGCCCAGTATTTCTTCGCCGCCTAGACCGGACGGTCCGTACCGGTTGACGACCATCATGTCAAGCCTCCCTGATGTCAGTTGCTGGTCTAGGTGACCACTGAAGCCTTCAGTGACGTTTAGCCGGACAGCAGGTGCAGTGCTACGCAAATCGGCGATCAGTAGGGGTAGCAGCTGACGCGACATGGACGGCAACACCCCAATGTTTACCGTCCCGGTGAGGGCTACGACATTCCTGGCATGGCGCGCGATACGGCGCACTTCATGAAGAGAGCTCGCAAGCCCACGGTTGTGTCGGCGCCGCAGGCGTCGGTGCGCGACGCATTTCGCGCGGCTGGTGTGCCGGTGTTCGGGCACGAGACCGACGCGCTCGCCGCGCTGCATCAGCTCAGCCGCCATGCGTCGCTGCAGGCCCGAGCGCTGAAGCGCACGGCAGCCATGGTCAGCGCCCCATTGGACATCCGCCTGCCCTCGCAGGCTGGCCCGCTGCTCAGCGAGGCTGACAGCTTGGCTGTGCTGGGCCAGGCAGGGGTGCCGCAGGTACCTTACCGCCTTTGCCGTACCCGTGACCAAGTACTCGACGCTTGGCAGTCGCTGGGGCCGCAGGTGGTCGTGAAAGCCTGCTCAGCGCAGATCCCACACAAGTCCGAGCATGGGCTAGTGTTCCTGGACGTGCAATCCGGCGACGAGGTGGTGCGTGCGTTCGAGCAGTGCACCGAGCGCGTCCGCGCACTCGGCTTGCCGCTGGACGGCGTGATCGTCGCGCAGCGCTTGCGAGGTCGCCACGAGTTCGTTTTGGGCGTGCGGCAGGATGCGAGCTTTGGCACCGTCGTGATGGTGGGCGACGGAGGCAAGTACGTGGAGGCGCTGGGTGACTTCGCGGTGCTGCTTTTCCCATTCAACGAGGATGACGTGCTCGAGAAGCTGCACTCGCTGCGCATCGCGCCCATACTCGCTGGAGTGCGCGGCGAGAGCCCGGTTGACCTGCAGGCTGTTGCCCGCGCGGCGGTGGCACTGGGGCGCCTGGCAGCCTCGCTGCCCCAAGCCATCGCGTCGATCGATCTGAATCCTCTCATTGCCGGCAGCGTCGGCGACGGAGCCTGGGCGGTGGACGCCGTCATCGAGTATGTAGGAGACAATCATGGCCAGTGAAGCTGAACCCATTCTGGTCGAGATCGACGAGCACGTGGCGCTGGTGCGCCTTAACAGGCCTCAGGCACTGAACGCAGTCGACGGACCACTGCGCCAGGCACTGACCCGGACCTTGAGTGAGCTGGACGCCGATGATTCGGTCGAGGCGATCGTGCTCACTGGGAGTGGCGAGCGCGCTTTCTGCGCCGGGCAGGACTTGGACGAGTCGGCCTCCATCGACACCTCTACACTGGCCGGCTGGTTAAACCGGCAGCATGCTATGTACCAGGCGGTGCGCGATGTTGCTAAACCGTTGGTAGCGGCTCTCAACGGCACTGCCGCCGGTGCCGGGTTCCAGATGGCACTGATGTGCGACTTACGTGTGGCACACACCGACATCCGCATGGGCCAGCCCGAGGTGAAGGCGGGGCTGGCGAGCATCGTCGGCTCGTACCTGCTATCGCTGCAGGTGGGTCACTCGGTCAATCAGCAGCTGTCGCTCACAGGCGAGCTGATCAGCGGCCAGCGCGCCTACGAGCTGGGACTGGTCAACGACCTCGTCAAGGCAGACCAGGTGTTGCCGCAGGCGCTGAAGCGTGCTCGCGCGCTGGCGTCGCTACCCGGTGCCGCCCTACGCACAACCAAGCAGCGCTTTCGCGAGCGTACACAAGCTGGCTTCGACGAGGCATGCAGCGCCGGCATCCGTTTCCAGCTTGAGTGCTACTCCACCGGCGAACCCTCCCGCGTGATGCAGGCCTTCCTTGCGCGCCGCCACCTCCCCCAATCTTGAACTTCCTCCAGTCATGAAATTCCAGCAGACCTACATAGACGGCGTCTGGGTCCCGGCCCGCGGCGCGTCTCAGACCCCGGTTATAGACAGCTACACAGAGCAGCCCTTTGCCAGTTACCGCACCAGTTCGCTCGATGACGTCAACCTCGCAGTCGGTGCGGCATCCCGAGCTATCGGGAGCTGGGGAGCACTGCCGGTCGATGCGCGCATCGCCTATGTGCGAAAGATCGCCAGCGCGCTGGAGGAGCGAGCCGATGAACTGACTCAGATGATCTCGCGAGAGGTCGGTATGCCCCGTAAGCTGGCGTCTCGCGTGCAGGTGGGAGGGCCGATCGCGGCTTGGAAGGGTTATGCCGATATCGCCAGCACCTTAGACTGGGAAAAGCGTGTGGGGCACTCGCTCGTACAGCAGGTGCCAGTGGGTGTGATCGCGTGCATTACGCCCTGGAACTATCCGTTTCACCAGATTACCGGGAAAGTCGCGCCGGCATTACTGGCGGGCTGCACCGTGGTGCTAAAGCCTTCGGAGCTGGCCCCGTGCAGTGCCTTTGTGCTCGCCCAGGCCATCGAACAGGCTGATTTGCCGCCGGGTGTCTTCAACCTAGTGCACGGCACAGGCGCGGAGATCGGTGAGGCGCTGGTGCGGAATCCCGGTATCGATATGGTGTCGTTCACCGGTTCTACCCGCGCTGGTCGCCACATTGCCGCACTTGCGGGCAGCGATGTAAAGCGTTTGGCGCTCGAACTTGGCGGCAAGTCAGCGGCACTGGTGATGCCGGGCGCTGACCTCGCCGCAGCGGTGAAAGGCACGCTTGCCTCTTGCTTCCTGAACTCTGGGCAGACATGCTCGGCGACGACGCGCCTGCTGGTGCCTCGCGAATCTCTTAAGGTGGTAGCTTCGCTTTGTAGTGAGCTCGTTGTCAACTACACAATGGGCGACCCGGCTGATACGAAAACACGCCTCGGTCCGTTGATCTCATCCGCGCAAAGGCAGAAGGTGCTGCACATGATCGAGCAGGCGTTGCAGCAGGGTGCGGTGCGCTGGAGCCCCGCGACGCAGGTGCCGAGCCACGGATTCTTTGTAACGCCTACCGTGTTGGGACAAGTAACTCCGGAGATGGATATCGCGCGCGAGGAGGTCTTTGGCCCAGTATTGGTGGTGATCGGCTACGACAGTATCGACGAGGCAGTGACCATCGCCAACGGTACCGACTACGGGCTGGCCGCCACCGTCTGGGGAGAAACGCCAGCATTGGCGCTAACAGTCGCGCGCCGCCTGCGCGCCGGTCAGATCGACATCAACGGCGCCCCCTTTAACCCGGCGGCGCCTTTCGGCGGCTTCCGCAAATCGGGCCTGGGACGCGAGAACGGGCGATACGGCATCGAGGAGTTCCTAGAGCCAGTCTCGATCCAGATGCCCATCAGCCACTTTACAGACACAAACTGATTTGAGAGGAGTACCCCATGAGCTACGAGCAACTCACTTACGGCGTTGAGGGCAGCACCGCGCTCATCATGTTGAACCGGCCTGAGCGCCTTAACGCACTGACGAAGCGGCTTGAGGCAGAGCTGCGCACAGCCATAGAGCAGGCCGGCCGCGACAATGCGGTCCGCGCCATCGTTCTTACGGGCGCAGGGCGGGCGTTTTGCGCCGGCATGGACATGGACGACCTTGAGACTCTACCCCCCGAGGACATCCAGTCCGAGGAGTGGATGCGTCCCTACGACATGAACCGTCGCGCCGACTATCAGACACGTTACTCATACTTCCCGGCGGCGCCGAAACCCATTATCAGCGCCATAAATGGGGCCGCTGCCGGTCTGGGCTTCGTGATGGCGTTGTACAGTGACTTTCGCCTCGCGTCTGAGAAAGCCGCCTTCACTACTGCATTCGCCAAGCGCGGACTGATTGCCGAACATGGCATAGCATGGATGCTGCCGCGCATCGTCGGTCATGCAAATGCCATTGATCTACTGCTTAGCTCGCGAAAGATCGACGCAGATGAAGCGCTTGCGATGGGACTCGTGCAGCGTGTGGTCAAGCCGGAGGCGCTGCTTTCTGAGGCCATGGGGCTCGCCGCGGCGTTAGCCACCGAGGTCTCGCCGCGGTCGGTACGGGTCATGAAACGGCAGTTGTGGGAGGCTCCGTTCCAGGGTCTGGGCGACGCAATTGCAGTGGCGAACACCGAAATGTTCACCAGCCTTCAGAGTGAAGACTTCCGCGAAGGTGTTGCTCACTTCCAAGAGCGGCGACCACCCCGATTCACCGGTCGATGAGTGTGCTCGAATCTCTTCCCGGTCATGTGCTCAGCTTAGGACCTGAAGGCAGCCGATGTAGCCCTCGGCATTTACTGGCAGTGAGTTTTCCTGACTTGTGACCAGTCGTTCGGAGTGTTCAGCCGATTGACCGCTTTGGGTCGGGTGCGGTGGCCAGATGTAATTGCCTAAGGTCCGCAACTCGCTGCAAACCGGTACCACTGGGAAACGGGTAAGACCAAGCCTCGCGCGAGCCAGCTCCTGGGCATTGCTGCTGCGCGCAAGATGGGCCGAAAGCCGCACAGAGTCAGTCTGAATCCCTTCAGGCGGCGTGCTGTGGCATGAATTGCTCATGCCATAGGTCCGGTAAGGCATTCCTGGTGAACCACATCATGTTGGCTTCATGAGGAGGCTTTCCCCCAAGGATGTCCATCACCAGGGCAGGGTCCAGCAGCGTCAGTCGTAGCAGCTCATTGACCGTGCTCGGATCGAGTCCCTCCAATTGGGCGATTTCCGAGCCGCTCTTAACCTCTCCGGTGTCGAGCAGCCACTGCCAGTAATGGGCCCTGGCCAGCCCGTGGAACAAGGCCACGTGGGTGCTCTTGGCTAACACTGCACCCATCTGTTGACCTTCTGGCGCGTCCTGGGCCAAGACCAGGGTTTTGATGCCAGGGCGGCGTTTGAGCTTGAAGGGCTTGCGCGTGGAGATCCTAAGGCCTTCACCGTCCTTGCTGATTGTCACCTCGCTCATGCGGGCATCTCCATCTCCAGCATCTCTGCGCCAATGGTCCCGGGCTTCATCGCCTCCAGCAGAGCCAGCCAGTCAGTGGTACGCCAGCTGACCTCGATCGTGTCGTCATCGTGCAGCGTGACTCGCTCGACCAAGCTGCGGATGATGTGGCTTTTGAGCTCATCGAAGTAGCTGTCCCAGATTTCCGCTGTGCGCTGAAGCACTAAATTCACAGCTTGGGCTTCGGGGATGCCGGGATTGAGCTGCTGGATCTGGTGCCAGTATTGGTTGAGCATCGTGCCCGAGCACAGGAAATCGAGTACCTGCCGGGTGACCTCCTGTTCCACCAGCTCGGCGGGCTGGTTGGCGACGGTGCTCTGGCTGGCACCTTCGTGCATTTTTTTGTTGTGCACGTAATAGCGGTAGACCTTGCCAGACTTCTTCTGACAGGCCATCGGAAGGTACAGATCGCCTGCAGGGGTGTAGATCAAGCCGCGCAACAGAAACTGGGTCCGGGCCTTCAAGGACCAGGTGGCCTGGGTCTTCTCTTCGGGTTTGCGTGCAAGCATCTTCTGCACCTTGTCCCACTGGACCTGATCGATCAGGGGCTTGTGGGCACCGGGGTAGTACTTGCCCTTGTGCGAGAGCATGCCCAGGTACACGCGGTTTTGCAGCACCTTATACAGCGACTGCTTGCAAAAATGCCTTCCTGTTTTGGTCAGGAGGTTTTGCTCCTTCAGGGCAGAGGGTGCTCGCTGGTGACTTGTTCGAGTGAGGGCTGTGAATGGAGATCACGCAGAACCAGCAAGCCATCAATCTGGCAGCCCTGTTGTTTGTGCGGGGCGGCTTTTCTCTGGAAAGTGGCCTGCACGATGGAGAAATTTCAGCCCTGCATGTTCTCAAGCAGGTCAAGGCGGTTGTGGCGGGCCAGGTCAACGCCAGTGATGCCATGTGCGCTTTCTGTGGGTTGTACCGAGGTCCCATCTTCCGAAGTGATGACGGGCTCATGGTGCAGTGCCCGGACTGTGGCCCGTTTCGGCTGGATCCGGCCAGTCAGCGCAGTTGGCAGCTGGACGACGAATGGCTGATCCGCAAGTTGCGCGGCGCACTGGACATTGCGCCGCAGACCATCATCACCCGTATTGCAGACGGCGTATGGGACATCGGCCGCTACAGGAAGCGGCCGGTGGTGGTGGCACGGCGGATTGATCTGGTGGAGCGCCATGGGCTGCAGATATTTCACGGACACGAGCCTCGAATCCAGAGCTGGGTGATCACACCCAGGCCCTTGGGTCGAATGCCGCTGGATCCGCTGGCGGGTGTGGCCACCTGGTGGCATCTCGAGGATCGATTTGCCTTGCATGGAATGGCGCTGCGTCTGCTCGGTGATGTGCAGGAAGATGCTGGCAATACTCTGGGAGACACCATCCCTGTAGCCATTCATGGGCCGTTCAGCGACGACTTCCTGTGGGTGCATCTGGACGACTGGCCGCATGGCCCCATCCGGTTGACCGAGGCTCAGGCGAGGGTGTTTGCTGCGCTCTGGGAGCACCGACACCAAGCACATTCAGCTGAATTTCTCATGAGGGCGGCCGGTCTAGCTAGTGAAAAGCCAATGGATGTCTTCAAGATCAAGGCCACAAATCGGGGGGATCCGTTGTACCTGGGGCCGCTCCAAGCTTATGAGCAACTGGTTAGCCGACAGCGCCGGTTGGGTTTGTACCAGCTGGCCTGGGCTCAGAACTAATGCCTGAGAGGTGCTTGAAATAACAGGAAATCAGACTTCTTGTGCATTCCCGCGCTGCTGGATACTCAGTCCGGCAACGTGATCAGATAGACCGGTACTCGTGCTCAGATCGGCAGCTGTCGGCCAAAAGCAGACGTCTGCTATTTCACAACAAATCGAGCGGTAGCCTGCTTTCCGCCTGAAGAAACGACCGCTACGACTTTTGTGCCCGGACTCAATTTGAAGCTGCCCAATGCTTCCAACTTGTCTCCGCTTGCCTTGAGTTCGACCTCTTGCTTCTCTGTCCCGCTCAGTAGCGTCAACTTAGCGGTAGTTTTCGATACATCCACAGGCTTGCCATGGTCCCGGACAAACAGCCGCAGCGCGGTGGGATTGGCGACCAGTTCGTAATCGATATCCTTGACCGTGACTAGAACACCGCCGTGCATGGGCTTGTGTTCTGCATCACTTGGACCCGCCCATGCAGCAGTGCTGAGCGACAAAATCAAACTGATCAGAAGGGTAGAGACTTTCATGGGATTTCCTTTATGTGAGTCAATCAAAACAATGTCAGAACGCCTCAGCGTCTTTTTCCTGCAAAAGCGCTTGAGCAGGTTTTCGGCCAAATAGCCAGAACATGGCGGGTGTGAGGAATGTGTCCAGCAGGGTGGAACTGATCAACCCGGAAAAAATAACCACCGCTACCGGATGCAAGACCTCCGTGCCTGGACGCTCAGCTTCGAAAAGCAAGGGCGCCAGAGCAAAAGCGGTCACCAAAGCGGTCATCAAGACCGGGCTCAAGCGCTCCAGTGATCCCCGCAAGATCATTTGCGTGTTGAAGGCCTCTCCTTCAAAGCGCATGAGGTTGATGTAGTGGCTCACCTTCAGGATTCCGTTACGCACGGAAATTCCAGCCAGTGTGATGAAGCCAATCAGTGCTGCAACCGATAGGGGTTGCCCAGACAGCCACAAGCCCAGCACAGCGCCTACCAGTGCTAGCGGAATATTCACCATGATCAGCCCCGAGAGCACGACGGACTTGTAGCGGCTGTAAAGCACCACAAACATCAAAACCACGGAGATCACGGACAACAGTGCGATCAGTCGAGAGGCCTCCTCTTGCGCCTGGAACTGCCCGCCCAGGGTGATGAAGTAGCCCTCGGGCAAGCGCGATTCAGAGACGACTTTGCGGATGTCGACAATGACCTCCGACAGCGGACGACCTGAGGCGTTAGCAGAGATCACGATTCGACGCTTGCCGTTGTCGCGGCTGATCTGGTTGGGGCCATCGGCATCCTCAATCAAGGCGATCTTGGACAGTGGCACCCTGCCAGAAGGGGTCTCAATCAGCATTTGTCCCAGACCTTCGAGCGATCGTGCAGACTCAGGCAGTCGTACCACCAGTGCAAACCGTCGTCCGCCTTCCATGATCTGGGTGACTCTTTCACCCTCGACCAGCGATTGCAGCGTCGAGAGCACTTGCGAGCCGGACAAACCATATTGAGCCGCAGCCGCGTAGTCCACCCGAACCTTGATCTGGGGTGCAAGGACCTGTTTTTCGATTTGCAAGTCCGCAATGCCCTGAATGTTGGCCAGTCGGGATCTCAGTGCATCCGCCTGGCCCCGCAGCACATCCAGGTCTTCGCCAAAAATCTTGATGGCGATTTGAGATCGAACTCCAGAAAGCATGTGATCAATCCGGTGGGAGATCGGTTGTCCCACCTCAATGGATGCTGGCAAGTTGGCCAGACGCGCGCGGATGTCCGCCCGGACTTCGTCCATCGAGCGGGTCAACTCTCCGGCGGGCTTGATGCCCACGTCCAACTCACTGACATGGACGCCTTCGGCGTGCTCATCCAACTCAGCGCGCCCACTGCGTCGACCCACATGAACCACTTCAGGCACCTGCTTGACCAGAATTTCGGCCTGGCGAGCCAGGGCTGACGACTCCGTCAGGGTGACGCCCGGGTTGAGACGCAAGCCCACCAGAAGCGTGCCCTCATTGAAAGGGGGCAGGAATGTGGTGGGGAAGAAGGGGACCGCAACAGCCGCCAAGACCACGGCGGCACCGGCGCTGGCCAGGGCTGCGCGAGGCTTGTCCAAAACCAGTTGAAGCCCACTCTTGTACCGATTTTTGAGCCACGCCAGGACCTTGGTGTCGCCATGGTCCAGATTTCTCATTCGGGGCAGCAAGTAGTAGCTCAGCACGGGCGTCACCGTGACCGACACCAGCAATGAGGCCAGCGTGGAGACGATGAAGGCGATGCCCAGTGGCACAAACAGTTTTCCCTCTAGGCCCGGCAACGCAAACAGCGGCAGAAACACCAGCACGATGATGACCGTCGCGTAGAGGATGGCGGAGCGAACCTCCATAGATGCCTTGGCCACGAGTTGCAGCAAGGGCAGACGGTTATTGGCGTCCTTTGCACGATCCTCTTTCAAGCGGCGCAGGATGTTTTCCACATCCACCACGGCATCGTCCACCAGACCGCCGATCGCGATCGCCAATCCCCCCAGAGTCATCGTGTTGATCGACAGGCCAAAATACTTGAACACCAGCGCGGTAATGAAAATCGACACCGGAATGGCGGTGAGCGCAATGATGGTCGGCCGCACAGTTCCCAGAAAAAAGAACAGAATCGCCGCCACAAATACCGACGCGCCTATCAGTTTGCCTTGCAGCGTGGAGATTGACGCCTCGATGAAGCTGGCCTGACGGAACGTGACGCGAGGAGCTTCCATCCCTTCAGGCAACGATGCCTTCAGGCCGACGATCGCCTCTTCAATGGACTGGGTGAGTTTGGTGGTGTCTGCAGTAGGCTGCTTTTGAACCCCCAGGATGACAGCCGGTTTGCCCTCGAATCCCGCATCACCACGCTTGATGGCTGGGGCAAAGGTCACCTCCGCGATTTGCCTGAGCAAAATGGGTTGCCCGTTTTTGGCGGCGATCGCCAAATTGCGCAAGTCATCAAGCCGTGAGGTTCGGCCCAGGTTGCGGATGAGGTACTCGCGGCCATTGAGTTCAAGAAAGCCCCCTGACGTGTTGGCCGAGAAGCTGCGCAGCGCGGCTTCCAACTGGTCCAGCGAGATTCCGAGGTCAGACATGCGCGCAGTGCTGGGCTGCACTTGAAACTGCCGCACTTCGCCACCGATGGGGATGATTTGTGCGACGCCCGGAATGGTCATCAAACGGGGACGCAGAACCCAGTCGGCGTACTCACGAACTGCCATCGGCGAAATCTTTTGCGGATCGACCGGGATGGCGATCTGCATGATTTCGCCCATGATAGAGCTGATCGGCCCCATGCGAGGCGTGACGTTCCCAGGCAGACCTTGCTCCATGGCAGAGAGTCGCTCAGACACCAGTTGGCGCGCCCGGAAAATTTCCGTGTCCCAATTGAAGGTCACATACAGGAAGGACAAGCCAGCAGACGAGGTGGAGCGGATGGACTCCACCCCTGGCAACCCGTTCATCGCTGTTTCCAGCGGGAAAGTGATCAATTGCTCCACCTCCTCGGCTGCCATCCCTCCCGCCTCGGTCATGATCGTGACCGTGGGTTTGTTGAGGTCGGGGAAGACATCCACAGGGGTTCGCGTGAGGGTGAATGCCCCGTAGCCCATCAGCACTGCACCGGCAATGAGTACCAATAACCGATTGGCCAGACTGTTTTCGAGAAGCCACTTGAACATGTTGTGGCTCCCTTAGCGAATCTGATTGATCAGCGTGGCCCCTTGAGTGGCCACACGATCACCTGATTTCAGGCCAGAGGTCACTGCTACTCGCGTGCCATCCAGAGGCTCAAAAGTCACTGTACGGGGCTCAAACTTCTCGGGGGCCGTCTTGACCCAGACCACCGTTTGGTTCGCGGCGTTTTTCATGAGCGACGACAGGGGTACAGGAATGCCCGAAGTCTTTTGCTTGGACTGCACGTAGACTTTGACTGGCTGCCCCACAGCCAGGCCCAGCGCTTGCGGGTTTAGTGCCTGAAAGTTCAGGGGCAATGCCTGTTCACGCAAGCTGCGCGCCGCGCCGATGAAGATCAAAGGAACGTGCTGCTCACCGATGGCCAGCGACGCACCACCAATGTTGTTGGCCAAGGTCCCGTCAAATGCCAAGGCTTCGATCCGCAAGCGTCGGGGGTCGATGATTTCAAAGATCAGTTCACGCGCGTCTACGACCTGACCCGTGACCGCATGGGCAGATGCAATGACCCCTGAGACAGGGGCTAGGAGAGCTTCGCGACTTGCCAGCCCACCGCCAAGGGCGGCAATGCGTTCAGTCAAACTCACCACCTCACTCTCAGAGGCCTCAATATCCTTGCGTGGGACTGTGTCAGACAACTCCCGCAAACGTGCAAGACGCTTTTCGGCCAGGGACTTGGCAGCACGCAACTCGGCCAATTGAGCCGACTGGCTGGCCCTCTCTAGTGGTGCCACCGCGGGAATCACATAGGCCAGCACATCGCCCTTTGTCACTGCTTGTCCGGCAGTGGGCAATCCCTTGGGACCCGGTTCTATACGTCCGGCGTTGATCGGCTGTACCTTTCCGCCCGCATTGGGGTCCATCAGAACCCGGCCATTAAATTCGAATGAGCGCGGCACGTCGGCAGCTTCGACCAACAGTGTTCTCGCATTCAGTTGTCGCTGGGCTGGTTTGGGAAGAAATACGCTGCCATCGGCCATACGCTGCGGACCATTTGCGTTTGCTAGTGCAGGCGCCGCGCCGTGGTCATGACCTTCACCAGCGAAAGACGGCATTCCTGCGCTTGCGAGGCTCAAAGTTGTGCAGAGCGCCAGCCAGCGGAGTTTGTTCGAAGTGTTTTTGAGTTTCATGTGGATTCCCCCTTATGCGCGACGAGCTTGGTGGCGAAAGCGGACGATCGCGCCCAGCGCTATCAGTGCCAGCAAACCGGCACCGATCCACATGGCGATGGCTTTCCATGCATCGCGGATGCCTGGCGCATCTGCATCTGCGTGCAAATCAAGTTCGGTGGCAAGCAAATCGATCAGTTCGCCCGCGTTGATCGTTGCGGTGATTGCCATCACGCCAGGTTTAAGCGGTTCTTTAAGAGTCACCTCGTATTCGCCATCGGCATGCTTTTGCGCTTGGTATTTGCTGCCAGCGATATCAATTTCGATTTGGGCGTCGTTGACCGGGCTGTTGTCTTTAAAGCGGTCCAGATATAGCGTGATCAGCTTCCCATTGACGATGCCGACCAGTTCCAGATCCTCTGAGACTGCAGTGAAGCGAGGCAGCGCGGAACCTGTGGCTTGCGGGGCTGTGTCGTCATGGTCGTGTCCAGGGCCTGCGATAGCCAATGGGATAAACAGGGTAAGTAACAGTGCCAACAGAGTGGCCGCTGTTGAGTGAATGAGCTTCATGGTGTTCCTTGAGTTTTTGCGGGGCGTCAACGTCACTGGGGCAGCAAGCCCAAGGACTGCCGCCACGCTGAGATGGCGCTGGCCAGATCGATTCGGCTGCGAGCCTCTTGGCGTTCTGCTTCGACGGCCTCAGCCTCGATGCGCAACCGGGTTGGCAGATCGGTTTCTCCAAGCCTGAATGACTTGTCAAAAAAGCCACGTGACTCTCTGGCCAGCCTGGCCCTTCGCTGGGCGGCGTCGAGTTGTGTGCGAGCGGCCTCCACGCGTGACGCAGCTCCACGCTGATCGGCTTGAATGCGGTCCCTCTCGAGGGTGAGTTGAGACTGCACCTCAATCGCTTCGGCCTGTGCTGTCGCGACACGAGCGTCATACCTGGGGCCTGCGCCAAAGGGAACCCGAACGCCGATAAGCACAGTCTGGCCGTACCGCTCTCCAAAAGCTCCTCGGTCTCGCGTGGTGGCGACCGTCAGTTCGGGGTTGGCGCGCTTTTGGGTGTTGATCAGATTGGCCGTGCGCTCGGCAACAGCGATGCGGTCTTCCAACTCTGCGAGCAGCGGATGACGGGCAGTTTGAGACGGAACAGGTGACGGTTCACCCGTTCCGTTGTGGATCGAGTCAGGTGCAGCGACCCCACCCGTGAGCGCAGCAAGCTGCGCAGACGCAACGGCTGATGCAGCCTGCGCCTGGGCGGCAAGCGCTTCAGCCGCAGCCACGGCGCCTTCTGCCTGGTGCTGGTCTGACCGTGCCAGGGCACCTGCCTGTGTCCGCTTGGCAACGTCAGCGGCCAGTCGTCTGGCATTGGTCAACTGCTCGCGCGCCAGCTCTGCATCGACCCGAGCACGCTGCCAGCTCCACCAGGCGTCCCTGACCGAAGAGGCAAGCCGCAATTGGGAGGCAAGGACTCGGCGCTCAACAAATGAGATTTCAGCCTGAGCCAACTCGGCACTGGCCGTGCGCTGCCCGGGTAGCCAGATGGGAACCGCGATACCGATCTCGGCTTCACGCGCGCCGTTGTTGCCAGTCGTCCGGTCCGATCGCTGACTGATTTCCAGTGAGGGTGCCTCAGGCGAGAGCAGCCCAGCGGCTTTGGCTTGGGCCTGCGCGGCGTCACGGCGCGATTGAAGTGCGCGTGCCTCGGGTTGCCTCTGCCAGGCTGTCTCGAAAACTTCCTTCAATGACGCTGCGCCACCAGGCGCAGCATCGGTATGGCCTTGTGCATGGGCGCTCAGGACTCCACAACTCAATGCAATGGCCGACAGCACCAATCGAAGGGGGGCTGTCTTTTTTTCACTCAAACGCATGACTCATCTCCAATGGTGAAAACAACCAGGGAGATCAGCGAGCGGCGACGCAAAGGTCGCGGGCTTTAGTGCACAACGCTCAATGCGTCACGCGCGTCAGCGCACAAGGGATTCGAAAAAAGGGAAGTGGAAACCCGAGGCTCGCCGATCAGGCAAGCCTGGGCCATTGCGGCCGTTCGGGCCGCTCGGTATGAGCCCGAGTGGGGTTGACGTGGTCGTCGGATCGATGGTCCTGACCCGTTGCCGCTATGGGCGTCTTCAGATCACTGGTCAGCGCAGCTGCGCAACCCAGATGACATGTCGCACAGTCGTGGTGTACCCCAGTTGATGCAGTGCCATCTTTGCCAGATTCGTGGTTGTCAGCTGCTTGATGGTCATGGGTGTGGTGTCCAGGGTGGTTGGCAGTCACACCGGCCTCATGTTGGCAATAGCCAGCCACTGCTGCCCAGCTGAACTGCAAGGGCAACAGAACCAGCAAAAAGATTGCCAAGAACTTTTTCATTCCTGACAGTGTAGTAGCTTTAGGCTTCGAAGGCCACTTGCCAGGTCCTTGACCTCATGATTCCTGAGGCCACTGCAGTTCGATGGTATCCGGATGACAGCACTCATTTGACTGCCTTGAGAAGACGCAGTCCGTTGAAGACCACCAACAAGCTCGCACCCATGTCAGCGAATACAGCCATCCACATGGAGGCGTCATCAAAGATAGCCATCAGTAGGAACACCGCTTTGATTCCCAAAGCGAGAGTGATGTTCTGCCACAAAATGACATGGGTCTGCTTGGACAGGCGAATCGTCTCGGGCAATCTGCGCAGATCATCGTTCATGACCACGATGTCTGCGGCCTCCATCGCTGTATGGGTTCCAGCCGCACCCATTGCAAATCCGATGTTTGACTTTGCCAGTGCAGGGGCATCATTGATGCCATCGCCTGCCATGGCCGTCACGCCGTACTGACCCTGAAATTCTTCGATCGCCTTGAGTTTGTCCTCTGGCAGCAAGTTGCCCCGGATTTCAGAAATTCCGGCCTTGTGTCCCACCGTCTTTGCTGTCAGCGCATTGTCTCCCGTCAGCATGATGGGTGTGACGCCAAGCGTCTTCAATTGAGCGATGGCCTGTGTCGACGATGTTTTGATCGTGTCCGCCACCGCGAAGAGTGCGATCACCCGATCTCGATTTGCCAGAATGGTCACGGTTCTTCCTGCGCCCTCATGTTCAGCGAGCCGAGCTTCCAACTCTGGAGAGCATTGATTGCGCTCCTCGATCCAACGGTGGTTGGCCAGGATGTAGGGGTGCCCGTCGATAACGCCTTGGACCCCACGACCCGCAACGGCTTCAAACGAAAGGACCTCTTGAGTAGATTCAGTCAGGCCCTGGGCAATCGCTTTCGAGACGGGGTGATCCGAGCGTGAAGCCAGACTCTTTGCCAAACGCTCAAGGCGTTCTCGGGGCTCATCCAAGGCAATAGCCTCAAATGCCACAAGTTTGGGCTTGCCCTCGGTGATGGTCCCTGTTTTGTCCAGAGCCACAGCTTTAATTTTGCGTGCTTCTTCCAGATAGACGCCACCTTTGATCAAAATACCGCGCCGTGCCCCGGCGGCCAGCCCACTCACCACCGAGACAGGCGTGGAGATGACCAGCGCGCAAGGACAGGCGATTACCAGCAAAACCAAGCCTTTGTAGATTGCCTGCAACCATGTGACTCCTGCGACCCAAGGCAGCAGCAAAGCGACCAACAGTGCAAGAGCAAAGACAGCTGGCGTGTAGATTGCAGCAAATTGATCTACGAAGCGCTGGGTTGGCGCGCGGGTGGCTTGGGCCTCTTCGACCGCTTTAATGATCCGACTGAGTGTGCTGTCAGAGGCCAGAGACGTGACCCGGATTTCAAGGGCTGCTGCTTGGTTGATCGTCCCGGCATAAACCTCGTCGCCCGGCGTCTTGTCTACGGGCAGACTTTCTCCAGTCAAGGGCGATTGGTCCACTGCACTTTGACCGACGGTGATGGTGCCATCTAGTGGAACTCGTTCACCCGGAGCGATGCGAACAACCGAGTCCAACGAGACCAACTTGACGTTCATCCGAATCCATGTGCCGTCGTTTTGCCGAACTTCGGCCAACTCGGGGGACATGGCAAGGAGGCTCTTGATTGCGCCACGCGCGCGATCGACTGCGCGCGCTTCAATGGCTTCTGCAATGGCGTATAGCGCCATGACCATGGCGGCTTCTGGCCATTGGCCAATCAAGAAAGCGCCGGTGACGGCTACCGTCATGAGCGCATTGATGTTCAACCGCGCCTGACGCAGGGCTACCAAGCCTTTGGCGTACACGCCAAACCCCGATAAGAAAATTGCACCTAACGCCAAGACCATGCCGATGGCGGCGATCCATTGATTGGTCGGAAATGCAAATGCAATCGCTTCGGCGATCAGCGCTAAGCCGAGTGCCAGGATAAGTTTTCCCCACGATGACCAAAACCCGGCCGGGACTTGATGGTTGTCAGTTTCCTGGGGCAAGGGCTCCGGCTTGAAACCAGCTTTCTTGATGGCCTCCAAAGCTGGTGGGATGGCGACCACGTCGGCACTGATCGTCAGGACGCGCTCCCCAAGATTGAAATGTAGTCCATGGATTCCGACAACTTTGTCCAAGGCTCGTCGGATCTCCGACTCTTCTGACGAGCAGTCCATGTTGGCGATTCGAAATCTGCTCCCGACCGGCGCTGACGAAGCCACGCTGGGGTCTTGAACGGGCGACAACGCAGAGGCGCAAGTTGACTCTCCGCAGCAGAACGTGCTGGCGGGGGTCTGCTCCGGTTGGTCTGCGCAGGGGAGGATGTCTGATCTTTGGCTCATGTGGATATTAGAAACCCTGTAGCCACTTTAGTGTCAAGGGGCTAGAATTTTTCCAATTCTGAGCATGTAGCAGACCAAGGGGTTGTTATGAAAATCGGAGAACTGTCCAAGGCAACTCACACGCAAGTGGAAACCATCCGGTACTACGAGCGCGAAGGCCTGCTGCCGCAAACCGACAGGACAGAGGGCAACTACCGGGTTTACGGGCCAGCACATGTTGAGCGCTTGTCCTTCATACGCCACTGTCGTCGCCTGGATATGACATTGGAGGAGGTCCGCACGCTCTTGCGTTTCAAGGATTCGCCGCCCCAAGACTGCTCGGTGATCAACGACTTGGTCGATGAGCACATCAAGCATGTGACGATCCGCATCAAAGAACTGAAGTCCTTGCAAAAGCAATTACTCGATCTTCGAAACCGCTGCGCGGGTGTCGGTACGGTTGAGGCGTGTGGGGTCCTGTCGGGGCTGTCGCGTGCTTCGCTAGTGGAGCCAGCAATTCAAGCACTTGGGGAGCACCATGTTCATGGAGCACATCAGGCTTCTGGACCGCGCAGATCCAGATGATCGCTTGATCAAGCGGGCCTAGGTCACATCAACCACCCGAGATTGGCATAACGTTTACGAGGTTTTGATGGAATTTTTAAAAGTTTTTTCATTGTTCACTGTCACTGCAGTGGCAGAAATTGTGGGGTGCTACTTGCCATGGCTGGTCTTAAAGCAAGACCGATCTCCATGGCTATTGGTGCCAGCGGCCCTCTCACTGGCCATCTTTGCCTGGTTGCTGACGCTGCATCCCACTGCGGCAGGCCGCATCTACGCGGCTTACGGTGGGGTATATGTCGCTGTAGCGCTCGTTTGGCTCTACTTTGTTGATGGCATTGCACTCACGCGCTGGGACTTGGCCGGAGCGGGTATCGCGCTGACAGGTATGGCCGTCATCGCCCTTCAGCCTACAGCAACGGCGTAGCGATCAGACTGCTTTTTTGTTCTCGGTCGCATGTGCTTGAATTCGAATTGCGCGGCTAAGCGCACACAAAAGTTTGATGAAAGTCAAAGAATCACAGCAAGAGAGGGAGGATGCTGCTGTTGAAACTCAAGGAGAACCACATCATGCGCACACGAATTCTTGCGGTCACCACGCTGGCCATGGCGGTACTTTCCGGGATGGCTTTTGCGCAGACTCCCCAGGCTGAGGGTGATCACTCGGCCCATCATCCGACTGGCAGCGATCCGGCCGCGAGCGCTCCTGCAACTGGCGCGACGCCAAGTCCTGAAGCTTTCAACCAGCAAATGAAGGCCATGCAGGACATGCACCAGAAGTTGCAGGCGGCCAAGACACCGGCCGAGCGTGCCAAGCTGATGGGCGATCACATGAAGCTCATGCAGTCCGGCATGACCATGATGGGCCAGATGCACGGAGTAAGTGCCGCAGGTATGGGTGGTATGGGAGGCTCCGCGCCGGGCGGTATGGGTATGACGCCCCCATCTGGCACTCCCGCAGGTGGCGGTCAGACATCGGCGGGGAGTGCAGGCGGCATGCCGGGCATGATGGGCATGCATATGCAAATGGAGCGCCGCATGACCATGATGGAACAGATGATGCAGATGATGGTTGACCGAGAGGCAGCCATGCCCCGCAAGTAGCGCTCAACGTTTACGGGGGGCTACCTCGTCGCTCTGGTCAAATCCCGAATCGAGCCCCAGCACCCAGCAAGGTTGCAACACCAAGCACAGCGAAGACGGCTGCTGCGATAGAGTGGACAAGCTTCATGGGGATTTTGTTTGCCAACTTGTCTCCGGCAAATACAGCGGGAACATCAGCGATCAACATTCCAAGGGTCGTGCCAATAACGACCATCAATGGGGCCGCATAGTGAGCAGCCATGGCCACCGTGGCGATCTGCGTCTTGTCGCCCATCTCGGCCAAGAAGAACGTGATAAACGTGGCGCCGAACACCCCGAAGCGCTTGGCGACCTGGGTTTCCTCTTCCTCAATTTTGTCGGGAATCATGGTCCAAATGGCCATGCCGATGAACGATGCGCCAAGCACCCAACGCAGTACTTCAGGGCTGATGGTCGACGTGATCCAGGCACCCAGCGCTCCAGCCAAGCCGTGATTGATCACGGTGGCGGCCAGAATGCCAAGGATGATGGGAAGGGGTTTTTTGAAGCGCGCGGCCAAGATGAATGTCAGCAGCTGCGTCTTGTCACCGATTTCAGCGAGGGCGACGACGCCAGTCGACACAAGTAGAGATTCCATGATGTTTCCCAGGCCGGTTCAAAAACGATTGACCACTACGCATCCCCGGCCAGAAATCGGAGGCGTTGTGGTCAAAGGTCTTGCCAAGCACGGGAACCGCTTGCGCCATGTCCTACGGGACAAGTGTGTTGACGCAAGCCTCTTCAAGCGGAAGAGAGGCTACTCCCCAATGACAAACGGATTTTATCAGCTTCTCTTGGAAGACCCTTTAAGACCGTAAGGTCTACGAACAGCTGCTTAACTGCTATCCCAATGACGGCAATGGGTGCTTTGCGCCGGATAGATCAACGTGATAACAGTGCATCGTCATGTGGCCGGTCCAGTGTTCATGACCGCCGGAACGACTGGCCAGCAGAAACTGGAATGAGTGTCCAAGTCGAATCGGAATGGGTGATCATGAACGGCCGGAATACGTAGACGTCTCACATCGGCAATGTTGAATAAAGCCATTACCGTGCTATTTCCCGGTTCCTGCTGCAGGTTCCGGGACGGCTGCTTATTGGATGTCGACTTTAAATGCAGGCTTGAAGTCATTGAGTTCGTGCGTCTGCAGTCCAACCTCTGTTGAGGTCGCCACATCTTTCCATCGCTTGACTGCTGAGGCCACCTCTTCAAGGATGGATTGCGCTTGGGGCTGCGACAACTCGAATCGGGCGGCTTGACCTAGCAGTTGCTGGATCGAGGTGATCGGTCCACTGTCTTCACTGAGCCAGGTTTTGGATTCCGACTCCTTGTCGGGAAAAGGGTTCAGATCAAAAGCAGGCGCCAGTCGCCACTGGTTGTTTCCGCTGTACAGGAAACCGATGTTCTGCAAGTGATCATCCACGTTCGTGATCAGGTGGTTGAACACCAACCGTCGCCACAACTGCCTGGCGTCATCCATGAAGTTCTCGCATTTGGAGCGCATCACATCGATGATTTCCGTGTACGAATGCTCGTCGTCACGGTTGGCTTGTAACAGCGTGGCGCCTGAGATGTAGGGGATGCGATTTTGTTCGGATGTGCGGTCAAAGCGGCGAATCATGGCAACCGGCTGGTCCTGAACCATCACGATCCGTGCTTGCGCACTGTCAATGCCTGCCAGCTGGGCCAGTCGCAGTGCCAGCACCTCGCCACGCGTGACAGAGCGCTCATCGTTCACGCTGGGGAACTTGCCCAGCGACAAAGCACCATCTGAATCGAGGATGGTGCATTTGGGGCGCATGCCGCCCAGGGATGTTCCTTTGCCCTGAAGGTAGGCCAGGTCTTCGGCTGTTTCTTTGCTCACTTCCACTGCGCGGGATGCGAGGAGGATTTTTTCCAGCTCCAAAAATGCAGGCGTTGATCGCGCACCATCGGCCACGCTGCGCAGGTAGTGTCCGTTCTCATCTCGCAGCCGCAGCGCGCCCACTCGGCTGAAATCATCCACGCAAGCGAGGTAGTCCGCTTCGGTCAGTGGCCCGAGCGACGCATCTTTGGCGCGTGCCTTGGCATGTGCGCGCGCGATCACCCTACGGCCCCACGCATCTGGCTCGGTATCCGCCAAGGCTAAAAAGAAGCAGGTGTCGTTCTTGGTCGGAGGCTTGCGCAGTTGGTAGCCGCTTTGACGGTTGAGGTCGGGAGAGACGTCGAAGAACTGGGCATCTGCCAGCCAATCGTCGCTGTAGGCGAATTGAGAGAACTCCCGTTGGCCGTCCTTGACGAAGATGAGCCGTCCCAGCGGCTTTTCCGCCTTGCCAAGAAAGACGTCCATCTGGGTGCGCTGGCTCGCCTGTTTGAAAGCAGGTTTTGTGGCCATCAAAACGCTCCGGACTCTGGTGATTTTCGGGACTTGCGAACGCGCTGAGGCAACTTCTCATCCATCAAGGTCAGGCCAATGGTGTCTTGGGGGGTGTCTAGCAGTTGATCGAGTTTGTCGAGCTCGCCAAACACCTGCAATGCCCGGGCGAAATGAACCAGTGCGGTGCCAGGGTGGCCAGCTTCCATTCGCCGCACGGTGTGGGCAGATGCGCCAATGCGTTCTGCCAGATCTTCCTGTGTCAAGTGCCTGCGCCGACGCGCAAGCGAAATCGCCTGGCCCAGACGGGTCAGGCTGCGCGTGACAGGTAGCGGGGCAGGAGACAAGGATTTCATTTAAGGCGCATTTTATGGTGTTCTAAGAATTTTAGCAACGCATATATGCGTGTTTATTTGTCCATGGCTATGAACTTTACTCTGCGATTGGCAGGTGGCCGATCCAACGCGTCCAGTTCATCGGACACCGGGTCGGGATTAAGGAACTGGAGATATCGCCAAAGTTCCTTGATCAGTTCCTTATCAGTTCCCCATTGATTTTCTGAAATAGCAGCGTTGTCCCCCAACTCTTCGAAAGGAGTGACCATGCTGCTAGCAACACCAGCGCCCTTAGCACCGAATCGTCTCGGTGCCGTGATCCCCGAGCCTGCCAATTCCCCTCGTCAAGTCCTCAGCGAGGTCGATCTGGCCGTGCGCTGGGGGATGAGCCCCAAGACCCTTCAACGTTGGCGAATGGAAGGGCGCGGGCCGCACTACCTGAAGCTCGGCAAGCGGGTGAACTATCCCCTCAATGCCGTGATTGCCTTCGAGAACTTCGTCCAGCACGTCTCCACATCGCAGCGTGCACCCGCCTGAGGAATAGCCCCATGAACCACCTTCAACTGCAACAGGCGGCGCTGCCCGACCTCTCCGAGAGCCAGATCAGCCGTCTGCCCAAAGACCAGCTGGTCCATTTCAGCAACGCGGTGCAGCAGCTCAATGACTGGACGCTGCAGATGCGTGGCCGGATCAACCGAGCGATGGAAATCCGCTACGCCGACCAGATCCGCCATGCCGAGAGCCTTGGCCAGGAGGAAGCGGCCAGGTTCCGCATCGATGACCTCGATGGAGTCACATTTCATGGCGCCGTGTTCTCGGCGCCAGATACCTGGTCGACAAATGCCAGCAGCGAAGCGGTGGGCTGTTTGTCGCGATGCACGACCAGGTGAGATT
>Ga0255140_1000164_pt1 | contig 29460 bp, 25 predicted proteins | sample Law_Colum_RepC_8_FD_188547 | JGI IMG/M metagenome (GOLD analysis project Ga0255140, IMG submission 188547) | Freshwater microbial communities from St. Lawrence River, New York, United States - Law_Colum_RepC_8d | ecosystem: Environmental > Aquatic > Freshwater > River | place: USA: New York...
GCGCGGCCCCAACCGCCCTCTCCCCATGTCCGACGCCAGCACCCAGCCCTCCACCGTTTCCACCGCAACGCCACAAACCCAGGCCAACGCCATCCGCGCACTGGCCATGGACGCGGTGCAGGCCGCCAACTCGGGCCACCCCGGCGCGCCCATGGGTATGGCCGACATGGCCGTGGCCCTGTGGGGCCGCCACCTCAAGCACAACCCGGTGAACCCGCATTGGGCCGACCGCGACCGCTTCGTGCTGAGCAACGGCCATGGCTCCATGCTGATCTACGCGCTGTTGCACCTCACCGGTTACGAATTGCCCCTGCAAGAGCTGCGCAACTTCCGCCAGTTGCACAGCAAAACCGCCGGTCACCCTGAGGTGGGCCACACCCCCGGCGTGGAGACCACCACCGGCCCGCTGGGCCAGGGCATCACCAATGCCGTGGGCATGGCGCTGGCCGAGAAGCTGCTGGCGGCTGAGTTCAACCGCGACGGCCATGCCATCGTTGACCACCGCACCTACGTGTTCCTCGGCGACGGCTGCCTGATGGAGGGCATCAGCCACGAGGCCTGCGCCCTGGCCGGCGCCTGGAAGCTCAACAAGCTCATCGCCCTGTACGACGACAACGGCATCTCCATCGACGGCCAGGTCGCCCCCTGGTTCATTGACGACACGCCTGCGCGTTTCAAGGCCTATGGCTGGAACGTGATCGGCCCGGTGGATGGCCACGACGTGGACGCCGTGGACGCCGCCATTTCCCAAGCCAAGACCAGCGCCGACAAGCCCACGCTGATCGTCTGCAAGACCTCGATCGGCAAGGGCTCGCCCAACCGCGCCAACACCGCCAAGGCCCATGGCGAGCCGCTGGGTGCCGATGAGATCGCGCTCACCCGCGAGTCGCTGGGTTGGCCCCACGCGCCGTTCGAGATTCCGGCCGAGGTGTATGCCGCCTGGGACGCCAAGGTCACTGGCGCGCAGATCGAGGCCGCCTGGGCCGAGCGCTTTGCTGCCTACCAGGCCGCCTTCCCTGAGCTGGCCGCCGAGTTTGTGCGCCGCATGAAGGGCGATCTGCCTGCCAACTTCCACCAGGTGGCCGTGGACGCCGCCGTGGGCGCGCACGCCAAGGCCGAAACCGTGGCCAGCCGCAAGGCCAGCCAACTGGCGCTGGAGCACTTCACCGCCGCCCTGCCCGAGCTGCTGGGCGGCTCGGCCGACCTGACCGGCTCCAACCTCACCAACACCAAGTCCACGCCCAACCTGCGCTTTGACGCCGCCGGCGCCGTGGTGAAGAACGAGGCCGGCCAGGGTGGTCGCCACATCAACTACGGCGTGCGCGAGTTCGGCATGGCCGCCATCATGAACGGCCTGGCGCTGCACGGTGGTTTCATCCCCTACGGCGGCACCTTCCTCACCTTCAGCGACTACTCGCGCAACGCCATCCGCATGGCCGCGCTGATGAAGCAGCGCGTGATCCATGTGTTCACGCACGACTCCATCGGCCTGGGCGAAGACGGCCCGACCCACCAGTCCATCGAGCACGGCGCCAGTCTGCGCCTGATTCCCAACCTCGATGTCTGGCGCCCCGCCGACACGGCCGAGACCGCCGTGGCCTGGGCCGTGGCCCTGCAAAACGCCAACAAGCCCACGGCGCTGCTGCTGTCGCGCCAGAACCTGCCCTACGCGCCGAAGAAAGACCTCAGCGACATCAACAAGGGCGCCTATGTGCTGGCCGAGCCCGCCGAAGTGGGCCTGAAGAAGAAGGCGCAAGCCGTGATCATTGCCACCGGCTCCGAGGTGCAGCTGGCCATGAAGGCGCAAGAAATCCTGGCGCGTGAACACAAGATCGCGGTGCGCGTGGTCTCCATGCCCAGCACCACCACCTTTGACCGCCAGACCGTGGCCTACAAGAAAGCCGTGCTGCCCGCCGGCCTGCCGCGCATCGCCGTGGAAATGGGCTCCACCGATGGCTGGTGGAAGTACGGCGTGTCGGCCGTGGTCGGCATTGACACCTACGGCGAGTCCGCCCCCGCGCCGGTGCTGTTCAAGCACTTCGGCTTCACGCCCGAGAACGTGGTCGACACGGTGCGCGCCGTGCTGGCCAAGTAAGCCTTTCCCGATTCAACCAACCTTTGGAGTAGAGACATGACCATCAAGATCGGCATCAACGGCTTCGGTCGCATCGGCCGCAACGTGCTGCGCAGCGCCATCCAGAACTTCTCGGACATCGAAGTCGTTGCCATCAACGACCTGCTCGAGCCCGACTACCTGGCCTACATGCTGCAGTACGACAGCGTGCACGGCCGCTTCAAGGGCACTGTCAAGGTCGAGGGCAGCAACATCGTGGTGAACGGCAAGACCATTCGCCTGACCCAGGAGCGCGACCCCGCCAACCTGAAGTGGAACGAAGTGGGCGCCGACGTGGTCATCGAGTCCACCGGCCTGTTCCTGGACAAGGTCACCGCCGAGAAGCACCTGGCCGCTGGCGCCAAGAAGGTCATCATGTCCGCGCCCTCCAAGGACGACACCCCCATGTTCGTGTATGGCGTCAACCACGACACCTACGCCGGCCAGGCCATCATCTCCAACGCCTCGTGCACCACCAACTGCCTGGCCCCGGTGGCCAAGGTGCTGAACGACAAGTGGGGCATCAAGCGCGGCCTGATGACCACCGTGCACGCCGCCACCGCCACGCAAAAGACCGTGGACGGCCCGTCCAACAAAGACTGGCGCGGTGGCCGCGGCATTCTGGAAAACATCATCCCCAGCAGCACCGGTGCCGCCAAGGCCGTGGGCGTGGTGATTCCTGAGCTGAACAAGAAGCTCACCGGCATGTCCTTCCGCGTGCCCACCTCCGACGTGTCGGTGGTGGACCTGACGGTGGAACTGAACAAGGAAGCCAGCTACGACGAGATCTGCGCCGAAATGAAGGCCCAGAGCGAAGGCGCTCTCAAGGGCGTGCTGGGCTACACCACCGACAAGGTCGTGGCCACCGACTTCCGTGGCGAGACCTGCACCAGCGTGTTCGACGCCGATGCCGGCATCGCCCTGGACAAGACCTTCGTCAAGGTCGTGGCCTGGTACGACAACGAGTGGGGCTACTCCAACAAGTGCCTGGAAATGGTGCGCGTGGTGGCCAAGTAAGCCCATCGGCCTACCGTTTCGCCAAGAGCGCCTTCGGGCGCTCTTTTTTTGCCTGCCGCCGATGCATTGGCCGCGACCTTCCGCCGAAATGTCGCCAAAAGCCTCGTTTCTGTTGCCCTTGCGAGCGGACGCTGCGTGCTACAACATTGGCATGTTTGCGCGACCTGTCTCTCGTCTTCTGGCCGGCTTGCTGGCCGTGATTGCCCTGTCCGCCCAGGCCGGCCAGCCGGTAGGGCCGCCCGCTTATGGCCTCATCGTCGGCTATCGGGCAGAGGTGGACACCCTGCAGGCCGCCACCCGCGACAGAGGCCCCTGGAAAGCCAACTCAGCCCATGTACGAGATCGATGGCAGGAAGCCGTTGCCCAGGGGCGAGACCGCAGCCAGCGGGTGGCGAAAGAGGCTGGGGTTCGCGTCAAAGAGGTGGGCGAGGCAGGCAGTGCGGCTTTGCTGCGCTTTGAGGCACCGATGCGCGGGCAGGCCCTGGCCGACGCCATGCGCCGCCTTCGGCTACACCCCGACGTGGCCTGGGTGCAGCCCAACGTGATCGAGCGCCGTGCCCAGGCGCTGCCCACCACGCCCAACGACCCGCTCTTTGCCCAGCAGTGGCACCTGCAGGCCCCATCCTTCGGGTACGAGTCAGGCATCAACCTGCCGTCCGCCTGGGCCATCACGGCGGGGGCTGCGTCGGTGATAGCGGTGGTGGACACCGGCGTGCGCTTTGATCACCCCGACCTCGCCGGGCGATTGCTGGTCGGGTACGACTTCGTGAGTGAGATCCACATTGCCAACGATGGCAGCGGCCGAGACCCCGATCCCAGCGATCCGGGCGATTGGGTCACCCAGGCGGACCTGAGCGATCCGCTGTTCCAAGAGTGTGAGGTGGCCGACAGCTCCTGGCACGGCACCTTCATTGCCGGGCAGCTGGCGGCGCTTACCAACAACGGCCTGGGCGTGGCGGGTGTGAACCGCACCCCGGCCACGCGCGTGTTGCCGGTTCGCGTGGCGGGCAAGTGCGGTGCCTTAGTGTCCGACCTGCTGGACGGCGCCCGTTGGGCTGCTGGGCTGCCCGTGGCGGGTGTTCCGGCCAACCCCAACCCGGCGCGCGTGATCAACCTCAGTTTTGGCGGGGGCGCTGCCTGCTCGCCCGACTACCAGCGCATGGTGGACGACGTGACCAATGCAGGTGCCTTGTTGGTGGTGGCCGCCGGCAATAATGCTGGCCCGCTCACCCGCCCGGCCGATTGCCGTGGTGTCATGCCCGTGGCGGCGGTGGCGCCGAACGGCGCCAAGGCGTGGTATTCGAGCTTTGGTCCCCAGGTGGCGCTGTCGGCTCCGGGAGGGTCGGACGTCTTTGGCCAAACGGCCATGCTGCTGTCCACTGACAACAGCGGCCTTCAGGGCCCTGCTCCCTACGACGCCAACGGCTATTACGGCCGAAAGCAGGGCACCAGTTTCTCTGCTCCCTTGGCCGCCGGTGTGGCGACCTTGATGCTGGGCATCAACGCCAGCCTCACGCCCGCCGATCTCATTGACCGCATGAAACGGGCGTCGCGACCGCATGAGGTCACGCCCAATGCCGTTTGTAGCGTGTCCAACCCCGCCACCTGCACTTGCACCGCCGACACCTGTGGCACGGGGCTACTGGACGCCGCTGCCTCGGTCCAACTGGCCAGCGGTCCGGCGGCCATCATCCAGCGCATCGGCAGCGTCACGCCTGGCGCCACCGTCGCCTTGGACGGCAGTGCCAGCGTGGCGCTCTCTGGCGGCATCGCCAGTTACCAATGGACGCAGCTCAGCGGCCCGGCCGTGACCATCGTCAACGCCAACCAGGCGGTGGCCGGCGTGACGCTGCCCCAGGTCGAGGCCCGGTACGAGTTCCAGTTGCAGGTGACCGACAACACCACGCCCACCGCCCTGACGGGTGCGGACATTGTTTCCGTGACAGCGGCCTATCCGCCGGCAGCGCCCAGCGGTGGTGGTGGTGGCGGCATGGGCTGGGCCTGGGGCCTGGCCCTGTGGGCGTGGGTGTTGGCGCTGGGGTGGGCTCGGCGAGCGAGGAGCTGAACCGGTTCAGGTGTCAAGGGCAGCGCTGCAGCGCCTTGCCCGCCATGGCCTCACGCAGCCCCGTCAACTGCTCGCGTTGCGCCTCGGTGATGGCTGGCAGGCGCAGTTGGTGACTCACGCTCTCGGGGCGCTCCTGCACCACGCGGGCGGTGCGAACACCCGCGCCTTCGACCTGACGCAAGGCGGTGCGTGCCGCCTCCTCGCTGGAGTAAGTGCCCAAGGCCAGGCCCGGTGTCAGGCCGGGGGTGTTCACGTCGCGGTACTCCACGCCCAGAGCCCTGAGCTCGGCCTTCTTGCGGGTGGCTTGTTCGGCGCTCTCGTATCGGCCCATGTAGACGATCCAGCGGCCCGCGCTGCGCTGCTCGGTCAGTTGCCAGGCCTCGGCACCCCAATTGAGCAGGCGCAGCTCGGCGCGCAGCAGCTCGGCCTGTGCTGGCGTGAAGCCGGTGGCCTCGTAGCAGGCAGTGGGTTCGGCGGCAGCGCTGAGGGCGGCAGCGGCCTGAGTATCAGCCGCGACAGGGGTCTGTTCCGGCGCAGGCGCCTCGGCCTTGGGCCCGTTGAGCAGGCGGATGGCCTCAGGCTTGACCTGCTGCGCCAGCCGCTGAGGCTCCCCAGTTTGTTGCGGTTGCAGGCCGAGGTTCCCAAGGTGGCCTTGCGTCCAGGCGAAATAGGCCAGGTTGGCCACCAGCAGCAGGGCGACCAGTGCCCTCAGCATGGGCGCACGCTCACTTCAGCACTGGTGACGGCGCGCAGGCCGCTGTCGGTCAGCACCTGCAGACCGCCATCGGCAGCGACGCCTTGCGCGGTGCCGCGCGTGCCGTCGGACAAGACCACGGGCAGGCCGCGCAGCGCGTCGCGCTGCGCGAAGCGCTGGGCGAAGGCGCGAAAACCCTGTGTCTCGAAGGCGAGCAGATCGCGCACCAGGGCGGGCACGACCCGCTCCAGGGTCTCGCCCGCCGTGATGCCCATGATGGCCTCCGCCAGGCCGGCCGGCGGCACCGGCGGCAGGGCCGTGCCGGCGGGGGCCACGGCCACCTGATCGGCCGGGCGAGCAATGTTGATGCCCACGCCCACCACCACCTGGCGTCGCGCCTGGCTGCCGTCGCCTGGGCTGGCGGTTTCCACCAGGATGCCGCCGAGCTTGCGGCCGTGCAGCCACAGGTCGTTGGGCCATTTCAGGCGAACGTCGGGGTGCAGGCTCTCGGCCAGGCTCACCCCCACCGCCAGCGACAGGCCCGACCAGTCCACTGGGGCCATGGGCAGGCCGATCGAGAAGGTGAGCGACTGGCCGGGCTGGCTGTGCCAACCCTTGCCCAGCCGGCCTCGGCCGGCCGTCTGTTCATCGGCCGCCAGCAGCACGGGCTCCAGTTGGCCAGCGCGGGCGCGGCGCATGAGTTCGGTGTTGGTGGAGTCGATGGTGGGCAGCACCTCGACACTGAAGCCCGGCAGGTGCGGCACCACGGCCTGCCAGACGTTTTCGGCGTGGGGCAGCAGCAGGCTCATGGCGCGGCTCAACCGAGGTGGGTGGCGCGGCCGCCGCGCTTGGGGGCCAGCAGCGTGCCGCGGCACTTGGGCGCGCCGCACCAGCAGGGGTATTGCTTCTTCAGGGCCGGGGTGAGCGGTTCGTCGATGACCAGGCCGTAGTCGTAGAACAGCTCTTCGCCCGCGGGGATGTTGCGCTTGGCGCGGATGAACACGCGCCCGTCTTCCACCTCGGCTTCGCAGTTCGGGTTGCAACTGTGGTTGATCCAGCGCGAGGAATTGCCACCGAACTTCGCGTCAATGACGTGCTCTTCGTCAATGTGGAAGTAGAAGGTGTGGTTGGGGTCGTTCGGGTCGTGCGGGTGGCGGCGCAGCGCTTCGTCCCAGGTGATGACCTCGCCCACGTACTCGATGAGCGTTTCGCCTTCGGCCAGATCGACCAGGGCGTAAACGCCACGGCCGTGAACGCCAGAGCGCCGCACCTGGATGCGCCGCACGGGAGCAGGGGCGCGGGTTTTGGCGGGCGCGGCAGGCTTTCCGGGGCTTTTCGTCACGGCCGAATTCTTTTGGTAAGGTTTGTTCATGCAGGTGCGCGCGTGTGTGCGCACCCACGGGAGCGCGCGTGCCTGCGCGCGAGGAAAAGCGATTGTAGAGATGAAAACCGAAGGTTCCGCCAAAACGCTGGTCATTGCCGAGAAGCCGTCCGTGGCCCAGGACATCGTGCGCGCGCTCACGCCAGTGGCGGGCAAGTTCGACAAGCACGACGACCACTTCGAGAACGAGCAGTACGTCGTCACCTCGGCCGTGGGTCACCTGGTCGAGATTGCCGCACCCGAGCAGTTCGATGTGAAGCGCGGCAAGTGGAGCTTCGCCCACCTGCCGGTGCTGCCGCCCTACTTCGAGCTCAAGCCCATCGACAAGACGAAATCGCGGCTCAACGCGGTGGTCAAGCTGGCCAAGCGCAAAGACGTGGCGCGGCTCGTCAACGCCTGTGACGCGGGCCGCGAGGGTGAGCTGATCTTTCGCCTGATCGAGCAGTACGCCGGCGGCCTCAAGGGCGGCCAGTACCAGGGCCTGGGCAAGCCGGTGCGGCGCCTGTGGCTGCAGTCCATGACGCCGGCGGCCATTCGCGAAGGTTTCGAGCGCCTGCGCAGCGACGAGCAGATGCGCGGCCTGGCCGACGCGGCGCGCAGCCGTTCCGAGGCCGACTGGCTGGTGGGCATCAACGGCACCCGCGCCATGACGGCGTTCAACTCTCGCGACGGCGGCTTCTTCCTCACCACCGTGGGCCGGGTGCAGACGCCCACGCTGTCCATTGTGGTGGAGCGCGAAGAAAAGATCCGCGCCCACAAGAGCCGCGACTATTGGGAAATCCACGCCAGCTTCCTGGCCGAGGCCGGCGAGTACCCGGGCAAGTGGTTCGATCCCAATTTCAAGAAGCCCACCGGCGACGACGCCGACGCCGACCAGCGCGCCGACCGGCTCTGGGACCACCGCCAGGCCTTGGCCATCGTGGAGGCGGTGCGCGGCAAGACCGGCAGCGTCAAGGAAGAGAGCAAGCCCACCACCCAGGCCAGCGGCTTGCTGTACGACCTCACCAGCCTACAGCGAGAGGCCAACGGCCGCTTCGGTTTTTCGGCCAAGACCACGCTTCAACTGGCGCAAAGCCTGTACGAGCGCCACAAGGCCCTCACCTACCCGCGTACCGATTCGCGCGCCCTGCCTGAAGACTATCTGGGCACGGTCAAGCAAACCTTCGAGATGCTGGCCGACAGCGGCATGAAGCACCTGGCACCGCACGCCCTGACGGCGCTGAACAACGGCTACATCCGGCCCACCAAGCGCGTCTTCGACAACAGCAAGGTGTCGGACCACTTCGCCATCATCCCCACGCTGCAGGCGCCCAGCGGCCTGAGCGACGCCGAGCAGAAGCTCTACGACCTGGTGGTGCGCCGCTTCCTGGCGGTGTTCTTCCCCAGCGCCGAGTTCATGGTGACCACGCGCATCACGTCGGTGCTGAACCACCACTTCAAGACCGAAGGCAAGGTGCTGGTCAAGCCGGGCTGGATGGCCGTGTACGGCAAAGAAGCCGCCGAAGACGTGGAAGGCGCGCAGGCCGGTGACAAGGGCCAGAACCTGGTGCCGGTGCGCGAAGGCGAGACGGTGCGCACCGAGGCGGTGGAGGCCAAGGGCCTGAAGACCAAGCCGCCGGCGCGCTACTCCGAAGCCACGCTGCTGGGCGCCATGGAAGGCGCGGGCAAGCTGGTGGATGACGAAGAGCTGCGCTCCGCCATGCAGGAAAAAGGCCTGGGCACCCCAGCCACGCGCGCGGCCATCATCGAAGGCCTGTTGACGGAAAAGTACATGCTGCGCGAGGGCCGCGAGCTCATCCCCACGGCCAAGGCCTTCCAGCTCATGACGCTGCTGCGCGGCCTGGAGGTGGAGGAACTCTCCAAGCCCGAGCTCACTGGCGAGTGGGAATACAAGCTCTCGCAGATGGAGCACGGCAAGCTCTCGCGCGATGCTTTCATGGCCGAGATCGCGGCCATGACCGAGCGCCTGGTGAAGAAGGCCAAGGAATACGACCGCGACACCGTGCCTGGCAACTACGCCACCCTGGGCACGCCCTGCCCCAACTGCGGCGGCGTGGTGAAGGAAAACTACCGTCGCTACGCCTGCACCGGTGCCGATGGCCACAGCGAAGGCTGCGGCTTCTCGTTCACCAAGTCGCCGGCGGGCCGCACCTTCGAGGTGGACGAGGCCGAGGCATTCCTGCGCGACCGCCACATCGGTCCGCTGGAGGGCTTCCGCTCCAAGGCTGGCTGGCCCTTTGTGGCAGAGATGGCGCTCAAGTACAGCGAAGACGACAAGAACTGGAAGCTCGAATTCGACTTCGGCGACGACAAAAACGCCGAGGAAACCGGCGAGCTGGTCGAGTTCGCCGCCGGTGAAACGCTGGGGGCTTGCCCCAAGTGCGGCAGCCCGGTGCACGAGCACGGTGCCAACTACGTGTGCGAGAAGTCGGTGCCCACCGCCGCCCAGCCCACGCCGAGTTGCGACTTCAAGAGCGGCAAGGTCATCTTGCAGCAGCCGGTGTCGCCCGAGCAGATGCGCAAGCTGCTGAGCACCGGCAAGACCGATCTGCTCGACAAGTTCGTGTCCATGCGCACGCGCCGCTCGTTCAAGGCCTTTCTCGCCTGGGACAAAGAGGCCGGCAAGGTGAACTTCGAGTTCGAGCCGCGCGAGAGCAAGTTCCCGCCGCGCAAGACGGCGGCGCGCGCCGCCGCCCCGGCCAAGAAGGCCGCACCCGCCAAGAAGGCGGCTGCCACCAAGGCCCCGCGCAAGACCACGGCCGCTTCCGGCAAGGCGCCCAGCGCCGCACTGGCCGCGGTGATTGGTGACGCGCCGGTCTCGCGCCCCGAGGCCACCAAGAAGCTGTGGGACTACATCAAGGCCAACGGCCTTCAAGACGCGGCCGACAAGCGCAAGATCAACGCCGACGCCAAGCTTGCGGCGGTGTTTGGCAAGCCGCAGGTCACCATGTTCGAGATCGCCGGTTTGCTGGGCCCGCACCTGGCCTGATGCTCGCGCGCGGCCGGGGCGCTACTCGGGCTGCGTTTCCGGTGTGGGCGGGAATTTGATCGACACGCGCAGCCCGCGCTGCGCGCGCTCGGGGTGGGCGTCTTCCATGTGGACCGTGGCCCCGTGTTGCTGGGCGATCTCCTGCACGATGGCCAGGCCAAGGCCCGAGCCGTCCACGTTGGTGCCCAGCGCGCGGTAGAAGGGCTGCATCACCAGTTCGCGTTCGTTTTCGGGCACGCCGGGGCCGTTGTCTTCCACCTGAATCACCTGCACGCCGCTGAAGCGGTCGAACAGCACGCGCGCCGTCACCACGCCGCCACGCCCGCTGTAGGCGATGGCGTTGTCCAGCAGGTTGCGCACCATCTCTTGCAACAAGATGGGATTGCCCACGTGGTGGGCCGCCTCGGGCAGCGCCTCGGGGCCCTCGTAGCCCAGGTCAACGCCAGCTTCCAGCGCACGTGGCACCGAGTCTTGCACCACGCCGGGCACCAGCCGCGCCAGGTCCACGCGCGCGCTGGGTAGTGCGCGCCCGGTGGACTCGGCCCGGGCCAGCGCCAGCAACTGGTTCACCGTGTGCGTGGCGCGCGCGCTGGCGCGGGCGATCTGCTGCAGCGACTTGCGGGTTTCGTTGGGGTCGGTCTCGCGCTGCGCCAGCTCGGCCTGCATGCGCAGCCCGGCCAGTGGTGTCTTGAGCTGGTGCGCGGCGTCCGCCAGAAAGCGGCGCTGTGTGCTCAGCGAGGCCTTCAGCCGCGTGAGCAAGTCGTTGATGGACGACACCAGCGGCGCCACCTCCTGCGGAATGAACGATTCCTCAATCGGGCTCAGGTCGTCCGGGCGGCGCGCCCGAATGACCTGCTCCAGATCGGACAGCGGCCGAATGCCCCGCACCAGCGCCAACCACACCAGCAGCACCGCCACCGGCAGGATCACGAACTGCGGCACCATCACGCCCTTGATGATTTCGTTGGCCAAGGTGGAGCGTTTGCCCTTGGTTTCAGCCAGTTGCAGCAGCACTGGGGCCGAATCGCCCTTGGCCATGAGCCAGGTGTAGGCCACGCGCACTTCGTCACCGCGCACCACGTCATCGCGCAGGCGGATGCGGCCGGTCTCCACCAGCTCTTGCGCGCCCGGTGGCGGCAGGTCACTGTCGCCGCTGACCAGCTGGCCCCGGCTGTCGAGCACCTGGTGGTACACGATATCGCTGTCGTCGGCGCGCAGCAGGTCTCGGGCCTGCTTGCCCAGCTCGAAGCGCACCCGGCCGTTGTCTTGCTGCACGATCTGGGTGAGCGCCTGCAGGTTGAACTCCAGGGCGCGATCGAAGGGCTTGCTGGCAATGCCCTGGGCCACGTACCACGTGAGCGCCAGCGAGAGCGGCCACAGCAGCAGCAGTGGCGTGAGCATCCAGTCCAGGATCTCGCCGAACAGGCTTCGCTGTTCGCGCTGGAACAGGCCGAAGGCGGTGGCGCTGGCGCGTGCGTCGGCCGGCTTGGCCGAGGGCGGCGCGGGCTTGTCGTCAGCCGGGGATTTTTTCAAGGCAGTAGCCCAGGCCGCGCACGGTGGCGATGCGGATCGGTCCCTTCTCGATCTTCTTGCGCAGGCGGTGGATGTAGACCTCGATGGCGTTGTTGCTGACCTCTTCGCCCCATTCGCACAGGTGCTCCACCAACTGGTCTTTGCTCACCAGACGACCCGCGCGCTGCAGCAGCACCTCCAGCAGGCCCAGCTCGCGCGCTGAGAGTTCCACCATCTTGCCGTCGATGGTGGCCACGCGCCCAGCCTGGTCGTACACCAATGGCCCGTGCTTGATGGTGGCGCTGGTGCCGCCCATGCCCCGGCGCGTGAGTGCCCGCACGCGGGCTTCCAGCTCTTGCAGCGAAAAGGGCTTGGCCATGTAGTCGTCCGCGCCATAGTCCAAGCCCTTGACGCGCTCTTCCACGCTGTCGGCGGCGGTGAGGATGAGCACCGGCAAGGTTGAGCCGCGCGAGCGCATGCGCTTGAGCACTTCCAGCCCATGCAGCTTGGGCAGGCCCAGGTCAAGAATCAGCAGGTCGAACTCGTTGTTCGTCATGAGCGCGGCGTCGGCTTCGGTGCCGTTGCTCACGTGGTCCACCGCCGCACCGGCTGCCCGCAAACTGCGCAGCAAGCCGTCGGCGAGGACCTGGTCGTCTTCCGCTATCAGGATGCGCATGGCGGTGTCTCCTCGTTGTACGCAATTGATTTTAGGGGCTCAGTTTTGGACGTAGGCCTCCAGGCCCAGCGTCACCACGGTGGCCACGTCATGTCCCACCTGTGCGTGGAACTCGGCCTCTGCGGTGGCCACGGCTTGGCGGAAGGCCTCCAGCCAGAGCAGCCCGTCCGCTGTGAACACGATGCGCCTGGCGCGGGCGTCCAGTGGGTCGACCTCCCGGCGCACCAGGCCCCATGCCTCGCACTGCGTGACCAAGTCGCCCATGGCCTGCTTGCTCATGCCGGCGCTGGCCGCCAGCTCGGTCAGGCGTGAGCCTCGCAATGACAGGTGCCGCGTGATGTGCACGTGCGCAGCCCCAATTTGCGCGCGCGAGGCCAGGTTGGACAGCGCCAGCGGCACCTCGGGGTTGCTGGCCATGAGTTCCAGCACGCGCGCGTCGAAGCGTCGCATGGCCTCGCCGAGCAGGCGCCCCAAGTGCCCACCGCGCCAGCGGTCATCTGGTGAATGCATGCGCCAGATAGTAAGGCAAACTGACCAAATTATCGAATTTTTGCAATGTATTGACTGTTAAAGTGCTGGCCATGCATCCAGTGCTGGATGCAATTCCACCCTCAAACCGGAGCACCGCATGAACACCGCCGTCCAGACCTCTTCCGTCAACAGCGAAAAAGCCAAGGCCCTGCAAGCGGCGCTGGCCCAGATCGAAAAGCAATTCGGCAAGGGCACCATCATGCGGCTAGGCGAGGGCGAGCAGATCGAGGACATCCAGGTGGTGTCCACCGGCTCGCTGGGCCTGGACATCGCCCTGGGCGTGGGTGGCCTGCCGCGTGGCCGCGTCATCGAGATCTACGGCCCGGAATCCTCGGGCAAGACCACGCTCACCCTGCAGGTCATCGCCGAGATGCAGCGCCTGAACGGCACCTGCGCTTTCGTGGACGCCGAGCACGCGCTGGACGTGCAGTACGCCCAGAAGCTCGGCGTGAACCTGTCCGACCTGCTCATCAGCCAGCCCGACACCGGTGAGCAGGCCCTTGAGATTGTGGACTCGCTGGTGCGCTCGGGCGCCGTGGACCTGGTGGTGGTGGACTCGGTGGCCGCGCTCACGCCCAAGGCCGAAATCGAAGGCGAGATGGGCGATCAGCTGCCCGGTCTGCAGGCCCGCCTGATGAGCCAGGCGCTGCGCAAGCTCACCGCCACCATCAAGAAGACCAACTGCACCGTCATCTTCATCAACCAGATCCGCATGAAGATCGGCGTGATGTTCGGCAGCCCCGAAACCACCACCGGCGGCAACGCGCTGAAGTTCTACGCCTCGGTGCGCCTGGACATTCGCCGTACCGGCACCATCAAGAAGGGCGAAGAAGCCATTGGCAACGAGACCAAGGTCAAGGTGGTGAAGAACAAGGTCTCGCCCCCGTTCAAGACGGCCGAGTTCGACATTTTGTTTGGCGAGGGCATCAGCCGCGAAGGCGAAATTCTCGACCTGGGCGTCGTGCACCGCATCATCGAAAAATCGGGTGCCTGGTACGCCTATGGCGGCGAGAAGATCGGCCAGGGCCGCGACAACGCCCGCGAGTTCCTGAAAGAGAACCCCGACCTGCGCGTGGAAATCGAGAACAAGGTGCGTGAGGCCCTGGGCGTGCCGCTGCTGCCGGTGGACGGTGCCGACGAAGCGGCGCCGGCGGCCAAGGGCAAAAAGGCCAAGGCCGACGTGGCCAGCGCCGAATAAGCGCAGTGGGTTTCCAGGCGCTTTCCCTCAAGGGCCGGGCCCTGCGCCTGCTGGCCGGTCGTGAACATTCACGGGCCGAACTGGAGCGCAAACTGGTCGCTCACGAGACCGAGCCCGGCGAGTTGGCCCGCGCGCTGGATGAGTTGCAGGCCAAGGGCTTCATCAACGAGCAGCGCGTGGTGGAGTCGGTGCTTTACCGGCGCGCCTCGCGCCTGGGCGCATCCCGGGTGAAGCAAGAGTTGCAGGCCAAGGGCCTGCCGGCCGAGGCCGTGGCCCAAGCGGTGGCCGGCTTGCAGGCCACCGAACTGGAGCGCGCGCGCGAGGTCTGGCGCAAGAAATTTGCGGAACCCGCCAGCGACGCGGCTGGTCGGGCCAAGCAGATGCGGTTTCTGGCCTCCCGGGGCTTCAGCCCCGAGGCCATTCGCCGCGTGGTGCGCGGCGAAGACGACTGATCACAGCCCCAGCATCAGGCGCAGGTTCTGCACCGCAGCCCCGCTGGCGCCTTTGCCCAGGTTGTCCAGGCGGGCGATCAGCACCGCGTGGCGGTGCGCCTCGTTGGCGAACACACGCAGCTCCAGCTTGTTGGTGTCGTTCAGCGCGGTGGCGTCGAGCTTGCCGCTCTCGGTGGCCGGCTCCACGCTCACCCAGCCACCTGCGGCAGCGCTGCCGGCGTAGTGCCGCGCCAGCACGTCGTGCAGATCGGCCGCCTTCGGCTTCCCCGGCAGTTCGTCCAGGTGCAAGGGCAGTTGCACCAGCATGCCCTGGCGGAAGTTGCCCACTGCGGGAACGAAGATGGGGCGACGGGTCATGCCGGTGTAGCGCTGGATCTCCGGCAAGTGCTTGTGCGAGAGGCCAAGCGCATAGGCCTCGAACAGCGGCGCCGTGCCGGCCTCATAGGCCTCGATCATGGTGCGACCGCCGCCCGAGTAGCCGCTGACCGAAGGCAGGGCCACGGGGAATTCCGCCGGCAGCACACCGGCCTGCACCAAGGGGCGCAACAGCGCGATGGCGCCCGTGGCGTAGCAACCGGGGTTGGCCACCCGATCGGCCGCCATCACCGCCTCGCGCTGGCCGTCGCACAGCTCGGGGAAGCCGTACACCCAACCCGGTGCGCAGCGATGGGCGGTGGACGCATCGATGATGCGCGGCTTGCGCCCTTCCAGGCTGTCGACCAAGGCCACCGACTCAATGGCCGCGTCGTCGTGCAGGCACAAGATGACAAGGTCCACGCTGCCCACGATCTCGCGTTTGGCCTGCGGGTCTTTGCGGCGCTGTGGGTCGATGCTGACCAGCTCGATCTCGGGCATCAGCTGCAGGCGCTCGCGAATCTGCAGGCCGGTGGTGCCCGCTTCGCCGTCGATGAATACCTTGAATTGCTTGGCCATGGCGTGGTGGTTTCCTCAGGATCAGGGGAGAAGCACGAGGCGGCCGGTCATCGGCAGGCCTCTCGGGCGACAAAGGCGTCGCTTTTTGGTGCGTCGCACCATGATACATTCCCGCAGTTCTGCCCAAAGTGTGTTCAGGACGCCCGACCGTGGGCGTCGTGCGCGTCCGAAGCGAGCTCTCCCCCCGTTCCATTCCTGAGAGAACCCTCATGAAGATTCACGAATACCAAGGCAAGGAAATCTTGCGCCAGTTTGGTGTGCCGGTGCCCCGTGGCATCCCGGCGTTTACGGTGCAAGAAGCGGTTGAGGCCGCACAGAAGCTCGGCGGCCCGGTTTGGGTGGTCAAGGCCCAGATTCACGCGGGTGGCCGCGGCAAGGGCGGCGGCGTCAAGGTCGCCAAGAGCATTGACGAGCTCAAGGAGCTCGCCGGCAAGATCCTGGGCATGCAGCTCGTCACGCACCAGACCGGCCCGGAAGGCCAGAAGGTTCGCCGCCTCTACATCGAAGACGGCGCCGACATCAAGAACGAGCTGTACGTCTCGCTGGTCACTGACCGTGCAACGCAGAAGGTCGCCCTCATTGCCTCCAGCGAAGGCGGCATGGACATCGAGGAAGTGGCCCACTCCACGCCCGAGAAGATCATCACCGAGATGATCGATCCGCTCACCGGCATCACGCCCGAGCAGAGCAAGAAGATCGCCGCGGCCATCGGCCTGACCGGCGCATCGGTGGATCAGGCCGTGGACCTGTTCGCCAAGCTCTACAAGTGCTACATGGACACCGACGCGTCGCTGGTGGAAATCAACCCCCTGAACTGCGACTCCAAGGGCAACCTGATTGCACTGGACGCCAAGTTCAACTTTGACGCCAACGCCCTGTTCCGCCACCCCGAAATCGTGGCCCTGCGCGACCTGGACGAAGAAGACCCGGCCGAAGTCGAGGCCTCCAAGTTTGACCTGGCCTACATCTCCCTGGACGGCAACATTGGCTGCCTGGTGAACGGCGCTGGCCTTGCCATGTCCACCATGGACACCATCAAGCTCTTCGGCGGCGAGCCGGCCAACTTCCTCGACGTGGGCGGTGGCGCCACCGCCGAGAAGGTGACCGAGGCCTTCAAGATCATGCTCAAGAACCCCGAGGTCAAGGGCATTCTGGTCAACATTTTCGGCGGCATCATGAAGTGCGACACCATCGCCGAAGGCGTGATCACGGCCTGCAAGGCGGTGAACCTGTCCGTGCCGCTGGTGGTGCGCATGAAGGGCACCAACGAAGAGCTGGGCAAGAAGATGCTGGCCGAATCCGGTCTGCCCATCATCTCCGCCGACACCATGGCCGAGGCCGCCACGAAGATCGTGGCCGCCGTCAAGTAATCGCCCAGCCAAGGAATCCGATCATGAGCATTTACATCAACAAGGACACCAAGGTCATTACCCAGGGCATCACGGGCAAGACCGGTCAATTCCACACCCTGGGCTGCCAGGCCTACGCGAACGGCAAGAATGCCTTCGTCGCCGGCGTGAACCCCAAGAAGGCAGGCGAGAAGTTCTCGGACATCCCCATTTACGCCTCCGTCAAGGAAGCCGCCGGCCAGACCGGCGCCACCGTGTCCGTGATCTACGTGCCGCCCGCCGGCGCCGCCGACGCCATCTGGGAAGCCGTTGAGGCCGATCTGGAACTGGTGATCTGCATCACCGAAGGCATCCCCGTGCGCGACATGCTGATGGTGCGCAACAAGATGAAGGCCAAGGAAGCCGCTGGCGGCAAGAAGACCCTGCTGCTGGGCCCCAACTGCCCCGGTCTGATCACCCCCGAGGAAATCAAGATCGGCATCATGCCCGGCCACATCCACAAGAAGGGTCGCGTTGGCGTGGTGTCCCGTTCTGGCACCCTGACCTACGAAGCCGTGGCGCAGTTGTCCGAACTGGGCATTGGCCAATCGTCGGCCGTGGGCATTGGTGGTGACCCCATCAACGGTCTGAAGCACATCGATGTGATGAAGGCCTTCAACGATGATCCCGACACCGACGCCGTGATCATGATCGGCGAGATCGGTGGCCCGGACGAAGCCGAAGCCGCTCGTTGGTGCAAGGACAACATGAAGAAGCCGGTGGTCGGCTTCATCGCTGGTGTCACCGCCCCTCCCGGCAAGCGCATGGGCCACGCCGGCGCGCTGATCTCGGGTGGTGCCGACACGGCCGACGCCAAGCTCGCCATCATGGAAGAGTGCGGCTTCACGGTGACCCGCAACCCCTCCGAAATGGGCCGCCTGCTCAAGGGCCTGCTCAAGGGCTGACGCTCACACGGGTTGACCCCAACCATGAAAAAGGCAACGCTTGCGTTGCCTTTTTTGTGCTCAATCACGCTTTGCGGCCGTTTGGCTTGCGCGGTCTGAGGCGGCTGAAACAAAATGCAGCCCTTCACATCGCGCCATTTGGCGACGCGCCAAGTCCCGTCCGGAGGCCGGAGTGTCGACGGTGCTCGGGCCGGTGGCGACGAGTGCTTCGCAAGGGAAATGGTCCAGATTCGTTCGGGCAACCTTCGATCTCCGTCGAGCAACCGGACAGGCAGCCTCCTCATTTGGTCGAGCGATTTGGTGGCACATTCTGGCGATACCTCAGCTGCTAAGAGCAGGGCAGGGTCACCTGTTTCCCTGCCTTGTGCCGCAGCCATGGCTTAGATGCGCCCAACATGAACTTTGAGTTTTTCAGCCTGTCGGACACGGGACTGGTCAGGGATAACAATGAAGATTCCGTGTCCATCGATGCCGACAACCGCCTCGTGGTGCTGGCCGATGGCATGGGTGGCTACAACGCAGGCGAAGTTGCCGCCGCTATGGCAACCACCTTTATCAAAGCTGAGCTCGGTCGGTGGATTGCCGATGGCGGACACGAGTCAAGTTCGCGAGAACTGAAGCGGGCCATGGAGGTGTGTATCGACAACGCCAACCGCTCCATCTTCAATGCGGCCAATTCCAATCCGCAGTATGCCGGTATGGGCACAACTCTGGTGATGGGGGTGTTTCTCGACGGCAAGGCCATGATTGGGCACGTGGGTGATTCCCGTTGCTATCGCCTTCGCCGTGGAGAGCTAGCCCAGATCACGCGTGACCATTCATTGCTTCAGGAGCAAATTGACGCAGGGCTCATCTCGCTGGAGCAAGCTCAGTTCGCCACGCACAAGAACCTAGTCACTCGCGCCCTGGGCGTAGAAGACACCGTACTTCTTGAGGTGTCCGAGTACCGGGCGGAAGATGGTGATCTCTACCTGTTCTGCTCGGATGGCCTTAGCGACATGGTGCCCGACAATCGCTTACGTGCTCTGTTGCAGGTCGAGACCAGTTTGAGGGAAAAAGCCCGGTCCTTGGTGGATGCCGCCAATGATGGCGGCGGACGCGACAATATTTCGGTAATACTGGCGCATGCACGTGCTAGGCCGATGCGCAAAGGCTTGCTGTCGCGAATGCTCGGAAAATAGTCCCAATCACTTAAGAACAGATCACCGGATCCAGAGGAGTCGGCCATGCCGAAAATGATCGTTTCCATTGATGGCGTCGTCATCAAAGAAGTGCAGCTCACCAAAGACCGCACCACACTCGGACGGCGGCCCTATAACGACATCGTCATCGACAACCTGGCGGTCAGCGGTGAGCACGCGGTGCTGCAGATGGAGGGCGATCGCTTCGTCATCGAAGACCTCAACAGCACCAACGGCACCTACGTCAACGGTCAGACCGTCAAGAAGCAGGCGCTGAGCAATGGCGACACCATCGAGATCGGCAAGTACAAGATCAAGTTCGTGCTGGACGGCGCCGCAGGCCAGCGCGAGAAGACCACGGTCATCAATGCCGGGACGGTGGTGGCGAGTGAAGATGGTTCCGCCAATGCGCTGGGGTCGGCCGTGATCAAGGTCTTGTCCGGCAACGCCACCGGGCGCGAGGTGCCCCTGGTCAAGGTGGTCACCACCATCGGCAAGCCAGGTGTCGCCGTGGCAGCCATCACCAAGCAGCCCAACGCTTACGTGGTGGCCGTCGTCGATGGCACGCATGCGCCCACCCTCAATGGGCAGCCGATCGGCAGCGAACCCATCGAGCTGCGCAATGGCGACATCTTGGAATTGGCTGGAACTCGCATGCAGTTCCTGTTCAAACCCTAACTCCTGCCTCGGGGGTATACAAGTGCCCCCAAAGTGCCAAAAAAGTCCTATACCACCTCATTGCTGCAGGGTAGGCTTCGCGAGTTCTGACTTGCTCGGTTAGCCCACATGAGGATTCGCGTCCTGGGGTGTTCTGGCGCCATCGCCCAAGGATGCCGCACCACTTCCTTCCTGATCGACGACGACGTCTTGATCGACGCCGGCACAGGCGTGGGCGATCTCACGCTGGATGAAATGGTGCGGGTGGGTGATGTGCTGCTCACCCATTCCCATCTGGACCACGTGGCGGCCCTTCCCCTCATGCTGGATGCGGTGGCCGCTCGCCGCATGGCACAGGGCCTGGGCCCGATTCGGGTACACGCCCTGCCGGAAACCATTGCTGCATTGAAGGCTCACGTTTTCAATGGTGTTATCTGGCCCGACTTTTCCGCTATCCCTCGGGCAGACGCCCCATTGATTGTGTTCACGCCCCTGCGAGTAGGCCAGAGATTGTCATTGGCGGGCAAGGAGATCGAGGCGCTGCCCGCTGTTCACACCGTGCCGGCAGTGGGCTATGCGCTCAGTGCGGGGGCTGGTCATTGGGTTTTCAGTGGTGACACCGAGCGCAACCCCGCATTTTGGGCACGCATCAATGAACTGGCGGTCAGCCATCTGGTGATCGAAACCGCCTTCAGTGATCGTGAACAGGCCATTGCCCAGCGCAGCTTGCACCTGGCGCCCGCCACCCTGGCCCAGGAGTTGGCGCATATCGCCCAAGGTCGGCGCTACCCCATCTACATCACCCACACCAAACCCGCCGAGACGGGCCTCATCATCGATGAAATTCGCCGCTTCGATGGCGAGCCACGCCATGACATCCGGTGGCTGACCACCGGTGATGTCTTTGAGGTGTGACGATTTTTGTCACCCCAGCCCAGACGGACAAAAATCGTCTGCCCTCATGGGGCGAACTTCGCTACTTTTTGCCAAAAATAAAGCCAAAAGTATTTGTTCCGGCCAGATTTCAAGAGGCGATAGCCCTGGCATGGTCCATGCTGACAAGCTTGCGTCCCTGTCACAACCCTCTGAGGAGTTTTCATGAAGCGTACCCTGCAAAAAGGTTTCACCCTGATCGAACTGATGATCGTGGTGGCCATCATCGGTATTCTGGCTGCTGTTGCACTGCCGGCGTATCAGGACTACACGACCCGCGCCAAGGTGTCGGAAGTGATTCTGGCTGCCTCGTCGGCTCGTACGGCCGTGGCTGAAGCTGCGCAGACGCTCGGCGAAATGCCCCAAGCTGCCAGCATTGCCTTCGATTCTCAGGCCTCAAAGTACGTGAGCAGTGTCTCCTACACTCGCAGCACTGCTTCTGTTGGTGTGGTCACGGCTGTTGCCACCGGCGATACCCGAATTTCGGCCGATACGATCACCCTGTCCGGCACCATCGCGGCCAATGGTCAGGTGGATTGGGTTTGTGGTGGCACTATCCAAGCCAAATACCGTCCAGCTTCCTGCCGATAATTTCTGGTTGACAAGAGGCCCTTCGGGGCCTTTTTTATGCGTATTGCTGAAACCCCGCTTTGGACCCCTGTTGCCTCTCTCGCACTGGCGATGGCTTGGCTGCTCCCGAATGCTCATCCGCCTTGGTCTGCATTCCACAAGGATGTTTATTTGGCTTTCGTGCTCACGATAGTCAGCTACCCAGTTCTGGTGCAAGCTTGCAGGCGACATGTCGATTCGCATCTAGACTGGCTTTCCGTGTATCTGATAAGCCTTTCGTTGCTTATACTAATTCAGGGAGCGAGTCATAAGGTCAGCTTCATCGGGCAGACATTTGTTGGGGCGGTTTATTTTTTTGCCGCTGGGTTTGCTTTATATATTGGACGACTTTGGGCTGAATTGTCGCCTGGGCATATTGAGCGATTTTTATTCGCGGCATTTGTTGTTGCAGGCATCTTCTGTGCGGGAATTATTTTTGCTCAATGGGCGCAGATAGAAATGCATCCTGTCTGGTTTAGCTATTTGCCGCCAGGTGAGCGGCCATATGGAAACCTAAATCAGCCAAATAATGCTGGATCATTGCTGCTGCTTGCGTTGATTTCTCTGACACACTTGATGCTGGTGGGAAGACTACGTTTGGCTATATACGTTTTCTCGGCTTGCTTTTTTATAGGCGCCATGGTGCTGACTGCGTCAAGAATCACATTCTTTTCTTTTCATGGGGTTTTGATTCTTGGCGCAGTGTTGGCTTTTCGACTGCCTCGCTTTCACAGCTACCGATGGCTGCCTTTGGGATTATTCGTAATTTTTTGGGCTATTTTTCTCGGGCACCAGTACGGATGGGGCGAGGCAGCCGAGCATGTCAATCCGTTGAAACGGGAGCTAGCGGGCACTCGCATGGCGGCGTACAGTGCCTTCGGAGAAGCTATCCTGCATGGTCCATTGTGGGGGTTCGGATTCGATCAGGCTGTTAAGGCGCAGTTATTCGCTGGGAGTTTAGGCCACAAACTACCGGGTCTTTTTGGCTGGACGCATAACTTTGTATTAGATATCGCAGTATGGTTTGGATGGCCCATTGCATTTTTGGGTGTGCTGCTGGGTGTGTGGTCAATATTTCAATTTCGACGGCTTAGATTTAGTCCGACAATTGTTGCATCCATTGCGTGTGTGCTGGTGTTGCTCGTGCATGGAATGGTTGAGTTGCCCTTGGCATACGCTTATTTTTTGCTCCCCGTTTGTTTGTTGATCGGGGCGTTGTTCGGTCACGCCGCAATCCCTGCGACTCGTATCTCCCTGATCACTCCCGGTGTTTGGTTGTTATGTTTGTCTTTGGCTTTGGGGGCTCTTTGGGCTGACTATCTGCGCGTCGAGGCCGCTTTTACCACGTGGAGATTCAAGGCTGCACGAGTGGGAACCCTTCCAGAAAGAATTGAGACGGATTTTCTCATATTGGACCAGTTCGGCGTTCTGATAGAGGGTCTGGATGCAGACCCTTCAAAGAGGATAGCCTTTGATCTGCCTCGCTTTCGCTCTGCTGTGTTGTCGTTTCCTTCCCCTTACGCGCTCCTTCGTTTGGTGCTTCTGCAGGCAAAAAACGGAGATTTCGAGGGGGCTAAGCAGAGTGTCGTATTGGCCCGTCTAGTGACGACTTCCGATACCAATCAGGACATGAGTGCGCAGTGGAAGGAGTGGCAAAAGATTGATGCTGACGTCGCAAAGATTGAATGGGGTACAGAATGACAGGGCTTGATGAGAATCGAAGTTGTCGCGCCAGCCTGTGGCTATCGAATTCGAAGATGTTGCGCGATCATAAGAGGGTTAGCCAAGCTAGTGCCTACTGTTCTACAGTAGAGATGGATCAAATGGATGTTTCAAGCGGCAGGCGTAGCGGCGAAATGCGTCGACTCCAGCGGCCTCTGTTGCGATGAGTTGAGATCAACTGGTTCACCCCGCCACAAAAACCCCACTCTTCCCCCCCCGCTTTTCCATCAGCCTCACTCCCTCCACCATCATCCCCCTGTCCACGGCCTTGCACATGTCGTAGATGGTGAGCAGCGCGACGCTGCAGGCCGTCAGGGCTTCCATCTCGACGCCGGTCTGGCCGGTGCATTCGGCCCGGGTGGTGCAGCGCACGCTGTGGCTGTCGGGCTCGATGTCGAAATCGACGGTCACGCGGGTGAGCGCGATGGGGTGGCAGAGGGGGATGAGGTCGCTGGTTTTTTTGGACGCCTGGATGCCAGCGATTCGGGCAATGCCGAGCACATCGCCCTTTTTGGCGGTGCCTGACTGGATGAGGGTCAGGGTGTCGGGCTGCATGGTGATGCGGCCTTCGGCCACGGCGATGCGCTGGGTGTGGGCCTTGTCGCCCACGTCGACCATGTGGGCCTGGCCTTGGGCGTCGAAATGGGTGAGGTGGGAGGTGGGGGTGCTGCTGTTTGCCATGGTGCGTTTACATCGGGTTCACTGAACCGTCGGGTGCTTGCGGGCATCATACGGGGATGCTGGAACACCGATTGGTCTCCCTGGCCTTGATGGCCGCGCTGGGTTTGTCTGCGGTGGCGGCGCCGGTTGGTGCCGCCGACACAAGCGCCCTCCCTGCTCATGCACTGCCGAGCTTGGGCGATGGCGATGGCATGTCCGTTTCGGCCGAGCGCCGACTGGGCGACCGCTTGGCGCGGGACATTTACCGAGACCCGATGTACCTGGACGACCCGGTCATTGGTGACTACTTGCAACAGCTTTGGCAACCGCTTTTGGCTGCCGCGCGGGAACGTGGCGAAGTTCCCCCCGATTTGGCCGAGCGCTTGGCTTGGGAGTTGATGGTGTCGCGTGACCGGGCCGTCAACGCCTTTGCCATGCCGGGGGGCTATCTTGGTGTGAACCTGGGCTTGCTGGCGGTGACAGAGCGCCCCGAAGAGGTGGCGTCGGTGCTGGCACACGAGCTCAGCCACGTGTCGCAACGCCACATTGCCCGCTTGATCAGCCGCGAAGAAAAAATGGCGCCTTGGGTGATGGGGGCCATGGTGCTGGGGGCGCTGGCGGCAGGCTCCAATGCCAATGCAGCGGGGGCCGCCATCATGGGCAGCTCGGCCGTGGCGGCGCAGCAGTCTTTGAATTTCTCGCGCGACATGGAGCGCGAAGCCGATCGAGTGGGCTTTGGGGTGCTCACGGGGGCCGGCTTTGATGGTCTGGGTTTCGTCACCATGTTCGATAAGCTGCAACAGGCTTCCAAGCTCAATGACGACGGGGCCTTTCCCTATCTGCGCAGCCACCCGCTGACCGGTGATCGCATCGCCGACATGAAGGCGCGTTTGCCGGTGGGGCCGCTGGCGGCGAGCAGCCCTCGCCCGGGTCTGCCCACCGCGGAGCAGCATGTCCTGATCTCGGCGCGCGCCCGGGTGATGGCGGAAAAAAGCCCGGACCGCTGGCGCACCTGGCTGTCGACGGGTTCCGCCGACAAGGCCACGGCGGGTGACCGGTATGCGGCGGCCTTGTCGGCGCAGCGCCTGGGTCAACGCGCGCAGGCCATCGCCTTGGCGCAAACCCTTCGAGGACAAGTGGGGTCTGCTTCGCAGCCCACGGTGGACGCCCTGCTGATGGAGCTGCTGTTGTCGCCCGGTGCCTTGGCGACTGGGCAAGATGTTTTGCTGGCCTCGCTTCGCGACTCGGCTCTCGCGTCTTCATCGCGTGCGATGGTGTTGCTGGGGGCTCAGGCGGCCTTGGCCACCGGCCAGCCCGGGCGGGCGGTCAGCCGTTTGCAGGAGTGGGCAGTGCAACACCCGCGGGATGCTCAGGCGTGGCAACTGCTGTCACGTGCGCGTTCCCAGCAAGGGCAGACCTTGCACGCGGTGCGGGCCGATGCCGAGGCCCATGTGGCGCAGCGGGACTACGCGGGCGCTCTGGAGCGCCTGAAGGCCGCGCAGGCTTTGCCACCGGCCGTGCGCAACGCTGACCCGATCGAACTCGCGATCGTGGACAGCCGACGGCGCGACGTGGAACTGCTGCTGAAAGAGCAAATGCGCGAGGCGCGCGAGGAGTGAGCGGCGCGCTCAGCGCCTGAACACCGCCTGCATGGCGCTGTCCACCACCAGCATCAGCAGTGAGTACAGCACCGAGCCCAGCATGGCGGCCCAGAAGCCGGTGACGACAAAGCCGTCCAGCACGCTGGCGGCGGCCCAGAAGAGCAAGGCGTTGATCACGAAGAGGAACAAGCCCAGGGTGACCACCGTGACCGGCAGGGTGAGCAAGACCAGCAAGGGGCGAAGAAAGATGTTGAACAGGCCAATGACAGCCGCAGCGATGAGGGCGGCCGCGTAGCCCTCGATCTGCACGCCGGAGTAAAGAGCGGCCACCACCAGAAGGGCACAGGCCGCCAGCAGCCAACGGATGATCAGTTTCATTCGGCCAGCATAGCATCGGGCACAAAAAAGGCGGCACCCCTAAGGGTGCCGCCTTGCGGCTCAGGGCCGAGGCCCAGATCAGGCTTCTTGCTGCACCGGACGGCGCGAAGCAATGTACTTGCCCAGTGCCAGCACCAGCAGCGCACCGGCCACAGCCGCGCCGTACTTCATGGCCGACGTCTGGGGCAGCTTGAGCATCCAGGACCACTTCTCGGGGTCGGCCAGGGCCGGGTCGGTGACCAGCATGCCACCGGCGATCCAGCCCAGCAGCATGCCGCCGGCCACGATGATGATGGGGAAGCGGGCCATGAGCTTGATGACCAACTGGCTGCCCCAGACGATGATGGGGATGGAGATCAGCAGACCCAGCACCACCAGCAGCAGGGAGTGCTCGCCAGCGTGTTGTGCGGCACCAGCGATGGCGATCACGTTGTCCACGCTCATCACCAGGTCGGCCACGATGATGGTCTTGATGGCGGCGAACAGCTTGTCGCTGCCCTGGATGTCGCCGTGGCCGTCTTCGTCGGGCGCGATCAGCTTCACGCCGATCCACACCAGCAGCAGGGCACCCACGAACTTCAGGAAAGGCACGTTGAGCAGCGTCATCGCGAAGGCGATGAGAATCACCCGCAGGATGATCGCGCCGGCGGTGCCCCAGATGATGCCCTTGGTGCGTTGGGCGGGCGGCAGTTTGCGGCAGGCCAGCGCGATCACCACCGCGTTGTCACCACCGAGCAGGATGTCGATGATGATGATTTGCCCGAGTGCCACCCAGAAGGCGGGTGAAGTCAGAAAGTCCATATGCTCCTCGTCGTCGATTGAATCGTGTTGGGTCGCGGGCAATGGCCATCGCGCAGGCACGCCCGGAGACGGCGCGATGGGGCGCAGGCTGAGGGAGGATGCGGTCTGACCGGCCCCGCTGGGGCCCATCAAAGGTCTTGCCCAACCTGTTGCACGCAACAGGCCCAACGTGCCGGAAGCCACATGGGCTTCGTGCTGACGACACATCAGACGCTCCGGATGGCCCCACATGAAAGGCCAGCGAGCGGAGGGCTACTCCCCTTCGAGCCGTGGATTGTATCGGCCCGCACCCGTGCTGTTGCATGGCGTGTGTACGCAATTCCCACAGCGCGCCTCGGCCACCTTGGGCTGGCTATGATGCGCACCCCATGCCCGGCATCCACATCACCGACATCGAATCGGCCATCAACCACTGGCGCCAGCGCTGTCCCTCGCCCGATGGCGTGCGGCTTTCGCCCGAGGTGCAGGCCCTGGCCGAGGTGTACGCGCAGATGGTCTACGCTGGCGAGAGCGAGGTGGACGAGGCGGCCATGTCGGCCGATGCCTTGGCGGCCTGGCTGACCTGGTACGACACCACGCCCGACACGCCGTGCATCGCCATCTGTTCCACCAGCCAGGGTGATGAGCGCTGCAAAGGCTGTGGTCGCAGCTTTGAAGAGGTGCAGCGCTGGACGGAGATGACGCCCGTGCAGAAGCGGGCCACATGGCGCCGCATCACCATCGAGGGCGATGCCTGGCGCTTCAACCGCTACGCAGAACGCGCGCGCTGACCACGCCGAGCGCGCTCAGGCGGGGATGGCGTAGTTGGCCTGGGTGAGCTGGTCAACGCCGCAGCTCAGGTCGCCCACCCACTCGATGAACTGGGGCACGGCCTCGCCGACCAGCGGTGCGCCGTGCTGCGGCACGATCATGCGAATAGGCAGTTGCCGAACCATGTTGGCCCACAGGCGCAACACCTTGCCCGACACCATGTAGCGCCGGTGGAAGGCCTCCATGCGCGGGATGTGCGGTGCCAGGTCGAACACCGGTTGGGTGGCTTGCTTCGACGTGCCGATGGACACGCCCAGGTCGCCCGAGAACAGGATGCGGCTGGCCGGGTCCCAGAACTGGAAGTTGCCTTCCGAGTGCATGAAGTGCCCGGGTAGGGCCAAGATCTCGCCCCGCCCCAGGGGGATGCGCATGCCTGGGTCGGGGATGCCGACGATGCGGCCCTGGGTCTTGCCGGGCTTGCAGAAGTGCGGGGCGAAACGCTCCCACAAGCGCGAGATGTAGAGCGTGGCCTGGGTGCTGGTCATCCAGCGGTCGAGCGAGGCGATGATGTCCGGGTCGGCGTGGGAAGCCAGGATCTTGGACAGCCGCTGCGGCGGAAAGTAGCGCCCCACCGTGAGCAGCAGCTCGTTGTAGGCCATGTTGCCGCCTGGGTCGATGATGGCGCCCGAGTCGCCGTCGATCACCAGGAACTGGTTGGCCTGCACCGCTTCGCCGCCCTCGTCGCTGAGGTGGGCAAACATCAGGCACACGTGCCCGCCTTCGTTGAAGAGTTCAATCGCCATGGTGGAAATGTATCGGGCAGGCTTGCCCGATACATGGCGTCCAATTCAATTGCGCGATGGTCGGTGGTGTGCCGCGCGCCAGCGGTCAGGAGCGGCGGGCCAGTTCCACGGCCTTGCCGATGTAGCTGGCCGGCGTGAGGGCCAGCAGGCGGTCTTTCTCGGCCTCGGGAATGTCCAGGCTGCGGATCAGCGTGTGCAGCGCCTCGGCCGTCACGGTCTTGCCGCGGGTCACTTCCTTGAGCTTCTCGTAAGCGCCTTGCACGCCAAAGCGGCGCATCACCGTCTGGATGGGCTCGGCCAGCACTTCCCACGAGGCGTCGAGGTCGGCGGCCAGGGCTTCTTCGTTCAGCTCCAGCTTGCCCAGGCCCACGCCGAGCGCGTGGTAGGCCAGCACGGCGTAGCCCAGGGCCACGCCCATGTTGCGCAGCACGGTGGAGTCGGTGAGGTCGCGCTGCCAGCGGCTGATGGGCAGCTTCTCGGAGAGGTGGCGCAACAGGGCGTTGGCCAGGCCCAGGTTGCCTTCGGCGTTTTCGAAGTCGATCGGGTTGACCTTGTGCGGCATGGTCGAGGAGCCGATTTCGCCGGCCTTGAGCTTCTGCTTGAAGTAGCCCAGGCTGACGTAGCCCCACACGTCGCGCGAGAGGTCGATCAGGATGGTGTTGGCGCGCGCCACGGCGTCGAACAGCTCGGCCATGTAGTCGTGCGGCTCGATCTGGATGCTGTAGGGCTGGAAGGTCAGGCCCAGGCCCAGCGGCTCGGGCGTCTCCACGACCTTGCGGCTGAAGGCTTCCCAGTCGAAGTCGGGCCAGGCGCTGAGGTGGGCGTTGTAGTTGCCCACGGCGCCGTTCATCTTGCCCATGAGCTTCACGCTGGCAATGCGCTCGCGCGCCGCCGCCAGGCGCACCACCACGTTGGCCAGCTCTTTGCCCACGGTGGTGGGGCTGGCGGTCTGGCCGTGGGTGCGGCTGAGCATGGGGATGCTGGCGTAGGCGTGGGCCATGTCGCGCAGCTTGGTGATGACTGCGTCTAGCGCGGGCAGCAGCACCTGGTCGCGCCCGCCCTTGAGTTGCAGGGCGTGGCTGGTGTTGTTGATGTCTTCGCTGGTGCAGGCGAAGTGCACGAACTCGGCGGCCTTCTCCAACTCGGGACGGGCCTCGAACTTGGACTTGATCCAGTACTCCACGGCCTTCACGTCGTGGTTAGTGGTTTTCTCGATTGCCTTGATGGCCTCGCCGTCTTCTTCGTTGAAGTTTTTCACCAGGCCCATGAGGTAGGTGCGGGCGCCGGGTGACAAGGGCTTGAACTCTTCAAAGCCGGCGTCAGACAGGGCGATGAACCAGGCGATCTCGACCTGCACGCGACGGTGCATGTAGCCCAGTTCGCTCATGAAGGGGCGCAAGGGCGCGAGGCGCGCGGCATAACGCCCGTCAAGCGGCGAGAGCGCGGTGATGGGGCTCAGGGCCAAGGGAGCCGGGCTGGCGGTGGGGGAGGAGGCTGTGGGACGCATCCCC
>Ga0255140_1000166_pt1 | contig 28599 bp, 19 predicted proteins | sample Law_Colum_RepC_8_FD_188547 | JGI IMG/M metagenome (GOLD analysis project Ga0255140, IMG submission 188547) | Freshwater microbial communities from St. Lawrence River, New York, United States - Law_Colum_RepC_8d | ecosystem: Environmental > Aquatic > Freshwater > River | place: USA: New York...
GCGCTGGGGGTGGTGCTGTTGCTGTGGCACGAGGTCACCGCCCTCACCGGCCGCCCGTCGGGCGTGGTGATGATGCTGGTGGCGGCCTGCGCCTGGGCGGTGGGCACCCAGCTCATGCGGCGCACGAAGCTGCCCCAGTCCACGCTGACGCTGTCGTTCTGGATGACGGTGGTGGCCACCGTGTGGATGACGGCGCTGGCCGTGCTGTTCGAGCGCCAGTACTGGCACTGGCCCACGGCCGGCCAGTGGGCCTCGATTCTTTACAACGCGGTGGGCGTGTTCGCCTTTGCCCAGGCGGCGTGGCTGATGCTGGCGCGCGAGCTGCCGCCGGTGGCCTCCACCCTGTCGGTGATGTTCATTCCGGTGCTGGGTGTGTTCAGCGGCGCCTGGTGGCTGGGCGAGACCCTGCACTGGCAGGACTGGGCGGCGGTGGGGCTGGTGATGGTGTCGATCGGCTCGGTGTTGCTGCCTTCGCGCGCTGGGCGCTGAGCTCAGAAGATCGTCTGCTTGTCGAGTTTGGCCTTCACGATCAGGTCCACCACCGGCTGTTCGCGCTTGTTGGCGCGCATGCAGTGGTCTTTCTGAAAGCGGTCGGTCACGCGAATGACGAAGCGTGCCCAGCGCTTGTGCTCGCGCACCCGCCAGGCATGCGACGAGATCGATTCCCACGCGTAGCCGTTGAACACGGTGGCGTTCACGAAGTGGTCGAGTGCGCGAACGCCGGCGCGGCCGCGCGCGTTGGGGCCGAAGACGCCGATCCACACCAGCAGCAGGTAGCCCAGCACCGCCAGCGGCACCACGGCGCACATCAGCAGAAAACCGGCCGCGCGTTCTTTCACCGTGCTCATGCCGAGCCCTCCCGCCGGTGCAGGGTGAGGCGCACGCCGTTGGCCGAACGAATGGTGAGCCGGCCCACCGGGCGCGGCACGTGGCCCGGCACCGCGGCCAGGCGGTAGCGCCGCAGCAGGCTGGCCAGGATGAGCGTGGCCTCTTGCAGCGCGAAGGCCGCGCCCAGGCACACGCGCGGGCCCATGCCAAAGGGCAGGTAGCCCTGGCGCAGCGATTCGCGCGAGGCGTCGCCTTGGTAGCGGTCGGGGTTGAAGGCGTCTGGCTCGGCCCACAGGCCGCGGTGGCGCTGGATGAGCCAGGGCGCCACCACCACCGTGGCGCCTTCGCGCACCGGCTTCTTGCGCAGGGTGCAGGCGCCGGCCGACTGCCGCGCCATGAAGCCCACGGGCGGAAACAGGCGCAGCGTTTCGCGGAACACGTTGCGCGTGAGCGCCAGCGCTTTCATGTCACCCACCTCGGGGGCGCGATCGCCCAATTGCGCCAGCGCCTCGGCGTGGGCGCGCTCTTGCACCTCGGGCGCGTTGGCCAGCAGGTGGGCGGCCCAGGTGAGGGCGCTGGCCGAGGTTTCGTGCCCGGCCAGGAACAGCATGGCCACCTGGTCCACCAGCTCGTCAAAGCCGAAGGGCTGGCCGCTGGTGGCGTCGCGCGCTTCCATGAAGCTTTGCAAGATGTCGCTGTGCGCGGCCGGTTGCCCGGCCTGGTGGGCGTCAAAGCGCGGGCGAATGAGTTTCTCCAGCAGGCCGCGAATCTCGCGCGCGGCGCGGCGGCTGTGCCACACGTCCCAGGGCCACACCAGCCAGCGCAGGCCATAGATGGAGGGCAGCAGCAGGCGCGGGGCGATGGCCTGGAAGCGGGCGAAGGCCTCAAAGATGCGGCGCGCATCAGCCCCTTCCATGGGCACCGAGAAGATGGTGCGGAAGATGATGTCGGCCGTCACGTGCGTCATCTCCACCTCGATGTCGTGCTCGGCGCCGTCTGGCAGCGCGGCCAGGCGCTGCAGCATGGCCTGGGTGGCGGCCTGCATCACCGGGAAGGCCACCGCCAGCCGCGCCTGCGCGAAGGCCGGGTCCATCATGTCGCGCTGGCGGCGCCACTGCGCGCCGTTGGTGGTGAAGATGCTCTCGCCCAGCAGGGGTTGCAGGGCCTCGCCCAGCAGCGGGCTTTTGGGGAACTGCTCGGCCTCGTCGTCCATCACTCGGCGCACCAGCGCCGGGTCGTTCACCATGTACAGGTCAAGGCCGGGCAGGTGCACCTCGCCCATTTGCATGGCGTAGCTGCGCTCGTACAGCGCGTCCAGCCACGAGCGGCGGGCGCTGAAGAACATCAGCAGGCTGGAGGCCTTGCTCTTGCGGGGCTTCGGGTAGGCGGGGCAGAAATGCATGGGGTCAGGGCGCGGGCGCCAGCGTTCGCAGGTGTGGCATGAGCGCGCGCGCCAGCCAGCGGGCGTAGGTGCCGCGATGGTAGTGGTGGTCGGCGCGGTCGCGGCGCTGCCAGGCGGGGCTCACCAGGCCATCGGGGCCGAGGCTGGCGGCGCGGTCGTCCAGGTAGGGCACGCCCAGCTCGGCGCAGGCGGCGGCCACGCGGTCGTTGAAGGCCAGGGTGAGGGCGGTGCGCTCGGCCTGGGTGTGGGGCAGTGCCTTGCGGGTGGTGCCCACGGCGTTGGCGGGCTCGAAGTCGTCGGGCAGGGTGGGCAGGGGCGCGCTCACCACCAGCAGGCGGTGGTGGGCGGCGAGTTCGGTGATGAAGGCGATGTAGCGGTCGGCGGCCTGCTGCATCAGGCGTAGCGGGGCTTGTGCGTCCTGGGCTTCTCGGGCGGCGCGGGCCCAGATGGTGTAGCCCGTGTCCACCTCGCCCAGGTTGAGCACCACGCTGTCGTGCGGCACCGACCGCAGCGCCGCCAGAAAGCGCGAGGCCGCCTGGGTTTGCGACTGCGGGTTGGGCAGGCCGGTGGCGGTGCCGCCGGGCACGTATTCGATGTGCCAGCGCACGCGGGGCAGTGCCCACAGAAACCACCAGTGCTCAAACACCCGCACGTGTGAGTCGCCCAGCACCAGCACGGTGTGCGTGGCGCGGCGTTCGCGCCGGGCCTGGGCCCAGCGCAGCAAGGGCAGGCGCCAGTCAGCCACCGGCCGCCCCCGCTGGGCGTGGCACCAGGCGCACGCGAATGCCCTCGTCTGAGCGCACGGTGAGCCGGCCCACCACGCGCGGCGTGGGGCCGCTGCCGGGGTGCAGCTCAAAGCGCTGCAACAGGCTGCCCAGAATGAGCGCCGCCTCTTGCTGCGCAAAGCCCGCGCCAATGCAGGCGCGCGCGCCCAGGCCAAAGGGCAGGTAGGCCCCCTTGGGGTGCTGGCTGTGGCCCCCGGGCCCGAAGCGGCCGGGGTCAAAGGCGTCGGGTTCGGTCCACCAGCGGCGGTGGCGGTGCAGCAGCCAGGGCATCACCAGCAGCGCGTCGCCCCGGCGCACGCGGGCACCGCGAATCTCGTGGTCGGTGGTGGCCTCGCGCGGGAAGTAGCCCACCGGGGGGTACAGGCGCAGCACCTCGCGAAACAGGGCGTGCAGGCGCACCAGGCGGCGCACATCGGCGGCCTGCAGCTCGCCGCCGCCGGTGACGCTCTGCCACTCGGCGCGCAGGCTGTCTTGCAGCTCGGGGCATTCGGCCAGCAGGTACAGGCACCAGCTCAAGGCGCTGGCCGAGGTTTCGTGCCCCGCCAGAAAGAGCATGCAGATTTGGTCCAGCGCCTCGGTCTCGCTCAGGCGTGAGCCGTCTTGGACGTCTTGCGCGCTGCGCAGCCCGGCCAGGATGTCGGCGCCCAGTGCCTCTTGTTCGGGCGCCAGCGTGGCGAAGCGCTCGTGCACGCGCTGCGCCAGAAAGCCGCGAATCACCGCCGCGTGGCGCTGGCGCCACCGCCCCAGGCCCAGCGAGGGCAGGCGCAGCAGCTTCAGAAACACCACCCGCTGCGACAAGCGCTGGTAGCGGGTGAAGGCGTCAAACAGGCGCTCGGCTTCGTCGCCGCGCAGCGGCCGCGAGAAGATGGTGCGGTAGACGATGTCGGCGGTGACGTGCGTCATGGCGCCGTCCACGTCCAGCTCGCCGGGGGCCAGGCGGCCCAGCATGTCGGCGCAAGCGGCCTGCATCATCGGGAACACGCGGCCCAGGCGGGCGTGGCCAAAGGCCTGGTCGAGCATGGCGCGCTGGCGCTGCCATAGCGGCCCGTTGGTGGTGAAGGGGCTGGAGCCAATGAGCGGCTCCAGCGCCTCGTGCATGTGCCGGTGCTTGGGGTAGTGCTGCGGCTCGCTCACAAGAATGCGCTCTACCCAGGCCGGGTCATTGATGACGAACACCCGCATGGCCGGCAGCCAGAAGTGGCCCATGAGCATGTCGTAGCTGCGCGCCGTGAGCGCGTCCAGCCACGAGTGGGCCACCCGCGCGAAGCCGCGCAGGCCCAGGCGGCGCTGGCTGGAAGGTTCGGGGCGCGGCGGTATCACGGCTCCCCCTTGCGTTGCACCTGCTCGGCCAGCGTGCGCGGGCCGTAGAGCACGTCCAGCGGCTGGAAGTTGCCGGGCTTGTCCGGTGTCATGAGGTAGAGAAAGTGGGTGGTGAGCTTGTCGCGCCGGATGTGGGCCCAGCGCGCGGGCTCGTACATCTGGAAGAACTTGGCGTTGTGCCGCAGCGGCTGGGGCGCGCCCCGGTGCGGCACGCCGCTGCCCGCCAGGGGGTGCACGTTGTAGAAGCACAGCGGGTCAATGCGGGCCGTTACGTCCCACCACATCAACCGGGGGTGGTGGCTCAGGCGGTGTAGGGCCTCGCGCAGGTGGGTGGCGGTGGGCACCAGGGCCACGAAGGGAATGCACTGGCCCAGGGTGACCATGCGCGTGGGCTGGCTGGCGGGCAGGGCCTGCCAGCGCGGGTCGGCCAGCAGCAGGTCCACCGCGTCCACCATCACCAGCGTGCCCACGCTGTGGCCCACCAGCAGCACCTCGTCCACCGGGTCGGCCTGCTGCATGGCGATCACGGTGTCGGCCCATTCGCGGGCGCGGGCCTGCATCTCGGGCAGCGGGGCGCGCCCGCTGCGGATGATGAAGGTGAAGATGCGCAGCAGCCAGAACAGGCCCTGCTTCGCGCCAAAGGCCCAGAGCCCCGCCACCAGCGCCGCGCCCAGCGCCCAGGCCAGCGGCCCGATGAGCAGCGCCAGCAGCGCACCGGCCAGCGTCCCCAGGGCCAGCGTGCCCAGCAGGTACACCGCCGGCAAGATGCCGGTGAGAAACGCGGTGCGCGACAAGGCCCTTGCCCGCATGGGCCCAACGCCTTGTGCAATGCCGGCGTAGGTGGCGAAGAACTCGCGCAGCAGCGCGCCGGGGCGGCGGCTCCAGTGGCGGCGAATGATGTCGTCCCAGCCCATGAACACGTGCTCGGTGTCCACCGCCGGGTGGCCATCGGGCTGGGCGTGCCATTGCACGCGCCAGCGGCTGTTCAGGGGCGAGAGGCGCTCGCGCCGGCCCACGCTGAAGTGCCCGCCCTGGGGCTGGGGCTTGGCGGCCTCGTCGCGGCACAGCCGGTGGTAGAAGGCCGGGCCGCGCGGGTCGAAGCCGCTGAAGTAATGCACGCGCCGGCGACGCAGCGCGGGTGCTTCGCTCATGGCGGGCGTCAGGTGGTCAGCAGGTCACGCAGGGCGTGGCCTTGCTGGTCTTTGGCCGAGAGCAGCGGGGGCTCGCCCAGGTCGGGCCAGGCAATGCCCACCTCGGGGTCGTTCCACATCAGGGAGCGCTCGTGCGCGGGGGCGTAGTAGTCGGTGGTTTTGTAGAGGAAGTCGGCCACTTCGGAGAGCACCACAAAGCCGTGCGCCAGGCCGGGCGGAATCCAGAGCTGGCGGTGGTTGTCTTCGCTCAGTTCCACCCCCACCCAGCGGCCAAAGGTGGGCGAGCCCACGCGAATGTCCACCGCCACGTCAAACACGGCCCCGCGCACCACGCGCACCAGCTTGCCCTGCGGCTGCTGCACCTGGTAGTGCAGGCCGCGCAGCACGCCCTTGCGGCTGCGGCTGTGGTTGTCTTGCACAAATGGCACGTTCAGGCCGGTGGCTTCCTGGAAGCTGCGCTGGTTGTAGCTTTCCAGAAAGAAGCCACGGGCGTCACCAAAGAGCTTGGGCTCCAGGATGAGAACGTCGGGGATGTCGGTGCGGGTGACTTGCATGCGATTCGATGGTGTGAGGGTTTTGTGTGGTCAGGGCAAGGCTTAGGGTCAGCCCTTGAGCCAGGCGTGCAGAAGGATACGGGCCTTGCGGGCCTGCCGCCGCGCCCAGCCGCTGCGCAGCGCGTCCAGGCCGCCGCTGGCGACCAGCGCGTCGCGCTCGGCCTGCAACTGGCGCAGCACCGCCATGCAGGTGGTGTGGCCGCGCAAGGTCCAGTCCCAGTAAATGGGGTAGCGCAGCAGGGTGCCGGCCACCAGCTCGTCCAGGCTGAGCTGGCGGTGCCGCCGCGCCAGGGCCACGCCACCCACGGCGCGGTCGTCGGTGAGGCCCCAGCCGGCGTAGAAGGGCTGGCCGTGGGTGACCACGTGCTTGCCGCGCAGCAGCGCATCGAAACCGGCGAGCGATGTCATGGTGTGCAGCTCGTCGCAGGCTTCAAGGCAGCTCACCACCGAGAGGCGGGGCTCCACGTGGTCGGCCCACTGGCGGGCCTGGGCCAGCGCCAGGGCACCCGCGCGGTTGCCGCTGCTCACGTCGGGGTGCGGCTTGTAGACGATGAAGGCATCGGGGCAGGCAGCGCGCGCGGCTTGCAGCAGCGCTGCGTTGGTCTTGACGGTGGTGCAGCCCAGGCGAATGGAGGCGTCGTCTTCCACCTGGCCAGGCACCAGCACCACGCGCCGGCCTTGCGTGGCCCAGCGGGCGGGCTCGCGCGGCTCGTGGTTGTATTTGGTGATGCCGTGGGCCACGATGAACGCCCGCACCCGCGCGGCCTCGGCCAGTTCGTCGGCGCCAAACTGCGCCGTGGCCAGCAGGCGCTCCAGCGCGCTGGGCTGGCTCGGGTCAAAGTAAATGCCCTCGGCGTCCAGCACCAGCGAGCGCGGGCGAATGAGGTCTGAGCCCAGGCCCACCGAGCGCACAAAGCCGTCTTCCACCCGCACCAGCCGCGCCCCGCTGCGCTGCGCCAACTCGGCCATGCCCGGCTTGGGCGTGCCCCAGCTCACCAGCGCGTCTGCGGCGGTGGGGTGCAGGGCGGCGGCCGACGCTGTTGTTGCTGTGTGTGTCAAAGTCGGCAGTCGCACGCCTAGCATGGGGCTCAGGTTGTATCGACGCCAGCGCGGAAAGCCCACGGTGATGCCGCACCGAATGGGCGGGCGGGTGTCGTCCAGCAAACCCGCCTCGCGGCGCTGGCGGGCCAGCCAGTCGATCACGTCAAAAATGGTGCCGCGCTGCAGGGTGTCGGGGTTCAGGTAGCGCGCGTGGTGCAGGTAGGCCGCGGCGAACAGCTCGTCCACCGAGCGCGTGCGCGTGCGGCGCGGGCAGCGCTGGCGGTCTTGGGTGGCACCCCAGCCCGCGTACCAGGGCAGGCCAAAGCAGGTCACCGGTTTGCCCGCCAGCAGCGCCTCAAACCCCAGGGTGGAACTGACCACGTACACATGGTCCATCTCGCGCAGCAGGCTGGCCGGCTCAATGGCCTGGCGCAGCACCACCACACGATCGCTGTTGCCCAGCGCGCCAAAGTGCCCGCCCTTGCGCCCGGCGGATACCTCGGGGTGGGTTTTCACATACACGGTGGCCTGCGGGTGCTCGGCCAGCGCGGCGGCCAGCATGTCGGCAAAGGTCTGCGCGCTGGCGCCGCCCAGGGCAATGCTCAGGTCACCCGCGGTCTGGTCCACCACCAGCACGCGCTGGCGGTCTTGCGGGCGCAGCAAGGGCGGCAGGCCCTGCGCCGCCTGCTGCGCTTCCACCTGCGCCAGCGGCGGTGCGTGGTTGTATTTGCTCAGGCCGTGGCGCTGCATCAAGGCCCGCGCCTGCGCCACCGTGGCCCTGTGGCCGGCCAGCACATCCACCTCGCTTTGCAGCAGGTTTTCTAGCGCACTGGGGCGGGTGCTGTCGTAATAAATGCCCACCTCGTCCACCACGATGGACAAGGGCGGAAAGCGGTCACCCGTGCCGAACGAGCGCAGAAAACCGTCTTCCAGCCGCAGCAGGGGCAGGCCGCGCCAGCGGGCCAGCCAGCGCGCCCGCTGCGCGCTGGGCTTCTGGCCCCAGGCCAGCACGCCGCGCCCCGGCCCGGCGTGGCGCACCGGGGCACCCAGCAGCGCGGGCAGGCCCGGCAGGCGGCGCAGGGCGGGGCTGGCCGTGAGCCAGGGCAGGGCTTCAGCCATGGGCGGCCCCCGCGTCGAGGCGGCGCAAACCCTCGGCCTGCCAGCGGGCCAGCCAGGCAGCCTCTGCCGGCCAGGCGTGGCGGTGCCCCGGTTTCTGCTGTGGCAGCGCCAGGTGGTAAGGCCGCTGGCGTGGACCGACCCCAAAACCTATGCCCGCCGCGCGGATGCCCGCCCAGCCCCGGCCCGCGTTGAGCGAGCGCAGCCACTGCAGTATGAGCACCCCCGCGCTGGGCGGTGCCTGCAAGGTGGCCACACAGGCGCGCCACTGGGGCAGGGGCACCGTCAACACGGGTGTGTCCTGCTGCAGCAGCGGGCCCAGGTAGCGCCAGTCTTGCAGCCGAAACAGCATGTCGGGGCCAGACACCACCACCCAGCGCACCGCCGCAGGGGTGGGGCCGTCGTACCCGGGCGACACCACCCACACATCGGTGCGCTGGCCTACGTCGGCCGCCCATTGCGGGCCAGTGGCAAATTGGTTGAAGCGCACCACCAGTTCAGCGGCGTCAATGGCAGCGCCCAGGCTCTGGCCGCGCAAGCCTGCGGCATTGCCCACCACCTGCACGCCACGCCCATTGGCGGCGCGGGCCACCTCAGCCGCGAAGGCATGGCGCCAATCGGCCTGCAGGCGCGCCACCCGGGCCAGGGGGCTGGCGGGCAACACGTTGGCGGCCACGGGCGGCACATGTGGCGCAGCATCGGCCAGCCAGTGCGGCTTCACTTGGCCAACGCTCTCTGGGCGCGCCTCTGCCAGCAGGCCCAGGGCCGCCCGGCGCCGCGGCGCCTCCAGCCGGGGCAAGCCATCGCGCAGGGCAGGCACGAAGCGCGCCGGCACCGGCAAGCCCATGTCTCGCCGAAACGCCAGCCAGGCCAGCAAGCGGGCAGGGGTGGGCTGTTGGCGCCAGGCCGCCAGGTAAGCGGCCAGCGTGGCCCGCGTGTAATGGCCCAGGCTGCGCTGCCGCGCGGCCCACAGGCCCCTGGCATGGGCAAGCAAAGGCGGCATCAGTCGGTCAGCCCCAGCACATCGGCGCGCCACTGGCGTGCCACCGCGTGAATATCGGCCAGCGGGCGCACGCGCTCGCGCAAGCCGCGCGGCTGCCAGCCCTGGCGCAGCAGGGCGTGGGTGGCTTCTTCAAAGTCGGCCGGCGAATCGACCATCACCGCGCCCGCGTCGGCAAAGCGGGCCGCGTCGGGCAGCGCAGAGCACACCGTGGGAATGCCCCACCACGCCGCCTCCATCACCTTGATGGCCGATTTGCATTCGGTAAACGGCGTGGCCTCCAGCGGGGCCAGGTTCACGTGCACGCCCCGAAACAGCTCGTGGTAACGCTCAAACGGCACCTTGGGCTGGTGCACCACGCGCCCGGCCCCCTGCGCCACACCCGGCACATCGAAATTGAGCGGCCCCGTGACCGACAGGCGCGCCTCGGGGTGGCGCTGCAGCACCCGGCCCAGGCCGCCGGCCACCGTGGCGAAATCGCGGTCATGGCTGCGCGTGCCGGGCAGGTAGCTCAACACAGGCTCAGGCCCCGGCTCGGGGTGGGCGGGCATGCCCAGCCACGACCAGTGCAGCGCATTGGGCACCACCACCACCTTGGCCGCTGAGCCCGGAATGGCCTGGGCATGCACCGCCAGAGGGGGCGTGGACACGGTGATCACATCAAACCGCGCCGCCGCCCGCTGGTGCGAGCGGAACTGCGCCTGCGTGGCCTCCAGCGACACCAGGCCGTTCAGCACCCCAGGGCTGTAACGGGCCAGCGCCGGGTCAAACACCAGGTCGTCGAAATCGGCGATCAGCTTTGTGCCCCGGCGGGCCAGCCAACGGGTCAGGAATCGCAGGCGCCAGGTGTCACGTGGGCGGTGGAACACCACGGCGTCCCAGGGTTGCCACCAGGGGAGTTGGGTGATGTGGCCGGTCCAAAGATGCAAGTTGAGGTCAACATTTCCGCCGGATACGTTTGAGCAGCGATAAAGAAACGCCGGATCAGAGTTTATGAATCTGGGGTTCTTCGCTGTGGTGGCGAATGAAATTCTCATTCCGTGAGCACAAATTTCATGATTGACTCAGTAAATAGATCTTGCCGAAGGATATGGATACTGTCTTCGTGTCCATTTCGTGGATCTATCTGATCTAATCCGATGCGAGTGGTGTATTTTCCGTTTGGCTGAAAAGAAGTTGTATTAATTGTCTTTTGATGCTCTGAGTTCAAAGCCGAGCTCGGCAAAGAACCGCTTACTCCGTTCTGAGTCAGGCGCAGTTACAGCCGCCCACGCCTTGAGAAATTGGTCATCCATAATTAAATCAGAAGCGCCCCTCAGATATGGGTAGAGTGCAAAAGCATGGGCCTCGGTGTCGGGGATGACATTTGAAAGGTATCGCTCGGCATTTCCTGTGAAGATGATATCTGGCTTGATGAGGGTGATCATCTCGGGGTGAAGGAATCGGGTACGTAGGCAAATCACCCGCGAAAACACCGCACTGAGATGGTCTAGCATCATTCGGAAGAAACTGTCCCCGAGCAATAGCACCGTCTTGTCCGCTAATGCTTCGGTATTGAACACGACGTCCACCATACCGTCGTTGAAACCACCAGAGCTACGGAATTTTTTCTGTGGCCAATCGGGCTCTAGCACTAGCCCCTCCTGAAACAATGGTGGGTCGAACTTACTTCCTAGGTCGCCCTGCCAGCGCTGCGGTCGAACAATGCGCGAACGGATTCGATCCAGTGCGACATTTGCTTCCATGCCGATTGCCTGCAACATCATTCGTAGGACCGCCAATGAGCCGAGATCTGTCATGTGGGTATCTAGCGGCAGATAAGGATTTTCCGTCTCGAGCTTCAATTGGTCGGCGGGCCAAAGGACATGCGCCTTGAGTGCTGGGCCTAGCTGCGCCATGTAGGCGTCACCTAGCCGATGCAAGGGGGTGATGGGAAAGGCATTGCTCAGCACTGAGTGCTTGTCGGGGAAAATGACATGCAAATATGGGCATCTTATGTTTTGGGCTAGTGCGACGCGGCTAACGATATTTGCGCGAAAAGCAGCTAGCGATTTCGCAGAAGGACGGAGTTCGCCGGTCGCAAACTTCAGCACGGCATGGTTACCGCCGATCAGGAAAGCGACATTGTCCCGAGTCAGCAATACTTCACCTTCGGTGCGCCAAGTGGGTGAGGCAGCCAATTTTTCCGCTAATGCCTGCAGGACAGCCACTATACCGCTCCAAGAGGGCATCCCGAGCGGGCCTTGTTCCACCGCATGTGCCGGCAAATTCAAGCGTATCGCGGCTCCGATGGCCGGTAATTGAGTATTGATACGGATGAATTGCGGTGTTTCTCCACGTTGGCGGATTATCGGTTCCGTGGCGCTTTCCCAATCGAGACATGGCTGGCTGTGCCAGAAGCCGGATGCTGTGCTGAACAGACGATCGAGCAACGCCGACAAATCGACACCACCGGCTGACACCACAAACGCTTGACAACTGGCCAGCGGATATCGCTGCAACATTTCAGCGGGTGTGGGCTGCCCTGGATGCCGATCAAGCGGCACTAAGACCAATCCGGCCTCGGCTAGTTTCGATACCCCGGTCGCCCCGAGGATTTGCATCAGCACATCCAGCCAGATCGAACGTCCTGTCAGAAGCACTGGTTTGCCGATCTTTTCACGGGCTTTTCGCGCCAATGCAACGAGGTCCTCCTCGACGGTTGCCACAGCCCGGTCGTAGGCGGTAATAGCATCCAGACCATCGAACAGCAGTCCGTTCAGCAACAAATAGCCGACTTGTGAGGGGTGCGAAGATGTGTCGATGAACAGGCGTCGCACGTCATGCATTGGCCTGCGCAGCAGCGGTGACAGGTCAATAATCTCCAGGTCTGGAAGGGCCGCAGTGATTTCGTCGTAGTTGAATACCGGGTGGTGGTACCGGCCTTCACCGACGTACTTGCCTGCCAAGCGGTCATGAACCTGACGGCCGAACAGACACCAAAAGACATACTGAGCACGTTCGCCAAAGCGCTGGTGCCACAAATGCAAAGCGTCCATGCCGCGCTTCAGCATGAGACGGTCGTTTTCAGTTGTTAAGGCGGCCGGGTTGATGCCGAGAAAACCATCTTGTTGCAGTGGCCCCGCGTTTGCTTTTGAGTCAAGAACGATTTCGTTCCCGAAACGAAAATCAGGTACAAGTAGTATGATTCTTCCTGCCTCATCTAGCGCGGAGACTGATTGCTCGAACAGAGTGCTAGACCAAACTGGGGCTCCGCCAACGCCGAAGAACCGATTCGCTGAAAGGCGACTGGGGATTAATCCATCCCGTAGGTGCCATTGCCAGCGAACCGCATGGCTGGAGCCAACGACTTTAAGCACATTTCCACAAGGGGGGGCTGACGTCTTTTGAGAGTCAAATCTATTCCCTGTTTGCCGGGCGCCTAGGAGGGATTTGGGAAGAGTGTTAACAATCTTTTCATATTCCTCCATGTAAGCGCGGTAACCCGATGGTGATCTTCGGTAAATCTCGGGGTGGGGATGATAGTTCGTTATTGTCTTCTCTAGCCCAAGCGAAATTGCCTTGGCGGCTGGATACTTCACACCATGCCAATGCACAATACTTGCCTCTTCGTTAAACCCCCAGTATGGTTTCCAATTAAATTTGGGATCGAGCCGGTTTAATCTGCCGCGGAAAAAATCGTTAATATGGCCTTGATCATAGGGGTCGCCCGATGAGGTCTTTAGATTTCCACTCAAGATCTTTTCTGTAAAATCCGGGATCTCTTGTCGGAGGCCGGGTAGATTGATGAGGAGAACGCCGGAATTTATGTGATTGTAGTTTTCTATATTCATTTCCGGCGCCGCAGCCATAATGGTTGGCGATAGGCTGGAGAAATCTGGATCTGACCGAAACATGACATCAACGTCAGTGTAAATGGCGTATCCATCGCCCTTGTCAAGTAGCGGGATGTCTAGGCGAAGAAAAGCGCCAGATGCAACGTCAAAGTTAACCGAGCTTTTATTGCAGACATCGCGCAATCTTCCTTTGAAAGATAGCTCGTGCTGAATAATTGAACATCCAAGGTCCTGTAGCTGTCTGATATAGTCAGTTATAGGGCCATCGTAGATAAGATGGGTTGAAAGGTTCGTGTTTTGCACTGACGACTGCACTGTAACCGCCACATGAACCTTGTATCGATCACCAAGTGCAGTAAGTCCGCTTTCATTAATGCATATGTAGTGATTCATTCTGGGGTGTGATGCAGACAGCCTCACCATGCTAATGCCCCTTTTCTCGTTGAACTCGCCATCGGTGCTCGCTTATTCTGCAAAGCCTGCTCCATTCGAACATGCATCTTTATGGCCAAAGGCTCCGGTTTTTCGTTAAGTGGAGCATCAGGTGTCAGGGGGGCAGACATAACCCACCCGGCCGCACTTGCTGCATGGCCAAATAGACGCTCGATCAAGTGCGCCAGGGCACCATCATTTGTCCCCGTCTCAGGCGCAAAGGAGGTGATTGAAAGCTTTAGTTCGTCCACTAGCGGCTGAAGGCAATGGGGTCGAACCCAGAACATCGTGCCAGCGAAGAAACCCTCCGCCTCTGCTTCGCCAAGTACCAACTGCGAGAGCACGCCCTGATCGTGATAGGGGTACTCTTTCAGTCCCAGATAGTGAGGCTCGGGACCGACCATGGTCAAATGTTGCCTAGAACGGAATGCATCTAGGATGGCCGAGATCCGCTCACGACTTCCCAGCAAAGCATCGAAGGCTTCCTCGCGCCAGAGGTCACCGAGTTCTGGGCGCAGTTTCCCCGCCACGTAATAACCACGCTTGGTCTGGATCTTCAGAACCGCATCGTAATTTTTACTCATGAGCACTGGCAATAGATCGCAAAACGGGCCAATATCGCGTCCTCGATTAGCGGCGCGATAGAATGCGGCTGCCGGGTAAACTTTTCGTACCATTTCCTCAATGCGTCGAGCCCCCCACGTGGGCATCGTGACGATCAGATCGAATGCTTCTGGAATCATTTGTAACCTTTCCAGAATATCGGGGACCAAATCGCGGTAATACAGATGCGCGACAACTGCAATACGTCGACCGCTGCGCGCGATCTGGTCCCGCAGTTGTTTCAAGTCCTTTTCACGCAGAGCTGACTCCTCCGCTTCAAGCGGATGGTCGGCAAGGTAATCGCTGCCCATTGACAGGAGGAAATCTGCCGCCGTGGACAAATTTTCTACCAACTCCTGTTGCGTGACACCTGGAAGGCGAGCCTGAGGGGCGCGTTTTTCTCCGAGGCCATACAAAACATAATGAGTAAGCGGATCAATTCCTGCTCTTTTGACGTCGGGGTGTAAGTCCAAATAATGTTCTGGGTTCAGGATATTCCCAGTAATAACAATTTTTTCTATGCCGCCTGGGGTCGCCAAGGTTTCATTTAACCATCGAGTGAAGGTTTGTGTGGTATTGAGTTCTGTTTGCGTGATTAGGCGGCGTGTCGCAGGTATCCAGGGGGCAATTTTATCCTCAAGCTCACGCTGGATCTCGGTGTTGGGCTTATTGTCTGGGATGCGTGGGGCGTGGAATTCTTGATTTCCAGGTTCTGATTTTCCGGAAAAGGCCAGCGATTCGGCGTGCGTTTGGATCGAGGGTGAGGTGACCTCCCAGAAGCCTCTGGCCACTGCGGCTGGGTTGTCCCCTTGATGGCGGTAAAGTCGGTCCATCAATGCGATTAATCGCTCGAAAGTCGAAATTTCGGAACGAACTCGCTGCGGTTGCAGATATCCCCCGAGGAAGAAACGACGCAACCAGCCAATCCCTTGGAGATACGCTGCATGATCGAATCGTCCTTCAAGGAAATCGTCCAGAGTAGGGAACAGATCGCGAGGTTTATAGACTGCCTCGCCCAGCACGACCACTGGCTTGTCGAAGTACAGGGCTTCAAAACCAACCGAGCTGTTCACCGTCAGTACAACATCGCACATTGATATCAACTGGGAGTTCTCAGGGCGCTCACTCCCAGGCTCAAGCCAGATTACCCCTTCAGCCCAATCACTCAAAGCAGCTTTGGCCATTGCTGTCGTATACGCCCCTTGAGGTCGATGCCTGGTAGCGGGATGCGGCGTGATGATGACGGTGTATCCCGCAGTAACCAACTTCGGTACCGTGTCAAGCACGACATCGCTCAGCGTGTCGTAAGGAGAGAATCGCAGCAGGTTGGCGTCGTCGAAAAGTTGTAACGGTAGAAAGGCAAGCTTTTTTGCCTTGGAAATCCGATGAATGCAATCGCCAGGTAGTGGCTGAAATTGCTGGGCATAAGGCTTGGCTTCAATACTCTGAGAATATGCCAGCAGTGCTTCTTGTCGCGACATTGGTATACCCCCAACGATGTCGCGTATATCAGTAATTGAGAGTTTAGGAACCACCCCCGCGCCGTTGGTACCGTATGGATCCATCACCACAGTGTCAAGGAATGGCGGTCGTGTACATCCGAGCTCCATCGCAATCCGGGTGATCGCGCGATCCTTGATAAATTCTGTCACGGCGCCGTTCTCTCCCCAATGAACGATGATGTCGAAGGGGAAACGCTGCCAGATCCGTTTCAGAACCCTTTGGTAATCTTCGCTGACCTTACCCGTGCCTGCCATGAGATCAAGCCACACAGGAATTCCCTCTGAAAGCCAGTTCACGTTGTAACGGTCAAAGATTTCCTCCTCCTCGTTTGTTGAATGGATCAAATGCTTCTCATGAGGTGTAATCGATTCTTTGATTAGGGAGAATGTGGCGCGATTGGCAAACATCCTGGCGTCAATCTGTGGGCTGTTTGATAATAGAGGTAGAAAACCCTTGGCCACTGAATGAAAATGAGTCTTTTCGTCGCGAAGAGGATGTGGCTCGATATAGAAAAGGACTCTCATTGAAGTTCTCCCAGCGCAATGTAGCTTTCAACGGTACTATTTTCTTTTAGGAATGTAAAGTTGCGCGCAATCAGTGCGCGCTGGGTGGTGCTGTTTAGTGGCTCGGATAAGGCTTCATACCAAGCGTCTAGATCGGCTGCAAGTGTTAAATGATTTGGTCCGATAGCCTGCATGTCTGGAATCGGGCTGGCAACAAGTCGGCAACCCGAAAGTGCGGCCTCCAAGAACTTGACCCTTGATTTACATGCGTTGAACGCGCTGTCTTCAAGGGGGGCGATAACGGTGTCGCACTTGGTCATTAATCCCGGTAGCCGCAAATAATTTACTACCGGCGCGATTGAGACGTTCGGGAGCGATGCGATGCTTCTTGGCACGGCAACCGGGCCCACGATCATTAGCTTGGAGTCCCTGTTTTCCGAGAGTACACGATGGAGGGCTGCTTCGACCACGGGAAAGTCTCGGTCGTGGCTCTTGGTACCAGCAAAATAACCGATTGTGCAAGAAGGGCGTTTCCTTAATGGCGTCCCAAGCGACTCATGAAACGAGATCACAGATTTGGAAACTATATTGGGTGCCACCATAACTTGGGCGTCCGGGTTGTATTCCCGCACTCGATCTGCCAACGGTGCAGTAGACGCGGTGACTTTATCGAAGAATATTAGTCCTTCGAGATTGCTTGCAAATGCATCAATCGCACGCTCGGGAGTTAGGGTGCGATTTTTGACTGCCGACGAGTCAAGCGCAAGCTCCTCGTTGCCAAAAATGAGGTCGTCATAGTCTGCAATCAACGTGCGTTTGAGCCTTCTCAGACCTGTGACGACTTGGCGAAACGTCGCGCGAGCCATGTTGGGCCGATGAAAGATATAGACGTCGTAGTCGAAGCAAGGGTTCTTATAGAACTGACTAGCAGAGTAGATGGTGCAGAAGTGCCCTGCGTTCAGCAGCGCCTCAGCGGGATGATATGCGCGATACCGAACAGATGGATCGTTTAATGGTCGATCGCCCTGTCCTGTTTCAGATATAAAACAAATGGTTTTGCGTCTCATTGAATTTCTCGTGATGGCAATTGCAAAAGAATGGAGATGTCCGCATCGTTTTCTTTGGCATCCGAAGTCGTAGGACCCAAATCAACATCCACGCAATAGACACTTCAAATGAGTGGGGTACAGGATTTCTAAGGAGCAAGGTCCAGCCACTGCAGCCAAGGGCTTCGGGCAAGGGGAGCATTCGAGGGGGTGGGTACAGAAGCACGGATGTTGTGATTGAGCGCTCTGGTCGGGGGCTGTGTTGATCGCAGTGACTGCTCTTGGATCAAGACGCTGTCCACTCGGGCCTAGTTGTGAATGGAGTCACCGATTGCGACGAAATCCATAGACAACCTAAAGTCATGTGGAGCACCAGCAGATGTGCCACATTGGGTGCCTATGTTGGCCCGGCCAGCGCTATCTCTGGCAGGTTGAGGGGGTATCCGTATTGCCGCGCGCTAGCGCAACGCTGGGCGCTGCTGTGCCACGCTTTAACCTCGAGCTGCACCGCGTTGCTGTCGCGGCCCACCCGGTGGGGGGTGGCCTGAACATCAGGGGCTTGATCCTGCACGGGCTGCTTGGTGGATGTCTGAAACAGTTTCACGGTTGGATGGGGTGGGTTGGGTTCGATAACGGGGCGTCAGCGCGGGTCGCCCATGGCGGCGGCGAGGGCGTGCGTGATCTGGGCGGGTTCGGGGCGGACTGGCGGCACGACGAAGACCGCCATGCGGTCCACTTCAGTGAGCGGCTTGAGAAGGGCTGCTGCACCGTGGTAGTGGGGGCGGTCGGTGTAGTCGTCAAACAAGACGCGACAGCCCGCGGGTGCGTTGAGCAGCGTGGCAAGGAAGCACGCCAGGCGGAAGCGGCCGTCAATCAGCACCAGGTCTGGCGCCAGGCCCATCTGTTGGCACTTCGCCCATGGCGACAGGGGGTATTGCCAATAGTTCTTCCAGTGCGAGTCGTCCACCGGGTAGCCCAGCGCCTTGGTGGGGCCGATGTCGACGTGCATGGGGTGCAGGCGGTCTTTGGCGCCCTTGATGGCGAAGGCTTTGTCGAGCACGCCCTTGAGCCATGCCGGGTCGCTTTCCACCGAGACGATGTGTTCGGCCGGCGAGCGCGCGGCCAGCAGGGTGCTGCCGCCCGAGCCGTATTCAAGATATACGCGCGAAGCGCCCAGGGCAGAGGTGAGCAGCTCAATGCAGGCCGCGGGCATGGCGGGCTGGTCGGGGGTGCTGTTTGCTGCGGCTTGCTGCGGCCGGTTGGGGCCGGTGTATCGCCACTGGGCGTGACCGCTGCCCGACAGCTTGGCTTTTTGCGAGCCGTCCACGGCGTGGAAGGTGCTGGTGTCCAGGTCGGCCGCCAGCAGTGCGTCGTGGGGCAGGGCGAACTCGGCGAGAAAGCCGCAATGAAGACCGGCCGAGGGGAAGCGGCGCGCCACGTCGGGCCGTTCACGCTTCACCAGCGTCGAGCTGATGGCCGATCCACCGGGCCACTCGATCAGAAGCGCCGGGCTTTCGGCGGTGCTGATCAGGGGGCTCCAGCCGGAGACGCTAAGCCGACGCGCATCAAGGGTTACCTGGTCGACGTGTCCCACCAGGGGGGGCTCATCCACGCGAGGGCGGGGAGCACCTTGGCGGAAGGCCACGGCATCGAGCAGGTGCCGAGGGAGGATGGACTTGAGCTTCACGATCTCTTTCTGAAGGCGGGCGAGGTGGTCGCCTGAGGCGGGGTCTTCCACCTCGTTGCGGTCGTGGTGAAAAAAGTAGGCGTCGCCCTTCACCCGGCCGGGCGTGGTGGCGCTGCCGTTGGGGCGCTTCTTGGCGTCGAACTCTTCTCTTGACTTGAGCACGTAGTGGTCGAGCCGCACCGGCGACCACACGACGCGATCGCTCAGGCCCACTCCGCGATCGGGGTGGTGGAGCAGGGGGGTGCCATCGGCCAGCACATAGCGAAAGCCGTTCTGCAGCGAGAACATGTGCGGCGTGCCGTGGGTGTTGGCGTAGGCCCGGGTGCGAACAAGGCTTTTGTAGTGGTGGTTGTCGATCACCGATGGCTCGGCACGCCAGCGAAACCGGGCCGCCACCGGAGCGTCTTCGTAGCCCGCCTGATGCCCAGAGCCGTAGATCGCCCAGTTGATGGCGATGGCGCCCACGTCGGGCGCCTGGCCCAGTGCATCCACCAGTGCGGGCAGCGTCAGCGTGGGTGGATCAAAGCGGAAGAACTCGTCCGCATCGATGAAGGCCATCCAGTCCACCGCCTGGCCGTGGCGGCTCATGATCTCGCGGTAAGCGCTGAGCTGGGGAGGCTTGCCTTCTTCGCTGGGGAAGGGGATGTGCACGATCAGCCCTTGCCGGTGGAGTTCTGCGAGCAAGGTGGTGGAGCCGTCGGTGCTGTTGTTGTCGGCGATGCAGATGAGGTGGGCGCCAGCCAGGCGGCAGGCCGCGATCCATTCCAGCAGGTAAGGGCCTTCGTTCTTGAAGATGGCGGCAATGCCCACCGTGGGCAAACCGGGCGCAGGCAGGGTGGGATGGGGGGCTTGTTCAGGCACGGTGGTCACGGCAATCAGGGGGTGACCATCCCCAACGAGTAGTCGGAGTGGATCAGGCTGAGGTTGGGGTTGTAGGCAGGGTCGCGGTCGAGCAGGGCACCCCAGCGCGTGCGCATGGCATTCACTTCGCTCTCGAAGCGCGCGCGCTTCTCGGGGGTCTGGTCGGGCCCGCGCGTGGCCGATTCGTGGTGGTACAGCAGGGCGTGGGGCGTGCAGAGGTTGCGGTAGCCGCGCGCGAGCACCTTGAGGCACAGGTCCACGTCGTTGAAGGCCACGCGCAGGTGCTCGGCGTCGAGGCCGCCCACTTCGTCGAACACGGCCTTTCGCATCAGTAGGCAGGCCCCTGTGACGGCGCTGGGGTTGTGGGTGGCCCACAGGCGGCCAAAGTAGCCCGGCGATGAGGCCGGCAGCTGGCGCAGCGCGTGGTTGGCCACGCCGCCAATGCCCAGCACCACGCCGGCGTGCTGGATGGTGTCGTCGGGGTAGAGCAGCTTGGCGCCCACGCAGCCCACGTCGGGGCGCACGGCGTGGCTGACCATTTCGGTGAGCCAATCGGGTGAGATGACCTCGATGTCGTTGTTGATGAGGCCGATCACGCTGCCGTAAGCCTGGGCCACGGCGTGGTTGTTGATGGCCGAGTAGTTGAAGGGGTGGTCGTAGCGCAGCACGCGAACCCGGCTGGACGGGAGCCCAGAGGGGTGGGCTTGTTGCCCGCACTGTGCGAGTGCCGAGAGGTAAGCAAGCGTTTGTTCGCAGCGGCTCTGGTTGTCCACCACCAGAATTTCGTAGGCGGGGTAGTCGGTCTTTTGCAGGATCGAGTCGATGCAGGTTTTCAGCAGTTCGTAGCCGTCGCGGGTGGGCACGATCAGGCTCACCAGCGGGGGTGGCGAGGGCAGGGGCCAGTGGCTGCGGTAGATGCCAGGGGCGATCAGGCTGACGCTTGTGCCCGGGTGGTGCCGGTCCATGTGCTCTTGCAGGGCGCGTCGGCCGGCTTCGCTGGCGTAGTCCTTCTGGTCGTGGCCGAGGGCCGTGGAGCCCTCGGCCATGCGCCAGTGGTAGAGCACTTGCGGAACGTGAACGATGTCGGCCGGGTCTGGCGTCTGGGCGATGCAGCGCAGCAGCAGGTCATAGTCTTGGCTGCCTTCAAAGCCTTCGCGAAAGCCGCCCACTTGCTGCACCAGCTCGCGGCGGTACACGCCCAGATGCGATACGTAGTTTTGCGAGAACAGCAGGTCGGGCGACCAGTCGGGTTTGAAGAAAGGCGAACAGCGCGCGCCGTACTCGTCGAGCTTGTCTTCGTCTGAGTAAACCAGTTGGGCGGTGGGGCGGGCTTGCAGTGCCTCGGCCACGGCGAACAGGGCATGGGGGGCCAGCGTGTCGTCGTGGTCGAGCAGTGCCACGAAGTCGCCACTGGCCAGGGCCAGCGCCGAGTTGCTGGCGGCCGAGATGTGGCCGTTGCGCTCGCGCAGCACCGGCCGAATGCGCGCGTCGGCCTGGGCGTAGTCGGCCAGGATCTGCCGCACCTCGGGGTGTGTGGAGGCATCGTCGGCGATGCAAAGTTCCCAGTGCGGGTAGGTCTGGGCGAGCACGCTGTCCAGGCACTCGCGAAGCCACTCCGGCCGCGTGTTCCAGGTGGGCACGATCACCGAGAAGCGTGGCTGCAAGGCCCATGCCTGCATGCGCGCTTTCTGCTCGGTGAGGCTCGGGGTTTGTGGCGCTTCAACCTCGGCGATCCAGCGCGCGTAGTCTTGCGGGGTTTCGGCGGTGAATTCAAACAGCGCGTTGTAGTCGGCCCAACAGGCCTGTGGGTCGGGCCATGTGGTGGCGGCCTTGTGGCGTGGGTGCAGCCGTCTGAGCTTGCGTTGTATGCGCTGCAAGGCCGAGCGCTCCAGCATGCGAACCAGGCGGAAATGCCTCAAGGTGAAAGGTCCCGCATGGGCCAGCGGGTCAAAGCGAAGTCGCGCGTTGTGGTCTACGCGGAGCAGCCTCTTGCACACCTGGCCGGAACGAACCGGCAGCCCGAACGACAGGTCTTCGCTTTCACCGTGGCCTTGGTCGAGATAGAAGCGCGCTTGGCCTTGTCCTCCAGGGAATTCCAAGGCCACTTCGGCCATGTACCAGCCCGCTGGCAAGGGGGGGCGCAGGCGGAACTGCGGATCAGGCCCGATGGCCAGGTGAGGGTGCGCAGACCCTGCCTCGGGTGCCTCGATTTGGACGCTGGCCACCAGGTCTTGCGCGGTGAACTGCAGCCGCAGTCGCTGCCGCCAGGTGAGGGCGATCGGCTGGTGGTTGGCCATCTCAGGACTCACGCCTGCCATCTCAGTTGATGCCAAACACCACGCCCGCCGTGATCGCGATCTGCGACAGGATGCGGGTGATGTCGAGCGCGAACTGGCGGTTCTTCACGTCCACCTTGGGCAGCACCAGCACCTGGTCGCCGGCGTTCACGCGGGTGTTGCGGTCCAGGTCGCTGGCGTCGGCCTGCACGAAGCTGCCGTCCACGCGGGCCACCACCACGCGGGCGTTGTCGGCGTTTTGCGTGAAGCCGCCGGCGCGCTGGATGTAGTCGTTCACGCTCAGGCGCGGCTCAAAGGCCACGCTGTTGGGGAACAGCACTTCGCCGCTGATGAGCACCAGCCCGTCGCGGGTGGGGATGCGCAGCACGTCGCCGTTTTCCAGCATCAGCTCATTGCGGTTGCCGTTTTGCGCGATGAGCACCTGGCCCAGGGGTTCGATCTGCTTGGCGCGCTCCACCCACTGCAGGGTGAGATTGGCCTCTTGGGTGCGCAGGGAGGCTTCTTCGCCGCTGCCGCTGCGGGCGGTGAGCAGGGCGGTTTCCAGGCTGCGCAGGCTGGTGGCCAGCAGGTCTTTCTGGCGCTGCTTCACGCTTTGGCGGAAGAGCTGCACGTTTTGCATCTGCGAGCGGTCGTTGAGCTGGATGCGGCTGAGCAGGTCGCCCAGTTGGCTGCCATAGGGCAGCACGTATTCCTGCGGGCTGTCGTGTTCGCCTTCCACGCGCACGGTGATGGTGCCGGGCTTTTTGTCGGCGGTGAATTCGAGTTCGTCGCCGTTGCCCAGGCTCACCTGCGCGGCCTCGCCCAGGGCGTAGTACTCGGTGTTGCGCACGGTGCCGGTGTTGCGCACCACGCGCACGTGGGTGGCGGCGGCCTGGGGTTTGGCCAGGGCCATCAGGTCGGCCACGGTGCGGCGCTCGCCGCTGAACTCGAAGCGCCTGGCGTTGGCGGCCAGGCCGCTTACCTTCACGGTGTTCTGGCGCGGGGGCACGAAGATCACGTCGCCGCTGGCCAGTTGCAGCGTGGGCATGTGGCCTTGCAGCAGGAAGTCATACAGGTTCACGCGGCCACGGGTCTGCCCGTTGCGCTGCACTTGCACCTCAAGAAAGCTGCCGCGTTCGGGGTCGATGCCGCCGGCCTGGTCCAGGTAGTGCAGCAGGCTGTCCATGCTGGTGCCGCTGTACAGGCCGGGGCGCGGCACGAAGCCGCTGACGAACACGCGCACCGGTTGGGCTTCGGCCAGGCTGGCGTAGCTGCTCACGTTGGAGCGGTACACCCGGCCCACGGCGCGGGCCACCGTGGCTTGCAGGTCGGCGTTGCGCACGCCTCGCACGGCCACCGGGCCCACGTTGGGCACGAACACATTGCCTTGCGGGTCCACCACGAGCTGGGCGTCAAATTCAAACGCGCCCCACAGGCGCACCTGCACGCTGTCACCGGTGGCCACCACGTAGTCGGGGTTGAACACGGTCGCGCCCTCGCGGGCAAATGCGCCGGTGAAGAGCTGGGCGCCGAACACGTCGCTGCTCACCAGGGGGGCCGCTGTGGGCATGGGCGTCACGCGTGGCGCTGCTGCTGCGCCCAGGCTGGGCGCGCTGGCGCGGCCCTGAAACAGCGAGCCGGTGCGCCCGGGGGCTTGGGGCGAGGTGCTTAGCGCCGGGCTGGCAGCGCTGCCGCCTTGGGCATTGATGGCGTTTTGCAGGGCTTGCTGCTGTTCGGCGGTGAGCTGGGCGTGGGCCGCTGGCGCGGTGGAAATGGTCAGGGCCAGGGCCAGGGCGGGCAGGCAAGAGCAAAAAGAAAGGCGCATGGGGGTCAGTCCTGGTGGTCGCGCACGATGGCCAGCAGCAGTTGCAGCACGCCGGCCACCAGCAAGGCGGCCAGCGCGTACACCGTGGCGTTGTACAGGCGGCGGGGTTGCAGCGGGTGTTCGGGCAGGTTGGGCGACTGCATCACCTGCACCTTCTTGAGCGTGCGCGAGGCGTCCACCCGGCCGCGCTCCAGCGAGGTGAGGGCGGTGGTGAGCACGCGCTGGGCGAATTCGGCGTCGAGTTGCAGGCGCTGGAACTCTTCCACCGTCTTGTTCAGCGTGCCCCCCTCGGGCGCGGCCAGGCGGGCGCGTTCGCGCTTGAGCTGGTCTTCCACGGCGGCGATCTGCGCGTTCACCTCGGCCAGTTGCGGTGCCTTGGGTTGCAGAAAGCTCTGCAGGCCGGTGCGGCGGGTTTGCAGCTCGGCCAGCTGGGCCTCAAGCCGGGCCACGATGGCGGCCAGGTTCTCGGCCGTGGCCTGGGGCGAGACCAGGCCCTTGCGGTTCTGGTAGCTCAGCACGGCGGCGCGGGTCTGCTTCACGCGCTCGTTGAGTTCGCCCACCTGCCGCTCCAGAAACTGCACCTGCTCTTGCGCCAGCTCGTGGCCCAGCGCGTTCATGTGGCGTTCGCCCTCGGCCAGCAGGGCGGTGGTGATGGCCTGCGCCATCTCGGGCGTGTAGGCCTGGGCCTGGATCACCAGCACGCCAGAAAACTCGTCCAGCTCCACGCTCACGCGCTTGAGGAAGTGGCGGTGGAATTCTTCGATGGGGGCGTCGGTCTGCCACAGGCGCGAGAGCCAGTCGCCCTGGCCGCTGAAGTGCTCACGCAACTTGAGTTCGGCGTCGAGCTTGCGCAGCATGTCGATGGAGCGCAGGTGGTCGCGCAGCAGCAGCTGGTCGGCCCGGTTGCCGCCGGTGGCGCCGCTGATGAGGCTGGCGAAGTCCATGGTCTGGCCGCTGGAGAGGTCGGCCCGGGCCAGGGTCACGCGGGCCTCTGACACATAGCGGTCAGAGGCCACTGCCAGCCAGTAGGCGGTGCTCAGGGCAATGAACAGCGCGGCGGCCCACAGCACGGGGGCGCTGCGCCAGCGTGGCAGGCGAGAGAGAAGGCTCATGCGGAAATGCTTTCTTGGTACGCGGCCAGGGCGTCGTCGATGCGGTCGAACCAGTGGGCCTGGCCTTCGTGCAGCCAGATGCCCGCGGTGCAGAACTGTTTGAGGGTGGTGGCGCTGTGCGAGGTCATGATCAGGCTGGAGCGGCCCACCAGGTCTTTGAAGGCTTTGGCGGCCTTGGCCTGGAAGGCGGCGTCGCCGGTGGAGGTGACCTCGTCAGAGATGTAAACGTCGAAATCAAAGGCCAGCGACAGGGCGAACTGCAGGCGCGACTTCATGCCGCTGGAGTAGGTTTTGACCGGCTCGTCGAAGTAGCGGCCGATCTCGGCGAAGGTTTGGATGCGGTCGAGGATCGGTCCCATGTTGTCTTGCTGGCCGTGGATGCGGCAGATGAACTTGGCGTTCTGCCGCCCGCTGAGCGAGCCTTGCAGACCGCCACCAAAGCCCATCGGCCAGGACACGCGGCAGGCGCGCACCACCTCGCCGCGGGTGGGCTGATCTGCCCCGCCGATGAGCCGAAGCAAGGTGGACTTGCCCGCGCCGTTTCTGCCGATGAGGCCCACATTGGTGTTCTTCGGGATCATCAGTTGGATGTCTCGAAGAACCCAAGGGCCTGCGCCGTGGTCGGTCTGGTAGCGCTTGTAGATGTTTCGCAGCTCAATCACAGGGAAATCAGTCGAGAGCGAAACCGGGCTTGCAGGGCCAGGCCAAGAAAAATGAGGACCAGGGTGCAGGCGTAAAGAAAGCCCATGCTCATCTCTGGTGCGTGGTGGTAGTAGGGCGAGATGCCGGCCCGCACGGCTTCAACCCCGTGCGCGATCGGGTTGAACATGACCCATTCGCGCCACCCATGGGGAATGGCGGCGAGTGGGAAGACCGCTCCCGAAATCACCATCAGCGGCATCATGGCCAAATTCAGAATCTCCTTCGCCTCGGGAATCAGCTCAGAGGCAACCGATGCCGCGAGGCCCCACCCCAGCCCCAGCAGCCACAGGCCCAGGATGGCGTTGAGCACCAACAGGGGGTCTTCCAGCTGGAGGTGCACCCCCAGCAGCGCTTCGCCGGCAAAGACAATGACGGCCGTCAGCAGCATGACCAAGCCCTCCAGCCAGCTGCGCACCAGCACCGTGTCCACCGGGCGAACTTGCCGATAGGTGTAGAGGGCCAGGTTGGCGCCAATGGCGGCGGCGCCCTGCGTCGCAACCCGGCGGAACAGGAAGAAGGCCAGCATGCCCGAGGTAAGCCAAAGTGCGGTGTCCATGCCGCCCACGTGCGTCGCCCGGATGAGCCCAAACATCGCGACCATGAACCCGATCTGCGACACGGGCTCCATCAGCAGCCAGATGATCGCGCCACGGCGCGAGAACATGCGCGCCACCGCCTCGCGCAGCAGCAAGGCGTGCCAGACCGACCAGGTGATGCGCCAGGCAGAACGGCTCATGGCGCGGGGTGGGTTTGCACCGACCAGTGCAGCGGCTCGCTGGCCAGGCCGTACACGTGGCAGGGCACCTGGGTGAGCGCGATGAGCTGTTCGATGAAGTGGTGGGTGTGCTCAGGGCTGGGCGGTGGCGTGCTGGCCCAAAAGTCGTCCAGCGGGCCACTGAAGCACAGCTTGGGCTGCTTGTAGAGCGCATCGCCCAGCACCGCCAAGGGCTTGTTGCGCATGAGCGCCTGCAGCCCCACCGTGCTGTTGATCACCACGACGCCCCGGGCATTCGTCACCAGCGTGGGGGTGTGGCCTTCCACCAGGTACACCACGCGGTCTTGCACGCCGAGCTGGCGCGTGAGTTCGCGCAGAAAGCGCGCCGGGCCGCGCCCGCCACGGGCGTGCGGATGCTGGCGCACCACCAGGCGGGTGTGCGCGGGCGCATGACGGGCAAAGGACGTAACCACCTCCACCAGAAAGTCGGTGGTGTTGTCGAAGCGGCTGTGGTGGGTGATTTGAGAGTCGCCGTCGTGCTGCAGGGGTACGAAGTAATAGGGCTGGTCGGCCAGGGCCTTCACCCGGGCGTGGTCGGGCAGCCACCGCCAGTGCTTTTTGAGCCACGAGGTCACCCAGTAGCGGCTGTGGTGCACCACGTCGGTTGGGCGGTGGTGCTGGTAGTGGGCAGACAGCGGCTGGCCCCAGTGCAGGTGCCAGTAGTGCCGGCAGGCGAACCAGGCCATCTGGCGGAAATGGTGATCAGACGGCGCCGGTCGCTGTGTCTGCACTCGCGGGCCCGGTGACACCGGCACCCACTGGTAACGCTGCAGGGTGTTCGAAAACCCGTTCACGCCGCCCAGTTCCATGGTCATGTAGCCCGGGCGGACGTATCCCTCTTCGGTGACCACCACTGCCAGGCCTCGTGCATTTGCCTGGGCGATGGCCAGGGCATGCAAGCGACGCGCTTGTCCGAACAGCACCAGGGTGTCGATACCCAGGCGTTGAATCAGCTCGTCCAGAAAAGCGGGCCACTCGTCGTGACCGCCGGAGTAGGCAATGGGGGTGAGGGCCTGGCAGTCGCGCTTGTCACCCGGGTGGAACACCACGCGGTGCACCTCGGCCCCCTGGGTGCGCAGCCAGCGCGTGAGGCGATCGAAAAAAGGGCCCACAGGCCCTTGCAGCAGGAGCACGCGTTTGGCGTGGGCAAGGCGCAGCAGGGCAGGATTGGATGACACCGCCGCGAGTGCTGGCGGGTGTGCGGGTGCGGGCGAGGCGGCCGTGCCAGCCTCAGGCAGCGGGTTGGTCAGCCATCTTGCCAATGGGGCGTCCTTCCTTGAATTTCCAGCGATTGCCCGTTGACAGGGCGTTTTCTTTTTGTCGCTGTGGCCAGTTCGCACGGCTCGTGGTGTGCGTTGGCTTGTAGGTAATCTGGACGATATTGTAGGTGTTTGACCTGAAGGAAATGGGCCTAGTGAAGAGGCGGAGAAACTTTAGCGTGAAAAATTGGCGGCTTTAAAACGAAGGCGCAGCCTAGGTGGGTGTGCCTTAATTCGTCTGGCGTAGCCCGCAGTGGGGACGGCTCGTTGACAGCCCTACGGACGGGGCAATTCACGGGCTCGGCTGGGCGTCGGGCGTGGGTTGGCCCAGGCCAGGTCTGGCGGCCCGCAGGAGAAGATGTGGGGGCGTTAGCCCGCAGGGTGGACGGTGGAGGCCGCGGCCAAGGTGTCCATCGCCAGGCACAGGTCGGCCCAGGCCTTGGCCTTGTCGGCCGGTGTGCGCAGCAGGTAGGCGGGGTGGTAGGTGACGACCACCGGCACGCCTTCGTAGTGGTGCACGCGGCCGCGCAGGCGGCCGATGGGGTCGGTGGTGTTCAGCAGGCTTTGCACCGCGAAGCGGCCCATGGCGATGATCACGCGGGGCTTCACCAGGGCCACCTGGCGAGCCAGGTAGGGCTCGCAGCGCAGCACCTCATCGGGCGCGGGGTTGCGGTTGGCCGGCGGGCGGCACTTGAGCACGTTGGCGATGTACACGCCGCGCTCGTCGGTGGCCTGGCGGTCGTGCTGGATGGCGCGCAGCATGGCGTCGAGCAACTGGCCAGCCGGGCCCACGAAGGGCTCGCCCTGGCGGTCTTCCTGCTCGCCCGGGGCTTCGCCCACGATCATCACATTGGCCTGCGTCGAGCCCACGCCGAACACGGTTTGCGTGCGGCTGCGGCACAGGCCGCAGGCCTCGCAGGCGGCCACGGTGGCTTGCAGCTCGGGCCAGTCCATGCTGGCCACGGCTGAGGCAGGGGGGGCT
>Ga0255140_1000168_pt1 | contig 28538 bp, 24 predicted proteins | sample Law_Colum_RepC_8_FD_188547 | JGI IMG/M metagenome (GOLD analysis project Ga0255140, IMG submission 188547) | Freshwater microbial communities from St. Lawrence River, New York, United States - Law_Colum_RepC_8d | ecosystem: Environmental > Aquatic > Freshwater > River | place: USA: New York...
CCAGCCCCTGTTCTTTGCTTGCCCCCACCCCCGGGCGGTCGATAGGGATGTCTCTGTATACCTAGGGCCGTTTGGCAACGAGGTCGTACTGGGCATCTGCCTCACTAGGGGAAACCCTTCTTATGCCTGTCTTCCGTTTTTCTAATGTCTATCGCACCAATTCAATAGATCGTGGAGCCTGCCCTCTCTAAACTTATCGTCAGCAACTGTTGATTTTGTTTTAGTAAGGATCTATCGATATGAGTGCAAATCCCACGGAAGAATTGCTGCGAGTTGGGCCTGGGACGCCCATGGGCAACTTTATGCGGCGTTTTTGGCTGCCGGCGGCATTGTCGAGCGAGGTGACTGCCGATGGCGACCCCGTTCGCTTGATGATTCTTGGTGAAAAACTCATCGCGTTTCGTGACACCGATGGTCGCGTTGGCATTCTCGATCACCGCTGTCCCCACAGATGCGCTTCACTCTTTATGGGGCGAAACGAAGAGAGTGGTATTCGCTGTGTTTACCACGGTTGGAAGTTCGACGTTAATGGAAATTGCGTTGATATGCCAAATGTGCCCAAGCACAGGGATTTTAAGGAAAATGTGCATGCAAAAGCCTACAAGACCGCTGAGCGCAACGGCTTGATCTGGGTCTACATGGGCGAAGATCAGAAAAATCCACCTGAACTGCCTCACATTGAGGCCAATCTTATTGCCAATAGCAAGATTTGGTGTCTCCAGCGTCAATGCAATTGGCTGCAGGCATTAGAAGGCGATATCGACACCAGTCATGTGGGATTCCTCCATGTCGGTGCTCTGCAGCCAGAGGACCTCCCAGAAGATTCGCCTCTGCGCCCGGCTGTGCACAATCGCTCGCCCGAATACAAGGTTCACACCTCGGATTGGGGTGCAATGTATGGCGCCTATCGGGAAGCCGAGGACGGGCGGATGTCTTGGCGAGCTGCACATTTCCTGTTTCCATTCTGGACCATGACGCCGAACATCTTGTTCCCCTCGCGCGCCATCGCCCGTGCATGGGTTCCCATGGATGACACCCACGTAATGCTTTTTGACATCACTGGGGGTGTCGATGAGGGCAATCCCTTCTTCACGACCAAACTGAAGAACGGTCAGCCGATGTACGAGAAGATCCGTCGAAAGCCAAACGGCACGGGTTGGTTCGACCGTTGGCTGCCTGTCGACGGCGAGCATAACGATTGGGGAATCGACCGCAAGGCGCAGCGCGACATGATTCATTACACGGGCATCGATAACCCGTCGATGCAAGACCAGTCGATCACCGAGAGCATGGGGCCGATCACGGATCACTCCTTCGAGCATCTGGCGCCCACGGACCAAATGATTGCGATCGTTCGTCGTCGCCTGTCGCTGGCCTTGCGCGCTTTTAAGGAGGACCCCACCGCGATTCCATGTGGGCCAGAAACCTATTTCGGCGCTCGGTCAGGTTCCTTCTGGGTGGACGATCCGAGAACTCCTTTTGTCGAGGCCTACAAATCAGAACTGGAAAAAGCCAAGCGCTGGCTGCCAGAACCCCAGGCCTGAGTACATCGTCTCCATGACCGACTCCGTAAGTGGGTTGGTCATGCCTAGGTCTAGTCAGAACCATTTTTTTTCCACGATTATGGATACCACTACTTCTGCAAATCCCAACAACTCCCTAGTCGGACGGGTCGCCCTGGTCACTGGTGCCGCGCGAGGCATTGGAGAGGCCATTGCCCGCGAGCTCCACCAGAACGGTGCCAAGGTCGTCGTCACTGATGTCGATGCAGATGGCGCGCAGGCCGTTGCGAGTAGTCTGGATCCGAGCGGAGACTCCGCTATTGGGCTAGCTCTCGATGTGCGAAGGAAGGAAGACTTCGAAAGAGCATTGGAGCGCACGACTCAGCGGTGGAATGCCGTAGACATTGTTGTGAACAACGCAGGCTATGCCAAGCGAACCCCGATCGACCAGATCACTGGTGACGAGTTCGACGAGATCATCGCCATCAACCTTCGTAGTGTCTTTTTCAGTTGCCAAGTTTTCTCCGAGCACATGAAAGCTCGAGGCTATGGTCGCATCATCAACATTACTTCGCTAGCTTCTCACAACGGCGGTACGGTTGCATCTCCCCACTACTCTGCGGCTAAGGGTGGTGCTATGACGCTCACGCGTTACTTCGCTCGTCAATTGGCTGGTACCGGCGTAACCGTTAACGCAGTTTCGCCAGGCCCTGTCGCCAGCGCCAAAGAGCGATTGGCGCACATGCTCGACGAGATCAAGCGCCAAGTCCCTGTTGGACGCATCGCGGATCCTTCGGAAATTGCGGCGGCCGTGGCGTTGCTCGCCTCCGACCGCGGTGGCTTTATCGTTGGCGCAACGATCGACGTGAACGGTGGTCTTCACATGCGATAGGCATTTGGGCCACACCATGATCTCCGATCCCTGTGCCCTCAATCTTCGCCACCTCAGAGCGCTGCTCGCCGTCCGGCAGGCTGGCAGCATCAGTGCAGGATCACACCTGTCAAACCTCACGCAATCAGCGCTTACGCAAGCGATCGGTAAGCTGGAGCGTCAACTTGACTGCACCTTGTTTGAGCGTCAACCCAGTGGCAGCGAGTTGACTGCGGAAGGGGCGATGGCAATTGAGCGAATCGAGGCGGCGTTCGGTCACCTGGAACAAGCGGTACTGAAGCTGAGCGGCAGCTCCGTTCAGATGCCACACGCGATCACGATGCTGCACGTGCGCGCTTTGCTGTCGCTGGCAAACGCACGATCCCTAGCCGCGGCGGCAGCAGCCGCTAGCTGGTCGCAGACGTCAGTGCATCGTGCCATCCGCGACCTTGAGAAGCTTCTTGCAAGACCGCTGGTGGAGAGCCGGGGCCAAGGAACGACCCTTAATGTCGCTGGCCGACGCTTGCTGCAGGCTTTTCGCCTTTTGCGAGGAGAGCTCCTCTCGATGTTGAGCGAAATCTCCAACGACCGACACGCAGCGGTTGTTTCGTTGGGCGCACTGCCCTCTGCACGCCCTTTCATCGTGCCCACAGCAATCACGCAGATGGTCCGGGAGAATGATCACGTGCAGTTCCTCGTCGCCGAAGGTAATTGGGGAGACCTCGTCGAACAATTGCAGGATGGAGTGATCGATCTTGTGGTCGGTGCGCTGCGCAACGAGGAGGTCGCTGGACTGCGTCAGGAGGTGTTGTCCAAGGACCAAACGGTCATTTTGTGCGGCAATCACCATCCTCTGGTGGGCCATCCTGCCCCGACGCTGGAGGACTTGGCACGGTATCCGTGGATTGTCACCCCACCTCTGTCGCCGCTGCGAGCCCAATGGGAAGCCCTTTTCCCAAGCGAGCATCGCCCCAGGTGTCCTGTGGAGTGTGAGTCGACCATGGTGGTGATCAACCTCTTGGCGCATGGCGACTTCCTGACTCTTGCCTCCCCACATCAAGTCGAGTTGCCAATTCGCGCTGGCAGGCTGTCTGTGTTGGGCCCGCTTATCGATCAGCCGTCACGGTCAGTGGGACTCATCATGCGGAAAGGCTGGCGGCCCACCCCAGTCCAGCGCCATTTCATCGCTCTCTTGACTCATGCGGCGCGCTGTGGGGGGGCGGCGCCGATTGCCACCGAGGCGCGCAAACACGACTTCCGGCCAATCCCGAACGAAAGGAATGACGACATCCAGATCACGCCCACGCCTCGGATAGATGCCTGAGTCTTCAGAGCCGCAGCATGCTAATGCCAATTTAGAGCGGCGATACCACCTCACCTGACTCCGCGCCGATCAGGCGCGTCTGTTTGCAGCCATTACAAGAGGAGATATGCAATGACATCGACAACCCGCCGTCGAGCAATTCAGAGCTTAGTCGCTAGTACCGCCACTGTCTGCTTAGGCAGAGTACCTGCGTTGGCCCAGGCCCAGGACGCCTTCCCGAGCAAACCCATTCGCTTGGTTGTTCCCTATCCGGCGGGGGGAACCACTGACCAACTTGCTCGAGCGATAGCACAGCCGATGCGAGAGATCCTTGGGCAGCCCATCATCATCGACAACCGCGCAGGCGCGGGGGGCTCTATTGGCACCGATTACGTCGCCAAGCAACCTGGTGATGGCTACACCCTGCTCTTCGGGAACAGCGGTACCAATGCCACGGCGCCACTGCTGCGCAAGTTGCCCTATGACCCGCGCAAGGACTTTCGGCCGCTCTCGGCAGTCGTGCGGGTTCCTTTGATCCTTGCCGTCCCGGCCGATAGTCCCCACAAGACCGTGCGCGAGTTCGTGGAGTGGGCGCGGAAGGAGGGTGACAAGCTGAACTACGGTTCGACTGGAATCGGTGGGAGCTCTCATTTGGCTAGCGAGTATTTCAACCAACTCGCTGGTACGAAGATTCAACATATTCCTTACGCCGGGGGCGGTCCCTTGGTGACCGGTTTCGCCGGTGGACAGGTGCATATGGCGTTCGTTACCGGTCTTGACGGTGCAGCGATGGTTCAGGCCGGAAAGATCCGTTACCTGGCAGTGGCGTCGCCCAAACGCACAGACGTACTTCCCGGACTGCCTGCAATCGCCGAGGATGTGCCTGGCTTCCGCGCCGTGGTGTGGTTTGGAGTGCTCGGGCCGAGTTCGATGCCTGATGCCATTGCGAACAAGGTTTCCAACGCCATTGCAGCAGCAGTGCAGACGCCCGCGGTGCACAAGCTATTTGTCGATCGCAACGTGGAGCCCTACGGCAGCACGCCGCAAGAGCTGCAAAAACTGATCGATTTAGAAATCGAACAGTGGGGCCCCGTGATCAAGAAGGCGAACATTACGGTTTGATCACATGCCCGTCCTGAGGGCGATCTTCTATGAACCTGAAGAATTTTTTCCCAATCGGTGATCCACGCCTGGATGATGATCATCGACGCCTAGAGTTGGCGATCGACGTACTCGCATCCTCTCAGGCACAAGACCGCTTGACGGCACTACATGATCTCAGGCAGGCTGCGGCGGCACATTTCGAGTCTGAGGATGCAGATCTGAGTTGTATGGCCGACGGCAATGCTAAGTGCCACGTCGACGAACATGCGGAGGTTCTTAAATCCCTCGATGAAGTTCGCCTAGAGCTGGCCTCACCGAAGCGTGATGAGGTCTTCAAGGCAGCCTTGACCCGCCGTCTGGCGGAGCAGCTTGCAGACTGGCTGCCGATGCACGTGCGCGAGATAGATGCTGCCTTGGTTAAGTTCCGGGTTGCTCAACGCTTCGGAGGGGTGCCGGTTACTTTGGCCATTCGCGCCAACACGGTGGTGCCAGGCCTGATCGAAACTCTCCGGGCTTCCCCCAGTTTCCCGGACGGCTTGCTTAGCCCGTAGGCGAGGTTTGTTTACCGGACCAGGGGCAGTCCAGGATGTGTCCGGGAACTGGGGGGGAGGCCTGCCCCGCGTCACGGCCAACGTGGCGCACATGTTTGCTAACAACTCGGACGAGGCTAAGGCCGAACGCGCACGACAGGTTCCGATGCATCGCATGGGCATGGCATGGGAGGTGGCCAACGCCTGTGCCTTTTTGGCCTCGGACGCGGCCGGCTACATCACGGGCACGGAACTGGTGGTCGCTGGGGGCTTGGTGGGCAAATACGTTTAGCTATGCAGATAAGCGTGCTTCAGCTGCCAAGATTTGAGAGCAGACGTGCTAGGCGCGGTCGAGTTGAACAAGCTCAACGGGCTTGTTTCGGCGTCGACGAGATCTTGAAGAAGCCCACTCAGGGGGGTGAGCGGGGTGATGCACAGAGCATATGAAGCTACAGCCTTCCTTGCTCACTCAGCCGAAAAGTACATCGCTGTGGTCATACATAAGCGTGAATCGAGGGATGACCGCGGGTGTCAGCAGCTGACTCATCGCAGGGTGCATAAGGGGTTTCAGGGGATTCAGCCTAACTTTTGCCCTTTGGTTCGTCTCTGCCGACTTGCTGAAGTGCTTCTAAGTTGGAAAGCATGTGGGTGAGCAAGCGCACGAGGTGAGCACGATCCTTCGCACTCAGTCCTGACAACAGTGCTTCCTCGCGAGCCATTGCTATTCGATAGGCGGCGTCGTGCAGCTTAGCACCTTGAGCTGTTACGCGGTACTCCACCTTGCGCAAGCCCTGGGGGCGTGACTCCAGGTATTCGCGGGAGACGAGAACGGCGATAGACCGACTCACCGCGCCTTTGTCCAGCCCCATCAACTCACAAGCGCGAGAGGCAGTGGACCAAGGGTAAATCTTGAAGTAGGCCAGTACCCGCCACTCGGTGACGCCTATGCCGAACTTCTCGTGGTAGACGGCCGACGCACTGCTGGACACCTTGTTCGAGAGCCAAAGCAGCAAACCTGGAACGTACTGATCGAGATCGAGTTGCATCCTGCAAGTTTGTCACATGACATCGCTGTTCCTGGCGCGGTTCGGGTCTTTGGGGACTGAAGTTGCTCGAAAAATAAGTTGCTATGTCAACAAAATTTCGGGCATACTGATTTGATCGATAAGTCAACCTAAATTTCTGATCAGATGACGACGACCGTAGAGATGCTTGTGGTGGGTGCTGGGTTCGCTGGCGTGTACCAGTTGTACAAGGCCCGAGAAGCCGGCATGACCGTAAAGGTGCTTGAGGCAGGGGAGGGCGTTGGTGGAACATGGTTCTGGAACCGATACCCGGGTGCTCGTTGCGACGTGGAAAGTTTGGATTACTCCTACTCCTTCAGTCGAGAACTCGAGGAAGAGTGGGAATGGAGCGAGCGCTACGCGCCCCAAGCCGAGATCCTTCGCTACATCAATCACGTGGTCGATCGGTTCGACCTGCGCCGTGACATTTTGGTCAACATGCGCGTGAACAAGGCGCACTACGACGACGTTCGTTCGCGCTGGTTGGTGGAAACGGCGGATGGTCAGGCGTTTGAGTCCACCTGGCTTGTGATGGCCACAGGTGGCCTTTCGGTTCCGCAGAAACCGAGCCTTAGGGGTTTAGACAACTTTCAGGGACCTTGGTATCACAGTGCCCGCTGGCCAGAGGAGGGCGTGGACTTCATCGGCAAGCGAGTGGTGATGATTGGCACCGGCTCCAGTGGAGTACAGATGACGCCTGAAATAGCAGAGCAGGCGAAGCAGCTTACGGTGTTGCAGCGGACCGCCAACTTCAGTGTGCCTGCGCACAACGTGCGCTTCACACCCGAGGCGCTGCGTGCCGCCAAGGCCCGCTATCCGGAAAGACGAGCCATGGGCCGCGAGGCCATCACCGGTCAGTTCCTCAACGCCAACACCAAGACGGCTGCTGAAATGACCGACGAGGAGCGGCGTGCCGAACTGGAGTATCGATGGCGGGGCGCAGGAGGCGGGTTCCGGATGCTGCGGACCTTTGCCGACCAGATGTCGAATCTTGAGACCAACCGCCTGGTTGCCGATTTCGCACGCAGCAAGATTCGAGAGGTGGTCAAAGACCAACGAAAGGCCGAGATTCTGTGCCCAAAGGACGATCTGCCTTTTGGCACCAAGCGGCTTTCCGTGGACTCCCGGTACTACGAGACCTTCAACCTCCCGCACGTGGACATCGTTGACATCGCGGCGAATCCCATCATCGAGGCGACAGCCAATGGCGTTCGCCTACAGAACGGCGAGATCGAATGCGACGCCATCGTCTTTGCCACAGGCTTTGATGCCATGACGGGCGCGTTGAAGTCGATCGATCTTCGAGGCCAGAACGGCATCAAGCTCAGCGACAAGTGGGAACACGGGCCGACTTCCTATCTCGGCATCGGTATCGCAGGTTTCCCCAATCTGTTCGTGGTGGCTGGACCAGGCAGTCCTTCGGTGCTTAGCAACATGGTGCACTCGATCGAGACCCATGTGGACTGGATCATGCAGCTGATCAAGACAGCAAAGGACCGACGCGCGATTCGCGTTGTGGCCCGCCAAGAGGCCGAGGACGGTTGGGTGGAGCGCTGCGCTGCAGAGGCAAACAAGACGCTCTATCCACGTGCGAACAGCTGGTACATGGGCACGAACATTGCGGGGAAGCCTCGGGTGTTCATGGCCTTTGTGACGGGTGTGCCGGTGTACCGGCGAATCATTGAAGAAGTAGCAGCCAACGATTACCAGGGATTCGACATCGCCTGAGCCAACGCAGCCCAGGTTCCATCAAACCAAGGAGACATCACATGGATCGCAGAACATTGCTCAAGTCCGCTGCAGCGCTTGCTGCGCCTGCCGTCATTCGGCCTGTGTCGGCACAAAACCCCATCACATTGCGCTTTCACACCTTTGTGCCGGCCGCTTCCAACGTGTACACCAATGTGATCACGCCTTGGATGCACAAGATCGAGAAGGAGTCGGGTGGACGAATCCAGTTCCAGGGCTACGCTTCTATGCAGATGGGTGGGGCGCCGGCGCAGCTCTTTGATCAATCGAAAGACGGCGTAGTCGATGTGATCTGGTCGCTGGCAGGCTACACACCAGGGCGCTTTCTCAAGGCAGAGGTATTTGAGCTTCCGTTCTTCACCTACGACGGGGAAGGCTCGTCGCGGGCTGTCTGGGAGTATGTGTCCGCCAATGCGGCAGACGAGTTCCGCGAGGTGAAGCTGTTGGCTGCCCACACGCATGGCCTGAACATTCTTCACATGAAGAACAAGGCCATCACGCGCGCCTCGGATCTCAAGGGCTTGAAGGTGCGCGGTCCCTCGCGCCGTGCGACGCAGTTCCTGCAGAACGTGGGTGCGATCCCTGTGGGCATGCCTCTTCCTTCTATCCCCGATGCCATCTCCAAGGGGGTCATCGATGGCGCGATCATTCCGTGGGACACAGTGCCGTCTGCCAAGCTGGGTGAGCTCGCCAAGTTCCACACCGAGTTCCCTAAGGGTATGCCAGGCTTCAACAACAGCGTTCAGTTCGTCACGATGAACCGGACTCGTTACGAGAACCTGCCCGCAGACCTGAAAAAGGTGATCGACAACAACTCCGGTGCGGATGTGTCAGCCATGTACGGGCGGGTAATTTCCGCTGCCGATCCGGCTGTACGCAAGTCGGTGATCGATCGCGGCAATACGGTAAACGTCGTGAGCGCAGCTGAGACCGATGAGTTCATCAAGTTGACGGAGCCGGTGGTTGCCGACTGGCTGAAGGAAGTCAACGCAAAAGGTTTCGACGGTCAAAAGCTGTTGGCCAACGCGCGCGAGTTGATACAGAAGTACCGACCCAAGGCGTGACACAGACGTGACCAGTATGTGGGTCACACATGGGGCCGGCGGCGCAATGATGTGCCCCGGTCTCACCCGAGAATTCGAACAGGCGCCATTTCCCCGCAGGCTGGTCCCCGCGCCTAAAACCTTCTTCATTCCAATGGACAAAGAAATCGCAGCCTTGCTTCAGCGGGTAAAGGAGGCGGGTCGTACTCCCTTCTGGCGGAGCACCCCGGAGACAGCCCGAGGCGGTCCCACCTTGATGCGCCTGCTTTTTGGCGATGCCCCTGCAGTGGCCCATGTCGAGGATTTGAGTTTCACTACGCGCGATGGCAGTTCGATCGGCGCAAGACTCTACATTCCGTCGCCAGACGCTGACAGTCTGATCGTGTTTTTCCATGGTGGTGGCTGGGTGATCGGGTCGGTCGCCGACTACCACCCCTTCACCGCCAGGCTGGCCTGCGACACAGGCTGTGCCGTGCTATCAGTCGATTACCGCCTGGCACCAGAACATTCATTTCCGCGTCCCGTGGAGGACGCCCAAGCGGCGTTAGCGATTGCCAGCCGGGAGGGGGGCCAATGGCTGGGGAAGCCGCTGCGACGATTGGTTGCCATGGGCGACAGCGCAGGGGGCACGCTGGCTACCGTCGCGACCCGTCTGCATGGGTTGACGAACGATCTCAAACCAGTTGATTTGCAGGTGTTGGCTTATCCGGTGACCGATGCCAACTTTGAGACCAACAGCTACCAGAAGTTGGCGGAGGGATTCCTGCTCACTCGTCGAGATATGCAATGGTTCTGGGACCAGTACTGCCCGGATATCTCGCGGCGCTCAGATCCTGAGGCTACACCAATCAGTGCATCTGATCTTTCAAGCATGCCGCCGACGGTTTTGCTCTGCGGAACTCTTGACCCACTGCTGGACGAGGGGCGGAACTACGGTCATCGTTTGTCGGAGGCTGGCGTGCCAGTCAAGGTCGTGAGCTGCGAGGGCTTGGTACACGGCTTCCTGGCAATGATCAATTACTCACCGACAGCTGGCCGGGCGTACCAAGACATCGTCAATGCCATTCGAGATTGCTCGCGAAGCTCTGACGATGCCAGTTGAGGTCGTAGTCGCCATCGCATTTCTTGCGTACCCTGCAGCAAGCCACATCACCGGTGCGCGCTCAGTGTGAATGAAGGGCGAATTTCCTCATGAGCGTGCATGGCCTCGCCGCAGCCGCTGTCGTAAAGACAGCTAGTCCGAGCTATCGATTGCCGGCCCGTCAGGGCTCGTCGTACCGCTTCTACATAATGATTTGCGCCGTGGAGGCCAGAACCTCGTGTATCGCGGGACATCACCTTTGAAGGAATTACGGCGGGATGAACCATAAAGATCTGATCGACCGACGAGTAATCGTGACCGGAGGTGCCGGTGGGATTGGTTTCGCCTGTGCGCGGCACCTTCTCGATCGTGGAGCGTCGGTGACGCTGGCTGATGTCGACGCAAATCGGCTCCAGGCTGTACAAGCTAGGTTGAATGACCATCGTGTTGTCGCTGTGGTTTCTTCTCTTGGAAATGCCAAAGAGTGTCGGCGGGTTGTCGCCGCGGCCGGAGGACCTTTGCATGCCTTGGTGCACATGGCGGGGGTATTCGAGCATGATCCGCTAGATCCAGATGATCGATCGGTGTGGGAGCGCGCGATGGCAAGTAACTTGAGCAACGCCTATGAGATGGTCATCGCTTTTCGGGAGTTTCGGGATGAGCGAGAGCTTTCTCGGGTCGTGCTTTGCAGTTCGCGTGCGTTTCAACGTGGTACGCCAAATCGCGCTGCCTATGCTGCTGCGAAGGGCGGTATTGTTGGCTTGGTTCGAGCTTTTTCACGCGATCTCGCACCGCTTACGTGTGTGAATGCAGTGTCGCCTGGGTTGATACGAACTCCGATGACCGATGCACTTGTGGCCTCCCTGGGCGAGCAGCGATTGGCCGAGATACCTCTGGGGCGTTTTGGTGAGCCGGAGGATGTGGCCGGTGTCGTGGGCTTTCTTTGTAGTCGGTCTGCCAACTATGTGACAGGACAGGTGATCACCGTTGACGGAGGCGTCATCAACGCATAGCCGATTGCAGTCTCTGCGTGGCCAATGGCCGCTTTGCATCGGGAGCGGCCGGTCGCCTTCGGCCAGCGTACTCACGGTTTGCGCCGTCAAGCCGACATTCAGTTCAGCAGCCGGCGTTAGCAGTAGTGGCAGCTATGCGACGTACTGCCGACTGCTGTTTCCCTCGCCGACCCTATACGGCCGGCGGTTCTCATATTTGAACACCCTGGAGCGCCAAACCGGCGCGGCAAGCCCGCCGGCTGTACCCCCTCTAGGGCCCGTTATGCGTGATCCGCAAATCGCGATCAGGGCGGTGGCGTCACCCCGAAAGTCCGGGGTGACGTCAGCCGCGCCTGAGAATGCAGGCCCCAGATACTGGCAAGGGGCGAGCGACAAATCGCTGGAGCACCGCCCAGCTCACGCCCAGCGCGAACCCGAGTTGCTATTCAAAGCGCTCATTGCGCGCCTTGTGCTCCTCAAGCTCCCGCCTCGTCTCCCGGTCAATCGTGAGCATCACACGGCTTCTCCAAGTAGCGACCGCATTGGCATTTTCGGGACCCAGTGCGTCCGTCAACTGATCCAGCAACGGTAGTCGCTGCCGGATTGCCTCCGCCCGAGAGCCACTCCATCCAGAGGGTTCGACAAGTTCTACGAGCTCGGCACCGACAGCTACAGGATCGGGTGAGTTTTGCAGCAGCGTCATGACACGCTCGGACCACTGCGGCACCTGGCCGCTCTCCGCAACCCCGAACGCAGGCAACAAGGACGCGACCCGAGGCCATCTCTGCGGTGATCCGGCGCGACACCAGTCCATGAGCGCATCGATCGAAATCTCGGTTAACGCGCTAGATCTACTGCCCCCGGCAAGCTCGTAGCGACGCATGTAGCGGTTGTCAGAGCCATCCTCATCGCCGACCAGCGCATCCAAGGCGAGATGTGGTTGAACCTTGAATAAGGCCGCAATCGTTTCGGTGACGTCATAGCGTGAGAGCGCGTGGTCCTCGAACTTTTGGCGCAACTTCGAGAGTAGGGTGCGTGCCGTCGATTCCCCCTCAGGTCCGCAAAGAAACTTCTTGATCACGCCGGAAAGCTCATGATCTAGCCGACCACGGTGGTTAGCTAGGGAGGCGTTCGCGATCAACTTGCGAGCAACTGCCGTCACGCAGGGGCCGATCGGATGGTCATTTCCATGGAAGTGCATGTATAGAACATCGATGGCGACACTCAGGCCATCCGGCTTGATACTCAATTTCTGCAGCAGTCCGGCAAGCATGTCGTCCGACAAGTGTTCAGTTGCGCGGCCGATCGCAAGATGCTGAAACGCCCACGCGGTAACGGCTGGGTTGTCCATGGACGCAAGCAAGCGACCGCATCCTGACTCATCGAGAGGGGCGCTCAACTGAAGTACTGGAACCCACGGCGCAAGAGCTGCGCGGTCCATTGCCTCGTCGAGGCAGCTCTCGAAGGTGTCTCGATCCCGGCTATGCGTCGCATGTAAGAAACCCCGAAGGACCTGAACATTTCGCTGCTCATCAGGCGTGTCTTCAAAGGCTTTTGTCATCGCCGCCCAGCATGCGCTCAGCGATTCCACAGCTTCGGCCAAGCCTCTCCCAAAGCTCCAATGCCGACCTTGCTGATTCGTGACAAGCAGAGGCAGTAGGACGTCGAAGGCTGCCGGGTCATTGGCGACGAGCTCTCCGAGCTCCTTTGCGCGCACTTCGGCAAGCTCGTAGCCAGAGACCTCGTCCTCCCCGTCGGCGTAGTCCAGTCCGGCGACATAGTTGGCCAGCACCGTCGCCTTCACACGGGCGATGAGCGTCTTGGGACGTGCGCGCTCCTCCAGCTTCTTAAGCCGTTGGAGCGCTTCGGCGCGAAGCGACTTTTTGTCGAACTGGATGGTTTGCCGGATGGCCAGCCATCCACGTTCCCAGCCCGAATCAATCAGCCGCTCAGAGACGGACTCCAGCACGTCCGCCATGCCCGCAAATGACCATAGCGCCCGAAACCGCCTGGCCAGAAGATCTCGCGCCTCAGAGGCCCACGGCCCGCTTCCCGTGGCCACTTCGGCGGCGAGATTGATAAAGGTAGCGAACCAATCGTGGATCGCTTTCCCTCGCGGGTGGTAGCCATAGTCGCGCACGCGAGCGCCGAACTCGAACTCGTAGCTTGACGAGAAGTGATGCGCCTCCATGCTGGAGTCGAGTGCTTGCAAGCCAATTTTTCCCAGCACTGCATCACCAGACTCCAGTGCTCCTCGAATCCAATTGGCGCGCTGCTCAGTTGTAGCGTGTGTGCCAGATAGGTAGAGCGTGAAGAGGGAATCGATGACGGATCGCGTGGGATCCATGCGCTCGTCCTCAGCCTCAGTGCGCGCAAAAGCGACGAGGACGCTCAGGCATTCGTTGAAGTGCTCTGCCTCGTAGGCAATGGATCGGACCAGCCGAACAAAGCTGGTGCGTGAGGGTGCTTTCGCTGACAGCATCTGTGCCGCTGCAGGACCCTCGACGGCTCGCTTGATAGCGGACAGCGTTTCTGCAGGAGAAACTGGTGCAATATTGGACAGAACTTCGAGGAGGAAAGGAGACAGGCTCGCTATGTCCCCCAGTAGACCGTCCTCTGCCAGCCAGCTGCTGGCAATTCTCTTGGCAGATGGTGAGGTGTGCAGGTAGCCGAGCCGCCGAGAGAAAGAGCGCAGCAATCGATCTTGTGGCGCCACTAGCGTCGCGTGCAGCAGTGCGTGTGGAATGGACTCAAGCGCTTGAGCCGCAAGTGGGTTCGCAATCGCATGAGGAAGAATGGCGCGCCACTTTCCTCGGCGCTGTGCCAAGCCACGCTGCTGGAGGTCATTCACATGCCGGTAGAGCGTCAGAGGCGAAAGCCCAGCGAGCGTAGAGAGCGCGCTGAGCTCGCCCTCCGGGTCTTCGCCATCGAACGAGTAGACGAGAGAGCATGCCTCGGCTGCGACCTTCAGTTCTCGATGCACTTCCTTGCCGAGCCAGAACAGGCGATCGAACAAGGCACGATCGGTCAGTCCAGCGAGCGAGTCATTGGAGCCCATCGTGTTAGCCAATGCGATTGCGACGCGGGAGTTGCCATCCGCGAACTTGGTGATGGTCTGGGCATTGACCTGCGAGATATGCGGAAACTGCTGCTCGATTACTTTCGCGATGAGATCTGGGGACGCGGCGTCAAGTTGAAAGACGCTGGTCTCAAGAGGCAAGTCCTCGCGAATGTCGTATTCGATCGTCAACAGGCTCACGCGATCAGAGATCTTGCAGCGCGCAGTGAGCTGACTGTGAAGTTCGGAACTACAGTTGTCGACGACCAGAACAGCCCTACGGCGCGAGGCGAGCAGTTCGTCGAGTAACGCCAAGGGGGTTGGGTTGGAGCCTTCCCCCGTGTCCGTATAGATCGCATGGCTCTGGGGGAGTGCCCCGGGGGCTGCCTCTTCTTCGAAGAGCGCCTGCGCAAAGCGTGTCTTGCCAACGCCGGATAGGCCTGTCAAGCGAATCGAGCTCCCCCCAGTTCTAAGCATTGATCTGATCTTGCGGAGGCCGTCGGTCAAGGTGAGACCGCTCTCCCGATCGTGTGGGTCAAACAGCCGATGTTTCTCATCGGGGAGGAAGGGCTGCGCCTTGCCATCGCGCGTGTTCGACCATTGGCCATAAGGACGCCAACCTTGAAGGGCGCGCCCCAACTGGCTTAGGACCCATGCGACAACGCCAGGATGCCGATTGGTCCAGTCGGCCAATCTCCGTGCGTCGTAATAGTCGACAAAGGCGGTCGCGGCTTCGGCTTCACCGGCCGCTGCGGCTTTCATTGCTCCGACGCGCCGCTGGTATTCGGCATCTGCCGCGGTGTCGGATGTCGCGATGATGTAAGCGCCGTTTCGTTGGACCAACTCCCGGATCGAGGATCGCAGAACGCCCCCGGGGCACATCTCTTTCTGAATCTCGCTCAGTCCCATCTTGGTCGCTTTGACCTGGAAGCCGACAACGCTTCGCTCGAAGTGGGACTTTTTGGCGTCCTGGTCGGAGAGCTGAACCCTGACGTCGATGCCCCCATCAGGAGCACGCTGGTCACCGCCCCACGTTACCGGTATCGGCGGGAGTTCGGCGTCAGCCAAGCGGGCGATGCAAAGTCGTGCAACGAGGCCTCGAAGATCGGAGTCGGAGAGATCCCCAACATCACGGGGGGAGATTTCGAAAAGTTGCTGAGCGCCTTGAGTTGTCGGCTTGCTTTTCTTGGGGCGCGCTCCTCTAGATCGCCCGCGGGTCACTTCGAGGTCGCCGCTGTCTTCCAGTGCGCGCACGTGTTTTTGCACCGCACTACGCGACGCGAACCCGCAGGCTGTAGCAATCTCATCAAGCGTGGGTGGGCGACCATCCGCCTCTACTCTGGCCTGGATGAATGCCAAGACTTGACGTCTGCGGTCGTCGGATTTTCTCATGGAGAAAAAATGTACTTTTTGACGAGAACATTTGTCAACTTTCCTCAAAGGGCTTGCGGATCTCGACCAGCGCTAGGGGTGGCCTCGACCGGCGACTGACTGATGTCAGAAGAGCGGCGGCCATACTTGGACAGCCATTCGAGTGACCCGTCCTGATCGAAGCAGCCGTCCAGGCCACCGCCCTCGAATGACTCGACTCAGCCTTCACCAGACCACCGCCGGACGTCATCTGCAGGCTGAACTGAGACATTCGGGCCCTGACTGAGGCTATCTGGAGTCGACCAGGAAGTGGACTTTCAAGCTACGGTTTTATATAGGCAGCTGCCGCAAAAGTCAGAGCTCAAAAGGCATTGGCTCATGTCAACGCAACTGACAACAGTCCAGGGAACGAAAGTTCAGTCAGAGCACTTTCCGGCTCAAGCAAGCATAGACTGTGTACATGCTGAATCGTGACGATCCCGACAAGCCTCTTCGTTTGACCTGAACCTCCTCGCGGGCCAAGTGCCATGCCGGTGGAGGCCCTCGCTCGAGCGAAGGATTAGGCCTCGCTGTTGCCAAGCCGCGACTTTGCCTGGGCGACTGCTTCAGGGGAGAACTGCTCAGGGTACTTCAGCACGACCGCTTCGAAAGTGAAGTCTTCGAGCCCCGCCGCAACTAGCGAGTCATAGCCTTCGGTGGCCTTGCGGCGTTAGACTATCCGGCTTTCGAGCCTAAAGATGAGGCGGTGGCGAGCCGGAGTCCGCGGCTCACTTTGAAGGAGCTCGTGGCGAGGGCGCAGGAGTTCGGGCTTGGCCCTGATCAGGCTCGGTGGTTCCTAAGTCGCCAGCTGGACAGCCTCGGACGCTGGAAGACTATGGCCTCGCAGTTCTTCGGTCACAGGAGCGCACTGGATATCGTGCTGCTCGAGCCAGCGATACATAGCTCGTTGGTCGATGGAGCACGCCTGCTGAGGTTGTTCCCGAGTTCGACCTGACCGTACCGACGTCTTCTTGGCCTGAACATGCTTTAGCCGCTACCTGTATCGACAAAAGCGCCGGGTAGAGAGAAACCGGCGCCCAAGCAGGGTAAGGAGGCTACTAGCTGTATTTCGGAGAAGTTAGAGACGGGGTGCCATCGGCCGCAACCCCGCGCCAGGCCTGGCGTTCTATCAACAAAAAAGCCCCTGCACTGCAGGGGCCTCAGACTCGCTGGCGGAGAGAGAGGGATTCGAACCCTCGGTACAGCAAAAACTGTACGCCGGATTTCGAATCCGGTGCATTCGACCACTCTGCCATCTCTCCGTGTCGAAGCCCAGGATTCTAGCATCTTCAAAAGCCCGCTTTCGACGTGTCACCGCCGATGACCATTCGTAACAAGCCGATGCGACAATGACCGACCGAAGCGTCGAACCACCCCATGCTCGTCGACACCCAGCCCGCCACCTACCAGCACATGCCCGCATCGCCTGAAGTGCGCGAGTACTGGGTGAACTCCCAGCTGATCGGCGTCATGATGGACAACCTCGGGCCTTCGCTGCTGGCCGGGGCCCTGACGTTGCCGGTGCTGGTCTACCTCATGGCCGGCGAGGTGAACGGCATCGTCTTGTCGGTCTGGGTGCTGCTCATGGTCTTCATGCTGGTGTACCGGTACCGCCTCATCGGCCTGTATCGCCTGCAGTTCGACAGCGTGGAAGGGCCGCAGCGCGTGGCCTTTCTGCGCCGCTACCAATGGACCTGGGGTGCCGCGGCCCTGTTGTGGGGAGGCTCCGTCAGCCTCGTTTACTTGCAGGCCAGCCTGCTGACGCAGTTCGTGTGCGCGCTGGTCATCCTGGGGCAGGCCTTGCTCAACCTCACGGCATTCAGCGCCTATCTCCCTGTGTACCGCGCCTACGCCAACTCGTTGACGCTGGCGGTGATGGTCGGCCTTCTGGTGGCCGCATCGGGCCACCTCGACAACCCGGGTGCCGTGCAGGCCACGCTCGTTCTGGAAGTGTTAACGCTGGTGTTCTGGTTCCTGATGCGCGTGGCCGGTAACCGACTGAACCACGTGCACCACTCCAGCTTCGAGTTGCAGTTCTCCAACCAGGAGCTGATCGACTCCCTCACCTTGCAGACCCGTGCCTCGCTGCGGGCGGTGGCGACCAAGAACCGGTTTCTGGCCTCTGCCGCGCACGACCTGCGCCAGCCGGTGCACGCCCTGAGCCTCTATGCCGACTGGTTGGCCACCGAGCCAGAAATGGCCCGCGACATCGCGCCGCGCATCTTGCAGTCCACCCGTGCCATCAACGAGCTGTTCGATTCGCTGTTCGACCTCACGCGAATCGACGCCGGCAACTACAAGGTGCGGCTGCAGCACGTGGACGTGGTGGAGGTGTTTCGCGACCTTCGCCTTCAGTTCGAGCCGGTGGCGCAGGCCAAGTCGCTTCGTTTTCGCACCCACGCCAAGCACACGGTGATCTGGTCAGACCCGGTGGTGCTGCGCCGCATTCTGGGCAACCTGGTGTCCAACGCCTTGCGCCACACCCAGCGCGGCGGTGTGCTGGTTGGGCTGCGTCGGCGCGAGGACATGCTGGTGCTGGAGGTGTGGGACACAGGCGTTGGCATCGCCCGTGAGCACCAGCAGGCCATCTTTCAAGAGTTTTTCCGGGTGTCGCAGCACCAGGGCACTGAGGACAGCCTGGGCCTGGGCCTGACCATCGTGTCCAAGCTGACCTCGCTCATGGGCTACCAGCTGTCGCTGAATTCCGAGGCCAACCGGGGCAGTGTGTTCCGGGTGATGTTGCCCGCCTTCACCCAGCAAGAGCCCGACGCCGATGAGCGCCAGCCAGTGACCGACGCGGCGCAAACGGCTTCTTGATAAACGGCGGTCAGGGCTCCAGCAGACCGGCGGTGCGCGCCAGGTGGCTGGCCTGGGAACGGCTCTTCACATTGAGGCGGCGGAACAGGCGCCACAGGTGCACCTTCACCGTGTGCTCGCTGATCTGCAGGCGCTCGGCGATGTCGCGGTTGGACAGACCGCGGTCCAGCATCACCAGCAACTGTTTCTGGCGCTTGGACAGCTTCTCGGGAATGGTGGGGGCGTTTTCGTCTTCCACCTCGTCGGCCAGGAACTCGCGCAGCACCTTGGCGATTTGCGCGGCACCGGCCGATTTCTCCACGTAGGCATCGGCACCGGCTTCGCGCGCCAGGTCTTCGTAGTCGGAGGCGGGTGAGGCCGACAGCACGATGAGCGAGGTGTCGGGCAGCATCTGCCGGATTTCGCGCACGCCCGACACACCGTTGGTGTCCGGCAGCTTGAGGTCAAGGCAAACCAGTTCGGGCTCGCCGTGTTCGGCAATGGCCTTGCTCACGGATGCCAGGCGTTCGAGTTCCACGACTTGCGTCGAGGCACGCAGTCTGCGCAGCAGCATGACCACGGCCTCGCGCATGAGCGGGTGATCGTCAATAACAAAAATACTCATGTCTGAACGCGCTGGTATTAAAAGTTGCGAACTAGCAGGATAGCCCCATTGTGACGTCTTGGCGATAAGCAAAGACCGGCAAAAGGGATACTTTCCGTGCGGAGTTTGGCGTCAATCGTGTTCGATTTGATCGCGAACCATCTATTTTCGCCTATTCACTGCTGAAACTGGCGCCACGCGTCAAGAGCCACCCCAAGCTCGTCGATGTCGGCGTGCAGTTCCAGTTGACGGCCCAGCGACGCCACAGCAGTAAGACCCTCGTTTTGCAGGCGCGCGATGTCCCGGGCTGCCTCACGCGGTGCGGCGTAGCCTTGGCTCTGGACCAGCAGTTTGCCCTTGGCGTCGAGCACCTTGAAGTGGAACTGGCCATCGGCCTCGCGGTACTGCTTGAAGCTGGGCAGCGCGCTCTTTTGCGGCTTGACCACGGCCTTCGCCTCGGCACCCAGGTTCAGCGGGCGCAGACCGACGGCGTGGCGCAGGCGCGTGGTGAATGGGGTGGCGATGGCGCGCGCTTTCTCCGCACCTGCCTTCAAGGTATTCTCGATGTGGCCGGGGTCTTTCATGAGCTGGTCGTAGACCTCGCGCATGGGGGCAATTTCGCGGTCCAGGCGCTCGAACAGCATCTGCTTGGCGTCGCCCCAGGCAATGCCCTCGGCGTAGGCCTTGGCCAGGGCCTGCGTTTCCTCGGTGCTGGCGAAGGCTTGGTAAAGCTGGAACAGGGCCGAGCCCTCGGTGGTCTTGGGCTCGCCCGGCGCGCGCGAGTCGGTGACGATGCCCATGATGAGCTTGCGCAACTGCTCGCGCGGCACGAACAGGGGAATGGTGTTGTCGTAGCTCTTGCTCATCTTGCGGCCGTCCAGGCCGGGCAGGGTGGCCACGTGCTCTTCGATGGCGGCCTCGGGCAGCGTGAAGTGCTCGCCGTAGAGGTGGTTGAAACTTGACGCCATGTCGCGTGCCATCTCGATGTGCTGAATCTGGTCACGACCCACCGGCACCTGGTGGGCGTTGAACATCAGGATGTCGGCGGCCATCAGCACCGGGTACATGAACAGGCCGGCGGTGACGCCGTCGTCGGCGTCCACGCCCGCGGCGGCGTTCTTGTCCACGGCGGCCTTGTAGGCGTGGGCGCGGTTGAGCAGGCCTTTGCCGGTGATGCAGGTGAGCATCCACATCAGCTCTGGAATCTCGGGGATGTCCGACTGGCGGTAGAAGGTGACCTTCTCCGGGTCAAGGCCGCAGGCCAGCCAGGTCGCGGCGATCTCCAGCGTGGAGCGCTGCACCCGCGCCGGGTCGCCCGTCTTGATGAGGGCGTGGTAGTCGGCCAGGAAGTAAAAGCTCTCCACATCCGCGAGGCGGCTGGCCCGCACGGTGGGGCGAATGGCGCCCACATAGTTGCCCAGGTGGGGGGTGCCGGAGGTGGTGATGCCGGTGAGGACGCGCACAGGTTTCATGGCGGGAGAAATCAGAAAAGCAGCAAACGCAGGGGGGTGAGCAACAGGTCAATCAGGGCGCCGGTCAGGCCCATCAGGGGCCGCAGCCACAGGGCGCCGACGATGCCGGAGATGACCAGCGCCATGACGATGAAAAAGCCCCAAGGCTCCACGCGGGCGAGCCAGGAGGCCTGGCGCCAGGGCAGCAGGCCGACCAGAATGCGGCCCCCGTCCAGCGGGGGTAGCGGAAACAGGTTGAAGGCGAACATCACCAGGTTCACGCTGACACCGGCGCGGCACATGTCCAGCCAGAAGCGCTCGTCCACGCCAAGGGCCAGCAGCAGGTACAGGCCCAGTGTCCAGGCCACCGCTTGCACGAAGTTGGCGCCTGGCCCGGCCAGGGCCACCCAGATCATGTCGCGCTTGGGGTTGCGAAGGCGGCCGAAGTTCACCGGCACCGGCTTGGCATAGCCAAACAGAAAGTTGCCTGCCGTGGCGAAGTACAGCAGCAAGGGCATGGCGATGGTGCCCAGCGGGTCGATGTGCTTGGCCGGGTTGAGCGTCACGCGCCCGAGCAGGTAGGCCGTGGGGTCACCGTAGTGCTTGGCCACGTAACCGTGCGCCGCCTCGTGCAGGGTGATGGCGAGCAGCACGGGAATGGCGTACAGCGTGACGGTCTGGATGATCTGGGCAAGGTCCATGGGCGTGAGCGGGCAAACGCGTATTGTCGGTGAGGCAAGGAATCAGAGGCCCAATGGCGCCAGGGCGCCACGTCCCTCGCGCAGCACATCGGGCTCGCCTCCGGTGCCCATGGGGGTGAGGTCGATGACGGTGGTCGGCTCCAGCGCGCAGGCGCCCGCGTCCACAATGCCCGCCAGTTCATTCTCAAGCCGGGCGCGGATGTCCTCGGCATCGTTCAGCGCCTCGCCGTCGGGCAGGATGAGGGTGGTGGCCAGCAATGGCCCGCCCAGTTCTTCCAGCAGGGCTTGCAACACCCGGTGCTCGGGCACGCGCAGGCCGATGGTCTTGCGCGAGGGGTGGCTCACCCGCCGGGGCACTTCTTTGCTGGCCTCCAGGATGAAGGTGTACGGCCCGGGCGTGGCCAGCTTGAGCAGGCGGTACTGGCGGTTGTCCACCCGGGCGTAGCTGGAGAGTTCGCTCAGGTCGCGGCACAGCAGCGTGAGGTGGTGCTTGTCGTCCACCTGGCGGATGCGGCGCAGGCGGTCCGCCGCGGCCTTGTCGTCGATCTGGCACACCAGGGCGTAGCTCGAATCGGTGGGCACCGCCAGCACGCCGCCGCCTTTGAGCAGTTGCACCGCCTGCTTGAGCAGGCGCACTTGCGGGTTCTGGGGGTGCAGCGTGAACAGTTGGGACATGGGGCTTGCCTCAGGCTTCGGGTGGGTCAACGGGCAGGTGGCGTTCGCGCGAGGCCCAGACACTGGCGCTGGCCCCGCAGCCCACGATCAGGGCGATGCCGGCCAGCTCCAGCGTGCCCGGCACATGACCGAACACCACCCAGCCGCACAGCATGGCAAACGCGATCTGCCCGTAGAGATAGGGCGTGAGCGTGGTGGCCGGCGCGCGGGCGTAGGCCAGGATCAGCAGGAAATGGCCGATGGCGCCCATCAGGCCAATGAACATCAGTTGCAGGAAAGTGGCGATGTCGGGGATGGCGGTCCAGGCAAAGGGCAGCACGGCTGAGGCGCCCAGCGCCCCCACCCAGCCGGTGTAGAAGTGCACGGTCCAGGGGTCTTCGGTTTGCGTGAGGCGGCTGGTGAGAATCTGGAACCAGGCGTAGGCGAACACCATCAGCAAGGGCAGCAGGCTGGCCCAGCCCACCACGCCGCCGCCGGGGCGCACCACCATCAGCGCACCCGCAAAACCGCCGAACACCAACAGCCAGCGTCGGGGCTCAATGCGCTCGCCCAGCCACAGCACGGCCAGCAGCGTGACGGCCAGCGGCGTGATCATGACGATGGCGGTGAACTCGCCCACTGGCATGAGCTGCACGCTGGTGAAGGACAACACGCTCACCGCCAGCAACAGGCAGCCGCGCAGCAACTGGTAGCGGGGGTGGGCCGTGCGCAGCAGCGAGCGACCCTTGTGCGGCAGCATCACCGCCGTCACCAGCACGGCCTGAATGGCGTAGCGGAACCACAGCGCCATGAGGACCGGAATCGCGGCGCCCACCACCTTCACCGTGGTGTCCAGCATGGCAAAACAGGCCGTGGCCGTGACGATCGCCCCGATGCCGACCAGGGTGCTGGTGCGCGAGGTCGGCTGGCCGGCGGTCATCAGTGAATGCGCCCGCTCAGCAGCTCCCACACGGGGGTGAGTTGTCCGGGCAGGTTGGGCAGGCGGCCCAGGTCGGTGTGGCTCTCATCCGGGCTGTGGAAATCGCTGCCGCGCGAGGCCACCAGGCCCAGTTCCTGGCACAGCGCGGTGTACTTGATCACGTCCGACGCGTTGTGGGCGCCGGTCACCACCTCTACGCCTTGCCCGCCGTGTTGCTTGAACTCGGTGAACAGCGCGTATTCCTCGGTGGCCGAGAAGGGGTATCGCCCCGGGTGGGCCACCACCGCCACGCCACCGGCGCCGGTGATCCAGCGCACCGCGTCACCCAGAGACGCCCAGCGGTGTGGAATGAACCCAGGCTTGCCTTCGGTGAGGTACTTGCGAAACACCTCGGGAATGTCTTTGCAGGCGCCAATCTCCACCAGGTAGCGCGCAAAGTGCGAGCGCGAGATGAGGTCAGGGTTGCCCACGTATTTCAGTGCGCCCTCGAAGGCGCCCTGAATCCCCACGCGCGCCAGGTCATCGGCCATTTCGCGCGCCCGTTGCTCGCGCCCGCCACGCGTGGCGCGCAGGCCGTCAGCCAGGGCCTGGTCGTCGGGGTCCATGCCCAGGCCGACGATGTGCACCGTCTGGCCGGCGAAGGACACCGAAATCTCGGCCCCCGTGAGGTAACGCAGGCCTTCTGCCTTGGCTGCGGCCATCGCCCGGTGCTGACCGCCCATTTCGTCGTGGTCGGTGAGCGACCAAAGCTCCACGCCATTGGCCTTGGCGCGTTGCGCCAGGGCCTCGGGCGTGAGCGTGCCGTCTGAGACGACGGAGTGGCAGTGCAGGTCGGCGTTGGTCAGGATGTTCACCGGCCCATTGTAGGACGCGGGCTTTTTTCCTGTGCCGAGCCGGGTACCGTATCTGGCGGGTGTCAGCCGGTGTTGCGCAGGCCGGCGGCGATGCCGTTGATGGCCAGGTGAATGCCGCGCTTGAGCCGCTCGCTGTCGGGGGCGGCCGGGTCGCCCGAGCGCCAGCGGCGGATCAGTTCCACCTGCAGGTGGTGCAGCGGGTCGATGTAGGGGAAACGGTGTCGAATCGAGCGCTGCAGGGCGGTGTTGCCCGCCAGGCGGTCTTCATTGCCGGTGACCAGGGCCAGGGCCCGCACCGTGCGGTGCCACTCGGCCTCAATCGCGCCAAACACCTGCCGGCGCAGCTTGCGGTCGTCCACCAGCTCGGCGTAGAGCGAGGCCAGGGCCAGGTCGCTCTTGGCCAGCACCATGTCCATGTTGGACAGCAGCGTTGCAAAGAAAGGCCACTGTCGGAACATGCGCTTGAGCAGCGCCGCCCGTTTCTCGTCGCCGGCCACGAAGGCCTCCACCGCCGACCCGAAGCCATACCAGCCCGGCAGGGTCAGGCGGCACTGCCCCCAGCTGAAGCCCCAGGGAATGGCGCGCAGGTCTTCGATGCGCTGGGTGGCCTTTCGCGAGGCCGGGCGCGAGCCGATGTTGAGTTCGGCGATTTCGCGAATGGGCGTGGCCGAGAAGAAATAGTCGGCAAAGCGCGGGGTTTCGTACACCAGCCGGCGGTAGGCCGCCATGCTGTGGCGCGACAGTTCATCGGCCGCCTTCAGGAACACCGGCGAGGCCTCTCGCGTGGGCTGCAGCAGCGTGGCCTCCAGCGTGGCCGCCACCAGCGTTTCCAGGTTGCGCCGGCCGATTTCCGGGTTGGCGTACTTCGAGCCGATCACCTCGCCCTGCTCGGTCAGGCGAATCTGGCCGCGCACCGTGCCCGGGGGCTGCGCCAGGATGGCCTGGTAGCTCGGGCCGCCGCCTCGGCCCACGGTGCCCCCACGGCCGTGGAACATGCGCAGGCGAATGGGCACGTCTTCGCCCTGGTTGAGGCGGTCGAACAGGGCCACCAGGGCCATTTCGGCGCGGTACAGCTCCCAGTTGCTGGTGAAGATGCCACCGTCCTTGTTGCTGTCGGAGTAGCCCAGCATCACGTCCTGCTCGTGATAGCCCAGGCCCTGGCCCCGTTGCACCATGGCCCGCACGCCGGGCAGGGCGTAGTAGTCGCCCAGGATGGTGGCGGCGTTGCGCAGGTCGTCGATGGTTTCGAACAGCGGCACCACGATCAGGTCGGCCCGCGCGTCCTCGGCCAGCAGCCCGTGCATCAGGCCAGCCTCTTTCTGCAGCAGCAGCACCTCCAGCAGGTCGCTCACGGTTTCGGTGTGGCTGATGATGGCGTGGCGAATGGCTTGCGCGCCGAAGCGCTCGCGGCCCCAGCGGGCGGTCTCGAAGATGCGCAGCTCGCTCAAGGTGTGGGCCGAGTAGGGCGCCTCAAGCACGCGCAGCGGGCGGGCGTCGTTCAGCGCCTGCAGCAGCAGGGCGCGCTTGGCGCTTTCGTCCAGCTCGCTGTAACGCGGCTCGATGCGGGCAGTGGCGAACAGCTCGGCCACGGCCAGTTCGTGCTGGTCGGAGCTTTGGCGCAGGTCAATCGTGGCCAGGTGAAAGCCAAACACCTCCACCGCCCGGATCAGCGGCTGCAAGCGCATCGAGACCAGCGCCTGGCCGTGGTGCTCGCGCAGCGAGGCCTCGATGGTGCGCAGATCGGCCAGAAAGTCGGCGCTGCTGGCGTAAGGGTCTTGCGGGGCCACGGCGTGGCGCGCGGCTTCGGTGCCCGTGAGGGTCTGCAGCGTGGCGGCCAGGCGGGCGTAAATGCCGGTGAGCGCGCGCCGGTAGGGCTCGTCCTGGCGGTGCTCATTCGTGTCAGGCGAGCGCTCGGCCAGGGCTTGCATGGCCGGGCTCACTTGCGCGCGCCGGGCCGAGATCGACAGCTCGCCGCCCAGCAGGTGCACCTCGGTGAGCAGGTGGCGCAGCGCCATTTCGGCCTGGCGCTTGAGCGCCAGGGTCAGGGTGTCGGCCGTCACGTTGGGGTTGCCGTCGCGGTCTCCGCCGATCCATTGGCCCATGCGCAGGAAGGGCGCCACCGGTTCGCCCAGGCCGGTTTCCAGTTCGCGATACAAGCGCGGAATCTGCTGCAGGAAGGTGGTTTCGTAATAGCTCAGCGAGTTTTCGATCTCGTCGGCCACGGTGAGCTTGGTGAAGCGCAGCAGGCGGGTCTGCCAGAGCTGGGTGACGCGGGCGCGCAGCTCCACCTCAATGTCGGCTTGCTCCAGCGGGCTGGCCTGATCGCGCTGGGTCAGCAGCCGCGCAATGGCCCGTTCGGCGTCCAGAATGCTTTTGCGCTGCACCTCGGTGGGGTGAGCGGTGAGCACCGGCGACAGGTGCGCTTGCGCCAGTGTGTGCGCCACCTCGCGGGGCGAAATGCCCGCTTGGCGCAGCCGCTCCAGGCTCACCGCCAGGCTGCCCTGCTGGCGCTCGCCGGCGCGCTCGTGCACCGCGCGGCGGCGAATGTGGTGCCGGTCTTCGGCCAGGTTGGCCAGGTGACTGAAGTAAGTGAAGGCGCGAATCACGCTGACCGTCTGGTCGGCGCTCAGGCCCTTTAGCAGCTTCTTCAGTGCCTTGTCGGCCTGGGCGTCCTTGTCGCGGCGAAAGGCCACCGACAACTGGCGGATGCGCTCGATCAGCTCAAAGCCGGCGTCGCCCTCTTGTTCGCGGATCACGTCGCCCAGGATGCGACCGAGCAGGCGGATGTCTTCGATCAAGGGCCGGTCTTTGTCGAGTCGGTGGTCGTGGCTGGCGCGGCGCGTGGCGGATCGGCTCATGGCGAAGGCTTGGGGTGGTGGGGAGTGGCGCGCATGCTAGCATCGCCCGACCCCCTCCTGCCTGGCCTCCGGGCCGCTTGACCGCTTGCCTTGTGCAGCGTCGCCGCCGGTGGGCCGGCCCTGGTGGCCGGCCGAGTCCGCGCCCCGAAATTCCTTGTCATTCATGAGCTCCAACACGCCCCTGTCCATCACCATCGCCACCCGTGAAAGCCGCCTGGCCCTCTGGCAGGCAGAGCACGTGAAGGCCCGCCTGGAAGCGCTGGGGCACCGGGTGACCTTGCTGGGCATGACCACCCTGGGCGACCAGATCCTGGACCGCAGCCTGTCCAAGGTGGGGGGCAAAGGACTGTTTGTGAAAGAGCTGGAACTGGCGCTGGAAGACGGCCGGGCCGACATCGCGGTGCACTCCCTCAAAGACGTGCCCATGGAACTGCCGCCCGGCTTTGCGCTGGCCTGCGTGATGGAGCGCGAAGACCCGCGCGACGCCTGGGTGTCGCCCCACTGCGCCGGCTTGGCCGACCTGCCGCCCAATGCGGTGGTGGGCACGTCCAGCCTGCGCCGCAGCGTGTTGCTGCGCGCCTCGCTTGACGCCCTGGGCCGCACTGACGTGCGCATCGAGCCCCTGCGCGGCAACCTTGACACCCGCCTGCGCAAGCTCGATGAGGGCGGCTACCACGCCATCGTGCTGGCCGCCGCCGGCCTCAAGCGCCTGGGCCTGGGCGAGCGCGTGCGCGCCATCTTCGAGCCCGAGGCTTCCCTGCCCGCTGCAGGCCAAGGCGCCCTGGGCATTGAGATTCGCGCCGACCGGCAAGACCTGATCGACGCCCTGGCCCCTCTGGTGCACCAGCCCACTTGGTGGCGCGTCGCGGCCGAGCGCCAGGTGTCGCGCGCCCTGGGGGGCAGTTGCTCGGTGCCCCTGGCCGCCTACGCCGACTGGAACGCCGAGGGCGCCCTGCACTTGCGAGGCGCCTGGGGCGACCCCGACGGCCAGAAGCCACTCATTCAGCGTGAAGCCGCCGCGCGGGTGCAGTCGCTGGCCGAGGCCGAAGCCCTGGGCCAGACCGTGGCCGAGGCGCTCATGGCCGCCGGGGCCGGCGGCCCCACCGCGTGAGCACACCGGCCGTGCCCCGACCGGGCCGGCCCAGCGTGGTCGTCACCCGCCCGCAGCCCGAGGCCGATGCCTGGGTGACCGCGTTGCGCGAGCGGGGGTGGTCCGCGCTTGCCATGCCTCTGCTGGCCGTGGCGCCGCCCGCCGATCCTGCCGAGCGCGAAGCCCTGGCCCAGGCCCGCGCTGGCTGGTGGCGCTTTGATGCGCTGATGTTCGTCAGCGGCGCGGCCGTGCACCATTTTTTTGGGGATGGTCGCCTCGGCACGCCACCGGTGGACGCCCACACCCGCTTCTGGGCCCCAGGTCCTGGCACGGCCAAGGCCTTGGCGCAGGCGCTGACGCGTGGCGGCATCGCACCCGATCGCATTGACAGCCCGTCGCCCGCCGCGGCCCAGTTTGACTCCGAGCACCTGTGGCCGGTTGTCGCGGCGCAGATGGGACCCGGTCGCCGCTTGTTGATCGTGCGAGGTCGCTCCGCCGGCGCTCAGCCCGGCGAGCTCCCCGGCAGCGGTCGAGAGTGGTTGATGCGCCAGTGCCAGGCCGCTGGCGCGGAAGTGAGCGCCTGTGTGGCCTACGAGCGCCGCGTTTGCTCGCTGGACGGCTCTCCCCAAGCCCCTTGGCGAGAAGCCGCGCAACAAGGCGCGGTGTGGTTGTTCAGCAGCTCCGAATCGCTGGCGGCGCTGGCGCCGCTCGGCGCGACGGTGGACTGGTCCCGCTGCGCCGCGCTGGTCACCCATCCACGCATCGGTCAGGCAGCCCAGGGCCTCGGGTTTGGCCGTGTGGTGGACACCCGACCGGCGTTGGACGATGTATTGCGCACTCTAGAATCGACCACGTGGACAAATTGACCCCCGATACCCCGGAT
>Ga0255140_1000178_pt1 | contig 28112 bp, 27 predicted proteins | sample Law_Colum_RepC_8_FD_188547 | JGI IMG/M metagenome (GOLD analysis project Ga0255140, IMG submission 188547) | Freshwater microbial communities from St. Lawrence River, New York, United States - Law_Colum_RepC_8d | ecosystem: Environmental > Aquatic > Freshwater > River | place: USA: New York...
CGGTAGTACATCTTGTCGAGGTTCTTGGTGCCAGTCACTTTGAGCTGGGCAGCATTGATGATGACGATGAAGTCACCGGTGTCGACGTGAGGCGTGTAAATGGCCTTGTGTTTGCCGCGCAAACGGAGAGCAACTTCGCTGGCTACTCGTCCGAGGACCTTGTCGGTCGCGTCAATCACAAACCACTCGTGCACGACCTCAGCGGGTTTGGCGCTGAAAGTTGTTGTCATGAGTTTTCTCTTTGAAGAAAGGTTTGTTGAGCCCTTTTCCACGGTCGGTGTTCCTCTGTTGGGAACCTCTTAGGTGGGAGATTGCTTGCACCTTTTCAGGTTTGGGCGTCTTCGCCGCGGGGCCACAAAATCGCTGCGAAGCCTGCCATTATACGAAAAATCAAGGACTTGCAGAAGTTATTGGTTACCATCGACGCATGTTCAGTTACCGACACGCTTTCCACGCGGGCAACCATGCCGATGTGCTCAAACACATCACGCTGCTCGCCACCCTGCGCCACCTCATGCAAAAAGAGGCCGGCATCACCCTGATCGACACCCACGCCGGGGCCGGTTTGTACCGCTTGGACGGCGATTACTCGCAAAAAGGGGCCGAAGCCGAGGACGGCCTGTTCAAGCTGTTGGCCGCTGCGGAAAAGCTCGACACCCTGCCCGAGCCCGTGCGGGACTATCTGGAGCAGATCGCCAGCTTCAACCCCAACGGGCAAGCCAAAATTTACCCAGGCTCGCCCTTTTTGATGCAGCGCCTGATGCGCCACGCCTCGCGCGACCGCTTGCGCCTGTTCGAGTTGCACCCCACCGACAGCAAAGCCCTGATGTCCAACATCGCCCAGCTCGAAGCCGGGCGCACGGTCACCGTGAGCCGCGAAGACGGTTTTGAAGCCCTCAAAAAGCTGCTGCCCCCACCGCCATCGGCCACCGGCTCCAAGCGGGCGATGGTGCTGATCGACCCCAGCTACGAAATCAAATCCGATTACAGCAAGGTCGCCAGCGTCATTCAGGAATACCTCAAACGTTTCGCGACAGGCACTTATTTGGTTTGGTACCCCATCATCCCGCGCCCGGAAGCGCACGACCTGCCCAAACGCCTGCGCACCTTGGCCAACCAGTCACAAAAGCCCTGGCTCAACGCCACCCTGGCGATTGGCCGGGGCCCTGGCGACGAAGGCGGCTTGGTGGCCAGCGGCATGTTTGTCATCAACCCGCCCTTCACCCTGAAAGACCAGATCCGGCAGGCGCTGGATGTGGTCGGCCCCGCCTTGGCGCGCGGGTCTGGCAAAAATTGGGCGGTGGAATCGTCTTGAACGGGCGAAGCCCCTCCCAAAGGGCTCTTGAACGGGTATTTCAAGGCGGAAAACACGGCATCAGGGAAATACCTGAGCGCAGGGCATTGAAATTAACCGACCGCACGGTCGGTTAATTGATATACTGGCACCCGCGCCGCGATCATCCCATCCTGTTTGGCGCAGGAGAAGCCCATGTACACGCAATCTTTCAGCGTCCCGGACGGAACCGAGGACGCCAAGTCGGCCGGCCTGAAGGCCGTTCCCAAAGCCCTGAGCGCTCAAGACGCCGCCCTGCAAGCGGCCTTCGACGCCCGCATCGATGCCGATGGCCGCATCGAGCCCCGCGAGTGGATGCCCGAGGCCTACCGCAAAACCCTGGTGCGCCAGATCAGCCAGCACGCCCACAGCGAAATCGTGGGCATGCTGCCCGAAGGCAACTGGATCAGCCGCGCCCCGAGCCTCAAGCGCAAGGCCATCCTGATCGCCAAGGTGCAAGACGAAGGCGGTCACGGCCTGTACCTGTACAGCGCAGCCGAGACTTTGGGCACCAGCCGCGACCAGATGCTGGACGCATTGCATTCAGGCAAAGCCAAGTACAGCTCCATCTTCAATTACCCCACGCTCAACTGGGCCGATGTGGGCGTGGTGGGTTGGCTGGTCGATGGCGCGGCCATCATGAACCAGGTGCCCCTGTGCCGCTGCTCTTACGGCCCTTACGCCCGCGCCATGGTGCGCGTGTGCAAGGAAGAATCCTTCCACCAGCGCCAGGGCTACGAAGCCCTGCTGGTGATGATGCAAGGCACGGCCGAGCAAAAAGCCATGGTGCAGGACGCCGTCAACCGCTGGTGGTGGAAGTGCCTGGCCATGTTCGGGCCGCCCGACGCCGACAGCCCCAACAGCGCCCAAGGCATGCGCTGGGGCATCAAGCGCATCAGCAACGACGACCTGCGTCAAAAGTTTGTGGACGCCACCGTGCCGCAAGCCAAAGTGTTGGGCGTCACTTTGCCTGACCCGGATTTGAAGTGGAACGAAGCGCGTGGTCACTACGACTACGGCCAAATTGATTGGGACGAGTTCTGGGCCACCGTCAACGGCAACGGTCCTTGCAACAAGGAACGTTTGGGCGCCCGCGTCAAGGCCTGGAACGACGGCGCCTGGGTGCGCGAAGCGGCCCTGGCCCACGCCAAGAAACAACAGCAACGTCAGATGAAGGAAGCAGCATGAGCACCGCCGCATTGAAAGAATGGCCTCTGTGGGAGGTTTTTGTCCGCTCCAAGCAAGGCCTGGAGCACAAGCACTGCGGCAGCTTGCACGCCTCGGATTCCGAGCACGCTTTGCAAATGGCGCGCGACGTGTACACCCGCCGCCAGGAAGGCGTGAGCATCTGGGTCGTGCCCTCGGCCAGCATCTCGGCCAGTGAGCCCAACGACAAACCCGAATTCTTCGATCCCGCCAGCGACAAGGTTTACCGCCACCCGACCTTTTACGAAATCCCCGAAGAAGTGGGCCACATGTGAGCGCGACCATGAATGCCCCCATCGATTACCTGCTGCACCTGGCCGACAACGCGCTGATCCTCGGTCAGCGCAACGCCGAGTGGTGCGGCCACGGCCCGATTCTTGAAGAAGACATCGCCCTGTCCAACAACAGCCTGGACCTGATCGGCCAGGCCCGCATGCTTTACCAGCACGCGGCCGAGCTGCAAGGCGGCGGTGCGACCGAGGACACGCTGGCGTACTTCCGCGACGTGCCCGACTTCAAGAACTACACCCTGTGCGAATTGCCGCACATGCCATTGATGTCGGCCACGGCCCAAGGCGACCGCGACTTTGCCATGACCATCGTGCGCAACTTCCTGTACAGCAGCCTGATGGTGCTGGTGTGGGACCAGTTGCAAAACTCCAAAGACGCGCAGCTGGCCGCGATTGCCGCCAAGTCGCTCAAGGAAGTGCGCTACCACCTGCGCCACTCGCGCGACTGGCTGGTGCGCATGGGCGACGGCACCGACGCGTCCCACGCCAAGGCGCAAGCGGCGCTGGACCAATTGCTGCCCTACACCCAGGAATTCTGGGCCAGCAGCCCGCATGAAACTGCCGCGCTGGCCAACGGCACGGGCATCGACATGGCGGCTTTGCAAAACGACTGGAACCAGATCGTGGATGAGGCCCTGCAAGAGGCCACCTTGAAGCGTCCGACCGAGGGTGGCTTTGTGCCCACAGGCAAGCAAGGCATCCACTCCGAGCACCTGGGCTTCGTGCTGGCCGAAATGCAAAGTCTGGCCCGCGCCCATCCGCAAGCCACCTGGTAAGCCCCAAGCCAAGCCAAGCCATGACCACCCTCACTTCGCAGCCCACCGCCGCCGATGTGGCCCGCGCCTGGACCCTGCTCGACAGCTTGACCGACCCGGAAATTCCGGTGGTCACCCTGCGCGAGCTGGGCATCTTGCGCGACGTGCGCGCGGGTGAGGCGGGACTGGAGGTGGTCATCACGCCCACCTACAGCGGCTGCCCCGCCATGGGCCAAATCGAGGACGATGTGAAAGGGCTGCTGCAAGCCCACGGCCTGCAAGGCCGCGTCGTCACGCAACTGGCCCCGGCCTGGACCACCGACTGGATGAGCGAAGCCGCCAAAGACAAACTGCGCGCCTATGGCATTGCCCCGCCACATGCGTGCAGCAGCGCGGGTTCGGGTGCGGCCAACGTGGTGCAGTTTGCTGCGCGTGGCGCCAAGCCCGAGGTGGTGAACTGCCCGCAATGCGGCTCAGCCAACACCACCGAAACCTCCCATTTCGGCTCGACCGCCTGCAAGGCCCTTTACCGGTGCCTGGCCTGCATGGAGCCTTTTGATTACTTCAAACCTTACTGAGCGGCCTTGCCGCCCTGAAGCACCATGTCCGCACCCCGATTTCATGACCTCGCCATCGCACGCATCAGCCCCGAAGCGGCAGGTGCTGTGGCGATCACGCTGAACGTGCCTGCCGATCTGCGCAGCAGCTTCGATTTCCAGCCGGGCCAGTTCCTGACCTTGCGCGCCGACATCGACGGCGCCGATGTGCGCCGCAGCTACTCCATCAGCTCGGCCCGCAGCCAGCTGCAAAAGCAAGGTGTGCTCGAAGTGGGCATCCGCCCCGTCGAAGGGGGCGTGTTCTCCAACTGGGCGGCCACCCAACTGAAAGCGGGCGACACGCTGCGCGTGATGCCGCCCGATGGCCGCTTTGTGGTGCAGCGCCCCCGCGCCATCCACCGCGTGGGCTTTGCGGCAGGCTCGGGCATCACGCCCATCCTGTCCATCCTGGCCAGCACCCTGGAAGAGCAACCCGAGAGCAAATTCACCTTGGTCTACGGCAACCGCCGCATGGACAGCGTGATGTTCAACGAAGCCTTGCAAGACCTGAAGGACCGCTACCCGGACCGCCTCACGCTGATCCACATCCTCTCGCGCCAGGCACAGGAAGTCCCCCTGCTTGAAGGCCGCATCGACGCGGCCAAAGTGCAAGCCATCATCGATGCCTTCTTGCCCGTGGGCAGCATGGACGAGGTGTTTGTGTGCGGACCCGAGGCCATGATCGAAGCCACCGAGCAAGCGCTGCTGAGCGCTGGCGTCAAACCCGAGCGCATCCGCACCGAGCGCTTCAGCTCACCCACGCTCGATGCGCTGACCCCAGAGCAACGCAGCCAAGCCGTGCTGGGCCACCCCGCTACGCGCGAGCAGGGCGAAGTGCAGCTGACCGTGGTGCTGGACGGCAAGCCCTACAACATGCCGATGAACCGCAACGAGAAGATCCTCGACATCGCCTTGTCGCTGGGCCTGGACCTGCCCTACTCGTGCAAAGCCGGCGTGTGCTGCACCTGCCGCTGCAAGGTCATGGAAGGCACAACCGAGATGGAGAAAAACTTCACCCTCGAAAAGCCCGAAGTCGAACAAGGCTTCATCTTGTCTTGCCAAGCCCGCCCCACCAGCGAACGTGTGGTGATCAGCTTCGACGAGCGCTGAAACTTTCGCTTAAACCCGCGCAGCAGGCCCAGCCTGCTCGCTGCGCAAAACGAGACAGGTCGGACCTGAAGGTCCGACCTTCAGAAAAACCCGCAAGCCAAACCGGGTTCACTCACCCGACTGCTGCAGCGCCCACATGCTGGCGTAGCGACCTTGTTGCGCCAACAACTGCGCATGGTTGCCACGCTCAATGATTTGCCCGGCCTCCATCACCAAAATCTCGTGCGCATCGACCACCGTCGACAATCGGTGCGCGATCACCAAGGTCGTTTTGTTTTGCGCCACGCTGGCCAGCTCGGCCTGGATGGCGCGTTCGTTGGCCGAGTCCAGCGCTGACGTGGCTTCGTCAAACACCAGAATCGGCGGGTTCTTGAGCAAGGTGCGGGCAATCGCCACGCGCTGCTTTTCGCCCCCTGAGAGCTTCAGGCCCCGCTCGCCCACCGAAGTCTGGTAACCCTTGGGCGTGGAAGCAATGAAATCGTGGATGCGGGCCGAACGCGCCGCGCCCTCAATCTCAGCCTGGCTGGCCCCGGGGCGGCCATAGGCGATGTTGTAGGCCACCGTATCGTTGAACAACACGGTGTCTTGCGGCACGATGCCCAGCGCCTGGCGCACACTGGCTTGCGTGACCTGCCGGATGTCCTGCCCTGCAATGCGGATGAAGCCTTGCTGCACGTCGTAAAAGCGGAACATCAAACGCGCCAGCGTGGATTTGCCCGAGCCCGAAGGGCCGACCACAGCCACCGTTTTACCGGCTGGGATCGTGAAGCTGATGTCTTTCAGGATCGGGCGGTCGCTCTCGTAGGCGAACGACACGCGGTCAAACACCACGTCGGGCGCACCCTGCAAGGCCAGCGCGGGTGCGCCGGGCGCATCGGCCACTTCGCGCTCGCGGTCCATCAGCACAAACATCTTGTCCAGATCGGTCAGGCTTTGCTTGATCTCGCGGTAAAGCACACCCAAAAAGTTGAGCGGAATGTAGAGCTGGATCATGAAGGCGTTGATCATGACCAGATCCCCCAAGGTCATGCGTCCGGCCACCACCCCCTCGGTGGCTCGCCAGAGCATGGCCACCAGGGCTGCGGCGATGATGAGCTGCTGCCCGGTGTTGAGCACCGACAAGGTGGTCTGGGCCTTGAGCCGCGCCAGGCGCAGGCGCTCCAGGCTTTCGTCGTACCGACTGGCTTCGAAGCGCTCGTTGCCAAAGTACTTGACGGTCTCGTAATTCAACAACGAATCGATGGCGCGGGTGTGCGCGGCCGAGTCGAACTCGTTGGCCTGCTTGCGAAACTGCGTGCGCCATTCGGTCACACGCACGGTGAAAAAGATGTACAAGGCCAAGGCCAGCAGCGTGATGCCCGCGAACCAGGCGTCAAACTTGACCGCCAAAATCGTCAGCACCAGCCCCACTTCGATCAGCGTGGGGATGATGCTGTAGAGCGAATACGAAATCAGCGACTCGATGCCGCGCACGCCGCGTTCGATGTCGCGCGTCATGCCACCGGTTTGCCGTGCCAAATGAAAGCGCAGGCTCAGGGCATGCAGGTGCTCGAAGGTTTGCAAGGCGATGCTGCGCGAAGCGCCTTGCGTGGCTTTGGCAAACACCAGCTCGCGCAATTCGGTGAATGCGGAAGTCAGCAAACGCAAAACACCATAACCCACCAGCAGCGCCACCGGCACCACCAACACCGCTTGCGGGTTACCGGGCTTGAGGCTCATGGCGTCGACCAGTTCCTTGAGCAGCAAAGGCACGCTCACATTGGCCAGCTTGGCCGCCACCATCAAGCCGAGGGCGATGACCACACGCCATTTGTACTGCCACAAATACGGCAGGAGGCGCGACAGGGTCTTCCAATCGCCACCCGCTGACGGCTGAGTCGCCTGGCCAGGCTTTGCGGCAGGATTGGGGGAATGAGGAGAAGCAGAGGCGGCAGTTTCGCCGTGGTGGCGCATAAGGGACAATCCGGTTTTGATGTTAACCACCGATTGTGCCCATGTCTGACGCCCCACACACGAACACCGTGGCTTTGCCCACCGACCAGGAGCTGGTGCTCAAGGTCATTCCCATGCCCGCCGACTGCAATGCCAGTGGCGACATCTTCGGCGGCTGGGTCATGGCCCAAGTGGACTTGGCGGGGGCCGTGTTGCCTGCCCGGCGCGTGCGCGGTCGCATGGTGACGGTGGCTGTGAACGAGTTCATCTTCAAGCAGGCCGTCAAGGTGGGCGACATCCTGTCGTTTTTCTCGCGCATCGTGCGCGTGGGCCGCACCTCGGTCACCGTCAAGGTCGAGGTCTTTGCCGAACGCTTTCAGCTGCAGGGCCAGTACATCAAGGTCACCGAAGCGAACCTGACCTATGTGGCCGTGGACGACCAGGGCAAGCCCCGGCCCGTGCCGGCCGAGTGATGGGGCTGCTGGCGATCAGGACACGATGTAGGCCGCTGCGCCCGTGGACATCAAGGTGCCATCGGGCCCGCAAAACTCCATGCGGGACGACCCGACCCGCGAGCCCACGCGCAGCGCGTTGGCGGTGATGGTGAAGTGTTCGCCAATGCCGGGGCGCAAATAATCCACCCGCAAATCGATGGTGCCCAGCTTGGCAAAGCGCTCCAGGCGTTTGGCGGGCGGCTCGTCCATGTGCTTGGCCGCCAGCGCCGCCATCACGGCTGCGCTGCCGATGGCGTCCAGCACCGCGCTGATGACGCCGCCATGGATGCGGTTGTAGGCAAAATGTCCCACCAATTCGGGCCGCATGTCGATGCGGGCCTCCACGCCCTCGGGCGTGACCTTGACGAGCTTCAAGCCCAGGGTTTGGTTGAAGACGATTTTTTTTTCGTAGATCTGGCGAAAGCCCTCAATGTATTCGGGTTCCAGAACGACGGGGGGGATTGGGCGATGGGGCATGTGGCGATTTTATCGATGCCCACATCAGCGACTACGGGGTGTATTTGCAGGTCGGGGGCTTCAGCCCCGACACGAGGCCTAAGCCGAAGCCACACATGTCGGACCTGAAGGTGCCGACCTACGGAGAGATGCATGTCGGTGATTGAGAACCCCGACACTTGCATGCAAGCCGCCCATTGAAAATCAGGTCTTAGAGCTTCGAAAAGTCGGGCTTGCGTTTTTCACGAAAACGCCCAAGAACTCTCGGTCTTGCCCTGCGGGCTCACAACTTCAGACTTTGCTGAAGTCGGGCTTGCGTTTTTCCATGAAGGCACCAAAGGCCTCTTTGGCGGCCGGCTCGCGCAGCATGCGGCCAAAACTTTGACCCTCTTCGTCCATCTTTTGCAGCACTTCCTGCTGGCTGCCGCCCTTCATCAAGCGCTTGGTGGCGATCAGGGATGACAAGGGCTTGGCGGCCAGCTTGCGGGCTTGCGCTTGCGCGTAGCCATTGACCTCGGTGGGCGGCACCACGCGGTTGACCAGACCAACCTCTTGCGCCGCTTCGGCAAAAAACGGCTCACCCATCAACAGGGCTTCGGCGGCGCGGTGGTAGCCGAACATGCGGGGCACCAGCAGGCTGGACGCCGCTTCGGGGCACAGGCCCAGGTTAACAAAGGGCATGGAGAACGCCGCGTTGTCACCCGCATAGACCAGGTCGCAATGGAACAGCATGGTGGTGCCAATGCCCACCGCAGGCCCGGCCACGGCGGCGAGCAGCGGTTTTTCGAAGGTGGCGATGCCGCGCAAAAAACGGAACACGGGCGACTCTTGCGTGGTGGGTGGCTGGTTCAGAAAGTCGCCAATGTCGTTGCCCGCGCTGAAGATGCTCTCATGCCCCTGGAACACGACCACCCGCACAGCGGGGTCGGCCGCAGCCTGGGCCACGGCATCAGCCATGGCGGCGTACATGGCGGCGGTGATGGAGTTCTTTTTGTCCAGGCGGTTGAAGGTGATGGTCATCACCCCCGCGTCGGTGTGGGTCAGGATGTCAGACATGGTGCTTGCCTCAAAAATGGAAAGGCCGCCCCTTGGGGCGGCTGTTTGGAATGTGAAAGGGTCAGGGGGCCTTGACCCACAACTGGTTGCGCCAGAAGGGGCCCAGAAAACCGCGCACTTGCAGTTTCGCGCCACCCTCGATGGGCGTCAGTCGCACGCGGTACAGCTTGCCCTCTTCCGGGTCGAGGATCTCACCGCCGTCCCAGTAGTCGTTACCCGCAGACTTTTTGACACCCCGGATGATTTCCATGCCCAAAATGGTCTGGTCTTTGCGGTCGTCCTTGCACAGGCCGCACTTGGCCGCTGGGTCGGCGTCCTTGCGCAGGATCTGGCTGACCTTGCCGCGCAGCACGCCGCCCGCGTCTTCGATGGTGACCACGCTCTTTGTCTCGCCGGTCTTGTCGTCAATCGTGTGCCAACGGCCCACCGGGCTGTTGGCCTGGGCTGCCACAGCCATGCAGCCCAGGACGACCAGGGCGCTTGTGCGGAAAATGTTTTTCATGGTTCAACTCCTGAAGTTTCCGATCATGCCAGCGCAGCGTCGGTGTCCATCAGCACATCGCTGCCCGCACGGATTCGGCGCATCAAGGTGGAGGTTTCGGGCATCAGGCGGGTGAAGTAAAAACGCGCCGTCTGCAGCTTGGCCTGGTAGAACGGGTCGGGGCGCTGTGCTTCCTCTTCGGCCTCGGCCAGCTTGGCCAGGGCGATCTGCGCCGAGCGGGCCCAGAAGTAGCCCAGCACCAGGTGACCCACCACGCGCAGGTAGTCCACAGCGGCCGCACCCACTTCGTCGGCGTTGCTCATGGCTTTCATGCCCACTTCGCCCGTGAGCTGGGTGAGTTTTTGGCCCAAGTCGGCCAACGGCTTGATGAATTCGCCCATGGCTTCGTTGGCCATTTCGGCTTTGACCAACTGCTCGACCAGTTTGCCGAACTTCTTGAGCGTGGCGCCCTGGTTGCCCAGCACTTTGCGGCCCAGCAAATCGAGTGACTGGATGGTGTTGGTGCCTTCGTAAATCATGTTGATGCGGGCGTCGCGCACAAACTGCTCCATGCCCCACTCCTTGATGTAACCGTGGCCACCAAACACCTGCTGGCAGGCCGATGTGGCTTCCCAGGCGTTGTCGGTGGTGAAGGCTTTCACGATGGGCGTGAGCAAAGCCACGACCTCGGCGGCTTCGGCACGCACGGCTTCGTCGGGGTGGTTGAGCTCTTTGTCGAGGAGCAAGGCGCAGTAGCAGGCGAGCGCGCGGCCCCCTTCGGCATAGGCCTTGGCGGTCATCAGCATGCGGCGCACATCGGGGTGCACGATGATCGGGTCGGCGGGTTTGCCGGGCGCCTTCACGCCCGTGAGCGAACGCATTTGCACGCGGTCTTTGGCGTAGGCCAATGCATTTTGGTAAGCCACTTCGGTCAGGCCCAGCGACTGGTTGCCCACGCCCAGACGGGCGGCGTTCATCATCACGAACATCGCGGCCAGGCCTTTGTTGGGCTGCCCCACCAGGGTGCCCACCGCTTCGTCGAGCACCATCTGGCAGGTGGCGTTGCCGTGGATGCCCATCTTGTGTTCCAGGCCACCGCAGTAAATGCCATTGCGCTCGCCCATGCTGCCGTCGGCGGCCACCTTGAATTTGGGCACGATGAACAGGCTGATGCCTTTGCTGCCGGGGGGCGCATCGGGCAAACGGGCCAGCACCAGATGCACGATGTTGGGGGCCAGGTCGTGCTCGCCTGCGCTGATGAAAATCTTCTGGCCGCTGAGCTTGTAAGTGCCGTCGGCCTGCGGCTCGGCCTTGGTGCGCAAGAGCCCCAAATCGGTGCCGCAATGCGGCTCGGTCAGGCACATGGTGCCGGTCCATTCGCCGCTGGTCAGCTTGGGCAGGTACAGCGCCTTTTGCTCGGGCGTGCCGTGCGCGTGCAGGCACTCGTAAGCACCATGGCTCAAGCCCGGGTACATGGTCCAGGCTTGGTTGGCCGAGTTGAGCATTTCGTAAAAGCACTGGTTGACCACAAAGGGCAGACCCTGACCACCGAAGTCGGGGTCGCAGCTCAGCGATGGCCAGCCACCGGCCACGTACTGCTCATAGGCCGCCTTGAACCCATCGGGGGCTTTGACTTCGTGCGTGTCGCGGTTGAGCTGACAGCCCTGGGTGTCGCCCGAGATGTTCAAAGGAAAGACCACTTCGGCTGCGAACTTGCCGCCTTCTTCGAGCACCGCATTGATGGTGTCCGCATCGGTCTCGGCGTGCTTGGGCAGGGCCTTGAGTTCAGCGCTGACGTTGAGCAATTCGTGCAGGACAAACTGCATGTCGCGAAGGGGCGGGTTGTAGACGGGCATGTTGACTCCTGAATCAAAAAATAAAAACAAATCAGCTGGCCGCGGTTTTGCGACGGGACTTGGGCGCTGGCCGGGTGGGCGCCGAGGCACTGAGCTCGGCAGCCGGTGGCGTGGAGGGTAGCGCCGCGTATCGGGCCAGAATGTGCGCAAAACCACGGCGGGCGCGTTCGGTTGCATCGGCATTGCGCAAGAAACGTGCTTCGTAATGCAGGGCCAGGATGAGGCCATGGATTTCAAAGGCGATCTGGTAGGCATCGGCCTCACGGCTGAGTTGCCCTTCGGCCTGCGACAACTCGACGGCACGGCGCAAGGCGGTTTGCCAGGTGGCCACCGACGAAGCCAGCGCATCGCGCACCGGTCCCGTGCGGTCGTCAAACTCCACCGCACCACTGATGTAGATGCAGCCCGAGTCGATCTCGGCCGAGGTCTGCACCATCCAGTTGTCGAACAAGGCCTGCAGGCGCGGGACGCCACGCGGTTTTTGCATGGCCGCGTAAAACACCTCGGCCTCAAAACGGTCGTGGTATTCGCGGATGACCGAAATTTGCAGTTCTTCGCGCGAGCCAAAATGGGCAAACACGCCCGACTTGCTCATGCCGGTGACCTCGGCCACCGCCCCGATCGACAAACCCTCCAGACCAATCTGGGAAGCCAGACCCAAGGCCGCATCGATGATGATGGCCTTGGTTTGCTGACCCTTGATGAGCACGCGGCGGCCCGCCTCCGGCGCGGCCGTGCTGTCGCTTTGACGAGGCAATCTGGAATGGGTCATGGCTCAACAAAAAAAGAACGATCGTTCTATTTTGCACCAAATTACGGGTCTGAGTGCATCCAGCAGCACGAATCAGGGTAAATCAGGGGGATCAGGTCGGCAGACAAGCCCGCGCCAGCCGATCAGGCCAGGACCTGGGCTTGTTCAGGGTCGCAGCGCAGGATCTGCCGCAGCCGCAGGGGGCGGCGCTGACGCAGGCAGGTGGCCTGCCAGCTCCAACTGCATGATGATCATGTTGACCAAGGTGGCCACCGAAGGACGCCCTGTTTCGATGACAAAGTGGGCGGTTTCGCGGTAAAGCGGATCGCGCGCTTCAAACAGACCGCGCAAGCGGCTCAAAGGGTCGTCCACTTGCAACAGAGGGCGGGCCGTGTCGTGGCGAACCCGTCTGAACACATCTTCCGGGGTCGAACGCAAATAAATCACATGGCCACGCTCGCGCAAATGACGGCGGTTGATTTCACGCAAGACCGAGCCACCGCCTGTGGCCAACACGCCCTGGTGGGTCCGGGTCAGATCGTCCAGCACCGCTTGCTCGACATCGCGAAAGCTGTCCTCACCCTCGCGCGCGAAAAACTCCCGGATTGAGCAACCCAGCCGGTGCTCGATCACATGGTCAGAATCGACAAAAGGCAAGCCCAGGCGGCGTGCCAACTGCCTGCCGATGGTGGTTTTGCCTGAGCCCGGAAGGCCCACAAAAATGATGCTCAAGGAAATCTCGCACAGGAAAATCGGCGACAGTCCGGGACTCGGGACTGGGCTTTTGAAGCCTGCAAGTGTATTCGACTCAAGCACTTGAGCCCGCCGCCTGTTGAGGGCCCAACGAGCCAGGCCTTGGCGGTGCCGTCGGGCCTGGGCTCAAGGCGGCACGACCGCCGGACCGTCGGCCACGACCCGGGGGGTCAGAAAAATCAGCAACTCGCTTTTGCGCTGCGCCTGATCGCGGTTCTTGAACAGCCAGCCCAGCCCGGGCACATCGCCCAGCCCCGGCACCTTGGCCTCGTTGTTGCGGTCGGTTTCTTCGTAAATACCGCCCAGCACCACCGTACCACCGTCGTCCACCCGCACCTGGGTTTTGACATGCTTGGTGTTGATGGCGTAGCCCGCCGGTGTGATCTGCCCCACGCTGTCGCGGTTGACATCCACCTCCAGCACCACCGCGCCGTCAGGCGTGATTTGCGGCGTGACCTCCAGTTTCAGGTTGGCCTTGCGGAAGGTGATGGAGGTCGCGCCACTGGCCGAGGCAGTTTGGTAAGGCAACTCGGTGCCTTGCTCGATCAAGGCTTTGGTCTGATCGGCAGTGACCACCCTGGGTCGCGAGACCACCTTGCCCCGGCCATCGGCCTCCAATGCCGATATCTCCACGTTGATGAAACGATCGGCAGCCGCATTGAACAGGGAGACGGCAAAGCTGGCGGGCGTATTGAGGGTCTGTCCCGCCGAACCCGCCGGAAAATTGACCTGATTGCCCGTGACCACCCCCGCCCCTGGCGCAGCATTGGTCGCCCCCAAGGCGAGCGTATTGGCCCGGTTGTTCATGCGCAAGGGCACCTGCATGCCGGTGCCCAGCCGCACCCCCAAGGACTGACCGAACTGGTCATCGGCTTCGACGATGCGCGCCTCGATCAAAACCTGCCTGACCGGCACATCCAGTTGCGCCAGCAGCTTTTGCACATCGGCCAAACGGGCAGGCAGATCGGAAATGAAAAGCTGGTTGGTCCGTGGCTCGGCCATCACACTGCCTCTGCTGCTGAGCCAGCGGCCCGCACCCGTGCTGCCGGCCACACCCCCTTGCAAACGCTGCGCCACCTCACTGGCTCGCGCGTATTGCAAACGCATGGTCAGCATCTGCAAAGGACTGACGGCCTCCAGCGCCGCCTGCGCTTCCAGCTGCTTTTTCTCTCGCAAGGCCCATTCTTCTTGAGGTGCCACCCACAGCACACGCCCTTCTTGCCTGGAAGCCAGGCCCTTGGACTGCAACACGATCTGCAAGGCCTGCGGCCAAGGCACCTCGGTCAGGCGCACTGTCACGGCCCCGCTGACACTGTCAGTGGCCACCAGATTCAAACCGGTGAATTCGGCAAACACCTGCAACAAGGTTCGGATGTCGATGTTCTGGAAATTCAGGCTGATGGGGGAAGCCGCTGTGACAGCAAGCTCGCTGCGCAATGGACTGGAGGGGTTCGCCTGCACATGGGCCCAAGGCCAGGCCATCACTGCCGACAAACACCCGATAAGCAGGCGCTTCGAGCTGGCGTTGCGTTCAGCGTTCATCGTGGACCTTTTTCTAAATTCAGCACCTGCACGGGGCCTTGCCCCACTCGCAAGTTCACCGTCTGATCGCCAATGGTTTCAAGGCGGTGGCCCTCCTGGCTAACGCGTTGGCCGACCTGGGCACGCACCCAATGCGCACCGAAGGCCAAAATGGCGTAGCGCGCATCCGCTTCATGCCAGATGCCCAGCAAGCGCAGGCCCGTCAATGGCCAATGCCTTGGATCCTGCGCGTCCATGGGCTCTGACTTTGTGGTGATGGCGTTGGCCACAGGCTCATGGGTCGAAAGTCCCGCCGGAGCGATCTGATCGCCAGGCTGGCTGCTGGCAAACACCCGCTCCGCCCGGGCTGCTGATGAAACAGCTGCGCCCTGGCCCTGCCAGGCCCGGGGCCCATCCGGCCCTGCACGCAGCCACACCCGCAACAGGACATCGATCTCCACGGCTGTCGAATCCGCTTGCGGATGGATATGCACACGCTCCATCGACCACACAGGCACGCCTTCGCTCATGGCCGACCAGGCGCGTACCCAGTCTTCAAAGCGACCGCGCAGCCGCAGCGCCACCGCCTGACTGGGCAGTGGCGCGGCCATCGGGTCCTCCACCGGACGAAAAGACAACAGCTGCAGGCGCTGGCGCGCCAGTGTCTGTTGCAAACTCGGCCAAAGCCGGGCTTGTGCCGACAATCCTGGCAAATGGTCCAGCACCTGGACAAGTGTTAACACATTCATGACGGCACCAGGCTGAGGTGTGACAGCCGAAGCCGCTGGCGCTGTGGCGACTTGCCTGCGCAAAGCCACCAGTGTTTGCTCGCTGCGCCAAAATTCATCCAACGCATCGGCGTGTGCCAGCCAAACCCCTGCAACCCCCGCGGCAAAAGCCGTGGCTGCATAAATCCAGCGCCGGAATGTTCGCCGCACTTGCCTTTGCAACAGACCCGGCAGCGTGGCTTGCCAACGTTGCCACCGGGTGCGCCAGGCAGCATCGCCCCAGGATGAAGGCCATGTGGACAGGTTCATGGCAAGGGCTTTGAGGCTGCGGCACTTGAAGGCATGGCGCTGGGTTTATCGGTACGAGAACGGGGCACCGGCCAATCGCCTTGCCACACAAACTCCACCATGGCGCGAGCTTGAGGCTGACGCTGGGCTGGGGGTTCTGCCGTGATCAAGGCACTGGACAATTTCAAGTCAAGGCCCAGCTCGTGCGAGACACGCTGACGCGCCTGGTTCATGCTTTGCAGGTTGGAGGTCAGCCCATGCAAGGCCAGTCGACCCTGGGTCAATTGAAGGCTCAAAAGCTGCAAGCTGCCCTCGCCTGCCTCACGCTGCAAGGCTTGGTGCAATACCTCCCAGGCGCTGTGCTCTTGCGCCACAGCTTGTAAATGCTGAACCTGTTGCTGCCAGACCCCTTGCTGCGCCTGCAGTTTCTGCCGCGATTGCAGTTGCTGTTTTTGTGCGTCCAGAATGGCCTGAAGGCGCTGCTGCTCTTGCCGAATTTGCTGTGCATGCGACGCTTGCCATTGCACAGCAGACCAGGCCAGCGCGACCCCCACCACCCCGCCAGCCAAGGATGTGGTCCAGCGGTAACGCGATTTGCGCTGACGGTCCAGCGCGGGGTAATGGAGTAAATTCACAGCGCGCTTCACAACCAGGCCTTCAAAGCAAGACCCGAAGCCACCAAACGGCTGCCCGCCTCGGACTTCATGGCTTGCTGAAGGGCCGGGTCCGACATGAAGGCCAAAGGGTGGAAAGGCTCTGGTTCAGACGCCCCCCGGATGCGATCCAGACCAAATTGCCAATCCTGCGTTGGCTGGGTCAACAAACTGACCAGTCCACCCTGCAAAGACGATGCCGCCCGCTGGGCAGCATGCACGGCAGGCTCAACGCTGTCGAGCTGCCAGCCAGCAAATCGGGCACAGCTTTTGAAATCGTCAATTTGCGATTGGCTGCACCCCACCCAGTGCACACGCTGAACAGCGCCATCGCTGCGCGCTTCCGGATGAAAGTCAAAATTGACTTCATCAGGCGCTTTGCCGAGCATCTGAGAAACCTCCAGCTGCACCTCCGTCCCCCAATCGTCATGGGGCATCTGGGCCGGGAACTCCAGAACACCCGACACCAGTTGATCGGCCTCCAGGGCCATGCTCACCCGGTGACGTGAACGTCCCCGCGTCATGCCCACTTCGCGCAACTGGGCACCGAGGCCTTCACTGCTGAACCGGTCTGCGCACAGCAATTGCCGAGTGGTGTGTACCCGCACCAGATCGGGCGTTTGCAAAGACAGCCCGACCAGGCTCCAGGTCGGGCCGTTGGCCGCCAGGCCCCAGGCTTGCCGGACAGGCCGACCGACCACTCCCCGCAAAAAACGAGACCATGCCTGCATGATTTGCCCCTTGTCTGAAGCCCTGAAAGGTGTTCCGGGACAAGTTTTGTAACATGATTCATCGGCATTGACAAACTTTTTTGAAATCCAAAGTTTTCATTAATTGTTTTCAAGAAGACCGCGGTCCATACAAGATTTTTATAATGCACCGAGTTCGGCAACCCGCTGGGCTTGCCCAACATCCACCCTATGCCCAACAACCACCCGCCCTCTGCACCCCAGCCCCATACAGGCCATGCCCGCGTGCCAAAGGGCGCGGGAGCATGGCTCATCACATGGGCCCTGTGGGCTGTCGGCCTGGCTGGCGCTGCCCTGTTCTCGTTGTTGATGGTGGTGGGCGTCGCCATGGTGGTGGCTTATCCCAACCTGCCGGATATTTCAGATCTGGCCGACTACAAACCCAAACTGCCTCTGCGGGTGTTCACCGCTGATGGCCAGTTGATGGGGGAATTTGGCGAAGAGCGGCGCAACCTCACCCCCATCAAGGACATCCCCCAAGTCATGAAAGACGCGGTGCTTGCCATCGAGGACGCCCGCTTCTACGAACACGGGGGTGTGGACTACCTGGGCATCTTGCGTGCAGGCATTGCCAACATTGGCCGAACCAAAAGCCAGGGCGCATCGACCATCACCATGCAGGTGGCACGCAACGTCTATTTGTCCACCGAAAAAACCTACACCCGCAAAATTTATGAAATTTTGCTGACCTACAAGCTCGAACATTTGCTGAGCAAAGACCAGATTCTCGAGATCTACATGAACCAGATCTTTCTGGGACACCGGGCCTATGGTTTTGCATCGGCCAGCGAAACCTACTTTGGCAAACCCCTCAAGGACATCACCATCGCCGAAGCGGCCATGCTGGCCGGTTTGCCCAAAGCCCCCTCATCGCTCAATCCGATCAACAACCCCAAGCGCGCCCGCTCCCGGCAGCTGTACATCATCGAGCGCATGGAAGAAAACGGCTACATCACCGCCAAAGAGGCTGTGCAGGCCAAGGCTGAGCCCCTGAAGTTGCGCTCTGCCGGTGACAAAAAAATCCTGCATGCCGAGTATGTGGCCGAGACCGTGCGTCAGATGGTGTTTGCGCAATACGGTCAGGAGACTTACACGCGGGGTCTGAACGTCTACACCACGGTGCAATCGGGCGAGCAAATGGCCGCTTACCGGGCCTTGCGTCAGGGCCTGATGGACTACGAACGGCGCCAGATTTACCGGGGACCTGAGAAATTCATCGATCTGCCTGCCGATCCCAAGCAGGCGGAAGAGGCGATTGACGATGTGCTGGACGATCATCCGGACAATGGCGACGTGATGTCGGCGGTGGTGCTGGAGGCTTCCGCCAAAAAAGTGGTGGCCATTCGCCAAAACGGTGAACAGATCACCATCACCGGCGAGGGCCTCAAACCTGCCCAATCGGGCCTGTCGGACAAGGCGCCGCCTGCCAAGCAGGTGCGCAAAGGTGCCGTGATCCGGATTGTGCAAACGCCCAAAGGCAGCTGGGAAATCACCCAACTGCCCGAAGTGGAAGGCGCGTTCGTGGCCATCACCCCACAGACCGGCGCCATTCGGGCCTTGGTGGGCGGCTTTGACTTCAACAAAAACAAGTTCAACCATGTCACGCAAGCCTGGCGTCAACCCGGCTCGAGCTTCAAGCCCTTCATCTATTCGGCCGCCCTTGAAAAAGGGTTCACACCCGCCACCGTGGTCAACGATGCGCCCTTGTTCTTTGACGGCGGCGTGACTGGCGGCCAGCCCTGGGAGCCCAAGAACTACGACGGCACGTTTGACGGCCCGATGAGCCTGCGCAAAGGCCTGGCCAAATCGAAAAACATGGTGTCCATCCGGGTGCTGCAATCGGTGGGGGCGCGCAACGCCCAGGACTGGGTCACCCGCTTTGGCTTTGATGCCGAAAAGCACCCCCCCTACCTCACGATGGCACTGGGTGCAGGCTCGGTCACTGTGATGCAAATGGCCACCGGTTACTCGGTCTTTGCCAACGGCGGCTACCGTGTACAACCTCACCTGATCACCCGCATCACCGACTACAAGGACCGCGTGCTGGTCGACAGCCCACCCCTAGCGCCTTCCGAGGAAACGCCGCATGCGATTTCGCCGCGCAACGCCTATGTGATGAGCACCTTGCTGCAAGAGGTGACCCGTTCCGGCACGGCAGCACGCGCGCAGGCCACCCTCAAGCGCAGCGACATTTACGGCAAAACGGGCACCACCAACGACGCCATGGATGCCTGGTTCGCGGGCTACCAACCCAACCTGACAGCCGTGGTCTGGATCGGCTATGACACCCCCCGCAAACTGGGCGACCGGGAAACCGGCGGCGGCTTGAGCTTGCCGGTCTGGATCAACTTCATGGAAACAGCGCTTCGCCCCCTGCCCATCTCGGAAACACCAGTGCCCGAGGGGCTGGTCAATGTGGGCGGGGACTGGATGTACGAAGAATTCTCCCGGGGCGGCGGCGTGAGCACACTGGGCACCGGGGCTGACGCCTCCAACAAAACCCCGGCGCCCCTGCCACCGGCCGAAGAAAGAAACCGGATTCTGGACCTGTTCAGAAATTGAACAGCGCCCACCCGCCAGCGGCTTGGATCAGGGCCTGAAACTGAGATTCAGGCCCGCTTGTTCACTGGCGTAACGTGACAAGCTCTCCCAAAACTCGCCCTGCCCCTTGGTGTCCATCCAGTGGGTGCCATCAAATCGGTAATGAAAGCCCCCGCAACGTGCGGCCAGCCACACCTCGTGCAAGGGTTTTTGCAGGTTGATCACAATCTGGCTGCGGTTGGCAAAGGTGAGCGTGACCATGCCACCGACACGCTGGTTGTCGATGTCGGCGTCGGTGTCGTCGTTCAGGCGATCGCAGCCTTGCTCTACGCCGCTCAATAGGCGCTCGGCCTGGTCCATGAATTCAAGGTCGGTCATTACAATCGCTGGATGTTGAAGGTATTGAAGATTCTAGTCATGGCGCATGCCCTTGTTGGCGGTGCGGCTGTACTGTCGGGCTGCGGACAAAAAGGTCCGCTGTTTCTGCCCACCACACCCGATGCGGCCGGACGTGCCACCTTGCCTGAAAGTCTCCAGCCCTGGCCTGTGAAACCCACTGCCCCAGCTCCTGCCAGCACGGCCCCTTCTGTCACGGGATCACCTTCCACACCCACCCGCGCGCCCTGACCTGTTCAGCCGCCTGCCCCATCACATTCCCGCTCCGAACATGAACGCACTGCCCCACAACACCTTGCCCGGCCAACCCCACATTGCTTATGCGCTCGATCAACTGCAAGTGGAAGGGGTGCGCTTGTCCGATCTGGCGCGCGAGCACGGCACACCCTTGTTTGTGTACTCCAAGGCCGCCATGCTGTCGGCCCTGGCCGCCTACCAGCGTGGCTTTGCCGGGCGAAAAGCGCAAATCTGCTACGCCATGAAGGCCAACTCCAGCCTGGCCATCCTGCAGGTTTTTGCCGACGCCGGTTGCGGCTTTGACATCGTTTCAGGCGGCGAGCTGGCCCGCGTGCTGGCCGCCGGTGGTGATCCGGCCAAGGTGATTTTTTCGGGCGTGGGCAAAACACGCGCCGAAATGAAGCAAGCCCTGCAGGTGGGCATCGGCTGCTTCAACGTCGAAAGTGAAGCCGAATTGAACGTGCTCCATGACGTGGCGGTCAGCCTGGGCAAACAGGCCCCGGTCAGCCTGCGCGTGAACCCCAATGTGGACCCCAAAACCCATCCCTATATTTCGACCGGCCTCAAAGGCAACAAATTCGGCATTGCCCACGAGGATGCCCTGCGCGCCTACCGCCACGCCGCCAGCTTGTCAGGCCTGAACGTGGTGGGCATCGACTGCCACATCGGCTCGCAAATCACCGAAACCACGCCCTATCTGGACGCCATGGACCGGGTGCTGGACCTGGTGGCCGACATCGAAGCCGCAGGCATCGCCATCCACCACATCGACTTTGGCGGTGGCCTGGGCATCAACTACAACGGCGACACCCCGCCCGAGGCCGACGCGCTGTGGGCACAACTGCTGGCCAAGCTCGATGCGCGCGGCTACGGCCAGCGCCAGCTCATGATCGAGCCCGGCCGCTCGTTGGTGGGCAACGCGGGCGTGTGCCTGACCGAGGTGCTGTACCTGAAGCCCGGCGAGCAAAAGAATTTCTGCATCGTGGATGCCGCCATGAATGACCTGCCACGCCCGGCCATGTACCAGGCGTTTCACCAGATCGTGCCCGTGAGCCCACGCAGCGGTGCAAGCGTGGCCTACGACATCGTCGGTCCAGTGTGCGAAAGTGGCGACTGGATCGGCCGCGACCGGCAGCTGGTGGTGCAAGCCGGTGATGTGCTCGCGGTCCTCTCGGCAGGGGCCTACTGCATGAGCATGGCCAGCAACTACAACACCCGCGGCCGCGCCGCCGAAGTCCTGATCGATGGCACCAAGGCCCACCTGATCCGCCAGCGCGAATCGGCCTTCGACACCTTTGCACTGGAGCAGCTGGTCGGCTGAACACGGCCAGCCTGGCCGGGCAGCCACCCCGGCCTATCCAGCTCGGCGGGCCCGCAAGCCCCTGAACACCCGCCAGCCCAGCAACACGGCAAGTAGGGCCGCGTACAGCAACACCTCATCAAAGTTCTGCTTGCCCGCACGCATCCACCAAAAATGCAGGATGGCCAGCACCGCCACCGCATACACCGCCCGGTGCAGCGCCTGCCAACGCCTGCCGCCCAGCCAGCGCATGGCCCGGTTGAACGAAGTCGCCGCCAAAGCCAGCAACAACAAAAAGGCCGAAAAACCCACCAGAATGAACGGCCGTTTGGCCATGTCTTGGACGATGTCGGCCCATTCAAAACCCATGTCAAACCACGCGTAGCACAGCAGGTGCAAACAGGCGTAGCCAAAGGTCAACAAGCCCAGCAGGCGGCGAAAACGGGCCAGCTCGGGCAAGGCCAGCAGGGTGCGCAAGGGCGTCACCGCCAGGGTCACGCACAGTCCGCGCAGTGTCCAGTCACCGGTGGCGCGGATCAGGGTTTCGGCCGGATTGGCGCCCAACTGGTCTTGCAGGGTTTGCATGACCAGCCAGGCCAGGGGCAACAGGCCTGCCCACAACAGCGCCCACCAGCTGCCCGGGTGACGCAGCAAGGCGCGCATCAGAAGAACTTCTTCAGATCCATGCCTGCGTAAAGCTGACCCACCTGCGCTTCATAACCGTTGAACATCAGCGTTTTGCGCTTCTTGGCCAACAAACCGTCTTCACCAATGCGGCGCTCGGTGGCCTGGCTCCAGCGGGGATGGTCCACCAAGGGGTTCACATTGGAATAAAAGCCATATTCCTGAGGCGCCGCTTTTTCCCAGGAGGACACCGGCTGTTTGTCGACAAAGCGGATTTTGACCAGGCTCTTGCCGCTCTTGAAGCCGTATTTCCAGGGCACCACCAGACGCAAAGGCGCGCCGTTTTGTTTGGGCAGCACCTCGCCGTACATGCCAAATGCCAGCAAGGTCAGTGGGTGCATGGCTTCGTCCATGCGCAGACCTTCCACATAAGGCCAGTCCAGCACACCCGAGCGCAAACCTGGCATGGTCTTGGGATCGGCCTGGGTCACAAACTCCACAAACTTGGCCCCTGGCAAGGGCTCCACACGCCGGATCAGCTCGGCCAATGAATACCCAACCCAGGGTATCACCATGGACCAGCCCTCCACGCAGCGCAGGCGGTAAATGCGCTCCTCCATGGCCCCCCACTTCATGATGTTTTCCAGATTCACACGCCCGGGTTTTTTGACCAAGCCTTCGATTTCCACACTCCAAGGGTCCGTCACCAGCGTGTGGGCGCGCTTGGCCGGGTCGGATTTGTCGGTGCCAAACTCGTAAAAGTTGTTGTAAGTGCTGGCGTCTTTGTAAGACGTGGGCTTTTCCATCGTGGTGGCTCCGGAGACACCCGACTTGCCCCCCGGCAGACTGGCCAACTGGCCTGGACGCTGCATTTGTGCACGGGCATCGCGCATGCCCCAGCTTGCCAGTACCAGGCCTGCCGAACCGGCAGCCATGCTGCGAACGATGTCGCGGCGTGAGCGGTACACCTGGGCAGGCGTGATCTCGCTCGAAGCGGGATGCTGAAAACCGGAATCGTTGGACGTGATGATCATGGATTTGTCCTGTAAAGTGACAGCAAATCTGGATTTTGAACGCGCTCGTCTTGCTGCGCAGCTCCAGCCCGCCAAAAGCCCTGATCTGTCCATTCAAATTCGCGGGCCGGATCGACGACAAGAATCTTTGACAAAGCTTACAAGTTCAAAAAATCAAGAAAAATTGATTTTTTGTTTCGCTAAAATTGAGTTTTAGTTCTTTGGTGCTTTATGACCACTCCTGCTCTCATTGAAGTCGTTGACGATGACGAGGATGTCCGACGCATGATGTTGATGGTTCTGCCCGTACACGGTTTCAAAGCCCGGGCCCACGCGGGTGGTCATGCCTACTTGAAGGCCGAACGCTCCAGCGGCCCAAGGGTGATGCTGCTGGATGTGCGCATGCCCGAGATGTCTGGCATCGAACTGCAAATGCGCTTGAAAGAAACAGGCGATGACATTCCTGTGATCTTCATGAGCGGCGAAAGCTTGCCCTACGAGACCCAGGCGGCCAAGCGCTCGGACGCCGTCGCTTTCCTGACCAAGCCTTTTGACACGCGGCAATTGCTGGATGCGCTTGAAAAAGGCTTCAAAGTCTACGCCCAGTCCAGGGGTTCAGCCTCTGGGCAATGAGGCAGGGCTGCCGGTCAAAGCGTGCCGTAGCTGTGCAGGCCGCTCAGGAACATGTTGACCCCCAGGAACGCAAAGGTCGTCACCGCCAAGCCCATCAGCGCCCACCAGGCGGCCACCGTGCCGCGCAGGCCTTTCATCAGGCGCATGTGCAGCCATGCGGCGTAGTTGAGCCAGACGATCAAAGCCCAGGTTTCTTTCGGGTCCCAGCTCCAGTAGCCACCCCAGGCCTCGGCCGCCCACAAAGCCCCCAGCACCGTGGCGATGGTGAAGAAGGCAAAGCCCACCGCGATGGACTTGTACATCACATCGTCCAGGATTTCAAAAGAGGGCAAACGCGCTGCGATGCGGCGGCGAGCGCCCAGAATGCCCGCCACGATCAGCGCTGAAAGACCGAAATACACCATCCAGTAGTTGCTGCCGCCCTCGGTGGGCGACTTGCGAAACACCACGGGTTCGAAGCACAACACAATGCCCAGCAACCACAAGGGGGCCAGCTTGTACCAACGGGTTTCCGTGGCCTGCTGCTTGATCAGGTAGGCAAACGCCACCATGGCCGCCAGGGCAAAGGTGCCATAACCAATGAAGTTGGCGGGCACATGCAGCTTCATCCACCAGCTCTTCAAAGCGGGGACCAAAGGCTGGATTTCGTGCGCCTCACGCACCAAGGTGTACCACAGCAAAAAACCCACCGCCGCACTGACCACCAGCATCACAAAAGCGCCCAGCGCACGGGTTTTGTACTGCGCTTCGTAGTACAGGTAAAACACGGCGGTCATCCAGCAGAACATGACGAAGACTTCGTACAGATTGCTGACCGGGATGTGGCCGATGTCCGGGCCAATCTGGTGGCTCTCGTACCAGCGCACCAACGTGCCGATCAGGGCCAGCCCCACGCCGACCCAGGCCATGCGCGAACCCAGAGACTCCATCGCATCGCCCTGTCCGCGCACGAACATGCCCAACCAGTAAAAAGCGGTGCTGATGAAAAACACCATGCTCATCCACAAGATGGCGGACTGGCTGGAGAGGAAATACTTGAGCAAAAACACCTGCTCCGAGCGCGCCAGATCACCCTGGTACAAAAAGATGGCCAGCAAGGACAGCCCCGACACCACCAGCATCAGCGTGCGCAAAGGACGCCAGAACCAGGCCAGCCAGACCACAGCAGGCAAGCTGCCCACCAAAATCGCCTGCTCGTACACATCCATCGCCTGCTGGTAGCGGGCAAACGCAAACACGGTGCCCAGCAAGGCCAACAGGGCAAAGCCCCAGTCCACCACACTGCGGCTTGAAAAATAACCCGGATTCAAAGTCATTGTCGTCATTTGGCGTTCTCGGCGCGGCCCAGCAAACGGGCGCTCAGTTGATCAAATTCTCGGTCGACATCCATCGTCTTGCGGTTGGACGACAAGGCCATCGTGACGCTGCTGCCATCCGCTTGCGGCGAGAGCCACACCCACAGACGGCGCTCACGCACGTAGAGCATCGCAAAAACACCCAGGATGAGGAACAAGCAGCCCAGATAAACCACATTCTGGCCCGGGGCTCTGGCCACCTGGAACACGCTGGCCTGCACCTGCCTGAAGTCCTTGAGCAAGAACGTCATGGGTGCGGGGTAGAACGGCGCATCGCTCAAAGCCAGCAAGGCTTGCGACATGAAGCCCGGCTGCTTGTCCTGCGGCATGGGCTTGACACCGGCTTGCTCACGCGCCACCGCGTCCAGTTCCAGCAAGGCCCCATTGAGTATGCGCACAAACATCTCACCCGCGCGCGGACGCTCTGTTTCGGGCACGTTGGCTTCCAGAAAATCGGCCAGCGCCTGCAGGCCCGCCACTTGTTTGTCCTTGACCGACTCCAGTCCTGCAAACAACCCCAGCGCCCGGGCCGCCGAATCGGCCAGTTGCTGGGTCAGTTCGGGGCGTGCCGGATCGACCGCCTTGCGCGCATAGCGCTGCACGGCGCGCTCGCGCAAAGCGGGTGTGTCCAGCGCTGCACGCAAGCGGACAAAGCCCGTCAACTCACCGTTTTCATCGGCCGGTGGGCGCAGGTAACGGTAAGGCTCGCTGGGGGTCTCGCGCATGCCCAGCAAGAACACAGGCACGCCATCGCCCGCATCGACAGGCAGCATGTAGTTGTTGTATTCGCGCGCCTGTCCGGCCGCATCGCGCAGCTTGTAGCTCACGCTGGGGCCCACATTGCGCAGCTCTTTGGTTTTGGTGGTCTTGTGGCCTGCGCCCAGGCGTTGGTCAATCGCACTGCCCAAGTCCACCTTGCGCACATCCACGCCCTGGCCGCTGGGGCCTTCGCCGCCCGACATGTTCTCCACGTTGATGACGCGCAAGCCGGTGAACTCGAGGGTCATCTTGTCGGGCCCGTTGGTCAGCTCGGTGCTGCCACCCACCGTGCCGTCCACCACAAACGCCTGCGTTGCCGCCGACATGGGCACGGCCTGGAGCTGGACGCTCGAGCCACCGTCGTCAAAACTCGACTGGTAAATCTCGATGCCCTTGAAACTGGCCGGGTGGTTCACTTCCACGCGGGCTTCTTTTTTCTCGCCCGTGGCCTTGTCGTGGATGACGATGTCGCTGGCAAACAGCTTGGGCATGCCGGTCGAGTAGTACTCGACGATGAATTTTTTCAGCTCGATGACAAAGGGCAACTCCTGCAGCAAGATGCCGTTGGACTGGTTCAGGATGGCCGTGCCGGATGCCGTGCCTTCGGCCACCATCAGGTTGCCCCGAAAGGCCGGGTTGCGCTCGGACAAACGGTGTTGTTCGGGCACATCGGCAATCATGCCGCCGCCGTTGTAGATCGCCTTGCCGCCAAACCACATCTGGGCGCGCACCATCAGGTCGCCATCGAGCAGGCCCCCCACACAGACCAGCACAATCGCCGAGTGCGCAGCGATGTACCCCAGCTTGTTGGCCGCGCCTGTCTTTGCGGCCAACATCCAGCCCTGGCCCGCGGCGGTGTCGCGCGACTGCAAACGCACCTTCCAGCCGCCCGTGGCCAGCAACTGACCCAGGCGCTTCGCGGCCGCCTCAGGCGCCTCGGCCAGATGACCTTCGGCCTTGTTGTGGAAGGCCTTGAGGCTTTGCTCGCGGATATTTTCCTTGTAGGTTTTCAGGTCCGACAAGATCTTGGGCGTGTTGCGCGCAATGCACAAGCTGGTGCTGACCACCAAAAACGCCAGGATCAGCAGGAACCACCAGGCGCTGTACACCGCATTGAGTTTGAGGGTCGAAAACACCTCGGCCCAGAACGGTCCGAACTGGTTGATGTAATTGTTGACCGGCTCGTTTTGCTTGAGCACAGTGCCGATCACCGAGGCGATGCAGATGATGGTCAGCAGGGAAATCGCAAACCGCATCGACGACAGCAACTCCATCACCGCCTGCCCGCGGGGCGCGCCGCGCTCGGATTCTGGGCTGGAAGCAACAGTCGTCATGGGGTGGTCAGAAAGAAGCGGACAAACAAAAAGCGGGGCAGTGCCCGCCAGAAACAAACAAGGCCGGAAAACCGGCCTTGGGTATCTTGTGCTGGCCGGGCATTGGATTGTGCCGCAGCCTACAGGCCTGGTGCTTAAAACCCCCTGAAGCGAGCGGGGCAAGCGGACGGCAGGCCTGCCGCCGGACTCAACGCAGACCGGCGATGTAGTCGGCCACGGCCTTGATTTCGCGGTCGTTCATCTTGGCAGCGACCTGTGTCATTTGCAGGTTGTTCTTGCGGACACCTTCGCGGAAAGACACCAACTGGGCAGCCGTGTACTCGGCGTGCTGACCCGACAAACGGGGGTATTGCGAAGGCATGCCCGCACCGTTGGGGGAGTGGCAGCTGGCGCACGCGGCGATCTGACGATCGGGAATGCCACCGCGGTAAATGCGCTCACCCCAGGCCACGGTGTCCTTGTCCTTGGCAAAGCCAGGCTTGGCTTGCTTGGAAGCCAGCCAGTAAGAGATGTTGCGCATGTCGTCGTCGCTCAGGGCGGCCACCATGCCGCTCATCACGGCGTTGGCACGCTTGCCGGATTTGAATTCTTGCAGCTGTTTGAGCAAATACTCGGGGTGCTGCTGGGCCAGCTTGGGGTTGACCGGGGTGCCGGAATTGCCGTCAGCAGCATGGCAGGCCACACAGGCTTGCGTGTAAATGGCCTCGCCTTTGGCCAGGTCGGGCTTGGCGGCTTGGGGCGCAGGGCCTGCAGCCAGGGCAGAGCCGGCCACCAAAGCGGCCGACAGGGCGGAGATCAGGAAAGAATTAATCGACTTCATGGCGTGATCCAAGAGTTGGCGCAAAACCCGGTGATTCTACAATGCGTCCTGCGTCAGTTTCCTGACGCCCAAAGGCCACCCCGATTTATGAC